>Ga0326512_10002390_pt1 | contig 13930 bp, 13 predicted proteins | sample 1_2617_0518_D_FD_203652 | JGI IMG/M metagenome (GOLD analysis project Ga0326512, IMG submission 203652) | Bovine rumen microbial communities from UC Davis, California, United States - 1_2617_0518 | ecosystem: Host-associated > Mammals > Digestive system > Stomach > Rumen | place: USA... | reverse complement strand
AATTCCCTGACCATGAACGGCTTCATCGGCAAATCCGGCATCGCTGTCGGCTTCGCGAATTACAAATTCATCCTCATCGGCTTAACATCGCTCTATGCAATCGGCATGGGCTTCATCGGCTTCGCCGTCTTCAGGAAAGCCAAGAAGAAAGAAGAATAAGTCGCTTAAGCGCTTCCTAATAAAAGGGGCGCTTTTCTTTTAGAAAAAAGCGTATGCTATAGCACGTGCAAATCATCAAGGACATATTCACCGATCAGCACTTCCTCGGGGCGATGCTCGCCACGATCGTCTTTATCGTTCTCGGATATGTCTTATCTCGCCTTGGTCTGATTAAGGAAGACGGCAAGAAAGCCATCAGCGCCATCGTCATGAAGATCGCCATCCCATGCATGGCCTTCGCTGCCTTCATGAGCGACTTCGACCCATCCACTTTCTGGACCAATATCCTTATCTTCGTTTTAGAGTTAGGCCTATATGTATCGTTAATTCTCTTAGGCAACCTCTTTTTCTTACGCGAGGAAAAGGGCAAGAGAACCGTCTATGCGATCATCATGGCCCTCGGTCAATTGACCTTCTTCTCGATACCACTTCTTAAGTCTATCTACGTCAATAACGTCTCCGAGGTCTTAATCCCGGCCTCGATGATGACCCTCGCTTTCCGCATCGCCTTATATTTCTATGCCTTCATCTCCATCAGCGGAACCAAACTCAGCAAAGAGACCATTGGCCCGACCTTAAAGAAAATTTTCCTTAACCCAATCATGATCATGATGCTATTGGGCTTAATCATCTGGCTAAGTCAAAACATCACTTGGCAAATCCAAGTCGATGAAGCGAGCTATGGCTTCTTAAGAATCGATAAGACCGCTCCAATGCTCTTCAAGGTCATTGAGTTCGGCGATGTCATGGCCACCCCGCTATGCATGATCCTTATCGGCTCCACCCTTGGTGAGGCTAAGTTCTTAGACGCCATCAAGAACAAAACCGCGTGGATTCTTGCCTCGCTCCACACTTTCTTCGTGCCTTTATTCGTCTTCGGCATCTGCTGTGCCTTGGAAGCTTTTGGCTGGATGCATTTCAGCGAATTCCAATTAGCCGCCTTAGTTATTGGCATGACTGCCCCAGTAAGCGCGGTCGTCGTAGTCTTCACGGTCCAGAACAATAAGGAAAGCTATGTCGCCAGCGACACCTTATTCTTAACTACCTTGTTATGCCTTATCGCTATTCCAGCGATGTTCGCCTTGGTTAAACTCGCTATGACTTGGCCACTATTTATGGCCTAAAACAAAACATCTTTTCCTTCAGGAACGAGATGGGGTAAACGTTAGGATCAACTCGTTAAACGCGGTTAAATCGGCAGTGATAGCCAAAGAGACGTCGTAATAGCGATCTACATGGAATTCAATGCCAACTTGATGCGCGTAGTCAACAAGAGGATCTTGGATCTGATACCAAGTCACGTAATCACTTTCTCTATCGCCAAATCCGACCATCTCAAAATTGGATGAGAATTTGCTCTTTTCGTAATTGCCCGAATAGGCAAAGATGATCACAACCTTCAAGCCAACGGTGACATGGAGGTCATGGGCTATGAATATGGATTTATTGCCTTCGTCATGATCTTTTTCAAAAGTGGTCACAAGTTCGCCTTCGGTATGCGGGGTGCGGAATTCAACCACCCATTCATCGGCTTCGAGGAGGTCGAATTGGAGGGAATTTGTTTCAGCGAGGAAGATGACGTTGTAATAACCCGGGGTCCTGAAGGAGCCAGAGGAGTATGCGCCGTTATATGGAGTGCCGTCCTCGCGGACAACTAAGACCTTCAAGTCATCATAAGGGAGAAGGTGGATGTTATATAAAACGCCGGTCGCCCCTGCCTCTTTGTATTGGCCTTCAGGCTTAACGAAATGATAAACGGAGCTTTCTCTCGTCTCTTTCTCCGAAATCTCGGTGTTATCGACATAGCCGTAGAGGTAATAATCAATCTTTGCCCATTTGGCATAGACGTAGATGTCCTCCTCATCATAGGTCTTATTGAAATCAAAGCCTTTTTTATAGTCCTGGTCAGCGTACCAACCTTCAAAGACGTAACCATACCTTTCCGGTTCACCAGGATCAGTTGGTTTCTCTCCAGGCTGAAGGACCTGCATTTCATATTGGGTAGCATCAGAAGCGGTGACGAATCTTACGTTCGTGTGATCCGCTGCCGCTTTGGAGCTAGATGTCTCTTAAGGTATCACTGGGGCGTAGCTGTCATTACGCGGGGTGTTCCTTAGCAAAGAACACCCAGCTAGGAAAAACGGGAGAAGGATAAGCAAAAGGTTTTTCTTCTTCATAAGTCGCCTCCTTTATTAGAGAACGTATGTATCTCTTTGCCTTCATTATAAGGGAAAGCTAAGGAAAAATACGGAAATGACACCTGCAGCTATTTTCCCGATCGATTGAAACCGCTCTCTTTGAAAAGTCTTTAAGCCTTTCATTTACAATGAATTGATAAGTCGACGGGTGGCACCGTCATTTCTTTGAAAAAGTAACTATCAGGCGAGGCTAATAGTGTCGCCTGTTATTTATTTTTTCCCTCAATTGCCAAGGAGAAATATGAATAAAGAAGAGCTCAGCAAGCTGATTAAGACGGCCCACGGCGACATCAAAGCCGATTTGGTCATCAAACACGTCAACCTCGTCAACGTTTTCACCGCGGAGATCCAAGAAGATGTCGATATCGCGATTTCTGGCAAATGGATCGCCGGCGTTGGCTCCTATGAAGGCGAAAAGGAAATCGATGGCAAAGGGATGTATGCCGCCCCAGGCTTCATCGATTGCCACATCCATATCGAATCGTCCTACCTCTCCCCAGAGGAACTTGGTCGTATCATCGTCCCGCATGGCGGAACCACCATCGTTGCTGACCCGCACGAAATCGTCAATGTCTGCGGCATCCCTGGCCTCAACTACATGATGAAGGCCGCGAAGAACACCAAATTAGATATCAAATTCCAGATCCCAAGCTGCGTCCCTGCCACCCCATTCGAAGACGCTGGCGCGATCGTTAAGGCGGAAGACATGGAAGAGCCTCTCCGTCGCGAGAACGTCCTAGGTCTAGCCGAATTCATGAATTACCCAGGCGTCATTGGCTGCGCTGACTTGGATTTAGATAAGATCATCGCCGCGAAGAATCTCGGCGGAAAAGTAATCGACGGCCACGCCCCAGGAGTCCATGGCAAAGACTTAACCGCCTATATCTCCGCCGGCATCCGCGATGACCATGAATGCGAAAGCCTTTTGGGCATGGAGGAAAGACTCCGTCAGGGCTGCTATGTCATGCTTAGACAAGGCACCGTTTGCCACGACCTCAATAACCTTGTCAAAGGCGTCAGCAAAGGCAATAGCAGGCGCATTCTCCTCTGCTCCGATGACCGCCAGCCAAAGACCATCCTTACCTTGGGCCACTTAGACAATTCCCTCCGTATGTGCGTCGAAGCGGGCATCGACCCAATCGAAGCCATCCGTTTCGCCACCCTAAATGCCGCGGAATGCTTCCATATGTACGATAAAGGCGCGATCGCCCCAAGCTACCTTGCCGATATCGTCCTCCTCGATGACCTCAAGGATTTCAAAGTCCGCAAAGTCTTTGCAAAAGGCGAACTCGTCGCTGAAGACGGCAAATACCTCCCAAGCTTTAGCAAAGAGCCAATCGATTCCGTCTCTGGCTCCATCCATATCGGCGACTTCTCTAAAGAGAAATTCAAGATGCGCCTCAAATCAGATGAGGTTTGGGCTATCGAGATTCTCCCTGGCGGCGTTCTTACCAAGAAGGTCCCAGTTAAGGTTAAACTCGATAAAGATGGCGAATTCATCTTTGACGATAAGCAGGACATTGTTAAGGTTGCGGTCGTCGAAAGACATAAAGGCACCGGCAAAGTCGGCTGCGGCTTCATGAAGGGCTATGGCTTAAAAAGAGGCGCGATTGCCTTATCCGTCGCCCATGACTCCCACAATATGATCGTCGTCGGCACGAACGATGATGATATGGCATTTGCCATCACCTCGCTCGCCGAACAAAAAGGCGGCATCGTCTTAATCGAAGGCGGCAAAGTAATCGAAAGCATGCCGATGCCAATCGCCGGCATCATGTCCGACCAAAGCGGAGAATGGGTCATGGAAAGGTTAAATGCGATTACCAAGGCTTCAAGAGAATGCTTGGATATCTCCGAAGACGTTAACCCAGTCATGACCTTAAGCTTCATGTCCTTATGCGTTATCCCGGAAATCAAATTGACCGATAGGGGTTTATTCGACGTTCCTTCCTTCCAGTTCATCCCGGTGGAAGCCAATGGCATCCATTAAGCCACAGCTGAATCTTCATCTGACGCCAAAAAGGCCGCGTTGCGAATTGCACGCGGCCCTTTGATTACTCAGTTTTGGAAACCCGCAATTGGTTAAGCTTCGGCTTCCTGATTAATCTTGGTTTCCCAGCCAGATGGGAGGTTGATGGCGAATTTGGATTTCTGCTCCAACTTCATGGTGTACTTTTGTTTGTTACCCTTGTTGCTGGTAGACTCGACGACGCCGTCGGTGAAGACGTTCTTAACGTAATGGACCTCCATGGTCGAGGAGACGGAATTTTCATCATCGCTCTTCTTGATGGATTCAAGCTCTTTTGGAACGACGTTGACGGTAACGGTCAGTTTATCGCCGGAGGTATAGTACTTGATCGTGGCGGTCTGTTCTTCCTGATCCGCGACGCTAGAGACGTAGGAGGTAGGATCCATAACCATAGATAAGAGCATGGATGGAACGATCGTGTACATCGCGCCTAAGGAGAAATTAAATTCATTGCCTTCATAGCCATAGCAGAGAATCGTGTGTTCGCCGTTTTTGGAATCGGTGTTGTCTTCGTCTTCGTAGGTGTCAACGTACATTACCTGCTGGTATGTCGGGTTCTTGACCAAGTAGTAGTCAATGTCTTGCTTTTCCTTGTCGTTTACGCTTTCGGTTTTGCAATGGACCTCTTCGTCCTCGTTGCGTTCGTAGACGATATGGGCTTTGGAAGTAACGGTCTTCTTCGCCTCTTTATCATAGGAGGTGCCATTCATATCAACGACGAATTTGAAGTTTTTGACGTCTTCGCTCTTCGTGGCAACATTGCTGAGCATGTCATTGATTGCCGACGAATCAGTGACTTCTGTGCCGAGGTTGCCACCGCAAGAGGCGAGCATCATGGCCGGAATAGCCAAAAAGAGAATGTGTTTTCCTTTCATAGTTGTTTCCTTCTTTCTGAGTCCATTCTAAATAAAATGTGCACTCATTTGCAAATAATTGGCGTTTTTAAGCAAGGCAAAAGAAAAACCCTGACATAGTCAGGGAATCTCATTCTAAATTTGGTGCGGGCGACAGGACTTGAACCTGCACGGTCACCCAATAGATCCTAAGTCTATCGCGTCTGCCATTCCGCCACGCCCGCAACTATAACCCGAGAAATCAGGCTCGATAAGTCTATCACAAAAGGGAGAGAAACAAATCTATATTTCACGGGGATAGATGATAAAAAGAAAAAGGCGTTTCCGCCCTGTCTTAGTTCTGCCAACCGGTGGCATTATCAAGGAGAGCCATGATCAACGCGTTATCTTGGTCGTTTCTCTGGCTAGCTTGGTAATACTGATCGTTATGGTTATCAAAGACTTTCTTTTCTTTGTGAGCATCGAATTCAAACATCATCGTCACGAACCTCCTTTCTTTTTTCACCCCATTTTTTCTAGGGGGTCCGTTACTATAGTCGAAACAAAAACGCTTTCAAGCATAAAAGCCCATGAAAGCGTTTTCCATTATTTTCATTTCTTTTTCAGAGTGGCTAAATCGTTGCTTCTGCCCTGCTTTAGGAGCCTGCGATAGTTCTCGTTGAGAATCTTTTCGTATTGGCTGGATTCCTGTGGTTTATAGAATCTCATCGTCTTGATGAAGTCAGGGAGATATTGGATTCTTTCCCAAAGGTCCGGTCGATCATATGGGTATTTATCCTCTTCCCTCATATTGACCGGGGTGAGCTTAAGGTAATCCTGCACCATGAAGGGCTGCTCTTTCGCGAAGGCCATCGCGCTTTGGATGGATTCATCGCCAGAACGGGAATGAGGAGATAAGCATAAGTCGATGACCGCGACGCCTAATGGGATGACGGCTTCCGGGAAACCGATCCTCTCCGCCGCTTCAATCGCCATCTGGCAACGCATAACGGCATTCGGATTCCCTAAACCTATATCTTCATATGCGCATACGAGCATACGTCTGGAAATCGAGTCGAGGTCTCCAGCGATACAAAGTCTCGCCAAATAGTACAATGCGGCGTCAACGTCCTTGCCACGGATCGATTTCTGAAGCGCGGAAACGGAGTCATAATGCTCCTCTTCATCTTTGTCCATCGCAAAGTTAGGCACCATCTCAATGGAGGCGACGTCTTCTTTGCTGATTGGCCCTTTGCCGAATTGGACGGCGGCCTCTTCTAAGATATTCAAAGCGAAACGCATATCGCCGCCGGCGAGCTTAGCGATGAAACGTAAAGCCTCATCTTCGAACTCGGATGTTTTGTTTAAGCCTTTCTCGATCTCGATGGCTCTTCTTAATCCCTTAACGACTTCTTCGTCGGTTAATGGCTTAACTTCCAAAAGGCGGCATCTAGAACGGATGGCCCTATTGAGGGCGATATATGGGTTCGCGGTAGTCGCACCGATAAGATAGAAGGTTCCATTCTCGACATAAGGCAAAAGGAAGTCCTGTTTGCTCTTATCAAGGCGATGGACTTCATCGACGATGAGAATGCATGGATGCCATAGCTTGGCCTCCTCCACCGCAGCTTCCATCTCTTTCTTGGAGGTCGTTACGGCGTTAAGGCTGACGAAATGGACTTTCAGAGTTTTGGCATAGGCCTCCGCAATCGTGGTTTTGCCAGTTCCTGGGTTACCGAAAAGAATCAAAGAGAAGAGGGCTTTCTTCTCTACTGATTTCCTAAGGAAGCCATTGGGGCCGACCAAGGCTTCTTGGCCCACCACCTCATCAAGGTTATTCGGGCGGATACGGAAGGCTAAAGGCTCTAAAACATTCATGGGTAAATGATAACGCAGGGAAAAGAAAAATGCCCCATATGGGGCACATTTCGTTCGAGATTATTAGTCTTCGTCTTCGCAGTAATTAACGTAATCGGCTTTCTCGCCATCCTCATCGTCCGGGTGACGGATGCCGTCAAAGGCGCCCGCGATCGTGCCGAAGGCCGGGATGGCTAAGAAGACGACCCAGCCTGGATGCCAGGCGCCCAAGAACCAGCCAAGGGCCATGAAGCCAGCGACAGAAAGCATCGCGACGGCTCCGGTGAACGGACCGACTCTCTTTCTATGGCAGCCTTCCATGACGCAGGCGACGAATGGGATGGAAAGGAATACGATCCAAGCAAAGCCCCACATATGCGGGATGAAGAAGCCAAGAAGGATATAGGCAACCACGGATAGGAAGGCGCATAAGCCGGTGACGCAACCCATAATCGCATCGAACCTCTTGGCCGCCTCGGTCTTCTTTCTCGGATAGACTTTGGTCTTCTTGCCGTTGCTATAAACATGGACGCCAGAATGATCGATATCGACCCTATCACCTTCCTTGGAATGAAGATGGACGCCGCCATCACCGAAGGAAATATGATCGTCGACGAATTCCGCCTCTGCCTTTTCTTCTTCCTGCTGCGGCTTAACCTGTTCTTCGACAATGGTCTCTTCGCTATCTTCGGTGGAGAGAAGCTCATCCAAGGAGACGCCATAGAGTTTGGCAAGACAGATAAGGTTATCCGTGTCCGGGCTCGCCTCCGCACGCTCCCACTTGGATACCGCCTGACGCGAGAGACCAAGTTTATCGGCGAGTTGTTCCTGGCTAAGGCCCATCTTTTTTCTCATCTGCACGAGTCTGTTTGCAATTTCGATATTCATGTTTTCATCCTCCTGTTTCGGATGGCTAAATCGTAGCGGTTGCGGATTGGTTGCCACTACCAATTCTGCTTTTCAATCCCGCAACTAACGGTTGCAACGAGAATAAATTACCACTATTTCCTATGAATTTACTCATTTTTCACGATTTTATTGGGAAAAGGTCCTTCAGGCCGAAGACTAAAGAAAAGACCTAGTGGCGGCTAGGTCTCTCCTAGAAAAGAAGCGTTATCTTTAATAAACTGGGTCAACGATTCGACCGATGACTTTCGGCACTTCGACAAAAGAGCCATTTTCCATCTTCACATTGTCTACGTATTCAAAGACGTAAGGGTGATCTAAAGACAAAGTGTATAACGGCCTCTCTTCTGGTGGCGCCGCGCCCTCTGCACCAGAGACAAAGGTCGCGGAGCCAGAGAAGAAACCATTGTAATCAAACTTGACCTTTGAGAACTGAAGAATCTTTTCAACCACCAAAGGGTCGGGATTGATCAAGTGAACCATGCGACTAGCGAAGCCGCCATAAAGATGGGCAGTACGGAATGGTTCGTCCAAACCATCCTTCAACATAAGGTTGTTATTTATTTCGAAATAGGGGGCCATGATGGTCAAATTGTATTCTTTAAGCACTTCTTTCCCGTTATTCGTCTCAGTAACGTAGGAGTATTCCTTTCTGATGACATCGTCAAGGATGCTCGTCGCAGTCGCATTGACATCATCCGGCAAGAAGAATTTGGCGTAGCTCCTCCCTATTTCCATGTCAGCGCCATGGAAACCATCGCCTTCATAAATGTAAGTGCCCTCTCTTATATCTTTGATATAGTCGACGAACTTTCTATTGGGGCCGGTGCCATAAGGCATCTTATGTTCGCCGCTCTCGTACTGTTCCTTTAGGTACTCAATGCGGTAACTATCGAACCTCGAAACGCATGTATAGGAAGACATGATTGTCGCGGGGTGTTTCTCATCGTCATCCAAATCAATGTCCGGAATCGGCATGTCATCAATCGCGCACTCCCTGAGATATTGCGTCGCAGCGTCCGTGGTGCATGGTTCCATAAAAACAGCAGCCCCAAAGATATCAGCGAGATCTTGATAAAGCTGTTCATCCTTTTCTTCTACCAATTCAACGAGTTCTGGGTCAAACCAGATGGAGTTGGTGTTAAATCCGCCATCGACTGAATCGTAATTATCTTTCTCCAAAATGCAAAGGTTGGTAATGACTTCGTGCGCCGCGGTTTTAAGCTCCTCTTCGGAATCAAGCTCCAAATAGGAGAGGACTTCTTCCATGACGAGCGGAGAAGAGATAATACCCGTAATGGCCAAAGCGAGATAAGCGTCAGGGATAGACACGCTCATATCGATTTCCTGCCCTTCAGTATTCTCGCCCATCATCGCGGGAACGAATTTAGCGGCAAAAGCCATGTATGACGAATATGACTTAAGACTCATTGTGACGCGATGCTCAGAAGCCATAACCTCATGCTCGACATTCGGCCTGACTAGCGCGTTAAGCTCGCGTGTAGGCTGAGGATCAGGCGTCGGTTCTGGGATCTGCGTTGAAATAGGCGGCTGACTCACGCCAGACTGAACCGAAGGGAGTACCGTTTCTTTCGGGAGAGAGAAAGAAACGCCAAGGATGATCCCTGCGGTTAAAGCAAGGGCGCCAGAAGGAATGGCGATCTTGCCCCAAAGAGGGAAGGTCATTCTTCTCTTCTCATAAGGATTTTTGACAAATTGATTAAGATGATCGTTTACTCTTTTCTCGACTTTTTTCTCGAATTTCATACTAGTTCCTTTCTGAGTTTCTCCATCGCTTTGGAGTAGACTCGTCTGGCCGTTGATTCCGGAATACCTGTTTCTTCTTCTAATTCCTGCCAGGAATAGGAGAACCCGGTTCGATAATAGACAACGATGGTCTCTTTGTTACTAAGCAAAGGCTCAATCATGTTGAGCATGGTGTTCGTGCGGTCTTCTTCGCCATACATGGTCTCGATGGTTTCGAAAGATGCCGCATCCCTTTTCTTTCTCTGGAAGCTTATGGCTTCGTTTCTGGCGATCGCAGATAGATAAGCTTTAAGTTTACTCGGATCTTTGATGCTCTCTTTTCTTTCGATCGCCTTCATGAAGGCTTCGCTTAAAACGTCGTCGCAGTCATCTTGGTTATCAACGTAGTTGGCGATAATGAAATACATCAAGTTCTTGTACTCGACATAGACTTTTTCGATCGCCGATTGTTTGCCTTGAATGAAGGCAAGGATGGTGGGTTTTGAGATATTCATGAAGTCTCTTACCAATATGACGCGAAGATAGATTAAAACTGCTCACTCTTTTTACAATCTTTTCTTAATCAAAGAAAAAGCCCCGGAATACCGAGGCAAGATTTTGTCTTTGGTGCCGCAAACCGGAATCGAACCAGCAACCTACCGCTTACAAGGCGGTTGCTCTGCCAATTGAGCTATTGCGGCAAATAAAATGGTGGGTGTTATTGGTTTCGAACCAACGACCTCTTCCGTGTGAAGGAAGCGCTCTCCCGCTGAGCTAAACACCCAAGCGGAGTAATAATACTCTTTCTAAGCCCCGCAAGAAAGAAGCAAGAGACTTTCGAACGAAAAAAGCTTCGGTCTCCCGAAGCTTGCTTTCTAATTGGTGGGCCTTAATGGGCTCGAACCATCGACCTTGCGCTTATCAAGCGCACGCTCTAACCAACTGAGCTAAAGGCCCACACCTACCTGCCTTTTAACAGGCTTGATAAATATATATCAAACTAACCCCCATGACAAGCCAAAAATGCATAGATTTTGCGCTTTCTCTTTTTCCTCGGTTTTTACGGCCTAAGAAAGGCCATTTACCAAGAGTTATTCCAAAAATAGGTTAGATTATGAAAAGCCTCTTGCAAGTTCTTGGACGCTGTTCTATTTATGTCTCATGAAACAAAATTGCCTCAAAACTTTATTCATTCTCGGACCTCTTCTAAGCTTGGCTTCTTGCAATATGCCTACCATCTTTCATTCTGATTCAGGGGATTCTGGAGACTTCGCCCCAAGCGGTTATACATTAGCCTGGAGCGACGAATTCGACGGAGATAAGCTAAACACCGAAAACTGGACCTACGAACACGGTAATAACAATGGTTGGGGCAACCAAGAAGCCCAATACTACACCGATCATAATGACAGCGTGAAAGACGGCAACCTCGTCATCACTGCGAAAAGGGAAAATACAAAAGACAAATATGACTACACCTCCACGCGCATCAAAACCAAAGGCAAAGTCAAAACTACATATGGATATGTATGCGCGCGCATAAAGCTGCCAGCCGTCCAAGGCTTATGGCCTGCTTTCTGGATGATGCACGAATCCGGTTGGTGGCCGTATAGCGGCGAGATCGACATCATGGAGAATAAAGGGCGCGAAAGCACCAGAACCTCCAGCGCTTGCCACTTCAACGAGAACGGCAACCATTCCCAATTCAACCACACGGTCGACGTCGGAAACATCGAGGAGTATCACGTCTATTCTCTCTTATGGGATGAAGACTCCATCACCTTCTCCGTCGATGGCAAAAAACATCTATCCAGAAACAAAAGCGCCTGGAACAAAGACTACGAAGGCAGCAACGCCCCATTCAATTCGGACTTCTACCTCATTCTCAACATGGCTGTTGGCGGCTTATTCGATAATCACATCGTACCGCCAGATGATTGGGAATCATCCGACATGCTGGTGGACTACGTCCGCATCTACAAAGCGACTGAATAAAACCGATTAAGGAAAACGACGGGAATTGACCCGCCGTTTTTAACAATTACCTTAAGACGATGATCACGACTACAATAGCGATGATTGCGACCGCTACCGCGCCCAGAATGCCAAATAGGAGCTTTTTGCTCACAGGACTTCCACCGCTATCTGAGACCTGACGCCCTTCCATTATGCGTTGATTTTGCTCCATCCTTTCGGGAGCGGTTTTCTTATAGTCCCTCATCGTAAAATCGTGGAAGCCCATACCTTTCTCCTCTTTAGCCAAAATGCCGTTCGTATAATCATATGCATACTCTTATATAACCACAATAAGGATTGGACGAAAAAAGCCCAGCGATAAGCTGAGCTTTGTTTTCCTTGGTTGAGGAAGCGATTAACGCTTGCTGAACTGTGGAGCGCGACGAGCGGCTTTGAGACCGTACTTCTTTCTCTCCTTGGCGCGGGCATTGCGGGTAAGCATGCCAGCAACTTTGAGAGTCTTGCGGTCTTCGCCAGCCTCTAAGAGAGCGCGGGCGATGCCAAGACGGATAGCTTCGGCCTGACCGGTGAAGCCGCCACCCTGGACGAACGCTTCGACGTCGTACTTGCCTTCGACACCAGCGATGGTGAGAGGCTGTTTGAGGTTCTGGACTAAGGTCGCGTATGGCATGTATTCGTTAACATCTCTGCCATTGACGGTGATCTTGCCTTCGCCAGCGTTGACGTAGACGCGAGCGACGGAGGATTTTCTCCTACCAGTGCCGTAGAATTTGTTTGCTTTTGCCATGGTTCTTCTCCTTATTTGCTAAGGTCGAGCACGACCGGTTTCTGAGCTTCCTGCTCATGTTTTTCATCGGCATAAACGAAGAGCTTCTTAGAGATGCTTCTGCCGAGACGGCCTTTTGGAAGCATGCCCCAAACGGCTCTTTCGATCATCTCGACTGGGAATTCGCGGAGCATAACGCCAGAGGAACGGGTACGAAGACCGCCGTTGTACTCAGAGACGTTGTAGTAGTTCTTCTTGTGCTCGGCATCACCAGTGAGCTTCACCTTGGAAGCGTTGATGACGATGACGTTGTCGCCGCAGTCAACGTGTGGGGTATAGGTTGGCTTGTTCTTACCCATTAAGATGACGGCGATTTTGCTGGCTAAGCGGCCAAGAGGGATGTTGGTGGCGTCGACGACGTACCAATTTCTCTTAACTTCCTGCGCTTTGGCCATAGTGGTTTGACGCTGCATTGTTGTTAATACCTTTCGAATTTATCCCTTCCTCCTAACGGAGAAGGCTTCGTAATTATCACGATGTCAGGTGGGTATGTCAAAGTATTTTGCTTAAAACAATTTTCGTTTAAACAATTGTTTTGTATAATCATTGTGTGGATAAAAAGAAAGCCTACCAAATTCTTGAGTTAGCGGACAACCATGACGGCTATGTTTCCGTAGAGGAGGCAAAGGCCCATGGCATCGCGCAAACCTACCTTTCCGAAGAGGAAAAGCAAGGTCTTTTCCGTCGGGTCGCGAAAGGGCTCTACTTAAAAAGAGGCTATCCTTTAGATCCTTATTTCCTTTTGCACTACAAATATAAGAAAGCCGTCTTCTCTTTACGTTCCGCGTTAGCCTTGCACGGACTGATTGACTCCAATGAGATAAACGTCAATCTCCCCAACAACTACATGACCCAAGGCATCGAAGGCGCCAGAAGCCGCCATGTTGGAAATAAAGAATTCAATGTCGGCCTGGCCCTCGCCGTCACCCCAAACGGAACTTTGGTCCCCTGCTACGACATTGAGCGAAGCGTATTGGACACCGTTAGGTACTTAGGCCAATTCACACGCGCAGAACTATCTTTAATATGGAAAGGCGCGTACGCGAAAGGCATCGACGAGGAAAAGCTCTTCGAATACGCGAAAGCGTTCCACGTCGATGGCGAGGTCAAATTGATTAAGAAGATGCTCTCCATTGGATAAAAGAAAAGCCCCAAACAGGGGCTTAATCTTTTAGATAGCTATTAGGCGTTGGCGACGTTGTGGTAAACGGCTTGGACGTCTTCAGCTTCATCGAGCTCGTCGAGGATCTTCTTGAATCTCTCAAGGTCTTCGCCCTGAAGTTCGATCTCTTCGTTGGCAAGCATGGTGTTTTCAGCGTTCTCGAATTCGGTGACGCCCATATCGTTGAGGGCCTTCTTGGCTTTCTCAAGATCGCTTGGGGTGACCTGGACTTCGATG
>Ga0326512_10002389_pt1 | contig 13935 bp, 16 predicted proteins | sample 1_2617_0518_D_FD_203652 | JGI IMG/M metagenome (GOLD analysis project Ga0326512, IMG submission 203652) | Bovine rumen microbial communities from UC Davis, California, United States - 1_2617_0518 | ecosystem: Host-associated > Mammals > Digestive system > Stomach > Rumen | place: USA... | reverse complement strand
CCGGCTTCACGATTGAGGACACCGTGGCGATGCTCGGTAAACTGACCGACAACGGTATCAATGCCGCGTCCGCTGCAACGCAACTCCGTAAGATTCTGAACGACTCCACGACGGCAGGCACCAAACTTGCCAACGCCCTCGGCGGTCCCGTCAAGTCCTTTGACGAGTTGGTGGTGGCACTCGACAAAGCGAGCAAAGCCGGACAGACGCACGCCGACTCCGTGACCCTTGTGAACAGCAAGAACGCGACCGCTCTCGACATCCTGCGCGACATGGCACAACAGCGTGAGGTGGAAGTGGATGGTGTGAAGAAGCAGACATCAGCATTGCAAGACCTGCGCGACTCTATCACCGACTGCGCCGAAGGGATGCGCGAGATGCAACGAACACAAGACGACACCTTGTCTGGTTCTATAAAGATGCTCGGTTCGGCGTATGAAGGACTTATGCTAACCTTCAGCGAGAGCAACGGTGTCATCAAAACCGTTGTGGATTCGATGAGCAAATTGCTCGGAGTATGGACTAAGTGGCGTAACCGCAATGCTGGTGGCGATTCCGCAATCAAGTCATACCAACTCTACGGCGAAGGGCTGACGCAAGAAGCGAAGCAAGCGGCGCAAAAGACGGTGAGCGGCTACAAGGCAGGAGGCACGACGGATGAGCAGATGGCTGAGATTTTCAACAAAGAAAAGAAAGCCTTGGAAGACCAAAGCGCAGCGATGTTGGATGTCTATGAGCAGTACCGCAAGATTCGCGAGGAAAACGGACTACTTAGCAAAGAGATGGATGCCCTTGCACCAAAAATCAAAGAGGCATTCAAACTGAACTTTGACCCGACATCAATGGGGCGCAAAGAGTGGGACAAACTGATGACCTCAAAGATAGCACCTATCTATGACGATATTGCTGTTAAAGATTATCAGTTATCCCTCGTCACTGCTCCCGAACCGGGCAAAAAAACTGCCGCTACCGATGACGGAGACCAAGAGGACAAAACCAAAGGCTTCCTCGCTAAACGCAGGGCACAGATAGAGGCAGGGATGCAAAAAGAGATTGCCGACCTCGACAAGGCGAATATGATCAAGGAAGGCAAAGAGGCTGAGTATGAGGAGAAAGTATATCAAATCAAGCGCGCTGCATTGGAGCAAATAGCCAAACTCTACCAAGAGGACACGACCGAACGCGCCAAAGCCGATGCTGCTATTTCGTCTCTCGAAATTCAGCACCAAGGCACAACTCTGCGTCTTGCTAACAAGGGGACAAGCAAAGGCACTACATCAAAACCGAAAGAAGAAAAACTACTGAACTACTCGCAGGAGGGTATCGCCAACCTCGGTAGCCAGATTAAAAGCACGATGTCCAAGTCCGAGATAGGTTCGGAGGGTTATCTGTTAGCTGCTGACCAACTACTCGACTTCACGACATTTGAGAACCTACTGAAGGCTGCAACAGAAAGAGGCGTAAAGCCAGATAACGAGTGGATGGCTTCGCTCTTTGAGGACATCAAGATTGGTGCCGGTGTAGACGATAGCACATGGCATGCAGTTGTGGATCATATCAACGGACTCATCGAGGGCACAGAGCTCCCACCTATCAAACTCGATGTCAAGACTGGTGGAGTGGAAGAGGCTAAGAAGCAAGTAGGAAACCTTGCTGACAACGTGGACAAAGCGATTGGCGTCTTTGGTCAGTTAGGCGGTGCGATGCAACAGATTGACGATCCCGGTGCCAAGGTGGCAGGTATCGTGATGGGTGCTGTGGCGGAGGTCGCTGCAACATTCGCCGCATCTCTGAAGGGCACGTTCACCCCGTGGGACTGGATTGCAGCCGCCATATCAGGTGTATCGACAATGATTGCTACTATCTCAGCCATCAAATCCGCCACGTCGGGTAGTTACGCAAGCGGTGGTATAATTCCGGGTAACTCATTCAGCGGGGACAACCTCACCGCAAACGTGAACTCCGGCGAGTTGATACTCAACCGGGCCCAGCAGGGAGCCATCGCCGGACAACTCCAAGGCGCAGCACAACAGACCGTCATGGTCGAAGGACGAATCAGCGGCAAGGACATCCTGCTCTCTGCCAACAACACCAACCGAGCCGCAGGCGGTTCCCGTGGCTACTATACCAAAGTGAAATAATATGGCAAAGAACATCCGTTGGCAAATACCCTTTGTGTCTATCGGTGGTACGCACTACCGCATTGACATCTACGACGAAGGCACTTTCACCCCCGTCACCCTCACCGGCGGCACATCGCCGTTCACTACCTCCGAGGATGACAGCGATGACTATTTCGCTCCGATCCGTACCCAGTCCGGCACGATTGAGGTCTGTACCCTCATGCCCGATGGTAACTACATCACCTTAGACGAACTGCTCCCTGCAAACAACATCGCTCGCCCCGTCCGTCTGATCAACCTCGACAACTCCAACGCGATCGAGTGGCAAGGTTTTCTGTCTTGCGAGGCCTATAGTCAGGACTACACCGGCATCCCTCAGAACCTCGACCTGCCCGTCATCTCCGTGCTGGAAGCAATGGCATCTGTGCAACTCAACCAGACGCGCTCAAACGGTCTGACGATGATCCGAGCTGCCATCAAGACAGCAATGGACGAGATGATGCTGCAAAGCGGCATGGACTTTTACACACATGTCAATTACAGCGCGACATCCTATCAGATATTCAATATGTACATTGACCAGACCGTCTTCTTCGGACGCAACGAGTACAACAACGAGAACTCAACGACCTATATCGTAAGCGGTATGAGCGTTAAGGAGGTGTTGGAGTATTTGGCAACCTATATGGGATGGACGATCCGCGAACGTGGTACTAAAATTTACTTCAGCCGCTTAGGTGATGACATCTATACAAGCGAAGTTGCATATTCGCAGTTCGCCAATCAGTCGTCTTTTTCTCAAAGGGAAGACTACGTGACCAAGAACCTTGCAACCGATGTCGTATGGATGGGTACAGGTCATCAACGCTCCATCGCTGCCGGTGCAAAGTCCGTTGAGGTAGTGGCAAGTTTGAAGAAGTACGAACTAAATCTCAGCATACCAGATTGTCCTGTCGGAGACTTGACCGAAATATATAGACAGCTTTGGAAATATGCAGGAAATGGAGAATGGCTCTATCTTCTTGCAAATCGGAACGCAAACGCATACTCCAATATATCCGTAGCATACTATAGGGCTCAATTACGATATTCATTCTTTCATTTTGAAAATTATGGAACTACAACGCTTGCACAAGTTTTAAGTCATATGGCTGTAGGCCAGCAAAGTTCAGCTCTTGCAACAATAAATGGCGGTGCAACGGATATGTATTATTGGTATGCAGGTGCATTCCTGTGTCGTTACGACTGGGAAAATACAGGTACAGCAGCAACACACGACACGGTGGATGGTCTATATTGCGTTTTCTTCCCACACTCAATAAACTACAGCAGCGATTCTCCATCCACAGACACAGATTTTGATCCGTATCAAGTAGGTGCAATTTTCTCCATTGACAGTGTGCTTAGTTACCGTTGCAATTCAGGATATATCAAACTATTGGCAGATGCTGGAACCGTATTTATGTGGCCGAGTGAAGACTATACTGGTGCCGATTTGATACATTCTGCACAAAAAACGAATCAATGGTATATATGCGTAGAGCTACAGATCGGAAATAATTGGTGGAACGGAGGAGGGTGGCAAAGTTCAAGATGTCAGTTCTATTCTTTGATGACGGAAAACGGGTTCAAGGGAAACTGGAACTCGTCAATGTCTATAGCAGAGACAGACGGTTTGCTCATACCTATCACACAAGATATGCAAGGTGTTGTGACATTCAAAATATGGCCAATGGCAAGTCCTACGAGTTTTAGCGAATCCAATACAGGTGTTCTTGAAATGTCATTTGCATCGCTTGAAATAAGCCATGTAGTTCCTGCGTCAAGTAAACTAACAGACCGAAGCGAGAATCACTACTACCGACTGCTTGGAACAAACTTCCGTGACGAGATCAGCATAGGAACAAACTTGGTGACATATCTAAATAACTTACCGAGTCCGTCTCTTGTTCTTGCAGGAACAGGCGCAGGACAATTTATGACAGCGATCACATATTATTTAGCAGGAGGTGAAACCAAATTACGCCGCCCGGAGGTGGACTTGCTCAACCGCTTGGCGGCGTACTACGGAGCGGCACGGCAAAGGCTTGAACTGGAGGTGGCGCACCCGACCGATGCACCGCTGCCGTTGCTCAAGTTGCAAGGAATATCGCCGGACAACCGCGTCTATCTGCCGATGTCCGAGTCCCGCGACTGGCAGACCGACGTGTGCAAGCTGACATGCTTCGAGATGCCGCAAGAACCTGCGGAGAGCTAATAGTAAACCAATTTTGAACAATTAAACGTATTATAGATATGATACACGGAGACGACGTAATAGTAACGACCAACATCGGCGGCTCACAAGTGGCAGTAGCCGCATGCAAGTCGTGCAGTTTCGACATCAGTCGGAACTACCTCAGTGCCTGCTCGCCGACATCCGGCGTGACGAAAAAGAAAATCCCGACGGACTACGAATGGTCTGTGTCGTGCGACTGCCTCGTAGCCAATCCGCAGTACGCCAAGCAGTTCCTCGATGCACTCAAGGGCGGCACCGAACTGACGCTGCAATTCCTTATGGTAGGATTCAAGGTCGTCGGCAAGGCGTTCGTCAAGTCGTGGAAGGCTAACGGTGCTAAAGGCAGTCTCGCCAACCTGAGCGTGCAGTTTGAAGGCAGCGAGGGCATCGACACCGACTCGCAAGCGTGGGACTACATCAACGGCACGCTATATACATACGGGAACTTCGCCGATGGCACACTCTACACGAGCGGTGCCGTTACCGATGGGACGCTTGAACAGCCCGCAGAATCGTAAAACAATTTAAAAACAATACAACTATGACACCATCCAATCCAGACAACCAACAACCGCTGATCTATCGTATCGCTGACGCACTCGGTGTATTTCACATTGTTGCGCCGGTAAACCATACCCACGCCCAGTCAGAAGTAGAGGGACTTGTTGCTGCACTCGCTGCAAAGGCTGCTAAAGTATCGGGTGCGACAAACAACAATCTTGCCGCACTGGATGCGAATGGCGACCTTAAAGACAGCGGTCATGGCGTGACTGACTATGTTTCATACGGCAGCAGTTCGCTTATTACGTCCGGCGGCGTGCATGCAGCTCTCCAAGGTAAAGCGGATAAGAACAAAATTTCGGAAACAGCTGAAAATGGCGCATATGCCATGGTAGAAGCCGAAACGACCGACAAAGGACAAGTGACAATCGGTCTAAAAGACGCTGGTGATAGCTCGACCGATTATACATCATTGACGAAAGCAAACATCGGCAACCTCAAACGTGCATTGCTTAACCCAGACAGCACTCCGACCGCAAACAGCGACAAACTTGTCACGTCTGGTGGCGTGAAGGCTGCATTGGAAAGCAAGGCAAACAAAGTGGACGTGATGTATAACGTGTTCGAGAAGAGTGATGAAAACGAAAACATCGAACTGGATAATGTTTTCAGCGACGGACATGAAACAAGCCACTTCATCCTGATCAATAGGATGGGAGAGCAGATAAAAGTGAGTGATTTCTTCTACACACAATACGGGGAATTAGTAGAAAACGGGCATACGTTATCTAATGATTCAACCGCGATTGTTAAGATTATTCACTACGCCGATGGATCAGCCATCCGATTCTACATGGTAGTAGAAGAGGTATTCGAAGCATAAGGAATAAGTTTTTTTTCATTTTCTTTTGTATCTTAATTTGAAAGCACCAGCCTGAGAAGGTCGGTGCTTTTTTTATTTGCAAAGTAACGGTTATTTTGCAAATAAGCCAAAAGTAAACCGCCAACGCCCTTTTGCACGTATAGTAGAAACAAAAAGCATTACTATTATGACGGACCAAGAACGAAAGCTATCGGAACTGATAGCAAAAATGGACGATTCCAAAGGGTATGTGGACAATTTCGACAGTTTCATCGACTATTGCCTCTTCCCTTTCGTAGCCAACCCAAGCAAAGAACTGCGGCAGAACTTCGTGGATCACTACCAAGACCCGACCTACCAAGAAGCGATGCTGCTGCTCGGAGAAGCGGAGGAAGACTATCACGACTGCTTCGGTGAGGTGTTCATGGATAGAATATCGCACGGTGCAAAAGGGCAGTTCTTCACTCCCGAACACATCGCAAGGCTCATGGCACAAATCACGGAGCCAACCAACGGCGGCATCAATGATTGTGCATGTGGAAGCGGTCGGCTCTTGTTGGCAGGACTGCGACACTCACGGCAAAACGGCATTGAGCCTTGGATATACGCCGGAGATGTGGACTACCGATGCTGCAAAATGGCTTTGCTCAACCTCAGCCTGAATAGCGCAAGGGGCGAAGTGCGGCAAGGTAACACGCTGACCGCAGATGTGCTTGGTGTTTGGCATATAGACCGCCTTTGGCTCAACGGAGCGTATATTTCGTGGGTTTGGTACTACGACAAAGATACCGACATGGATGCGCTCAATGCGGAGCGGCAAAGGCAATTAGAAGAGATTTACTGCTTCGGAGGGTTCCTTGACTTAGAGAGACCGACGGACGCGCCGAGAGAGGTGCAGACCGAGCAACCTATCACCGAGCCGGTGCATGAGGTGGCGGAGATAAAGAATGTTCAACCCCTGCAACTATCGCTGTTCTGATGGACGCATTTGAATTGTATCTGCCGCCGGTCAAACCCGAACGGAACCGCCGCACGGGGCGGTTCTTACCGGGACACGAACCACACAACAAAGGCAAGAAGTGGAGCGACTACATGACCAAGCGCAAGCAGAAACGAGCCGCAAAGGGTTGGAAGAATCTGGAGAAGTACCGACCGACCGAAAGACCCGACACCGCAGGCAGATGCCGCAAAAAGGTGGTGGCGGTAACGGACGAAGGAAAGTTCCGCATCTTTGACTATCTCGGCGACGCTGCAAAGTGGGTCGGAGGTAGCCGCGAGAATGTAGGCCGTTGCTGTCGGTCAAACCAAAGCAAGAAGGAGTGCAAGCACGATTGGCGACCCGGACAAACTAAAGGAGCAGACCGCGTGAACACCGACCACAAGTATTTGGGCATTCGGTTCTACTTCTTTGATGATCCTGCTTGGTGGGATAAAACGGCATAACGCTGGCGACTTGCGTGAAAGTCGAAGTGAACATTAAAAACATTGCATAGCTATCAATCGTTATTTCGGTTTTAGAAATTAGTTTGCAAGGCTTTTGGTGGACGCGAAATAATAGTAATGCTTATTTGGAAGTCCTCGGCTCGTGAGAGTCGGGGCTTTTTATGTAAAAGTAAACCAAAAACGCACAATGTTGCGTATAGTGTAAGGCAATGGTGCCTTGCATAACCAAACAACAAACAACATGAGAAAAATTTTATTTGCGATGCTTATCGCTTGCACGGCTCTCTGTTCGTGCAACACGCAGTTCGGTTTGGCTTACGGAGTCAAGCTCACAGGTGATGGTGACGGTCAGTTTGAAGTGACCTTCCCGCAAGGTTCGTATGCTATGGACGGCACGGCCGCTATCGACCTCAATGTCGGCGACACCATCCCGTTCTTCGGACAGAAAGTAACGACCAAGGCCGAGGTCATAGAGAAAGGCAACGCCAAGCAACTTGCTGCGCTGAAGGCGGTGAACGATTCGGTGGCTGAGCGGTTCAGTGCTACCGATGGCAGCGGAACATACGACTTATGGCTACACGGATTTGTGAAGGAGACCGGCACAGGTCTGATATTCGAGATTGACCGACACTTTACGAACCGTCCGCCGAACGCTGCAAGACTCAAGACCGCGGCCGATCCGTTCCCGTTCGTCAAGTAGTCCAAAGTAACCGAATTTGCGGCATTCAGTCGTATAGTAGAAACTAAAAACGAAAAGACATGGAACAACCGAGAGTATTGGTAGCCATCACGAGCTACAACAGACAAGACGAACTCATCAACCTAATCGCATCGTTGCAAGACGAGGAGCACCAAAGCATCATCCCGGACATTGCCGTCTTCGATGACTGCACACCGACCCTTTCCATCCTGCGTGGTATGGGGATCAAGTTCATCCAATCCACAGAACATCGCGGCAAGGCGGGCTTCTGGAAGACGTACAACGACATCTTCGCTTATTGCAAAGAGCACGACTACGACTATTATATCATCCTGCCGGACGACGTGGAGCCGTGCCCGGACTTCATCGAGAAAGCCATCAAAGCCTACAACGATTGCGGCGGCATCTGTATATCTCCCCTGCTCACGAACCGAAGCCTTGCTCCGGGTATCAGTCGCTGGGGACGCAAACCGATTGAGCGCAAAGACGGCTACTACCTCACCCACTACTTCGACTGCTGCACGGTCTGCCGCCGCGACTTCTTCGAGGCCTTGCATTGGCTGTTGGCACCTATCGCACCGAACCCCGACCCGCATCGGTCGAGTGGTGTCGGTCGGCAGGTCACGATACGCCTTCAGGAGCAGGGCAAGCGGATGTGCCATGTCGAGCGCACCCTGCTCACCATCGTCGGTGAGGGCAGTCAGATGAATCCCGAAGAGCGCAAACGGCATCCGATGGTGGCGAACTATGAGGACAACTATCGCTGCGTGGATGTCCACATGGCGAGCCTCTATCGGGACGGCCACCTGCTCAAGACCCTGCAAACGCTCTGCGGTCAGCCAGAGGTGGCGACGATATTCGTCACGCTCAACAACTACACAGCCGAGCAGTACAAAGAGACGATGACAGGCATCAAGGACTTGCAAAAGCAGTTCGGCTGCAAGATCGTCACCCGTCGCGCCAAGAACCAGAAGGGCAGCAACGAGAAACTCAGCCAACTCGCCAAGTCCACCGCTCCGTACATCGCTTTTGCGGACGACGACATCCTCTATCCCGCCGACTACTTCCTGCGGCTGATCCACGGCATGCGGCTGCACAACGGCGGTGTGGCGTTCCACGGTGGCATTCTCAAACGCTTCCCGACGGACAAGTACTACGACGGAGGCCGCGAGATGCGGTCTTGGAACATCACCGTGCCGGAGGACACGAAGGTGGACATCATGGGCAGCGGTGTGGGTCTGATCCGCCGCGAGTGGTTCACGGATGCCGAACTGAAGGCACTCTACACCGACGCGCCGGCGACCTCGATGGACGACATCATCCTGTCGTGCGTGCTGAGTCAGAAGGGCATTGAGCGGTGGGTGCTTGCTCATCCGTCTCGCATCATCGCCACCAAGGAGCCGCACCCGGACGACAACTACGTCTATGACCGCTACCGCAACGACGATGCCGAGCAGGTCTCCTACATCAACGCAAACCTGCAAAAGTAGCCATATCGGCGTCTATAATAAGAACGCCACCTGCTTCTATACTATACGAGCCACTTGCTTCTATATTATACAAGCCACCTGCTTTCACGAGAAGACACCCGATGCGTTTATGCGTAAACACCTTAACCGTTCACGCGTAAACACCAAAACAGAAGCACTGACCACACAGTCGGTGCTTTTTTCGTGTGTTTGTGGGTCGTTTTGGGCGAAAAACGCTCTAAAATAACAAAAATACAAAAAAAAATGCAAAAATATGCGAAAAAATTTGCATATATCAAAAATTTGTTGTACCTTTGCAGCGTAATTCAAAAATAACTAACAATTAGAGGTGGGGGCAACACTAAAAACACTGCAACAAAACCATGACTACTATCAGTCTCATCAACAGCCAAATCAACCGCGACCACTGCGCCGGAGAGTATCTGAGAATGGCAACCGAGATCGCCAACGCGAACGGCATCGACAAAGACTTCAGCAAAGGCGGCGGATGGACAATGGACTACAACTCCTTCAAGGTATCAGCCTACGCTAAGAACTGGGAAGACTACCAAGTGGACTGCTACATGGACTTCATCGCTCACACAATCACCTTCACAATACACTAACAACTAACCCCGGCGGCAACGGGTCACAAGCGGCAACAATCGAAGTGAAAACTTACACTCAAATCTTCAAACGCCAACGCAAAGGCGGTTCGTACATCTACAAAACCGCAGAAGGCGAAGTTCTCATCAATCAAGGAACGAAAGACTACGAATACTTTGCACCCTCTCACTGGGGCGGCTGGGTACTCGGAACGCTTGACGAATGTCTGCTGAACATCTACGAGGTACGCGATACGGCATTGAAGTATCTGCGCAACGTAGCAGTCAATCCAGAATACTACGGTGACGACTGGGAGCGCGAGTACCAAATCGCCAAAGACTACGTAGAGTGGACAAAGCAAATTGACGTAATTCCTGTAACAACTATTCAATAAGGAGGGCACAACTATGAAGGACAGATTCGGATATACGCTCAAGGACTTCGACGGTGAAATCCTGAGACATGTGTACATCGTGGACGGTTGCAATGTCGAGCCGGGAACCACTCCCGATCAAGGCTTGTACACCATTGAGGACACGGTGGAGTGCGCAACCAAAGCCGAGGCACTGAAAGCCATGCGCCGGATGTGCAAGAAGTACTACAAGGTCATCATCTACAACAACTGGGAAGAGCCGGAGACCGGGTGCTGGGTTGAGCAGACCATCACCGACTACAAGGACGGCAAACCCTTTAATTCAATAACAATGTAATAAGGGGGGCGCGACTATGAAAACGAAAATCACACCGTTCATCATGCTAACCGATTACGAGTACATGGATAACTTCTCCATTGGTTACCACTCCAAGCAACCCAAGTTAGACATCCGCGAAGTGCATATCGGCTACCCGCTGGTGCAAGACCTTGACACCGTGCGACGCTATAAGGTGGACTTCGAGGACGCTACCGTCTCACGGCTCATGCACTTTGTCGCCGCCACCATAATCAAAGAGGACATCGACGGTAACAACTACGGCCAGCACGAAGTGCAAGACTACTGCATCGAGATAATCAACATTGAGCGCGGTGTTGCCACCGTCTCAATCGGATCATAACAAACCCTATAAAAACAATACAACTATGGCAAACAAAGAGAGAATGGCTCTTATTGAGCTGAAGGCAAAAGAATGGTATCCACGCAAAGGTGCATCCCGTGACGCTTTCGTCAAAGGTGCTGTGTGGGCGGATCAGTCGAACTGGGTCGTAACGGCCAAGGCACGCCCAGAAGAAGGCAGAGTGGTGTTCGGTGCTTACGATTACAAACGCCAAGAGGACGGCAGCACTATTGCCGGTCTGAACATCGCAACATACAAGGACGGCAAGTTCGAGAGTTACACAAACGAGGACCCGGTGATGTGGTGTTATCCGCCGCTATTCCCGACACCAGAAGACATCAAGAAGGACTAAAACAAACAATTATGAAAAAATCATTATTTATCATGCTTATGCTGTCGATGGGATTGATGGCACAAGCGCAAGAACAAGCCAACAGTACGCAAGACAGCGTGCAAGTAGAGAACAAAGCCGACAGCGTGCGAGTGATCGATATGAACCGCACCTTCAGTGTTGGAGGTAACGCCCTGATGCTGCTGCGTTCAAACAACGCTGCAAAGAAAGACATGAAGCCGTTGGCATGGACGCTGAAGAACGACCGAATCGGCGACACCAACATCGTCGTGCTGGAGGTGAAGAACCGCCGCACCGGCGAGACGGAAGCCTATCAGTCATGGAGCGAAGGGGTGAACGTGACGATGAAAATCACCAAGGACGGCACGACCATGTACGATGTAAGCGATGACCTCTTCAGCCACCTCCGTATTATGAAGATGAATGTCGGCACTATCATTATGTTTTACTCTGAACTAAAGAAGCAATGAACACCGAGAACGTAAAAGACAAAGGCGACAACACCGCTGCAAAGGAAATCGGCAGGAAGTTGAAGATGCTGAAGGTGGAGCGCGGGCTGACATCGGCAGCGGTCTGTGAAAAGGCGGGCATCAAAGCTCCGACGCTCACCGCCATCGAGAACGGGTACTACAATGTCGGCATCAGGCAGATCACAGAAGTTGCTGCTGCCCTCGGCGCACACATCGAAATAGTCAAGAACGAGCAATAGTACTTTTGTTTAGAAAAAAGTATCAAATTTTAAGAAACGGACTACACGTTTTGTGCATGTCCGTTTTTTGTTGTAATTTTGCACCGCAGACATAAATTAAAACCCATAAGTATGAAAAAGACTATCTTTCTTTGTGCCTTCATGGCACTTCTTTGCGCTTGCTCAAAAGACGAACCGCAAGCAAAACACCAAGTGACGTTCCGTGTTCCGTCGCTCATGGTCGAGACCGAACCGATGAGTGCGCCGGGTGTGCGCAAGGTTGCACCGCTGACGGATGATGACGGAGCGCAAATGACCGACCTCATTCTTTTTGATGGTGCGACGTACCTCATGCGGCAACAAAATACTGATCCGAACTTCGGAACTGTCACAGTCATGCTGACTGCCGGTGAGCACCACTTGCACTTTGTCGCTACCCGTTCAACCGAACTGAGCTATGACGAGGGTGTGCTGAACTGCGCAAGCCTCCGTTCTACTTTCGGAAAGCACTACGACCTGAACGTGACAGGCGGCAGCGATGAGTATGTGACCATGGATCGTCTGACCGGCATGGTGGTCATCACCATCGAGGACGAGATTCCTGCCGGAGCTGCCAACCTGCGCATTCAATTCGGCGACTACTACAAAGGTCTGAACCCGACAACCTTTGCCGGTGTGCGTAGTGGCGACTTCGACCAGACGGTCAGTCTCTCGTCCAAGGTAGGTCAAACGGATGTGCAATATAAACTCAACATCCTTGCGCCTGTCTATGGCACCGAGAGCACCACGACATACACGCTGACAGCCACCAACAGCAGCAGTGAAGTGATTGGTCAGGCTACCGGCACGATGACCATCGCATCCAATACGAAGACGCTTCTGCACGGCAATCTGTTCACCGGCACTCGGTCATTCCTTAGTCTCTCAACGGCATGGAACAGCGACATCGACGAAGGTTTCTAACGCCTGAGACGCATGTGGAGACCGTCACCGCTGCACATATCCTTTGCGCTTCTGCTCACCCTGTCACTTTTCATTTCGGGATGTCGCCACAAAGACGAACCGACCGACCCTTCTGATGATCATTCCGTTGGCAGCAACGAAATGATAGTCTATGAGACCGACTCGACCGAGTGGCATGTGTGCTTGTTCGCTACCGGCAAACTCTATGCCGATGCCGTGCAGGTGTCCATGCCTGCCCCGTGGAGACTCCCAACACGTGACGAGGCTCAGATACTCAAAACGCTCACCTATCCACATGATGAGCGTTTTGTCACGTCTGACGGTTACACATTCGGGATGCCGTCTGCATCTGTGACCAAGGCGGGATCAAAAACTAAGTACAGTGTTCTTGGTCTGTACATCCGAAAGTCCACTATTATCATCGAGTTCTAACACGCAAAAACCCTCTGCCTTCCTCAGCCGAGAGTTTGCAGACATAATCGGCTTTAGACAAACGTGACCCATATTCACGACGACAGAGAGTAATAGTCGTTGTGCGAATATGGGTCGCTTGTTTAGGTTTTATGTCTGCGGGTGCAAAATTACTGCTTTTTTCTGACATGTGCAAGAGTAGGGTGCATTTTTGCGCATTTTATGCCGCAAGAACATAGTCGATGACCTTGCGGTTCCATTTCGCCGTGCGGCTCCAGTCGTACCGCTCATAGAACCGTGCATTGACGGTCCGCACGATATGACCCATCGAGTGGTTGATCACCGTGTCCGGGCATTCAATCTCCGCTGCAAGTGTCGCCCATGTCCTGCGGATGATGGCGAAGTTCACCTTGAACCCGACCGCCTTGCTGAGCTCGCGGAAGTTATCATCCAACCGATAGTGCAAAGACCGACACCCAGCCTCGA
>Ga0326512_10002388_pt1 | contig 13936 bp, 7 predicted proteins | sample 1_2617_0518_D_FD_203652 | JGI IMG/M metagenome (GOLD analysis project Ga0326512, IMG submission 203652) | Bovine rumen microbial communities from UC Davis, California, United States - 1_2617_0518 | ecosystem: Host-associated > Mammals > Digestive system > Stomach > Rumen | place: USA: California... | reverse complement strand
ATAATAGTTTTTATAATGAGGAACGTAATTCTTTTCTCTTTTCTTTGCTAGTTTTAGCTTCTTATATTATTAAGGCTGATGGCAAGGTAATGCATTCTGAAATGGAGTTTGTTCGAAAATTTTTGCGTTCCAATTTTGGAGAATCTGCCGTTGTTCAGGGGCAGGAGATTCTTTATAAACTCTTCGAAAAACAAAAGGAAATAGGTTGGGAAGAGTATCGAACGGTTATTCAAGATTCAGGTCGGCAAATTGCTTCATCGATGCCTTATGAACAGCGATTGCAATTACTTCATTTCTTAGCAATGATAGCTCAAGCAGATGGGATAGTTCATCCTAGCGAAGTGAGTTCACTTAAAGAAGTAGCGCAAGCTATGGAGATTCCTGTTTCCGAAATAGATGCTATGTTAAATTTGCGTGACGCAAGTTCTAATCTAGATGCAGCTTATAAAGTGATGGGTGTAAGTCCTTCGGCAACCGATGCAGAGGTAAAAGCTGCATATCGCAAACAAGCTCTACAAAATCATCCTGATAGGGTTGCTTCTTTGGGTGAGGATATACGTAAAGCAGCTGAAAAGAAATTTCAGGAAATTAATGCAGCTAAAGAAACAATATGGAAGGCTAGGGGATTGTCATAATTGCAACATGAATAGTTACTATATAAAATGAAGATGGGATGTGCATAAAATTGTACATCCCATCTTTATTTTATAGATCTTTATTGCTTATTTTTGTTTGTTTTGGGCATCGATAGCTTTGATTTTAGCCTTAACAAGATCCATCTCATCTTTTAATTTCTGAATTTTGCGATTCATTTCATCAATTAGACTGTTACCTTTTTTGCTAGACACATTCAAGAAACCTAAGTTATTTTCGTAGGTGTTTATTTCCTGTTTGAGTCCTTCGTAGCGGCGCATTAGTCGTCCGCGTTCGTTATCTAATGTGTTTAGACCGCGTTCAGCAGCATTTTGAATTTTATCCTTAAAGTTATCGAGACGGCGTTTAGCAATTGACACATGTAAATCTTTATATAGTTTATCCAAAATGTCATGATATGCTTTGTAAATTTTATCCTTCTCTTTGAAAGGTACGTGGCCAACGGTATTGTACTCTTCTACAAGCTTTTGTACAGTATCTTGAATATCTTCATCGGTTTTTTCGCTTAGAGCTTTTAACTTGGCGATTATTTTTTTCTTTTTGTTCAAGTTTTCATGCTCTTCGTTATGTACATCAGCATTTGCAGCTTTACGAGCTTCGAAGAAATGATTACAAGCTGTTGTAAATTCTTCCCATAGTTGATCGCCCAATTTCTTAGGAACGACACCGATATTTTTCCATTCTTTTTGAAGTTCAACCAATTTCTGAGAAGTCTTTTTCCATTCTTTACTGTCAGTTAGAGCCTTTGCTTGTTCTACCAAAGCCTTCTTTTTTTCAGTATTAACAGAATATGTTTCTTTGAGTTCTTTGAAGTATTCTGCTTTTTTAGTAAAGAATTGGTCGCAGGCAGCACGGAAACGTTCGAAGATTTTTACATTCATCTTCTGAGGTGCAAAACCGATAGTTTTCCATTCTGTCTGGATATTTTTAATTTCCTCTGTTTGTTTTTCCCATTCTGATGCTTTTTTGTACTCAGCGTTAGCGATAGCCTCTGTTTTTTCGCAGAGAGCAGTCTTTTTTATCAAGTTATCTTCCTCTTTAGCTCTGAGATCCTCGAAATGCTGTTGATGCTTTTTATTGATTACTGTAGACGCTTGTTTGAAGCGAGTCCATATTTCATCGCGCAAATCTTTAGCAACAGGACCTGTTTCACGAAATTCTTGATGAAGTTCTTGTAATTGATGGAATGCGCTGATAATGTCCTCTTCGTTAGCTAAAGCTTCTGCTTTGACACAAATAGCTGTTTTGATTTCAAGATTTTTTTTGAAATCATACTCTCTGGACTCTCTGTTTAAGTTGAGCAAATCATAGAATTGTTCAACATAAAGCTGATAGTTGCGCCAAAGCTCATTATTTTTTTCAGCGGGAACAGCTTTGATTTCTTTCCAATCTTGCTGTAATTTTTTGAAGTCATTATATGATTTGTTGGCTTCATCAGGTGATGTAGCCATAGCTTTAATTTTCTCAATGATTTCAAGCTTTTTTTGGTAATTGGCCTCTTTTTCAGCTTCGATTTGTTCGTGAATCTTAGCTCGCTTCTCTTTGATAATCTGCATTTCAGCCTTGAAAATCTCCTCATCTTCATCTGGAAGAATCTGGTAATTCTCAGGTGCGCCACCATTTTCAAGATAAGCTTTCATATCAGCATCTCTTTCGGCTATATGAAGTTTATAGAACGAAGTCTTAAGATAATCTATTTCATCTTTTTTAGGATTTTCATCACTATGGGCAATTTCTTTTACTCTTGCGAGTATCTCCTTTTTGTCCTTGTAACTTTTATGAGTTGCCTTTTGGGAATTTTCGCTGCAAGTATCTTTGTCGGAAACTTTTTCAGCAGTATCGACTTGAGTGGTTGTCTCTTGGACAGCCTTCTCTTCTTCATTAATGCCCAGAGTAAGAGCGTTTTCTTGAGAGTCCATCATTTCACTATTTTTAGTTTATGATTCGGTTTTCCAACATGGTAGTAAGCAATGTTAGGTTAACAACCGGTTTATACTTCACTACCTTTTATAATTTTATAATTAAGTTGCAAACTTAAATAAATTTATTGTAAATACCTAATTTTAGAGGTTTTTTTTACGAATTAAACTTAAAGTAGTCGTTTAAATCTCAAAATAAACCATGTAACACCAGACACGAGGATAGAAATTACCAGTGCGATAATAAACCCAAAATTGTTATGCTCCATTCCATTTTCCAGATTCATACCAAATAGACTAGCTATAAGTGTCGGGAACATCATGATAATACTAATGGATGTTAAGGTACGCATGGTGGTGTTCATATTGTTATTGATGATGCTGGAGTAGGTATCCATAGTTGACTCGAGAATATCAGAGTAGATACTTGTTGTTTCTCTTGCCTGTGTCATCTCAATATTTACATCTTCGATCAAGTCTGCATCTAATTCATCTACTTGTAATTTAAATTTCAGCTTAGACAAAAGATTTTCATTACCTCGGATAGAAGTGATGAAATAGGTAAGTGAGTCCTGAAGTCGGCTCAAGCCAATAAGACTTTCATTATTGACATCATGATCTAAATTACGTTTTGATTTATCAATAAGTGAATTTATTTGCTTCAAGCGTTTTAGATACCAAACTGCAGATGATAGAAATAATCTGAATATCATATCGACATAGTCTGTAAATCCTTCGCCTCGTTTTTGCTGATAGCTTACAAAGTCTATCATCATATTGGTTTCATAGAAGCATACCGTAATTGTGATATCATGTTTGTGTATGATACCAAGAGGAACCGTTGTGTATGGAGTACGAGAGCGAATTTCCTTAACATATGGGATACGGAGAATAATTAGCATCCATCCGTCATCGTATTCATAACGGGCACGCTCATCAGTATCGCTTATGTCGGAAAGGAAATAGTCAGGAATGTGATATTCGTCTTCAAGCATTCGCTGATCTTCTTCGGTTGGACAAGTGACTTGTATCCAGCAATTAGGTTCCCACTCCTTGAGGGGACTTAATTTTTTATTAATATTCCAAAATGTTTTCATTGTGCTAATCTCCAGCATTAAAAAAGGAATGGGGATTAGCATTAAGCTGAATCCTCACGCCTATAATGTGAATGTTTCCGCGTGATAATCGTCCATATTGGTTACTAAAACTTTGATTTCGCGTGCAAAAGTACGAAATATATTTGAAAAAATAGTGAATTAATTGTGTTTTTTTAGAGGCTATCAATAAATAAAGTTCTTCGGTAGACTAGTATTTTTACTATCACTGAAGAACTTTATTTATTGATAAGTATCTGGTTTATAAAGGATAAACCGATATTAAACTTCTATTAAGCGTTAGGAATTTCAGCAAGAACTTCTTTGATTAATTCCCAGAACAATGCTACGCTCGAGATGAGGCATCTTTCGTTTGTAGTGTGAGGGCTTCGAATAGTAGGGCCCATAGAAACAATGTCAAGTCCAGGGTATTTGTCAAGTATTACAGAACATTCCAGTCCTGCGTGGTCTACTTTGATTACTGGTTCTTCATTATTTTGTTTCTTATACAGTTTCTTTAGCAAGTTCAAAATCTCGCTATCGGTATTTGGATCCCAACCACCATAGCTGCCACTTAATGTAACCTTCATTCCTGCCATGCTAAAACAACTTTCAAGTGATGTCGCGATATAATCTTTCATGCTTTCAGATGATGAACGAGCTAGAATCTTGAAAGCCGCTTTACCATCTGCGATATTGACAATGGCAAGGTTAGATGAAGTCTCTACGACCTCTGGAATTGCTGGAATCATTCGTACTACCCCATTAGGGCATGCATAAATGGCATCAATCAGATTGTCTTGTATTTCGACAGGAGTGATGTTCGCAGGACATTCTACATCCTCGGCATAAAACTCAATAGAATTTTCTATACCTTGGTATTCGTGTTCAAATCTATTTTTCCACTCCTCAACTAATTCTATTAATTTGTTAGTTTTATCAGCAGGAAGAGTAAGGACAGTTTCTGCTTTAAAAGGAATCGCATTTCGCATATTGCCTCCATTCCATGTTGCAAGTCTTGCCTGGCACTCACTGATTGCTTCACGTACAAAGCGTACCATTAGTTTGTTGGCATTAGCTCTTCCTTCGTTAATTTCAAGACCAGAATGTCCTCCCTTCAAACCTTTTATGGTGAGTTTGATAGCCTTGTCACCTTCGTTAGTAGTAACCTCCTTATATCCCAATTCAGCTGTTACATCGATGCCACCAGCACTACCAATTACGAAATTACCCCAAGTCTCTGAGTCTAGATTGAGTAAAATGTGGCCTTTTAGTTCTCCTGTTGGTAAATCATTGGCACCAAACATACCAGTCTCTTCATCAGCGGTTATTAATGCTTCTATAGGGCCATGCTGTAATTCTTTACTCTCCATAATAGCCATTATAATAGCGACACCGAGGCCATCATCAGCGCCTAAAGTTGTATCTTTTGCTTTAACCCAATCGCCATCAATATAAGTTTGAATAGGATCTGTTTCAAAGTTATGTTTGCTTGTTGGAGCCTTCTGAGGAACCATATCCATGTGAGCTTGAAGAATAATTCCCTTCTTGTTTTCCATGCCAGGAGTAGCTGGTTTATACATATAAATATTATTGCCAGCATCTTTATAGGCTTCTATGCCAATATTTTTGGCAAAATCAAGTAAAAACTGCTGAACTTTTTCCATATGTCCTGATGGACGAGGAATTTGAGTCAGTGCATCAAAATTACGCCAGATTTCTTCTGGTTTTAAATTTTTAATCTCGCTCATAAACTTCTATGAATTAATTTATAGTTTTGATGAATGATAAATGGAGCCAACTGTATATGCCCAATACTGCGACGAGTAATGTTTGAACGCTATGTACAATGAGTACAAAATAAAGAGCATCTGTAGCTTGAATACCATATAATATTAGCATAGTCTTGACAGCAAAATGCCAAGGGCCAGCCCCATTAGGCGTAGGAACGATAACAGCAATACTTCCAACTATAAAGGTAACCATTGCGCACGAAATACTCAAGTGTGAAGTAGCTTCAAAACAAAAAAAGGTAAGGTAATAGTGCAGAAAATAACTGCCCCATATGGCCAAACTATAAAAAATAAAAAGTGGTACATTTCTAACACTCTTGAGTGATGTTATGCCTTGCCATATTCCGTTAAAAGTATTTTTTACTTTATTATAAATTGAGAGACGGCTGACTAGATAAAGTCCCATGATAATAACAGCTAATCCACAGATGGCTGTGACAATGTATCCTGTAGTAGTGAATTTGTTAAAAACACTGTCCATACTGGTTCCTGTTTTGTTAAAAAAAGTTTTGAAAACAGAAATCTCAGCAATGATTGTAATTGCTGTTAATAACATGACTATGAGAGAGTCGACACCTCGTTCGGTAACAACAGTTCCTATCGCTTTAGAGAAAGAAACATTATCTTTTTTCTTAAGAACGCCACAGCGAGCAAATTCTCCTATTCTAGGTATAATTAGACTTACAGCATAAGATAAGAAAATGGAATCAATACAAACCGAAGTGCGCGGTTGCTCATTGACAGGTTCCAGTGTTTGTTTCCATCGCCATCCTCGAAACATTTGGGCAAGAATTCCAAAAGGGAAAGAAAGTAGCATCCACGTCCAATTCATTTCATGGAAAAGTACCTGTTCTACCTTTTTAAAGTCAAAATCGCAGTACATCCAGTACAATATCGCTCCACCTAATAGAAGAGATAATGCAACTTTGAAAATATTGTTAGCTATATTTCTTGTATTCATGATTAATAGATGCAAAGGTATAGAAAAAAAATTATCTACTCCTATCTTTTTTATTCTTTTTTGAGTGCGTATCGCCAATATCTCATAAAAAAAGTGTATCTTTGCACACCGTTTGCGCTATATGGGAAATTGCACGCATAGACAAATAGTACGTAGAATTCAATTATGAAATAAGGTAAAAAGGTAATGAGACAGCTTAAAATCAGTAAGAGTATCACTAACCGTTCTAGTGAGGCTTTGGATAAGTATCTAGCGGAGATTAGTCATGAACCAATGATTAATATCGAACAAGAGATAGAACTTGCCCAAGCTATTCGTAAAGGTGGACGTGCCGGTGAGCGAGCAAAGGATAAACTTGTTAAGGCTAATCTTCGCTTCGTAGTTTCTGTAGCTAAGCAGTATCAGCATCAGGGTTTGTCATTGACAGACTTGATAGATGAAGGTAATATAGGATTGGTTAAGGCAGCCGAGAAATTTGATGAAACTCGTGGTTTCAAGTTCATCTCGTATGCAGTTTGGTGGATTCGTCAAAGTATCCTTCAGGCTATAGCTGAGCAAAGTCGCATCGTTCGACTTCCATTGAATCAAGTTGGAGCTTTGTCTAAGATCAACGCTACTATCAGTAAGTTTGAGCAAGATAATCAACGTCGTCCTAGTATTCAGGAAATTTCACGTCTTACTGGTATTGAAGAGGAAAAGATTGAGCAGAGTATTAAGGCAGATAATCATCATACCAGTATAGATGCTCCTTTCCAGGATGGTGAAGAGAATAGTATGGTGGATATTATGGCAAGTGGTGAGGATACACGTACTGACCGTCAGGTTGATCACGATAGTATGGCTCAGGAATTACATTCTGTTCTCAAAAACGTTTTGAAGGATCGTGAAATTAAAATACTTTGCGAATGCTATGGTATTGGCTGTCATGAAAAAGGATTAGAAGAAATTGGTGATAGAATGGGACTTACCCGTGAGCGCGTTCGTCAAATCCGCGAAAAAAGTATCCTTAAACTTAGAGAAGCAGGTTGCTCTAAGGTGCTAATGAAGTATCTTGGTTAATAGTTGAATACTCATAAAACCTAAAGAGGCACATCTAAAAAGTTAGATGTGCCTCTTTGAGTTTATGATGCCTTATATTATATGAAAAGCATTCCGATTTGAAAGAATAGGGCAGAAATAATCCAGGCGAGACCTGTGGTATAACCTGCAGTGAAAAGCGCCCATTTCCATGAACCCGTTTCTGCTTTTATAGCCGCAATAGTAGCAAGACATGGGAAATAAAGCAATACAAATATCAGATAGCTATAGGCCGTAAGTGATGCTACTGATTCTGCTATTTCTGGAGAAGTTCCACTATTTTTAATATCGTTGACAATATGTTGATGTAACTTACTATATTTTTCGGAATCTCCACTATAACTGTCATCGTCAGCGAAACTATCGTCGTCAGAATAGAGAACTCCCATGGTGCTTGCAACGATTTCTTTAGCACCGACACCAGCTACAAGTCCAACATCTAATTTCCAATTGAAATTTTGTGGTGAGAAAATCGGTTCTATTGCGTGACCAATCTGTCCGATATAGCTTTGTTCTTCCTGTTGCATTCTGCTAAGTTTGTCTTGGTGTGGAAAATACTCTAGGCACCATACAATGATACTCGCAACGAGAATGATACCACCCATTTTTTTTAGATATTGTTTACCTTTCTCCCAGGTATGTCTTCCAATAGCCTTCCATGTAGGGAAGCGATATGGTGGAAGTTCCATTACAAACGGAGTATCTTCTCCTTTCACAACAAACTTAGTAAATAATTTACTCATGATAATCGCCAGTACGATGCCAATGGCATAAAGTGAAGCCATGACTAATGAGCGATACTGAATGGCAAAGAATGTACCAATGATCATAATGTAGATAGGAAGGCGTGCAGAGCAACTCATCATTGGTAATATAAGCATTGTCACGAGTCGTGATCGTCTGCTTTCTATTGTTCTGGTAGCCATTATAGCAGGTACATTACATCCGAATCCCATAATAAGAGGAATAAATGACTTGCCGTGCAGGCCCATCTTATGCATAAGTCGGTCCATCATAAAGGCTGCACGGGCCATATAGCCTGAATCTTCCATAAACGAGATAAAGAAGTATAGAATGAGGATTTGTGGCAGGAATACGATAACAGCTCCCACACCTCCAATAATTCCATCAACTAGCAACGCTTTTATCGGTCCTTCTGCCATGTTGGCAGATATCGTTTCGCCCAACCAAGCTACACCTGCATCAATCCAGTCCATTGGATATTGACCAAGCACGAAGGTAGCCTCAAACATGAGCCATATTAAAAAGAGAAATATCGGAAAACCTAAATATTTGTGAGTGATGATAGCATCAAGAAGATGAGTCATCTGATAGGTATCTTTTTTCTTTCCAGTCTCATACGCAGCTTCAGAAAGAGCACCATGTATGAATCCATATTTCGCATCCATGATAGCTGTTTCGCTGTCATCTCCGGTTTCCTCTTTCACTCGTTCTGCAGCTTCGTTTCTGTGAGTTAGAATTTCCTCGGCGTCTGGAAGTTGTGATATGTATTGTTCTACTTCACGGTCTTTTTCTAGGAGTTTAATGGCCAGATATCGAGTAGAGTAACGATGTCTTAGATTGTCTTCTGCCTTGAGATGTTCCTGTATGTCTGCGATACCATTTTCAATTTCGTGACCATGATTAATATGGATATGTCGGTAGTGTGGATCAACACCTTCTTGCATCTCGTATGTCTTAATGACTTCGTGGAAAAGTTCTTCTACGCCCATGCCTGAATGAAAGGAAGTTGGTACCATTGGTATCCCAAATAATTCTCCGAGTTTATCAGCATTTACGATATCTCCGCGTTTTTCAACTTCATCATACATGTTTAGTGCGCATACCATACGGATGTGCATATCGATGAGTTGTGTCGTAAGGTACAGGTTTCTTTCAAGATTTGAAGTATCAATGACATTGATAACGATATCTGGAGTCTTTTCTACAAGCTGCTTACGAACATAAAGTTCTTCAGGACTGTAGGCTGATAAGGAATAGGTTCCCGGTAAATCAACTAAGTTGAAGGTATATCCTTCAAATTCTGCATGTGCAGTTTTGGCATCGACTGTAACACCGGAATAGTTACCTACTCGTTCATGTGAACCTGAAGCATAATTAAACAGTGACGTCTTTCCACAGTTTGGATTTCCAACAAGGGCCACATTGATAATACGGTGACGTTTATCAGCTTCTTCAGCCATGAATTGATGTTCAGCCTGTAGTGGCTTCTCATCAGCATCATTAATATTATCCTCAATGCAACTTAGTTTTTCTTCTACGTCAGCTGCTCTTAAATTTTTAGCTTCTTCTAAAGATACTATTTCTATTAAGTCGGCTTCACTATGACGTAGTGAAACCTCATAACCCATAATTTTATATTTTACAGGATCTTTTAAAGGGGCATTAAGTAGAACTTCGATTTCTTTTCCTTTAATAAATCCCATCTCGATGATCCTTTTTCGGAAACCGCCATGTCCTAATACCTTAACGATAACACCTTTTTCTCCTGTTTTTAGTGCTGAAAGTTTCATTTTATTCTGTTTATTTTTTGCAAAGATACAAGAAATAAATGGCAACCGAGTTGCCAAATTTGCCTGTTTTTGCAAAATACCTAAATCTTATTAGCTGTTAGTGAATAATAATAAAATTATGTAAGAATACTCGTAATTCTGATACCTACAAATGATGATATGTACCAATTGATTAGCTATTCTTGTACCTTAAAATAAGAGGTTAATACTTCTTTAGCAGTTTCATCTGTATTATCAAAATCCTTGATGATAACGCCATGCTCCAAGAGTACAATTCGGTTACAGATATCAGTAGTATGCTGCAGATTATGACTAGATACTAAAATGGTTGCATTTGTTCTGTAGCAATAATTCTTGAGCATCACTTTTAATAAGTTTTGACTTGATGGATCGAGAAAATTGAATGGCTCATCCAAAATCAGAATTTTAGGCAGGTTGAGCATGGCAGATAGAATTCCGATTTTTTGTTTATTGCCAGCAGAAAATTCACGGATGAGTTTGTTGGTTCCAAATATTTCTTCATTAGTGAATTTATCTTTGTATTCCTGTAAAAAGTCGGGCAGTATATATTTATGATTGCCTAGTTTACAGATAAATTCAAAAAGCTCTTCGGTAGTTAAAAAATCGATAAGAAATCCTTCGTCAATATAGGCTCCTATCCAATTTTTCCATTCCTCAGAAGTTGCAGGATTTATGGCATGATTTGACTCAGTAATATAACTGATATTGCCTTCATCTGCTGACAGTAAATCTAACATCAGACGAAATAATGTAGTCTTGCCTGCGCCATTATTTCCCACTAATCCTACGATTTGACCTTGGGGTATAGAAAATTCGGGGATATTGACAACTGTCTTATCCCCGAATTTCTTAATGAGATGATTTATGGTTATATTCATCTTCTTATTTTTTACTCTGCGATATTGCTACCGTGGCAATTTTTGAACTTCTTTCCGCTTCCACAAGGGCAGAGATCATTTGGACGTGGAGTCTTTTCTGCACGATAAGGAGTATGATTTATTTCATTAGCACCTTCTCGTGTGTCTTGGCTCATGGCAGCTTGCTGAGCTTCACGATTCAAGCGTTCCTGTTCCTCCTCAATATTTACTTTCTGCTCATTGTATCGCTGACTGTGTTCTTCTGGTGTAGCTTCCTGAACTTGATCAGCAGGCTGCATCTCAGGAATTTGGCCACGCATCAGAATAGTAGCAATTCGTGTATTCATTTCATCAATCATGGCATCCCATACCTTAACACTTTCGAGTTTAAAGATCAACAACGGATCCTTTTGTTCGTAAGATGCATTTTGTACAGAGTGTCTGAGTTCATCAAGTTTACGTAAGTTATCTTTCCACTCTTCATCGATAATATGAAGCATGATAACTTTTTCAAACTGTTTCACCACGCTCTTTGCTTCAGTGTCATAGGCTGTTTTTAGATGACATGGAATTTGGTACATACGTTTGCCATCTGTGATAGGCACCATGATTCTTTCATACAGTTGGCCTTGGTTTTCATAAACTTGTTTAATGATAGGCCAAGCTACGCTCTGAATACGGTCTGTCTTGCGTTTGAAATCAGCCATAGCAGCCTGGAACGCACGTTCGCAAAGGTCGTTCTTGCTGGTATTTTCAAATTCATTCTGATCAAATGGTATTTCCATTGAGAGAACCTTGTAGAACTCTTCTTTAGCACCAATGAAATCATTGTTAGTAACAATATTGAGTACACGGTCCCAAATGACGTTAGTAATATCCATACCAATACGTTCACCCATCAAAGCGTGGCGACGCTTCTCATAGATGATGGTACGCTGCTTATTCATAACATCATCATATTCGAGCAGATGCTTGCGAATACCGAAGTTATTTTCTTCTACCTTCTTCTGTGCACGCTCTATACTCTTGCTAATCATAGGACTCTCGATACGTTCACCATCTTCAAAACCAAGGCGGTCCATCACTTTAGCAATACGATCACTTGCAAACAGACGCATAAGTTTATCTTCGAGAGATACATAGAATACAGAAGAACCTGGGTCACCCTGACGACCTGCACGACCACGAAGCTGTCGGTCGACACGACGACTTTCATGACGTTCTGTACCAATAATTGCCAAACCACCTGCAGCTTTCACTTCAGGGGTAAGTTTAATATCGGTACCACGACCAGCCATATTGGTAGCAATTGTTACTACACCCTTACCGTTAATGCAACGACCTGCTTCTGCTACAATCTGAGCCTCCTTTTGATGGAGTTTAGCATTCAATACGTTGTGAGGAATGTTTCTCATCTTCAACATCTTGCTCAACAACTCACTGATTTCTACAGAAGTTGTACCGACGAGAACTGGTCTTCCTGCATTTCGCATTAACTCTACTTCATCGATAACTGCTTTATACTTTTCGCGTTGTGTTTTGTAAACGCGGTCATCGAGGTCATGTCTGAGGATAGGACGGTTTGTTGGAATTTCAACTACATCCAATTTATAGATATCCCAGAATTCACCAGCTTCTGTACTAGCTGTACCGGTCATACCTGAGAGCTTATGATACATACGGAAGTAGTTCTGTAATGTAATTGAAGCGAAAGTTTGGGTAGCAGCTTCTACCTTTACATGCTCTTTAGCCTCAATAGCCTGATGTAAACCATCGCTCCAGCGACGACCTTCCATGATACGTCCGGTTTGCTCGTCTACGATTTTGATTTCGCCATCCATCACGACATATTCATCATTGTTGGTGAACATGGTATAGGCCTTGAGTAACTGCTGCAAGGTATGGACACGTTCACTCTGAATAGCGTAGTGATTCAGTAAATCGTCTTTTTTGTCTAAACGCTCTTGGTCTGAGAGAGTCTTATTTGCTTCCAAATCAGAAAGTTCTGATGTAATATCAGGCAATACGAATAATTCTTTGTCGTTTACCTGTTTTGCCAACCACTCTGTACCTTTATCAGTAAGGTCAGCACTATTCATCTTTTCATCTACAACGAAATACAGAGGTTCGATGGCTTTCGGCATCTCACGATTGTTATTAGCCATGTAGTATTCTTCCGTTTTGAGCATTCCTGCCTTGATTCCTTCCTCGGAAAGATATTTAATCAAAGGCTTGTTCTTTGGCAGTGCTTTGTACGAACGGTAAAGACTCAGGAATCCTTCTTCTAAGAGTTTCTGATTGTTATTCTTGGCACCTTCAGCAATCTTCTGTTTTGCTTCTGCCAAAAGCTCTGTTGCCTGCTTACGCTGTACTTCGTAAAGTCTTTCTACTAATGGCTGATATTCTTCAAACATCTGAACATCGCCCTTTGGTACAGGACCAGAAATAATAAGTGGAGTACGCGCATCGTCAATCAATACTGAGTCAACCTCGTCGACAATGGCATAATTATGTTCTCTCTGTACCAGATCATCAGGGCTGATTGCCATGTTGTCACGAAGGTAGTCGAAACCAAACTCGTTGTTAGTACCGAATGTGATATCTGCCTGGTAGGCTTTACGACGTTCAGGTGAGTTAGGACGATGTTTATCAATGCAGTCTACAGAAAGACCATTGAATTCATAAAGAGGGCCCATCCATTCTGAGTCACGCTTTGCCAAATAGTCGTTAACGGTTACCATGTGCACACCATTGCCGGTTAGCGCATTCAGGAATACTGCTGTTGTAGCCACGAGGGTCTTACCTTCACCAGTTGCCATTTCGGCTATCTTACCCTGATGTAGTACCACACCACCGAAGAGCTGTACATCATAGTGAACCATTTCCCATTTTATCTTGTTGCCACCGGCAGTCCAAGTATTGTGGTAAATAGCTTTATCACCATCGATAGTTACAAAGTCTTTAGCTGGGTCGCTTGCTAGTTCACGGTCGAAATCTGTGGCTGTTACTACAGTCTCTTCATTCTC
>Ga0326512_10002387_pt1 | contig 13939 bp, 28 predicted proteins | sample 1_2617_0518_D_FD_203652 | JGI IMG/M metagenome (GOLD analysis project Ga0326512, IMG submission 203652) | Bovine rumen microbial communities from UC Davis, California, United States - 1_2617_0518 | ecosystem: Host-associated > Mammals > Digestive system > Stomach > Rumen | place: USA... | reverse complement strand
GTGGGTAGGGGTTAGGAACTTTGAGTGATATGGGAGGTACTGCGATGAGTGTAGCGAATACGATCCTTCAACAGCTTGGCGGAAATCGCTTCATTGCGATGACCGGGGCAAAGAACTTTCTCAGCGACGGAAACACACTGCGGATGACCCTTCCGAAGAACGGAAGCAAGGCGAACAGGCTGTGGATCACCTACGATCCGTCACTTGACCTGTACAACATGCGATTCTTCCGGTATCGTCCGGGGCGAATCGACATCAGGACTGGGAAGCTCATTGAGGACAAAATCTCAGACGAGAAAACGTTCGAAGGAATCTACTGTGATCAGCTTCAGGAACTCTTCACAGAGCATACGAAGATGTACACTCATCTGTGAGGCCTGAAGATGTTGGAAGATGTGAGACCGGGTGACCGGGTTTACATCCCGGACCAGAAAAGGCCGTTTAAGGTTCGGTGCAGAGATGAGAGGTACATCATCTGCACGAAGCCGTTCAATATCAGGAAGACGGTGCAGTATTTCATCGCGGACTTGGAAGAAAAAGTCCGTGGACCGGATGACCGCGTATTCTGTATGGGATACGAAACTGACGATCAGTGTGCCGAGCGTTTGGCAGAACTGGAAGCCGGGGAAATCCTCGTATCGTTCCGAAACCGTGTCCCACTTGATTGTTATGTGAAGAAAGGGAGAAAACATGCCTAAACCGAAATTTGCCCCGTGGGAAGATGAAAAGCGCAATCAGATTATTTCACAGCGCGTAGCACGTGGGTATAGAAGCGCCCAAGCTTTCGCGGACGAACTGGCAAAGAACGGGCTGAAGTCCGACAAGCAATCGTATCTGCGCAGGGAACGTGGGGAAACGCAAGCAACCGCCGACGAGATCTGGTACTACGCGTATGTGCTTGGGATCAGCCCGCTGGAGGCTCTGGACCTGTTTTCGCGCAAGCCAACATCGGCTGGCGCTTTAGCTTACGCAAAAGATGCTGTGAAGCATGCCAAAGAGACAACCGGTCTTTCGTAACTGTATTTCTAGTTGGCTGAAGTTATATCAAAACGGGTAGGGTGATGAATCTATGTGGATTGAAAGGAAGGTATCAAAGGGAATGGACGAGAAGCTTACAGTTTATCAGCCGCGCAACGGGTCACGAGACATTCCGCCTCGTGTGGAACGCAAGATTGTGCGCCGTGGCCTAGAGATCAACAAATTTATCCGGCAAAACCCGGAACTGGCGATCCGAATCATTCTGGCGATTTGCGCCGTTGCAATTCTGATTGCCTGTAGCGTGACCCGTCACATGACGGAAGAGCGCCTGAATGATATTCACAGTCAAGAGCTTACAGCGGCGCGTATTCAGACGGAACAAGAGGTTTTGACCCGTGTGAAGGAAGAATACGGCATCAACGCTCAGAACGCTCAGAAGGCGCTGATGGAAGAACAGGCGAAGACCGTGGCCAAGGTGCTGTACGCGATGAAGGGCAACCGGGAGGCCGGACTGCATCTGGCCTGTTGGGCGGTGTTTGACCGCGTTGATCACGTTCGGTACGCGGATGATCTGTACGCCGTGTGCTCAGCCGATCAGGCGTTTATGGGTTGGAGCGATAACAATCCGGTTCTGGATGAGCTGTACAACATTGCTCTGGAAGAGGTACAGCGTTGGCATCGCGGAATCAGGCCGCTTGACACCGCATTCGTTTATCTTTACTGGAGTCCGTCCGAAATCTATCTGTTCGATGACTTTGGGCACAAATTCTACGAGAGTGACTGGAACAAATACATCGATTCCATCACAGAATAATTGGTACTGAAAGGCTAGGAAAGGAACTTACGAGAAATGGATAATGAAGTGAAAGTCACATCGTTGGTGGAAGTAACCCAGTTGCCAGTGATTGAAAATCAACTGGCACGGGTTCTCCCGGAAATCAAACAGCGTTGCGAACTCGCCGCAAGCCTTGTGGTGAATGAGGAAAACTACAAGGACATGAAGAAGACCCGGGCTCAGCTGAATAAAGAGTACGGGGAATTCAAAGGACTTATCAGGAATATCAAGGAAGTCGTGATGGCTCCGCTTAACGATTTTCTTAATGGTATCTGCAAAGAGGTCGATCAGGCTTATTCCACCGGAATCGACCAGCTTGACCGGAACATCAAGGACACGGAAAGCGGCCTGAAGGATCAGAAGCGTGTTGCTCTGATGGAATACTACGACGATTACCGGAAAAGCCTAGACCTTGACAAGGATCTGTCCGACCCGCGCCGGTCCGGAATCAAAGTTGGACTTACCGGAAGTCTGAAGTCCTACAAGGATCAGGCAAAGGCGTATCTCGACCGCATCGCAAACGACCTGAAGACGATTGCTCTGATGGAAAACTGCGATGAGATCATGGCGGAGTACACGGTTTCGCTGGATATGAACGGCGCGATTCAGATTGTCAAAGACCGGCTTGCCCGTGAAGAGGCCGCACGGAAGGCGCGTGAGGAGGCCGAAGAGGCGCGGAAGGCACGCGAAGCGCACGAGGCGTCTGTGACGGCTGTTGTAGAAGAGGCTCAGGAAGCCACAGAAACGCCCGTAGAAGAGCCGGAAGCTGAAGACGATAATTTATCCGTTCCGGTTGCTGAAGCGTTGCCAGAGGAAGAAAAAACGCCTTCTGAGGCAGTCTACAACACAGTGTTCCGCGTGTATGGAACATTGGACATGCTCCGGGAACTGAAGCGGTTTCTCGTGAATGGCGGATACCAGTACGAAAACGTGAAGGAGGACTAAACGATGGGACTTGCAAAGCCAAATAACAATCGGAAAGACCAGAACATGACTCAGCAACGGCAGAAGCCGAGATTCTCCGTTGCGATCACGACCAAGGATTATCAGGAACTTATCCACAATACCCTGAAAGATCCGAAGCGTGTTGCCCGTTATGTGGCGAGTATCACGTCCGCCGTAGCTGTCAATAAAGATCTTCAGAATTGCGATGCTGGAAGCATTCTGGCCGCATCTCTGCTTGGAGAGACGTTGAATCTCTCGCCGTCTCCGCAACTCCGGCAGTACTACATGGTACCGTTCAATAACAAGAAGACCGGCGAGAACAAGGCGACCTTCGTTTTGGGATATGTTGGCTACATACAGCTCGCTATTCGTAGCGGTTACTACAAGGACATCAGTGCGATTGAGATCCGGGAAGGCGAATATCTTGGGAAAGATCCGAACACGGGTAAACCGAGATTCAAGTTCATCGAAGACGATGACGAGAGAGAAGCTCTTCCGGTGATCGGCTACATGGCGTCGTATGAGTACATCAACGGCTTTACCAAAACGCTGTATTGGAGCAAGCAGAAGATGCTCAAGCACGCGGATAAGTACTCTCCGGCATTCAGCATCCGGGCAACAGGCGGGCAGTATCCGAAGGTGTCCTACGAGGACTATCTGGCCGGTAAGTACGACAGATCAACTGAATGGCTGTATTCGTCCTACTGGTATAAGGATTTTGACGCGATGGCGCTCAAGACAATGCTCAGGCAGTTGCTTTCTAAGTGGGGTATCCTGTCCATTGAGATGCAGATGGGCTTTGAAAAGGATAACTCCGTACTCCGGTTCGAAGGCGGCGAGATCGTGACGTCAGAAACGGAAGAGGATATCATTGAGGCTTCCGAAGTTGACGTCACCGAGGCCAACCGGGAAATGGTACAGCCTGAATTCACGGGCGCTGTGAATAAGGTCAACTTGGATGAGCTAGACTGATGGTCTCTTACAATGTGATCCAAACCGGCTCACAGGGAAACGCGGTCATCGTCCAAGATCACATTCTGATTGACGTCGGAGTTGCTTTTGTGAAAGTAGAACCGTACTTGAAAGACATCAAGCTGGTGCTGTTGACACACAAGCATTCTGACCACTTCCGGGCGAGCACAATCCGGAGAATGGCTCATGACAAGCCACTTCTCCGGTTCGCCGGAGGGCCGTGGATGGCAAAGCCTCTGGTGGACGCCGGTGTCGCGAAATCGCAGATAGATGTCCTGAATCCGAGAATCGCGTACAATTACGGGATCTGCAATGTCATCCCGTTCCCGGTACTGCATGATGTGGATAACTACGGGTACAAACTCCACTTCAAGCAAGGAAAGGTGTTCTACGCGACGGATCTGGGATCGTTGTCTGGAATATTCGCGAAGAATTACGACCTGTATCTTCTGGAAGCAAACTATAAAGAAGATGAGCTCCGGGCGAGAATGGACGAAAAGCTTGCAACCGGACAGTTCCCGTATGAACAGCGTGTTCTGAGATACCATCTGTCGGAAAAGCAAGCGGAAGATTGGCTGTATGCGAACATGGACTATAACAAGAGTGAGTACGTGTTTCTGCATCAGCATGTAGACAGGGAGAAGAACGATGAAGGGCCGGATAGTCAACTTTGATTTTCAGAACAACAGAATCACAGTCGAATTTGAAGTGGACTTCTCCGAACTTTACGACAAGTTCCGCGACAAGTGGCTGAATATTGAATTCAAGCTGTGGCGTCCGAAAAGAAGCGGTGCCGCAAACCGCTATCTGTGGGTTCTGATTGACAAACTTGCCAAGGTACAGCACATCACCAAAGATGAAGTTTACCGCCACGAGATCAAGGAAATAGGCGGCGTCTCAGAAGTCGTCCGGTGCAACGACAAAGCGGTAGACCGATTCTGCAAACAGTGGGAGTCTCAGGGCCTCGGGTGGCAGACGGAAGTACTGCCACTCGGGGACGGGACATCTGATATCATCGTTTACTATGGCAGTTCGACATTTGACACCGAACAGATGTCGCAACTGATTGAAAACGTAGTATTTGAGGCTCAGCAATTTGGCATAGATACTGATACGCCGGACGCTAGGGCGTACTGGGAATCTGTTGAAGAGGAGGCGAAAAGGTATGCAAGAACCTAGCGCAGTACAGGAAGCCAAAGTCCTCGACTACATGGAGAGGAACGGCAGAATCAGCCAGTGGAAAGCTACTCAGGAACTCAAAATCCTGAGACTTGGGGCTAGAATCTGGGACCTGAAACAGAAGGGTTACCCGATTCGCAGTGAGATGATCTATCACACCGACGAAGACGGAAACCGCACCAAATGGAAAGAATATTGGCTCGCCAGAGCCTAAAAAACACGGGGGATTAGTAAGATGGCACTGAATTCATGCAACTTTTCTGGAAGATTGACAGCCGACCCGAAAGTCGAATTTGTCGGGCATGACAAAATCGAAAAAGCAACGTTCACGCTGGCCGTGGACCGCGACAGGAAGAAAGAAGATGGGAGCCGGGAAACGGACTTCCTAGACTTCATCGCTTGGCGCGGCACGGCTAAATTTGTTGCTGATCACCTCCATAAAGGCGACGCTATGACGGTTTCCAACGTCCGCGAGATGGTCCGGGACTACGTTGATAAAGACGGCAATAAGCGCCGCAAGCATGAGCATGAGGTCTCTTCCAAGAGCGATATCTACTTCGGAAGCAGACGTCACGACCAGCACGATAATCAAGGCCGTAACGGCGGCTATGGCGATTACTACGACGACAGCAATGAGCCGTTGCCGTACTGATTCGATTTTTTGACTGAGAGATGCTTTACAGCATCTTAACATTACCAAAAAAACTGGTGGTGATCGTCTGTGAACGAGGTCAAGTGGATTAAGCTCAGCATTGAGATGTTCGATAATCGGAAGATCCGGCATATTCGGAAACTTCCAGAAGGAAATAACATTGTGCTGATATGGGTGATGCTTCTTACACTTGCCGGAAAGTGCAATGCCGGTGGAATGATCTTTCTCACTGAGAATATTCCATATACGACAAAGATGCTTGCCGACGAGCTAGACTTTGAAGAAAGTACCATCATTCTTGCACTTGAGGCTCTGAAGAGCCTTGGGATGATCAGCATGGACGGATTCCTGTCTATTGTTGGATGGGAAGAGCATCAGAACGCGGAAGCTCTTGCTACAATCCGGGAGCACAACAGGCTTGCGAAGCAAAAGTATCGTGAACGGCAAAAGCAAAAGCAACTTGCCTCTGGATGCGATTCTGACACGTCAAATGATGCCTCAGACACATCAAATGACGGACATGTCCAAGACATGTCCACGGACAATGTCGAAGACATTTCCGCAGACTCTTCTTATTCTATATCTTCTTCTATAGAATCTAAATCTCTTTTAAAGGAAAAGGAGATAGGGGTGCAGGGGGAAGAGGGAAAACAAGAACCGGCACCGAAACCGCAAAAAGAAAAAAAGAAGAAACCGGCTGACCTGTTTGAAACATTCGCCGGGGAAGACACGGAACTTCTGGAAGCGTTGCGGGAATATGAAAAGAACCGACACGAGAGAAAGAAACCGCTCTCTGACCGTTCGAAGACAATGCTGATTAACAAGCTCCGAGATAAGTACCCGCCGGAGCAGTGGGTCGCAATAGTCGATCAAAGCACTTTGCGCGGATGGGATTCGTTCTACCCGCTGAAGGACGATGAAGATTGGACCAGCAACCGGAATAGAAAGCAAGCCAAGAGCAAGCTGACGTTCCTTGAAATGCTGAAGGAGGATGGAATTGAACAGAACGGAAACTATGATGATCATGAGCGTACTTCAGGCGGCGTATCCGGCTTTTTACAGGGATTTCAGTAAAGAGGACTTGAACGGAATTGTCAACCTTTGGACTGAGCTGTTCAAGGACGATGATGTTAGAAGCGTTATGGCGGCAACGCAAGCGCTTATCACAACGAAGACTGAAGGATATCCGCCGACAATCGGGGCGGTGAAGGAACAGCTCCACAAGATCCACCACCCGGATGAGATGTCCGAGCAAGAGGCGTGGCGGCTTGTGAGTAAGGCGTGTCAGAACGCGTATTTCAACGCAACCGCAGAGTTTGAAAAACTCCCGGAAGTTATTCAGAGATCAATAGGCGGGCCGGAACAGCTCCGGGCTTGGTCTCAGATGGATTCCGAAACTGTCGAAAGTGTCGTGGCGTCAAACTTCATGCGGACTTTCCGAATCAAACAGACTCAGCAGAAAGAGCTTGACATGATGCCGACCGAGGTCAAACAGTACATGTCTGCCGTGGCCGAGAAGTTGGCGCTTGAAAAACCGGAACGAAAGCAACTAGAAAAGCCGAAAATTGTGTATTACAAGGCGGAAGATGAGGAGGAGATCTGCCCGCCAAATTTGGAACAGATTCTTCCACCGCACCTTGCGCCCAAGACGGAGAATAACGAATCACCGAACAGCGAACAACGGCTGAAATGGCGTGAGAATTCAGTTACTAAGACGAACGTGCCGAAGAGCGAGCCACTGTCCCCGGAAGAATGGGCAAGAAAGCGCGATGAGGCAATTGCGAAGTTGATGTCGGCGAAAGAAGCGAGAGAGGCGAATCATTCGTAATGAGCAAGAAGAAAAACGGCGTCAAGAAGGGCTCATATCAAGCCCAGACCTATGCGGACCGGGTGAACGCCGCAAGGGCGGCTACCAATCTGACGATATTCCAAGACGGAATGCAACACGCTCTGGACATCGCGTCGATTGTGCTTCATGAAACGTTCGGGTTTGGACCGGAACGACTGAAAAAGTTCGGCATTGGATTCCAAGACAAGTTCGAGAAAGTCCAGAAAGAATCCAAAGCAGACAAGGCTGACGACGAAGAGCGGTGGTATTCCGAGGAGCGCTTCGAGAACGAACTGAAAGAAGCGTGGGGACCTTACTACACGCCGAGAGCTATCCGATATGACGAAGACAAACTTTGTGATAGGGGTGTGATTTGATGTCAGAAATGTCATTGATGCATGGGGACTGCCTCCAACTGTTGAAGAAGATTCCAAGCAAGAGCATCGACATGATCCTCGCAGACCTACCGTTTGGCACGACGCACGCACGATGGGATACAGAAATACCGTCTGACAAGCTTTGGCCGCAGTACGAAAGAATCATCAAAGACAACGGAGTGATTGCTTTATGGGCGCAGTCACCGTATGACAAGGTTCTGGCTTGCAGTAACCTGAAACTCTACCGTTACGAGTGGGTTGTCAGAAAAACGAATGCAACAGGATTCCTGAACGCAAACCGAATGCCCCTGAAGGCGCACGAGAATATCCTGATCTTCTATAAAAAGCTCCCCAAGTACAATCCACAGATGAGCTATGGGCATCAGAGAAAGGTATCTACAGCGGAACATAGAAGAAATGTCAAGAAGACAGATGTCTACGGAAAGTTTGGCCTGTATACCTACGATAGCACGGCGAGGTATCCGGTGGATGTTCTGACATTCAAGTGGGACAAGCAGAAAGATCACGCACACAGCGCGCAGAAGCCGCTTGCGGCTTGCGAGTATTTCATCAGGACATACACAGATCCCGGAGATACCGTTCTGGACAACGTGATGGGATACGGTACAACCGCAATAGCATCACATAATCTGGAACGAAACTTCATCGGTATGGAACTGGACAAGGAAATTTTCAACAGCGCATTGCTCAGAATATCGACGCAGACAGGTAAAACAATCGAGGAACTTACGGGGGAGGTACAAAAGAGTGAAAGAGAAAATGCAGACAGCAAAGGAGCAGGTGAGGCTGTTCTGGATATGCGCCAAGTATGACATCAAGAGTTTCGGACTGATGATTCAGATTGCAGTGATCCGCCTGAAAACAGCGGTCATGAAGAAAGCTACGGAGGTGCTTCAGAATGAGCTATGATATCAGCCTGAAAGACCCGGTAACGAAGGAAACCATTGAACTCAATGAGCCGCACCAAATGCGCGGCGGAACCTATCGGATGGGCGGAACAACCGAACTGTGGCTTAACATCACGTACAACTACAGCCACTACTACTACGAGGCAACAGACGGAGATCCACGGTTTGCCCATGACGAAGTATCTTGCTACTACGCGGATGGTACAACCGGACCGGTAGAAACGGAGTATGGTATTCGGGGAATCTATGGAAAGACTGGGCTCGAATCGATTCCGATGTTGGAAGACATGATCAAGAGAATCACCGAAAAGTACCAGAAGGACGGAGAGTGGATTGTCACAGAACGGAAGAAAGCCAGATGGTACGACGAGTCCGGAAAAGAGGTCGAAGACCCGATTCGCCTGATGATCAACGACCAGAAGGTGACCAAGGAAGAATACACGGTGAACATTTCCGAAGGGCCAAACGATGATTACTGGGAAGAAACAGCGGCAAATGCAATACGCCCTCTGTACCAGCTGATGACGATGGCGAAGATGCGCCCGGACGGGATCTGGGATGGAGACTGAGAAGGATATGATTTCCGTCCGGTTCGTCGTGTATGGCGAGCCAATACCAAAGGCGAGAGCGCGGACCGTGACGGAAACCAAACCGAGCGGAAAACGGATTACACACAGCTACACGCCGGAAAACACGGCGGTGCAAGAGCAGAGGATAGCGCTTGTATATAAATCCCTGTACCACAGCTTCAAGTTCCCGGAAGGCGTTCCACTGCTTCTATACTGTGACTTCTACTTTTCATTGCCAAAGACATACAGAAAAAAGAAAGTCACACCGGAGATGAGAGAAGCGATGCTCGCCGGTGAAATCAGGCCGATGAACAAGAAAGACCCGGACAACTGCCTGAAGACGGTAGCGGACGCGGGTAACGGCGTGATCTACGAAGACGATGAACAGATTGTCGAAATGACTGGACGAAAGTTCTTCTCCGACAATCCGAGAACGGAGATCTTCATAGCGAGGCTGACGAATGAAAAATGAGTACGGCGTTCCGTTGGACAGAAACGGATATGCCCCGTCGGTTATTCAACAGGATGAAACGCGGTGCTATCTCTGCGGCAGAAGAAATCTCAAGCTTGACCGCCACGAGCCGTTTGGCGGTCCGCTGAGGGACAAGAGTAAGAGCCTTGGGCTATGGGTTCTGCTATGCCACAGCGGATGTCACCAAGGCCCGGACGGGGTTCACAACAGCGCTGACAAGGCGCAAAAACTGAAGCGGCTTGCACAGCAAGCGGCAATGGAAGTATACGGCTGGTCAACTGATGACTGGCACAGGGAGTTTGGAAAATCATTTCTGTAGTACGGTATGTAGGCGGATGGGACGGAAACATTCACGCGGATGGTAATGGATCTGAGCTAGGCAGAATGCATTTATCAACCGGGAGGCGTGAATGTATAAAACTCAGGCAGATGCAGTTAAGGACTGGCTTCAGGCGTATCAAAACAGCGAACAGCACATCGATCACCAACTCGAAAAGCTGAGATCGCTGAAGGCGCGAATGACAAGCGTCGGGGCACAACAGCTTTCGGATATGCCGAGACCGCCGAGTTCGCCGAAAGATCGACTGGCAGAGTACGTGATCAAGGTTGAAGCGCTGGAGGCGTCCATAGACCGTGAGACAAAGCAGTTGGAAGTCTGTAGGCAGACAATCTTGGATTTGACAGCTCAGCTCGAAAAAGCAGAGGCGTGTAAGCTGATCCGCTACCGATACCTCTACGGCTACGAGTGGGGCGACGTGATGTACGAGCTTTATAAGGACGAAAAGGACCTTATGGAAAAGCAAGGAACCTATAAACGGCGCATGTACAGATTACACGAGACTGCCTTAAAGGAGCTGTCAAGAATATGGACAAAACCGAGGGATCTATAGCAGAAGCAATGTTCCACGTTGAAGGCGACAATGTCTACTTCCGTGGCCTAGATGTTGAAAAGCTTTGGGAAGGCTATGAGTGCCCGCTGTTTGACTCTTGGATATCGTCAACGGTGGCCAGATACGTTTCTACCCCGGAACGGCGTATCTTCCGGGACGACGGAAGCGGCCTGTACATCATAAGTGTCAAGAGCGAGCAACGGCAGTACATATTGCCAACCTACGAATACCACGGCAAGAGATACGTCGATTTTGGCGGCACCGCCCCGTGGAAAAAAGAAGTACGATAAGCAAAGCCCCGTCCGGCAAAACGTCAGGCGGGGCTTTTTGTAGACATTCCCAAATAAGAGTGTACAAAATAACTAAAAATATTCCCTAAATTTTGTGGATATTGCGAATTGTGAAATCACTAGAAATAGTGTATACTATAGATGCTCGGGAGGGGCCCGGGCGGTTGGTTTGAGGCTTTGAGAGCCCGCCACGGCGGGAGAAAGTGAGGATAAAGATGCTGAGTAAGAAAGCCGCCGCCGAGAGCGTGAATCGGTATTTTGAGCTCAAGGCGATCCGTGATGCCGCTGATGCGGAAATGGAAGCCATTGCTTCCGGCTTCAAGAAAGAGCTCGACCGTCGCGGGACTGAGGTGATGGAGGTCGGAGACAAGACTGTCCGCTGGACGAGTTACGTGAAGAATCAGTTCGATTCAAAGGGATTCCGCGTCGCGTGCCCGGATGAGTACGCCGCTTGGACGAAGGCCGTCGAGTCCCGCCGCTTCTCCATCACCTGATGGAGAGGCGAGCGCGGGAGAGAGGGGGAACGCGGAAATGAAAAGAATGAGATGCAAAGGGTTTGAGATCCGCGAGCTCGCAAACGGAAAATACCGGTGCTCCGTTCGTCACTGGCACGATGAGACTCAGAAATACACTGAGGACTGCAAAGACTTCCACGAGGCCGGTGAGTTTGTCTGGAACTTCGCTCCGAATCACGATGTGAGCCACATCGTCTGCGAGAAGATGTGCGACGTCTTTGGAAAAGTTTTTTGGGAGGATTGATCTGATGGCAAGTATCGAATTCATCCAGAAGCGCATTGATGGCAAGGAAAAAGAGGTTGCCAAGCTGGAGAAAAAGCTCGAACGAATCCGCAAGGCGGAGGCTTCCGGCTGGGAAAACAATCCGTATGGGTACTACGAGAGCGATCTGAAGTGGACAAGCCGGGATCTGGAAGCGGCCAAGGAATCTCTGGAAAAGTACCGGGCGGACATGGCGGTGGCGCTTGAAAAGGCCGCGAGCCGAAATGTTCCGGCGATTCTGGAATTCTTGGAAGGGTGGAAACAGCGGTGTCTCGACTTCTACGGCGAGGGCCTGACAGCCTTCTACGCAGAGAAAGAGGCCGTGAGGAAACTGTGCGAGGCTTACGGAAACTACCGATGGGGTACGCCTGAATACAACGAAGCCCGCGAACGCGCTGAGGCGGCGAGCGAGGCGTTCCGAGCCAAGCGGGTCGGATACTTCGAGGACTGGGAAGAGGTCCGGAACGGAAGAAAGTATCGCGGGCGGAACAAGGTCAGGAACGGTGAGTATGAGTACTTGGAACCGTACAGCAGTGAGAGAACTCTGGAAGACGCTGTTGCCCGCCTGAAGAAGGATCTGACGGAAGAGGCAAACAGGAAGTACGACTTCATTGTTGAACGCACGAACGCGATTGTCGGAAAGATCACCGATGCGTCCGGACTTGAGGTCGGTGCCAAGCATGACTTGAACGGATACATCGTCGGCGAGAAGGGAACCGCCAAGGTCCAGACCATCGGGGCCGGTGGGTACAACATTCAGTGCTTCCACTTCCGGACACTGATCAACAGAGCTTGAAAGGGGGACAAAGCATGTACAAAGTGAAGACTTGGTTTGGTGAGCACGACGTGACTCTCGCAAAGAAAAACTATCAGAAGGAAGGCAATCTGGCGATCCAGATGTACGAGGAGGAGGACGGCGTTCCGTTCCCGTTCGCGACACTGACCGTGAATCTTGGAAAGAAGCTTCCGCCGGACACGGCTTACGTTGACATCAACAACTGCCCGTGGGGCGAAGCGTTCATCGAAGAAAACGCACTTGGAACGCCGACCGGGCGACTGGAACGGAGCGGCTGGTGCCTCTATCCGGAGTACAAGTTCGATCTGAGTAAAATTGTGTGAGGAGGTACAAAAATGAACGCAAAGCTGAGAAGCGCCGTGTACAACGCACTGAGCGAAGTGATGTACGAGTTCCCGAACGCGAGTCGAGAAGAACTCGAAGATGCAACGGAGTGGTTTGCGGATCAGTTCTACAAAGAGACGGAAGATCCGGATTGGCCGGAAGAGCCGGACTGGTACGAGACCGACAGAGGGCTGTATAGTCCGTCAATGCCGTGGAACGCCCCCGGCATGAGCATCAGTGACTTCATCTGATTGGCATCTGTGAATGCTGTACGTAATGCACAGATTTAGGCCCAAAAATTTGTGCATAATGCGAATTGAAGAAACACCAATAATTGTGTATAATAAAGACGCTGGGAGGGGGTCTCCCGGTGCCCCGGGTGGGCGGGAACGCGAGCTGAGAAAGGGAGGTTCTGGCATGAAGTTTGTTTGTGAGTTCATCGGCGGATCTATGGAAGGAAGCATGTCTCTGGAAGCGGCTGAGAAGCTGACGGATGCACGTAGCAAGGACTGGAGCGAAGACCGCCGGAAGGGACGTCTGGTGCCGCGTGAGGAACTGGACAACCGCCCGAAGTTCGGCGAATACGCGGGACCGATGTGGGACGGCGAGCGACCGGGCGGCGTTGCGGTTCTCCGCTATGAGAGCTGGCCGGTGTATGAAATGATGAGCAACTGACGGGAGGGCAAAGATGGAATATTCATCCGGGTTTGCGTTTTGGATTGATCTCGTGACTCAATTCGGCAAGAAAGATGCCGTGCAGGTTGCAAACAACTATCTGGATTGCCCGGTTCGACCGGGCGACAAGGAAGAGGAAGCTTTTCGGAAAGAACTGCGCGATGCGATGAGCGCGGAAACGGAGGCATGAAATGACCTGTTGCAACAGGTGCGCACACTGCAAGAGATGGGCCGGGACGTGGTATGATCCGCCTGAGAGCTACTGCGATATCGACAGGGAAGAGTTTGAGATGGACGACTCCGAGTATGAGGCCGAACTTGAGGAAAAGTACGGCGAGGACTGGGAAGACAGCGCGGTCTGTGAGTGCGAAAGCTTCCTTGACGAAGACGACGTGGAATGGCTTCGAGCGGACTCCCGCTCTTTCGACTGAGAAAGGATGGTAAAAATGGT
>Ga0326512_10002385_pt1 | contig 13945 bp, 30 predicted proteins | sample 1_2617_0518_D_FD_203652 | JGI IMG/M metagenome (GOLD analysis project Ga0326512, IMG submission 203652) | Bovine rumen microbial communities from UC Davis, California, United States - 1_2617_0518 | ecosystem: Host-associated > Mammals > Digestive system > Stomach > Rumen | place: USA... | reverse complement strand
ATCCCGCATTATTTCGTTTCTTTTTTACAAATGGGGGCTATATGTCAGCGGATACCCGCCCCATATCATCCACTTTAAAGCGTACGCCCTTACGTCTGTGCTCTTTCTCATGACATGAATGACATAATAATTCTAAATTATTCCAGTTTAGCGTTATAGACTCGTCTTTTATATTGTCTTGTGTTAGATATACCTTATGATGCACCTCTCGCCCTGCCACTATTAAGCCCTTAGCTAAGCATCTTTCACACAAACCGCCCACGCTCTTAGCGTATGCGTCTCTGCATTTCTTCCACGCTTGCGTATGATAAAAAGATTGTGCAAACTCCCCCATATAGTCACCTGTAGCGCCGACCGCTGCGCGACGGCGTAAGCCGCAGCGCTATGCACGCGTGCACGTGGTGGCGTAAGCCTCGGCGCTCTAGCCGCCACGTTAAAAGCCGCCTAGCGTTTTGAGGCGCTAAACGGCTAAGAAAGGATTAGAAAACGAAAACAAGAGAGACAAAGTACAAACGGCTCTATACACTCATGGCAATTATATAATAACACGCCAGCAGCTTTGCATTTATGGTATCGCCGTTAATCTTGTGTTAAGTTATCCACAACGCCGTCTATAATGTCGCGCACGTCGTCAGAGCCTAACAAGTCTAGCAGCTTATCTATATTAATTTCTATATTAATTGCTATCTCTTTATTGCTTAACAGATCTTTTATCAATTCCGATTGACATTTACACCTATCGATATACTTACGGGCTAGCCTTACCGCGTCCATAGCTATATCTGCAAGCCGCCCTCCGTTATAAATGTCATCGGTTAAATACTGCAGTTTCTCCTCGTCTTTTTCTATCATGTTTTTACTGATCATGGTATACTCCTCTCTAAAATAACGCGGCAACGCCACACGACAACAGCACGACGGCAAAGACTGCCAACAGAGCAATTAACGCCCATACGCCTATATTAGCCATTAGCTCGTTTTCGGTTAGCTCGCCGATAATGCCGACTGCAGACGCTGCCGCCAGATAACCGATAGCAATAAATACCAACGCCCCGACCATACTATAGCCCCTCTCTTTCCTGCTCTTGTATAATATCCATAGCCTCATAATATGCGTCTAGATCACGGTCTAGAGATACGCCCGCCTTGTTGGCTTTGTCTATTAATTCTCTCTCTGCCTCGTCTGCGGTTGGTTTATCACCTCTCATATCTGCTCCGCAATTCGGGCAGTAGTTTGATCTGATTTGTGTTTCACGTTCGCATTTTGAACATTTCCAAATATGCCAACAATTTCCATGACCGTCCTGTTCCCACGCCCAATCTCCGTGTATTCCATCATCTATCCACTCACCCCTGACATTCTCCCGAACACCATCAACCCATTCACATTTGATTCCTGTTCCGAGTTTGTTGCCGTAAATGTGTAGCCATTTATCGCATATCATGTCGTTCCCCTCCTAAAATATGCACCGCAGTGCTTACAGAAATTATCAGTAAAATCAACTGCACCCCCGCATACAGAACACTCAAGCCATTGTGTCGAGCCGTCTCTTTTATATCCAGCGAGTACCAAGTTCGCCCTGACATTCTTCCGAACATCGGCGGTTGGCTCTGTGTCGATCAATAACGACCGTTTGCCACCGTGCAATTCTTTGAATGCTTCTTGTAGCTTGTCAGCGTCAATGTATCTGCTCACGCTTCTCCCTCCGTTTCTCTGCTCTCAAAAGCCTCTCATACATGTGCTTAACCGCATAGAACAGATCAAGCATGTCGAATATGTCTTTGATGGTCATTGCTCTTCCCTCTCTCCATAACTGCAAAATTGAAAATCATGCTCGCCCCTTTCTAGGTTCCCACACTGTCCCGTCTTGCCCGTATATATTCGGGTCGCCGCTAACTGCAGCGTTATAATTAAACGCTCTTTTTAGCATTTCCTTTTTATACTTCTCGCAGTTAACCACGCAGCGCAGTTTATTTTTACAGCCGCACGTCTTGCACTCGTTAATATACGCCCTCATGCCCGCCTCACTTTCTCGTCCTGTAAATAGACCCAGCGCAAACTATAACCGCTCTCTGCAGCTATCTCTTTATAGCTTAGCCCCCTGTTATAAATCGCCTCGGCTACATACGCCGCCCCGCCGTCTAGGTTTTGCCAGAGCGTATATAATAACGCCGCCCTGTGCTCTGTACGCGCTCGTCTGAGTCGTTTAACCGTCTCTTTATACTCTGATAGCTCTAACGTAGCTCTCTCTAGTCTGTCGCCCGTATGCGAGCCTGTGGGCGCGTCCTCGCCATACCCAGCGCCGCCCAGACCTTGCGCATAGACCTCTAAGCGCTCTATCTCTCTATCCTCATCTAGTTGGATCTTTCTAAGCTGCTCTAATTCATGGCACGCTACTCTAACCTTAATATACATATTAGCCCCCTAGTCATACGGGCACGAGCGCCACATAGCGCACCCTACGCAGGCATAACTATATCTTTTTTCAGAGCATAGCGTGCTCTTTGGCGGCTCGCAGCATATCGCGGGCAGACCGTTAAGCACGGCGTTAATTTCTGCCCGCGTCTGCGGATCTTTAAAGCGCTCTCGTATAGCCTGCTTTGCATCGTCTAGATTAATATATGTTGTGCTCATATAACCCCCTCTAGTTGCTCGCCAGCAGTTTAAGCTCTAAATCGCTCATGTTATACTCACGCTCTGCGGCATTGTTAAACCCGCTGCGCTTTTTAACTTTTCCCTCGTCTAACCATGCCCAGCATATACCATCGTACTGGTTAGCTATAGACCTCTGTATAACGTCACATACTGCGCCCGCGCCGTACTTGGCGCTATTGTTTACCGACTGAGTTATTAAAGATTTAAGCCCGACCTCTTTATATGGCTTGCGCCGCTCGTTGCCCTTATACTGCAGCCAGTCCTCTAGAGACTCGCGCAGCTCTGCAGTAACAGCTCTACCTACCAGTAAGTCGTCGAGCATTTCGAGCTGCCCGCGCTTTGGCTCTGCTTTGGTTTGGGCTTGGTTTTTCTTTGGTTTGGGCTTGGTTTCGGTTTGGTTTTCCTTTTTCGGTCTGCCGCCCCTTTTCCCGTTTTCGTACCGCTGGTTATTCTTGTCTATTAGCGGCTTTGACATTAACCAGATAGCTCTTGCTATCCCGTCTGCTGGCTCTGTGCCGTCTAGCCCGTAGTCGAGCACAGCCCAGAGGGCGGCGAGCTGCTCACCCTCTGGTAACGCCTTTATAGCGTCTGAAAACGATCTATAAAACACTATCGAGTCTCTCATGCTGCGCCCCCTCTTACGCCTCGCGGATCTCTATATCTTTGTCGTAATTGTTATCTTTAATCAGCTTTACTAAATACTCGGCGTTGTCGCGTGGAATTTTACCAGTAATCGCCTTGCCGTCTGCGTAAATTATTACGCCCTTTTTCCCCTTACGCTTGTAAGCATCCTCAGCCCATTCTGCCCAACTGTTAAGGTTTTTCGCAAACCCGTTAGCCATGCATACGAGTAAGTCTTGCGAGCTTTTTGTATACTCGTCAAAGTGCGCCAGCTCGTCGATAGTGTCGAGCACTGGCACGCTAAAGCTATACGGATATGTAACTCTATCCTGCCAGCCGTACGCGTCTACCATGCGCTTTGCCTCTGCCACAAACGCCTTAACCTGTTCGCTCTCGTTGCCTCTTGTGATCTTGTTTAACATTTTCGTACCCCTTTCTGGTGTTGTTTCGCTTTCTGGTATTATATTATCACCACGTTATAACCTTGTCAACACCTTTTTAGGGATTTTCTAAAAACGGCACGGTATAATGATATTCTGCATAATTGATATATACGCCGTTTTCTTTTTTGCTTTTCAGCACGGTTAGTATATTGTGCCCTTTCTTTCTTAGGTCGTAGACTCTAGCAGATAGTCTATAGATCCTATATTTGTCTATAGCCTCGGCTTGTGTTATCTTTCCATGTTTCTTTAAGTGGTCTAGAATTTTCTCGTTTTGTGTCATTGTATGCCCCTCTTTGGTTAGTCCTGCAACGCAACGCAGAAATGGTATGCGATAGTGTTATATAAGCCCCTAGACGGTTACAGAAAAGAGATATAATTCTGCGCTGCGCTGCGGGGCTAACCTGTGATATATGCAACAAATACCCAGCCCCGCAGCTCCTACTCAATCAATAGCATCAGCCCCTTTTATAAATAGTTTCGCCCAAACTCCTCTAAGAAGTCTGAGCGCGTGCCCAGATTCTGCTCGTAATATTTTTGGCAGACTTGTTTAAGATACAAGTCCAGATCCTTTAAGCTGCGACCTGTAAGCCTCTTGCACTCTTTATCATTAGCCGCCGCCCCGTTTGGGTGTATCACGTCCACGAGCGGTATAATAAACCCGTATTTAGTCGAGCGCTTACGATTTGCCGCCCCGTAAACGTGGTGGCACTCTATGCGCCTAGCTCCCTTATGTATATGCGTTACTGCGCACGTATCAAAGTCTGTTGTGAAAATAGATTTCATTATAGCCCCCTTATATAGCCGCGCGTTTTGCATGGATTATCACATTTTCATTTATTTATAGATGCATGTTTATAGGTTCACGCGGCTATATAAAAGGGTTATATCCTCAGCCCCCACAGCTCTATAGCTCGCCGCTTTTCGTCCTCGCTTACCGTGTCTATATCTAGCTCTCTAGCCTCCTCTATAGTGCCGTCTAGCAGCTTAGAAAACTCTAGCGTATTATAGTCTGTTGTATGTTTGAGCCGTATATACCACCATAGCGCCCCGTCGCTCTTAACGACCTTATAGTGCTCGTCTGCTATCTCTAGGATAATCTCTGGCGGTATGTTTGTTTTGATCGTCTGCGGCTCTGTCTCGGCGTCGTCCAGATACAACTCGACGCCATAGCGTGCCATTAAAATATTTTTGCATCGTGCCGCAGAAATGGGCGGCGTGAGCGCTTTAGCTATCTGCCCGACCATTTTATGAAACAAGTTATTAGCGTTTAGCGATCGGCGCTCTCTGTGCCTTTTTATATCTATGTCGTACTCTTTGCTTTTATCCTGCCTGTCGTACCACTCTAGATAATTTCCCGCCAGTATCTCATGCTGGGCTATCGTATGCCCCGTTATTGGTGACACAACGGGCGGCAGCAGTTTTATTTTTAACACGTCCTGCCCTCTTTCTTTTTATCTCTCTTAACTGCCACGGCTCTAGATCCGCTCTGCTGGGTTTTCTGGCTCTTAATAACAATTTATTCCAGCGCCGTACTACTTTAGAGCGCTTTCTAACAAAGCACTCGCGCATAAAACAACTAGGATCTAATGCGGTTAGCGTTTTGTACCAGTCGCCAGCAAAAAATGCCTCTAACCTTTTGCGCTCGTTATACTTCTCTCGCCGTACCTTTTTGTATTTCACAGACGGCGGCAGAGGTGACAGCGCCATATCATAATCTTTAACGGCTCTCGCTACTATAGCAATAGCCAGCGCCTCGTGCGGCGTTATGCCAGACTGCCCGCCGCCTACCGTCTCGACGCCATAAGACCCCGCGAAATTTCCGAAAGTGTTACGCCTCATAGGCTCGCCTCTTTATTTAATACTATAGGCGTGTAGCCCTTTTTGCCCCTTGCGATCATGTTAAGCTCGTACTCATATCGCCACACGGGCTTATAAAACGGGCACGGCTTGCAGCCGAAATTAGTATTATTAAGAGCGTCGCATATAAGCGCCCCGTCTTTCTTCTTTGCTGCTCTGCAGTCTGTCGCCATTTGTGAGCATTGCACCGTCATTTTTTCGCCCCCTCATTAATCGATCTAAGCAGCAGCCCCAGCTGCGCCCCTGTCATGTTTTTATAATTCCCCGCAAATCTATGCTCTTTAAAATAATCCTGCGGGTTTAAGTTGTGCCGACCGCATACCGCTTCGTATTGCTGTATTTCTTTAAGCGTGGCGGGCTTAGACTGCCGCAGGCTCGCCGCGTCGTCGTCTGTCGTCGCCAGACCGAAAGCCATAAGCAGAGAGTAGCGACGCGCATACGTTAGAGCCGCGCCGTAGAACTGTGCGGGGTTGTCGCTCTGCCCCGCTCTTGGCTCGATAATCTTGCAGCCCATTATCTCGCGCTCTTTGCCCGTCTCTGGGTCTGTTATGACTGTTATCATGTAGTCTGATCCGTTTTCATGCGGCGCAACATACTGGTAATACTCAATTCCGTTACGGTCTAAAAGTTTGGTTATCTCTGCCAGATCTGTATAGTTATATTTGTACGCTTTCGCGTTTTTCCTTATGATATGATGCATTTATACCCCCTTATTAACGGGCAGTTATCGCAGTGCTTACTCATGCCCTCTATATACGTCTCGCCGTTATAGCAGTATAGCCTCGGTATCATGCAATAGTTTTTGCACATTTCGTCAGCTATCGCCGTATATCGCTCTTTTATAGCGTCCTTTTTAGCTTGCTCTATCTCTGCCAGTATCTCGTCGGCTCTGTCGCCTATTTTGTCTATGAGCCTGTTAAACTTGTCTATTTCTGCCATTATCTAACCCTCATATAATCCGCATCTGTCCACGTATTCGTGTAAACATTTTAATTCGTCACATATAAGCACGTCGTCGAGTCTATAATGCGGCTCGCCCTTATATATCACGTGCCCGCAGATTTCGCACTCGCCTATAATGTTGCTCTCGTCTGGGTAGTCGTACGGGCTGCTTAGCCAGTCGTCTCTGTTAGTTGTCGCTATCATTTAACGCCGCCAGAACATGCGCACAAAAGCCGCATAAAAAAGGCAGAAAGAAAAAGACAGACCAAAAGCCGCTAATACTATTCCCGTGTTTGTGAAAATTGAATCCATTTTTAACCCCTTTCTTTAATACTTAAATAGTTATCTATCGTATACTTCTCGCCCAACGTAATAGCGTCGGGCGTCTTGTATCGCCGCCTCATAGTTGACTCAGACCACCCGACTATACGCGCCAACTCTTTGTTGGTTACGTGCAGCTCGTCCTGCCTGCGCCTCACTATTTTTATGTACTCCTCGCCCCTCATGGTAGATCTTTATTCTACTTTCTGGCTAAAAAAAATAGCCTCTCTATCTTTTACTGATCTAATGCCCAGCAGCTCACAGAGTTTAATAATCTCGCTGGGCAAGAACTCGCTTTCGTTGTGCATTTTCTTATATAGTCCATATCGAGATAGCCCAAGCTCTGCGGATAGAGCCGTCTTAGTCAATCCTTTATCCTCTATGTATTCCTCTAGCATTTTTAAATTAGTCATAAAGTGCCCCCGTGTAGATTTTCAATCTACTACTAGTTTAATCTATGGTTGATTATTTGTCAACTATTTTTTTCGGGCGTTTTATTTTTTTGTTGCCTGCGTAGGGGTAAGGGGTTTATATTAATAATATACATATACATATACATATACATTAGGTTAGAGTTTGGTTTCGCTTTGGTTTCTATTCGGTTTTAGTTACAAATGCAGAAAGGGGCTAAAGATGATCGGAAAACGCATAAAAGAAAGGCGCATAAAATTAGGCATGACACAAGAGGAGTTAGCTAAAAGAGTTGGGTATAAGTCAAAAACGTCTATTAATAAAATAGAGCTAGGCATTAACGGAGTAACGCAGTCAAAAATAGCATCATTAGCTAAGGCGCTAAGCACCACGCCCGCGTACTTAATGGGTTGGGAGTCTGCACACGCTGCACGCATATGCCTCTATTCTGATAAACTGGCGGCGCTCGTTAAAAAATTAGAGCGGCTAAACGAGAGCGACCTAGCCAGAATAGACGAGCGCGTTAACATGATGTTAGAAAGCTATGAAAGCTAAAAAACTGCCGTCTGGGTCTTGGCGGGTACAGATCCAAGTAAACGGCAAAAGATACAGTTATACCCGTAATACGAAAAAAGAGGCAGAGCTTGCCGCGCTGCAATGCCGCCAGAGCGCCCTAGACGCCCCAGAGAGCGCACTGGGCATATTAATAGACAAATACATAGCCGAAAGGTCAAATATTATATCACCGTCCACCAGAGAGCGCTACGAGCGTATTAGGCGCGGATATTTCCCGCGCTTAATGGGTCTGCCGCTTAAAGAGATAACTGCAGAGCGATTACAGGCAGAAGTTAACGAAATGAGCAGAGCGTACGCGCCTAAGACAGTCAGAAACGCGTACGGGCTTATAAGCTCGACGCTAAAAGCTAACGGCGTCCATTATGATATAGCATTGCCTAAAGCAAAGCCGCCAGAGTATCATCTGCCTATAGAGGGGCAAGTATGGGCAATGATAGAGAGCGCCAGCGATAACTTAAAAACCGCGATACTATTAGCTGCCTTTTGCTCTCTGCGGCGTAGCGAAATATGCGCCCTGCGCTCAGAGGATATAGAGGGGCATGTTATACACGTAAAACGCGCTGCAGTATATGGCTCAGATAATAAGCTAGTATATAAAGAGCATAATAAAACGTATAGCTCAGACCGTTATATACATGCGCCAGATATAGTTATAGATCATATAAAAGGAAAGTCTGGGCTTGTGTGCCCTGTAGTACCGTCTACTATAACAGCCGATTTTATACGCCTGCGTAATAAGCTGGGGCTTGCATGCCGCTTTCATGATCTGCGGCACTTTTATGCGTCTTATATGCACGCTATAGGCATACGCGATCAGTATATACAAAAGTCGGGCGGCTGGCGCTCTGATGCTATGCTTAAATCGATATACAGAAACACGCTCGACGACGTAGAGCAGCAGAGCGCAGACTTATTAAACGAGAGACTAAATGCACACACAGTGCACACAGACAGCCAAAAAAGCCCATAACCACGCGCTTGTCGTTGGGGTTCGAGTCCCCGATGCCTCAGAAAAAGAACAGACCCCGAAATACCGCTAAACTGCGCGGTTTCGGGGTTTTCTCGTGTTTTCTGCTATTTGTAAAACCGTCATATTTGACCGTAAAACCGTCATATATGGCGTCATAAATTCATATTTGAAAGACAAACTGCACACGCAGCGCACACGAAAAAAGAGCCGCCTCACGGCGTGCCCTTTTTGTCCAGATCCTGCTTAATTAATCGCTCGATATAATTTGAAAGTGTACGACCCTCTTTCTCTGCAGCCTGCCGCGCTGCCTCTTTGAGCGTCGGCGCTATTTTGAGCGTGAGCCGCTCAGTACGCAGCTCTTTATTTTTGCCCGTCATTTTTGCCCCCTCTCTAGTACGGTTTGCCCTCAAAAGTGTTAAATATTTTATTGTTGCCATTTTGATATGTAACACTATAGACCCATGCACTATAAGGCGGCTCTTTTTCTTTTTCTGGTATCATCTTATATACTGCTTTGTCGTAAGCATCTACCTTATTTCGTGCTAAAAAATCAATCATTTTTACAGCGCCCGCAGCATGTAGTTTATATTGAACTGTATATGCTTTCATTTTGTGCCCCTTTCTGGTGCTCGCTCTTGTTTCTATATATACTATACCACCACGTTATAACCTTGTCCACACTTTTTTTGGTACGCGATAGCATTTTAGGCAACAAAAAACGGGGCGGTTTTACCCGCCCCCAAAGAGTAGGAGTGCAAGAGCTAAGCATCACAGCGCCAGCTTGTGCCCAGCTCTAAATACGCCGCAGACCTGTGAAAGTCTGCAGCGCTCGCTCACTTGCTTATTAAGTATTTCTGTAGATTGTCCTTTGCCTCTATGAGTTTCTCAGTGTGGTTGTTATCTATAGCATGATCTATTAATGCTAGGATAGCCTCTTGCGTCGCTCGGTTGCCTCTGTCGATCTCGTCGAAATGACTAGAGCCAGAGTCTAGCCGCCTGTCTACGCCATCGCGCCATTTTTTCAGATCCTCTATATCGTGCTTAATAGAGTCGGCTGGCTTGTTAGCGAAACGTATAAGCGTATAGATAAGCGTTATGATCGTAGCGCATTGAATTACCAGCGCCAGCACTTGCGAAATTATATGTATATCCATTGGTACGCCCTCACTTTACATAATACTCGCCGCCATAGTAGGCAGCTACCCAGCCGCTGGGTATCTTCACCCATACGTTGCCGCCTACCACTTTCGACGCCTTGCAAGTTACCACAGTGCCCCTAAGTAACGCCCCGCTTGCATCTGCGTGCTTTCTGCCGTCTGGCGTAAGCTGCGCCTTGCTTTTCTTTGGGTAGCCAGTACCCGCGTTAGTACGTACGTTAAGCGCGTCGGCTACGACCTTGTAATTAGATCCTGCTGTATACGTCGGCAGCTTACTTTTATCGGTCTGCTTTTTAGCTTTCGGCTTTGCTGCCGCAGTCTTTCCAGCTACAGAGACGACTATAGCAGTATGCCCTTTTCTAAGCAGTATATCGCCCGCCTTAAGTAGTTTATCGCTCTTTGTGTGGCTTGCGTCTACAAACACGTCAAACGCGCCAGACGAGCGTAGCACTGCAAGCTCGTTACCTGTATACATAGACGGCGAAACGTGCACGCCTGCCGCCCAGCAGCAGACGGCAACGCCAGAGGAGCAATCACAGTTACACTTGCCCACCTTGTCGAGTTTAAAGCCGTTTCTGCTCGCCTCATTCCAGAGAGAAAGCCTGTTCTCTAACGGCGCGCCCGTCTGAGAGTAGCCTATATTATCATTGTTGCATATTGCCAACATAGCAGCCGCGAGCTTTTTAGCTACCGCCTTGTCTTTCGCTCTGATAACGTATTGCCACAGCCCGCCAGTTTCCCACGTCTGCGTACATACCTCGCGCTTTGTCTGGTCGCCCACTCTGCCGCTTACTGTCCCGCGCTCAGAAATACGGGCATTTCCGATAATTACGCCCATTTATAGCCCCCCTCTCGACGCGTCTACGGCTGCCTCTGCTGCCGCATAGATTGCTGCAGAAAGTACAGAGCAGAATACGCCCACGATAGCCAGCGCGTTATTATCGGTTGCCATGCCAGTTATACCAGCACCAAGCGACCCCAAAAACGCCGCAGTCATTAACCAGAATTTTCTAGACGTTAATTTAACTCTCATGCTCTACCCCCTTAATTTATCAATACTTTTCAGCCACCCGTCGAGCGTTACCGATTCCATAGGCATACCCTCGCCGACTGAGCGGGCGCGTATACCGTTAGATATAGCCATGCGCTCAGCCTCTGAGATAGCAGCCCACTCTGCCCTATGCTTATCGTAGTAACGAGCGAAACGGCGCTCTACTGCCCGTCTATACGCCCTGTGAGTTTTATCTGTCCACTCTTTTTTATTCATTGTGTAGTAGGCGTCGAAAATCATAAAACCCACATAAAAGCGGGCTTTATCGTCTACGCCTCGGCTCTTAAACTGATCCACTAGAGCGTCGTTAGAGTCGATCATATTGTTATATGTTTTTAATATATAATCTGGGTCGTGCCTACATACTGACTCGTCGCGCCATTTCCAAAGATAAAAAGGCGTTGGGCAATACTTAGCGCTCTCTGCTGGCGCTAGCTCACGCGCCAGTATATTAAAATAACTATCCTCATGGATAGTTAACGCAGGGTTAAACCTTATGTTATTGTCTATTAAATATTGCCGCCTGTGCACCTTGCCGTGTACGAAAGTGCTATCTACCTCGTGATTAATATATACGATCTGCTTACGGTCTGGCGTCCTCGACTCCTCAATAAATAGACTGGTTAACGTGTCAAAGCCTACGGCTACCTCGTTAAAAATGATATAAAGCCCGCAGACGCTATAAAACATATCGTCGGCGTCGCAGAACATCACATAGTCAGCCGTCGCCGCGTCAAGTGCCGCGTTTCGTGTTGCCGATACGCCGCCCTTGTCTGCGTGTAAGTGAATGATATCAAAAGGATAGCGCCCCCAGTCCTCGACAGGTAACGGCTCTGCAAGGTCGCCGTCGTAAGCGATTATCACGCCCAACTCGTTAAAATCTATGCCCTGTTGTATTGCCAAGCTATCGAGTAACGGCTCGATCTCGTGCGGTTTCTCTTTGTAGTGTGGTACTAATACCTGTAGTTTCATATTTTGCACTCCTTACTCGGTTTAGTTAGACTGATACGAAGCGGCTTGAAAATACGCTCCAGTTTGTCGCACTTATGTACTGGTCATATAATGACGCGGGGACAAAAATAGACCCATACGCACCGCCTGTGCTCGTCGTATAGCCCTCTATCGGCGTAGAACTCAACGCCGTTGTATTTGATAGTCTACATACAGACGATGCAAGAAGGTTTAAAGATAGTAAGTTATAACATTTAAAAAAGGCATACCCGTATATTAGCGCATTACTGCCAAAAGTTGCTGTGCTGAGTGCTGTGCAATCACTAAATGCACCCGTTGAGACTGCTGACGCTATAGGCGCATTTACAGACTGTAATTTTGAACATGATTGAAACGCACTACTGCCTATTGTTTTAGCGCCAGATAAAAAATCAGCATGTTCAAGTTTTCTGCAGCCTCCAAATGCGCTTTGTCCAATAAATGAAACAGCAGGCAAAGAAACATTAGTTAAATTTGAACAATTATAAAACAGATTTGTTTGTATTGAATCCAGCAACGGAAAGCTGACACTCGTTAACGCACTACAGTTTGCAAAAACGTTAGACTGTGCACTCGACAACAACGGCATATTGACACTTTCCAACTTAATACATGAATTAAACGCCTGTGATGCTATAGATTTTACGTTATTAAAAATTGCCGTTTCTAATGACTTGCAATTCATAAACGCCTGCGTGCTTATAGTTGTGACATTCAGCATGTTTACATATGTTAACCCAGAAGTCCAGCTATAAAACGCCTGCGCACCGACCCGCGACGCCTCGCTATTGTATAAGGATAGAGCCCCGCGCTCTATAAACGCCTTAACATCATCGCTACCGCCACCACCTGTCGGTATGTTCTCCACCGCATCAGCCGCTTGCGATACGGTCATAGAGCCAGTAACGCCCGCTTTTGAGCGGATTGTATCGAGTAGTCCAGTCCATGCGGATTTTGCCATATATACGATGTTCATATTGCACCCCCTTACATGCCCGTTGTTTCGGCGTCCTCAAACTGTGCCAAAACGGCGTTGGTTATCTCGGTCTTGTCGGCTGTGGTGAGCTGATAAACGGGCATTGTAAAGTCGAGAATCGCCGCAGCGCTCGTGCCTCTGTTAGTTACTGCCGCAGTCGTGCCGCTTGTGACAGTGCCGACCGCGATAGTAGCGGCTGCGCCTGCTGCGCCAGTCTCGCCTCTTTCGCCCTGCTCACCTTGCACACCTTGCACGCCCTGCGCGCCTCTAATAGACCCAGTTGTGTATATAGATCCGTCTGTGAGCGTGATAGTAAGTGTATAATCAGAGTTAAATGCTATATTAGAAATGCCGACGCCCTGCGCACCAGTCGCACCAGTTGCGCCCGTTTCGCCGCGCTCGCCCTGCGCGCCTCTATCGCCTCGCGGTATGCCCAGAGTAAGCAGACCGTCGTTATAGCTCGCTGTCGCCTGTGAGCCTGCGGGTAACGTGTTAATGGCTACGCTTATATCTGTGAACTCGTTAAGCGCGTCCTGCGCCGCTCTAGCCGCCTCTGCCGCCGCCGTAGCGCTCGCGCCTGCGCCTGTGGCTGCAGTCTCTGCTCTTTCTACCAGTGCCGTTATAACGCTCACGACGTGCTCGGCTGTGCCGTCTGTCGTGCCGTCTGGGTGTGGGTTAAGCTCTACGTACAGATCGGCGTTAGATGATCCTATAACCTTGTTACCGCTTGTTATGCGCACCTCGCAGGGAATACGCCCCGCCTCGTCGCTCATTTCTGCGGTAGTCGTAAAGGTAACAGTCGAGCCGCTATAAATGCCCGCGACCGTAAAGCCCAGCCCAGACGGTTTAGTGCCTACTAGAGTTATCTGTGCGCCGTCTGGTATAATATACGCCTCACGGTTAGCGCCTACTAAGTAGATAGTAAGCTCGCGCCCTACGTCATTCTGGCTAATAGCCAGTTGCTCAGCTTTATA
>Ga0326512_10002384_pt1 | contig 13946 bp, 19 predicted proteins | sample 1_2617_0518_D_FD_203652 | JGI IMG/M metagenome (GOLD analysis project Ga0326512, IMG submission 203652) | Bovine rumen microbial communities from UC Davis, California, United States - 1_2617_0518 | ecosystem: Host-associated > Mammals > Digestive system > Stomach > Rumen | place: USA... | reverse complement strand
CGCAAGAGTAGTTCACGACAAGCGGTCTGCCTGATGCCGATGTCGTTCCCCACTTCCCGGAACATTTTCTGCACGAACAATACCGGGTGACGTAATACTCTCCGAGGCACTCCATTTGATGCCCGTTCGCGTCCTGTTCGTCCAGATCCTCACTGATCCGGTTAATCGGAGGCGCTTCATCAATGACCTTTGCGTTCATCCGGCGCTGTTCTTCGTCCTGATAGATGATTGCGATCGGCTGATCCTCCGCACGGGCCGTGATGACCTGGAAGAATGCCACACATGCACAGATGAGCATGGAGATCCAGGCGATCTCTGTGATGATCAGAATCGTTTTGAATAATTTCCCGTTCATTTCCTCAAACTCCTCCATATCTTCGCCAGTACCGGATTCTGTTCAAACTCCGTATCCATCCATGCAATATCGTTCGCATTCGCGTACGGCATCAGGAACTTCAGTACCTTCCTTGCTTCCGGCTGCTTCATCATCAGCTGGCGGGTCGTTCTGCCCTTATAGTCTGTGTAATACATATACTCCCCGGTTGCCCGGATCAGTTCGTTCAGGTTGATCTGCATCTTCCAGGAACCGAAGTCCCCGTCAATGTGTAAAATTCCGTTTTCAATCATTTTCTGCCTCTTTCAGCGGTGAACAAAAATTCAAAAAAATCGGCCTCTACTCTTATACGTTTTCACAACAGTAAGTTGTTCTTGTTTGCTGTTTAAAATATTTTATTTTTTAAAAAGAAAGAAAAAACGTTCACCATATAATTAAAACCCTTGTACCATGCGGGTTTCAGCGGTGAACGTTTTTAAAATATTTTCGTTCACCGGCTCTATTTTCGTTCACCTTAATAGCTTAATTGCTGGTCTGTGTCTGCCTGGCGCATGAACGTCCTGCGAGTCCTGCCGTTGACCTTGCCCCTGCCGAGGCCGATGCCGTAGAGATCCCAGACGGCAGCCCGGAAGCTCTTCTTGCTGAATTTTGCTCCCTCGGAGTCCCACTTTACGAACTCCTCTGCCATCTCTGTGATGGTCCGGCCTATGATCTCCGTATCCGGGTCGAGGTCTTTTGCAAACTGCCTGCAGATGTCGTTCTCTTCGTGGTACTCTTCGTTGTACTCCTCGACTGCCTTGCATCTGGTCCAGTCTATATTCGTGTAGAGCCTCTTATATCCTTCCACGATCAGTCTGATCCAGTATTCCAGAGCAGGCCTCGTTGTGATCTTGGAGATAAAATTCGGGTCCGGCTTTTCCACCTTATTGAACATTGGCAGCCATACGATCCGGCGCTTGTAGGCATATCCCTTTTCAAAAGACTTGATATCCGCATTTGTGGTGAAGTACAGCTTCGCTGTAAAGGTCGCGGATATCGACTCTGAATACAGATGCCTGGTCGTTATCGTGTCGGCTGTGCTGATGTTCTTCAGGATCTTCAGCTCTGTGTCATTGATGGCAGCGGGCTCGATGTCGTCTCCGAGGTTGGCAAGCTTTCCGATCATGGTCACACGATACCGCTCGTCGACCAGCTGCTTGATGGACATGTTCGTGCAGTTCTTGGCGTTGTAGATCTGTTTCATGATCTGCAGGAGAGTTCCTTTGCCGTTCGCACCGTCTCCCCGGAACATGAAGAACTTCCCCAGGGACCGGATCTTCTCCGGATCGGTGATCATGACGTATCCGATGACTTCCATGAGCAGGTCGCGGTATGACGGGTCCTTGTTCGTCAGGTTGTCGATGTAGGTGTCTACGATCTGGACCCTCTGGGCGTCCGGCTTGTAATCGATATCGATGTAGTAGGGAGTAAATTCCTTGTAATCCTTCATCGGTATGAACTCGCCATCCCGGAGGATGCCGTTCCTGAAACGGATTGGAAAAACAGCATCCTCGTCAATGAGCTCCGAGCGGTAGAAGATCTGTTTGTATACCTCATCGACGAATCTGGTCGACTGCCCTTCGCACATCCGGTAGATCCGGCGGATCAGGCGTTCGTTCTTCTCGTCCGAGATATACTCGCCGTTCTTGCTCCACCATACGCGGCCGGAGTACACTACCGTCCGGCATTCTTCCATGATCTTGTCTGCGATGAGCGCCTGGGCGTTCTGATCGTCTTCGTCGACTTCCATGTCGCGGGAAATCGTTTCCAGTTCGGTGTCCGGAAGCGGTGAAGCGAACACATGATAATTAATGAATGAAATGATCCGCTCTACTTCCGGGACTCCGTTCTTCTGCAGCTGCATCCGGTGAGCGTACAGGGCTTTGTTCCGGCCTTCGTTCTCTCCCATGCCGGTCATGTTTCTGTACTTTGTCCGGTTTCGGGTGTCCACGTTGAAGATAGCAGGCAGATACATCTGCTTGTCCATGTTGTCGATCTTCCGCTGGACTCCGTTCCTCTTGACCGTCATTCCTTCCGGATTAGACGTTGAGGTATGCTGCTCGATCTCAAATCCCAGTCTGCAGACTCCGTCCTTGCGTTTCACGAACCATGACGGCTTTTTAAACCACAGGTGCGCCCCTCTGTCCGTCCAGACGGTGCGGGTCTGAATGCCGAACTCTTTGATCATGGCCTTGATGGATTCCTTCGGGAGATGGTCGATATCGATCACGACGTCGTCGCTGGACAGGAGCAGGCCGCAGTCAGTGAAGCTGTCCATCGTCTCGGATCTCTCAGCCTTGGATCCGGCGTGTTTGGTTCCTGGCACATATTCAATAAACATACTGCGGCCACCCCTTGAGCTTATCTTTCACTAGATTCATGTAGTATTCACGGTCGACGATCTCGCGGAAGTTGGTGAGGTTCCGGACGTCATCGTTCCAGACATACATCAGTTCCGGCACATCCGGGAAGTTGACGAGCCCATCGTCCTGACGGACTTTGTATAGCTTCGTGTGAGGGATGCGCGGATCATCGATGCAGGCGAACACTCTGTTCACCTTATTCTGCCAGTCTCCGTCCTTGTCCTGGACTCCTTTGTATGTACCTCCGGCTTTCAGCACATACTGCCATACCAGAGGATCATCAAGGTATTTGTCAAAGACGGACAGGATCGGTGTCCCGTGCACCAGGTGCTCGACCATGGCGATCTGTGTGATGCGGTTGGAGTTGTTGGAGAAGAATTTGTCTGTCTGATACTTGTTGACGTCCCCGCCTTTGACTGTGATCTTTCCGTTATCTTCTACAGCTATGTAGTTGTTGACGTCTCTCTGGATCCAGTCGGTGAAATAGTCGGTTTCAAGTGCGTATCCTTCAAACTCTTTCTCCCACTCGCTGCAGACGATCTCGTCGGCTCCGTTCAGCTCCGGGTTGTCTTTATAAACTACGCCGTCCGTGTTGGCATTGATGATCTCATATCCTGCTCTGTACAGATCCCGGCACAGGGAGAACAGAGCTATCTGGCCATAGACGCAGACGGTAGCGGATGCCAGCGGGTTAAAGAGTTTCGAGTATCTGTTTTTGAAGTTGCCATAAACAGAGTTAAGGATCAGCTTCAGGGCTCCGGCCTTGACCGGATCGGTATGCTTGATGCTGACACGGAGCTTACGCATCTCGTCGTATTTATCGGTCGCATCACCCAGGGCTCGCAGATGTACGATGCTTGACGGATACATGCTGGCTACGTCCTTATGCTTTACCCTGTACCATCTGCCCGGCTTCGGGGGAGCTCCGTGAAGCCCTCCCATGCCGAATACAAAGTTACAGCCGTATGCCTTGACGGTCTTGCTTCTGCCTTTGCCCATGACGCCCTCTTTGGTCATGCAGCTCTCCCACATGTCCCATACTTCGGACGGGATGCCGTCCACGTTCCGCCAGTATTTATCCGGGACCCGGTGCTTCTGCCATTCGAGGAGGGCATCATCACCCAGCAGTACATTTGCCGACAGTGTTGTGGTGTTCCACCTTGCCGCATCCGCCGACTGCTTTGGCAGCATGTCAAGCAGGCCCTGCTTGACGTCAAAATATGATTTCTCCCTCTGCTTGAAGACTTCGATGGTGGCCCTGACGTCGTGACGGCAGTATTCGAGAGTCTCCTGCCGTTCTTCGTCTGTGAGCGGACGCTGGATGTCAAAAGGCACCGAAGACTCTACAATAGACATTCCCATGTTGCCCTCGATCTGCTTCAGGGAAGGATGCGAGACATCGATCTGCTGCATCGTATCAATGGATGTGATCAGAGGACTCTTGGTGGCGTCATACTTTACAGAGCTTATGATGGTGTCGTTGATTGCCTTCAGGATCTTCGGGTCGCTCCTGGCGCTGTTCATCATGGCTGTGAGGATGTGGTCATCGTATGAGTAATTGTTATATCCCGCGAGGACCTTGCCCGTGATCAGCTTCGGCACGTCCTCGAAGCCTGACGGGTCCTCTACCTTCTCCCTGTTTCGGTTGTTCCAGTAGTGAGCAACTTCGTTTCCGTCGATGTCCATGAACACGACCAGGGCGTCTCTCTCGAAGACCTCGATATCGTAGAATAGAAGTTTGCTTGTATCCATATCACTTACCTGCAGGGAATTTCTTGATGTCTCCGTAGAAATTATTACCGAATGCGCTCTTGACCTCCACCATCAGAGGGTGTCCGATCAGTGCAGCGCGGTTCTCGACGGTCACATGGAACTTGTCCAGGAACTTCTGATACTGGGACTCCTTCTTGATAGGATCCTGGAACCATTCCTTGCTGTCCTTCATATAGATGCCGAAGGTCATCTTGCTCTCATAGGTCTTGCCGTCGATGGCATATCTGATCTTGATAAAGTAATCATCAACTACGATCTCCTTGACCTCGGTCTGATAGATCTGTCCGACCATGTCCGCCGTGAACTTCTCGATCTGCTCGACCTCCCAAAGGGAGTTGAACTTCTCATAGCAGTACACGTCCTTCCTGCAGCCGATCTTGGTCTCCAGCTTATCGAAAGCGGTGTCGAAGTAGGTCTTGCACCATTCGTCGACCTTCTTGGCCTTCTCTTCGTCATCGACGAATTTGTTGTCCTGATACACCTGCTTGTTGAAGTTGACGACGCGGACCTGCTTGCGCTCCTCGTCCAGGAAGGTCATGACGGCCTTCTTGCCGTTGTTCTCGTACTCGACAGCTACCAGTTTCAGTTCTTTTCTCAGTTCCATGTTAGTTCGCCTTTCTGTATGTGATATTGTTGGATTTAAGCAGCATTTCAGCCAGTGTGATGTCCTTCTCTCCGGTTACGATAAAGGTTGCGGTAGGTTCATCTTCAAAGTCTTCCTTGTTGCTGTTGATAAGGTTCTCAAGTTTCTTGCGCTCGCTGACGTTCCGGATCGCATCCGTCAGACTCAGGGTGCTGATGTATTCGGTGAGATATTCGTCTCCCATGCCGGAGGCCGTGTCGAGTGTCACGTCGACATCTTCCAGCCACTTGGACATGTAGGCCTCCACGATCTTCATGCTCGCCGTCTTATTCAGATAAGAAGGCTCCAGCCATCTCTCGAAGGCGTTGGGGATGAGCTTCTCGATGCGGTCATACTGGCCGACGCGCTTGTCCCAGAGTTCCCGGATCGCTTTCTTCTTCGCTTCGCGTTCCTGGTCATCCAGCTCCCGGACCTTTCCGCGGAGTTCCTGATCAGCTTCGTCGATGATGCTGGTGATCTCTTTCACCTGTTCCTCGAATACCTTGTACCCGCGGAGGATGTCGTTTTTGATGTCGATACGCTTGCGGTTCAGGCGGTCGGTCACCTTACGGCTGTCCGCCAGGATGCTCTTTGCTTCCTTGACGTTCTCCGGTGTTACTTCCGTGGAGCGGATGAACTCTCCCAGAGCGACGGCCTGCTGCCGGTACTGCTCGTATGACGGGAAGTGGATCTCCGGGATCTGATACGTCACGTCGTTCTCTTTCGATTTGATTTCAAATTCCATTTGTTTCTCCTAGTAAAATCTGTGTGATTGATGCAGTTCAATTAGTATGCTTTGTTCGTTTCTTCGATGCGTGTAGTAAAACTCTTTACATTTCTGTGTGCTTAGATGCCTTGTGACTGAGAGATACGGATCGTAACCGTTCCGCCTGTACTTCTTTGCCTCTGCCCGGAGCTTCCGTTCGTCAAAGTTGGATTCCAGGAAGATGTAGTCCAGAGGAAGATCCGGCGGGTTCACTTTGGCTGTGTCCGTCATGTACAGGATGTTGAGCCCCTTCATCTGGACGATGTACCCGGTGACCGGAACGTCGTGCACTCCGTCGAATGGGATGACCGTCCTGTGCTTCCGCAGCTTGATCGGAGCGGTTCCGACTACGACGTCGACATCGTAGGAGTAGGCCACATCCGCGTTGGCATAGATGGTCACTCCGGGAAACTCTTTTCTGATGCGTTCCAGTGTCGGACGTTTGACGTGATCAGAATGGGAGTGAGTGATCAGAAGCGTGTCTACCTTGTAGAGATCCTCTTTCATCCTGTGGTACGGTATCCCGCAGTCGAACATGATATTCTCGATCCGGACCGCGTTCCCCGTCGATCCGGTCGCTATGATGTTGTAATCAAGGTCCGTTGATATCACCTCGCTGTCGTGTTATAATTTGTTTGTTCGATATTTTTTTGAAATCGGTCGGTGTTGGTAGCACCGGCCTTTTTCATTTTTCGGTTAACATCATCAGGATCGCCATAGCATCAACAGTCGAAAAACCCGCGTTGATCTCATGCCTGCACATTCCCTTGATAGCTTCCACCCTTCCGATGAGTTCCCAGGTCTCCTGATCCCCGCTCTCTGGTACGAAGACGTTGATGTTCTCAGATGCTTTTACTTCAGTCATTTTTTCTTGGCCTTCCTCTCTTTTTTGTGATTTTATATTCAGCGTTCATGCGCCTTGTCTCTGCGCAGGCTTCCGGATATGTTCCCCGGAATGCCTTCAGCATCGGAGCGGTGCACATTGCAGCTTCCTTTGATCCGACAGCACAGCACCGGACCGGATTTCTCCGCTTCCCCGAATCGTCCCAGTAAATGATCCAGTCTGTTTTTCTGTACTGGACCGCGTCTCTCTTGGTGTTCATTTCCTTGCCAGTTCCTCCATGCGCCGCACGATGTAATACGGCAGTCTGTATAATTCGTCTTTGTGGCTCAGAGCAGACGGACTCGTCCCGACTCTCTTTGCCAGCTCTGCCTGGGTGAATCCGGTCCGCTCTTTGGCATCGTCTCTCAGCCTCCGGACTTCCCGGTTAAATTCTGCGATGGTCACACGCGCCACCAAGACAAGAACAGACCGCCGAATAACAGCACCGCGCCTTTAATAAGCATCGGAATAACCTGTGCGATCATATCGGCGTCAAGGTCGCTTGCCCGACCGGCTCCGATGTATACGCAAAAGCCGACCAGGGCGAAGAGTACGCCAAGACCATTAATGATGATGTTGAATGTTTTCTTCATGTTTCCCCCTCTGCGCTTTGTTGCGCTACGTTTTGTTGCGTCATGATTAAAAAAATAATATTAAAGTGCGATGTCTTCGACTTTTATGCCCAGGATCTCGCATGTGTCGACAACTTTCCCGATCGGCATTCGTTCCGCGTTTTCTTCCCATCTCATGACGGTTGACATGCTGACTCCGAGACCGTCGGCCACTTTGGCGATTGAGACACCCTTTGCTCTTCGCCATTCCTTAAGTGTCAGTTTCAAAATCTCACCTCCTTCTGTTTGCTACAATTCGTTGCGTTTTAAATATAATACCACAATGCAAATAAAAGTCAATCACTTGTGCAACATTTTATAGCAGATTTATTAAAAATGTTATATAATTTGAAATACGGAGGGATGCGCCATGAAGATTAAATCAGATTTGGGCAGCAGGATTAAAACTTACAGAATAAATAAAAACATGACCCAGGATGAACTTGCCGACCTTATGGAAGTAAAGCGCCAGACTATTTCTTCGTGGGAAGTAGGAAGGACAGAGCCTAATTTTCAACAAGCCATGAAACTTTGTGCCATCTTTGAGTGTACTGTCGAGGACCTTGTAAGCAACTACGCTTCGACGATCCATACCATATCATTATACACTTTCTTAAATGACGAAAATCGCGCTCTGGTGGATGATTTTGTTCAAATGCTTTACGACAAGCAGAATAAACCGACGAGAAGGTGAGTATATGAAGAAAAAGCCATCCGCCACATACAAAATAGCATACACAGACTCCACAGGCCGCCGTCGTGGAAAGACCTTCACAGCGCCTACAAAGCGCGAGGCAGTCATCAAAGCTAATGACTGGATAAACTCTAACCTTGATAACGGAAAGCCTGTCATAAGCGTTTCTGAAGCGTTACAGAAGTATATTGACGCCAAGCGCGGCGTGCTCTCCCCTTCCACGATCAGATCCTATGAAGGCATCCAAAAGAAACACTTCGATGATATCGGCAGCACATCCATCCGCAGACTGTCCAACGCCACTGTCCAGTCCTGGATCTCCCGGCTGTCTTCCTCTGGGCTGTCTCCCAAGACGGTCAGGAACTGTTTCGGTCTGCTCTCCGCAGCCGTGTTCATGCAGGATGATACTATTCGCTTTCGCGTACAGCTTCCGCAGGCAAAGCAGTTTGAGAACTATTGTCCCTCTGAATCCGATATCGCCGTCCTGATCGAACAGATCCAGCGAGACGGAGACGGGGAACTGCTCCGAGCTGTCCTTCTGGCAGCCTTCGGCCCGTGCCGTAGATCTGAGGTGTGTGCTCTGACTGCTGATGATGTCAAGGGAAATGTGGTGATCATCAACAAGGCCATGGTAAAGAGCCCTGAGGGTGTATGGGTGGTGAAGGTCCCGAAGACGAGAGATTCATACAGAAAAATTGTATACCCTGACTTTGTCATCAGGGAATTGTCGGGGATCTCTGACAGGATCATTCCGCACACGCCTGACTACATCGGAGACAAATTCCGGAAGACCCTGGAACGTGCCGGACTCCCTCACTTCCGCTTTCACGACCTGCGCCACTTCGGGGCCAGCATCATGATGTATATGGGGATCTCACAGAAGACCATCGAATCCCGTGGAGGATGGTCCACGAACAGTCCGGTCCTGCGCCGGATCTATCAGAACCAGATAGATGAAGAAATGCAGCGCGAGACAGAACAGATAAATCAGCATTTTACTACAAGGTTTACTACAGATTTACTACAAGGTTAAGCAAAGTTACACTTAAATCGGTCTGACAGCACCTAAATAAGACAAAAGAAAATGACGCTACAGCCTTATTCTATGCGAATATCAAGCTATAGCGTCATTTTTGATTTACTGCCGGTGGCGGGACTCGAACCCGCATGCAAGCGCTACATGCTTAGCTGTCCTGCGGATTTACTACTGAATCCACTGTCAGACAATAAAAATAAGCCCCACAGCATAAAAGCCATGGGGCATGATAAAAGCAGCGCGAAAAAGGCAACTTATGAAAAAACTCGGTAAGAGCAAACATTAAACACATTCTTTGGAGGTGGGGATTTGCGCTGCCATTATCCACATTAATCAACATTATCCAACATTATCCAACATTATTCCGGCACGTTCCAGGGGACCTGCGCTCCGGTCTCATCGGCGACGCATAACATGCACTCGTTCTGATCCTTGTCCGGCCAGAAGAAATACCATTTGCCATCGATGAACTGTGCGCCGGTCGCAGCTGCTCCGTGCCAGTCGAACCAGTACCAGTGCAGATTCTGTCCGCCTGTCTCCCGGATCTTCGCCCAGCCATGCCAGTTCCTTCCCTGCCCGTCCTGGTAGTACCACTTGCCATCTGACTGGATCCAGCGGAAGCCCTCGTCGTCCTTGTAGTCAGGACGGCAGCACCACTCCCACGATCCGCCGGTATGCTGGGCCACCGCTCCGCCGTTCCAGGCTGTGGCGTCGGTCTTGGAGGTGTTTCCCTCGATGGTGATGATCCGGCCGTCTGCAGTGCGCCCTACGACGAGGCCGACATGGCCTCCGCCGCTACGGCTCCGGAACACAATGTCTCCGGCTTTCGCGGTGTTAAGCGGGACCTGTCTCCCGGCTCCGATCATGGCCTTCTTCGTGTCCATGGTAGAAGCACACGACAGCATACCGCAGAGCAGACGGTCCGCCTCTTCCGCTCCGAAGATCTTGTAGAGCAGCCAGCAGATGAACGTCATGCACCAGGCATGCCCGTTCGGGTGTCCGTGGCCTGCGTTCCGAAGCTCGTAGGCGTACTTCGTGTAGTTGTCCGCTCCGGCGAATTTCGTCTTAGGATAAAGGCATTCAGATCCGTACAGACTGAAATTGTCCTTGGACTTCTCAAGGTATCCGATCTCGCTCTGTGCCAGCTGCAGGACCTCTTTCTTTCCTGGCATCACTTGCCTCCGTTCTGTGAATCGTAGATGCTCTTTGCGATGGTTACCAGGGCACCGCAGAAGACATCAAGCGCGATAAAGGTCTGCTGGATCTGCTGACCGTACTGGATGCCCCAGATATCAAAGAAGGTGCTGACAAAGGTTCCGATCGGCAGCACAAGCAATGCAATTAATTTCAAAGTGTCATATGTCTTGTTACTCATCATCGTTTTTATCCTCCTTCTCCGGCATCCGCAGGATCTTCTGATACAGCTCTGTCGCGACATCATTGCCGCCTAAGTTGTGGTATGCTGCATAGACCTTTTTTACCGATTCTTTGGCATAGATCGGGCAGCAGCTTTTTTCGGAGTATTTATTGTAATTACTGACAATTGACTCCCTCAGGAGGCTCTGCACGCCCTCGGCGATCGCCGCATTCTTCGCCTGTTCCATTTTTAACCTGGCAGCGATGCCGCGATAAAGCCATGCAAGCACCGACACTGCTGCCGCAAAAAGCCACTGGATCCAGTGAGCAGCGACAAAAGCAATGATATCGTCCATTCGTTTTCTCCAAATTAAATGCCCCGGACAGTGCCGGGGCTGTTTACGTTGTTACTAGATGTTGGTTACGGATTGTAACTGACTTACTGATTTAAAGCCGCCTTTAAGTCAGCCTTCCTCTGCCGCCACTTCCTCGACAGCTCCGTGCTTGTAGCATTCATTACGGCACGGGAATCCCTCAGAGGTGAACAGGATAGCCGCATGGGATGCGGTATCGCTCAAAGCTGCAGCCGCTAAGACCTCATGGAACTTTGCCTCGGCCTTCAGCATGGCCTTGTCAGCGTCCTCGTCATACAGCCAGAAGACATTATGCTCGAATTCGCCGTTGTGGAATTTTTTGATCTCGACTACATAGTTCTGAAACATATCAGAATACCTCCATGGAAAAACAGGGTTTACGGGTTACATTTTTTTAACTGGTATTTGTTGGTAAAATGACTCTTTAGAAAACTTTGTCAAAATCGTAACTTATGCATCAAGCGTCACTGTAAATGCAAACGAAAGAGTTGAAAAAATACGTGAAGACCTTGGATATGCTGATATAAGTGGATACAGTTTAGTGAGTATAATCCCAATTGTTCACGGTCCGGGTGCGACAACCGTTATTCCATTCTTTAGTGGGGTTTCAATGACATATGTTACCTTTTATAATTTCGCAAGCGTACAAAAAACTGTTGCCACTCAGTTAAGATGCATATATGTCAAGGAATAAATTAGCTATTTTCCTTTTTATATAGAAGGCTTACAGTCACTGAATGTTCAGCAGCTGCGCTTTCAAAGGATCTTAGGGTAAGTCTGATTCCAACGCCACTAATATAATTGCTACATACTGCTAACACGTCACCGTTGCTATCGTTGACATTCACGGCAGTCATTAGTGCTTGAATGTTTCCAGATAAGCCAAGCTGCGTCGGTGTCACAGTGACATGTCTTACGCTATTGGTATAAAATGTAAAATTCTCTGTTACAAATGCCATCCAAATCGTTTCGTTTGCTAAAGAGTCATTTAATGCACTTAATTCTTCCGCCACAGTGGTCCGTGCACAGTTCGATCCGGGAGTGATCGTACCCCCGGATGCGATCGCTGAGGTGGCCTCATAGAGCAGGCCATTGTACACGAACTGCTGCCCGACGGAGTAATTTCGGCTGGCCGTAGCGGACGACTCGATCGGTGCGAGGCTCTGGTTCTCTGCTTTGTCTCCCAGGGCCTCGTCGATCTTGTCCGCGTTCTCATTGAAGACACCGATGTTATAGAGATCCGACTGAGCCGGTTTTTCTAAGTTATAGTTTTCTGTATAAGTTGCCATCACTGCCTCCTTAGGTCTTCCATATACGCTGTACGACCAGCTGATAGCTCGTGTTAGTATTTCTCATACCCATGTACTTAAACGAGTCTACATTGCCCGTATTCGCTCCGGAGACCTCCGTATAGGATTCTCCGACCGATGTCGAGCTGATCGAAGTGACGCCCCAGTCCGATCTGATCTGATGAACGGTTACAGAGTGAGTGCCGGATGTCCACTTCACAAGAGCATGGAAAGTCTCGCCCTTTGCAAAGGTCGCATTCGTTCTGACTGTGTTGCCGGTGCTGCTGGCCATTGAGAAGCTGTCGCTGTTCCATGTAGGCGTACCAGAGCGGAAAGTAAGATTGCCGCTGCCCCAGCCTCTATTATAAATATCGTTGCTGTAATGGCTCGTTCCGTTCGTCCAGACGATGCTCCAGGAGGCCGTCTTGTTCCCGGTCGTTCCATCGGACCACTGAGTGTTTGCCGGATACCGGAGCGCCCATGTGATCGTGTACGTGCCGAGTGCGGAGGTGGAAGTCGTACCGCTCTGGGTCTCGTAGGTGCTGTTGAAGTTGGCGACCGTGACAGACCGCGTCGTGCCCTCGATGAACGAGAACGACTTTGCAGAGCTGATGCTCGGAATGGTCATGGACCTCTTCGCCACAGACCAGGAGCCGGTCTTGTTTGCTGTCGTGCCATCGCTCCACGTGGTATCGCTCGGATATTTCAGCGTCCAGGTGATCGTCCAGCTGCCCGCGTTCGTGCTCGATGTCGTGCCGGACTGGTTCACGTACGAAGCGTTGACGTTGTTGACCGTCGGCGCGAATGTCGAACTTACCGCCCATGTGTAGTTCGTGTTGGTAAGGGACGGGATCGTGATGCTGCGCTTTGCGATCGACCAGGTCAGGCTGTACGGATCTGTCGTGCCGTCCGCCCATGCGTAGCCCTCGTTCAGGGTCCACGTGACAGTGTACGTGCCGGAGGACGTAGCGCTGGCCGTGCCGTTCTGTACCATCGCGTTCGCATCGAATCCGGTGATCGTCGGAGCCTTAGCCGTGTTGTCGAAGGTGAACGCACCGGAGAGCGTCGGCTTTGCCACGTAGATCGTGGCCTCGTAGACCATCACGCCGTGATAATATACATAATCTAATTCGGTGCCGTGATAGACGACCTTGTCTACCTCGGTGCCGTGAACGATCAGAGCCATGCTGCCTCCTTATTCGTCGATGTAAAGAGTCGTGCCGACCAGGCGGAGCTTCGATGCCGGGATCCAGTTGACATCCACAGCGCCAGTCAGATCCGTGACGTTGTCCACACCGGAGGATGTCACGTGATACCTTGCCAGCGGATACTGGTACACGGTGCCGCCGTTGTCGAGATCCTCCTGCGTCGGTACAGGATAAGCGCTTGCAGAGGTCAGAGTCTTGATCGTGCCCTGCAGGAAGCTTGTCTCCGTGTTGGTCTTGCTCAGGTCGATCTCAAACACAGCCATGCAATACAGAGCACCGGAGTCTACCCGCTCAAGCGGTACCGTCTGAGTGCCTACGATCTGGACCTGTCTGCCGTGGATCAGGAAGTAGCCCGGAGCGATGTAGAGATTGTTCGCGTCGCTTGTGATCTCACAGCCCTGCGTCACTCCGCTCTGGTGTCCGCTGAACACATTCATAAAATGCGCCATGTTGGCTGCCGTGATTGTCTGCTCGTCAAATGTGATGCCGTTGATCATGCCATGCTCCTTATCTTTTCAATAAGCGTTACTTTCAGCTTGCCGAAGGCAATGGCTGCGAAACGTGAATTACTTGCAATGCTCTGGGCCGTTACCAGGGA
>Ga0326512_10002383_pt1 | contig 13950 bp, 25 predicted proteins | sample 1_2617_0518_D_FD_203652 | JGI IMG/M metagenome (GOLD analysis project Ga0326512, IMG submission 203652) | Bovine rumen microbial communities from UC Davis, California, United States - 1_2617_0518 | ecosystem: Host-associated > Mammals > Digestive system > Stomach > Rumen | place: USA... | reverse complement strand
CTCACCGTTAGATATGACGCTCTGGGAGTAGACGCAACAGCAAAGATCGTTAGGACGGAGTACAACGTCTTGAAGGAGCGTTATAACGCTCTGGAGATCGGGGACACCAGAACGAACCTTGCGGCGCAGATCACCAATATTGATGAGGAAATCGCAAATGCAAACAGAAACATGAAAAATGAGGTTGGCGCACTACAGGCGTATGTGGACAAACAGACAGACCTAATAACCGGAGGGCTTGGCGGTTATGTGGTGATGAGCCTAAACGCCGCAGGTCAACCGGAAGAAATCCTGATTATGGACACCAATGACATGACTACTGCTGTTAATGTTATCAGGATGAATAAAAACGGCATAGGTTTTTCAACCAATGGCTATTCCGGCCCGTTTAGATCGGCGTGGACAATAGACGGCACATTCAATGCTGATTTCATTGGAGCGGGAACTATTACGGCAAATCTGATTAAGGGCGGCGTTCTGTCTGATCTGGTTGGAAAGAACACATGGGATTTGCAGAGCGGGTTAATCTCATTCGCAAATCTGGCATGGAACGCCACTAATTCAAGTTTGACAGCGGATGGCGTTTTGACCTGTACAAACGCCAATATCTCCGGCAATATTACAATGGCACTGTCTAAATCTGGGGTTGCATACAGCGGGACACTTGGTTCTGTTACATTTAACTATTATCACCTTGTAGATCAAGCGGTTAAAAGCTACACAACTGTTGGGCTGAACGTTTCTTCCGATAGCGGCACAAGTTACAACGTGTTAAGCGCGGAGGGACTGGCTACAAGCAAAGCAACGGCGGTTAATAGTTCTGACGATTCGCCGTTTTTTGGCACTGCAACTAGGTATCATGATTTTGTGACCAATGGCGGCACGCATTATTATCATGTAGCGTATTTAAAGGATTCTTTTGGCTATGTTATTTCCGCTGGAACCACAAGGCAGATTGTTGTAGAGTTAAGCGGAGATGCAATTAAAATCGGCAAAAGCAGAGGCGGGATAGGGATTCCGTCTTTGCGAATTGATAGTTCTGCACAGATGATAAACGGCCAACAAGTTTCTTTTGCGTCCAGTTCCTCCAAACGGTATAAGCACGGCATACAGCCGTTGGAAGACGCTCATAACCTTCTGAAACTGGAACCGAAAACATTTGTCTACAATGAGGGGCATCCGCTCCAGTACACCGACATGGAGGGCCAGAGACTCCCCGGATTTATAGCGGAAGATGTGGCAGAGGTTTATCCGTCTGCGGTAATTCACCGGGACGGGGAGATTGAAAGCTGGGACGAAAGACGAATCATCCCCGGTATGCTGAAACTGATACAAGAACAGCAGGAAAGAATCAATGATCTTGAGGCCCACTTGAAAAAACTTGAGGATTATATAGGAGGCATGGTCAATGGCAAATGATATTAGTTATCTGCGGATACAGGGAGATGGAACAACATACTCATTCAACGATGCGGACGCAGAGACTAGGCTATCTGCTTTGCAGACTACTGTCTCCGGGCATACGTCTACGCTGGCACAGCATACGTCAAGTATCTCCACAAACGCTGCAAACATCTCTGCGAACTCCGCAAATATCACGGCGAACACAAACAGCATAAATTCCGTCAACACTTCGCTTTCTGGTAGAATTGGAACGCTATCGAACCTTAACACATCTGCGAAAACATCCACGGTTGCGGCGATCAACGAAGTCAACACCAACACAAATAGCGTAAAAAGCGCGGCACTCAAGCAGAGCGGCACTGTGGCAGACGGAACAAGCCTGACAGCGTTTGTTACCCCAGGGATTTATGTTATTTCTGGGTCGAACACATATACCGGGCTACCTGATGGGGTAACCTATGGGACGCTGTTAGTGTTGCGTCCCGCGGCATCCACGGCGGCGTTCACCGTGCAAATGCTTATTGGTGCGTCTGGTGTCTTATATATCCGCAGCTTTACAAATTCCTCATGGTCAAGTTGGCGCACGGTGTAAGGGGGCGGTTGAATGATTCTAACCATTGTGCTTGCTGTGCTTGGTTCCAGTGGACTGAGCAGTTTGATTGTGGCCCTCCTGCAACGGCATTGGAGCAAAAAGGACAAGCGAGATAGCCGGATAGACGCGCTCGTAAACGCACAGCAGGTCTTAATGATTGACCGAGTGAGGCATCTGGGCCGTGCTTACATTGAGGCCGGAGAGATCACACTGTCCGATAAGGAAAACGTGATAGCTATGTACAACGCCTATAAGGAGTTAGGCGGCAACGGGCACCTTGAAACGGTGATGCAGGAAATCAACGGGCTGGAAGTCCACGGATGAAAGGAGAAAAAACAATGACTAGCTGGAATGGACAAACGTTTTTTGGTCTTTCCACAGAAACAAAACCCACGACACGGGAACAGTTTGCGGCATTAGGTTATAGTCTGTATGCGACTGGCCTTGTTTTTGTGGAAATAGACACGTCAAAGTTGTATTTTTTTGACGCAGAAAGCGCAACGTGGATGGAGTGGGGTGCGTAACATGGACGTTGTCAGTTTCATTATGGGGCAGAAGATGAGCGGCGGCGGTGGCGGCGGCAACCCGAACTATGTTCAAACCATCACGGGGACGCTGGCGAATCCGTGGGGGGACTACCCATCGCAAACGCTTTTTTCCAATGCTCTTAACAATAATATTACTCTGTTGATTAGGTTCAATACGGGAAACGCTTGGACAAGAGACTTTCCGATCTACACAGACCGACATGACATAGGTTATAGTGGAAATGTTAATTTTGTAGAAACCAATGGTGCCGAGATTGTTTCTGCGTATTGGATTCTCTGGGGGACAAGTTTGGAAGAGGCGTTCATGTACTCATCGTTTACCGATAAAACAGATATGAGCAGTATGGCTGCACATATTCCAACGGTCCTCACCATCATCCACCACCCCATGACGGGCTCCATCACTCCTGCGGAGAATACTACTTTTGGAGGTGACTGACCATGGCTAGGTATTCCATTGACGGACAGATCCTGACCGACATTGCCGATGCGATCAACGAGAAGACCGGGGGCACAAATCTTATGGCTCCGGGTGCGATGGCAGATGCGATCAGCAGGATTTCCGGTGGCGGCGTGACCGTGGAGCCGCTTGTAAGTGCGTCTGTAACCATCCCCGGTGACAAACAATACTCTATAAGTGTCGATCTCCCGAAGTCCGTAGAACAAGTTATTATTATGATTGAAGCAGAAGCTGACGCACTGAGTTCCATGGGCGAAAGTACAGACAACTATTACTCTATTGTAGGTGCGGTTGTCTGTTGCCCCGTGCCATCCGTTACGATTGGCGAAGCCTCGCATTTGATTTGTAATAGTATGTTGCGCTACAGACCATCAAAGAAAGTAGCGACAAACTACACCTTCAACGGAATATCCATTGCAAACAATGTTTTGACACTATCGACTGACGTAACTACATCTTTCATCGGCGGCGGGAGTTACAAGGTGACTGTTTGGGAGGTTGATACACAGTGAGGTACTACAAACGCATTGACAACGACTATATATCTCAGATCGGTACAGATTGCGGAGGCGCGGAAATTACCGAAACCGAATATATTGACATTATGGGTGTTATCCGAGCAAAACCAACAGCTCCGAACGGGTACGGATATTGCCTTAAAACAGACTTGACATGGGAGCTTGTGGAACTGCCGCCGGAACCGGAGGCTGTTGAGGACAAGGCTGAGGCGTTCGATATTCTTATGGGGGAGGTTGAGTGATGAGACCGCAGGAGAGGGCAAGACAGTTAAGACCGTACATCGAGGAGGCGGCGGCATCCCTCCCGGACGAGGACGCACTGGAGGCGGTGGAACTGTTCCCGGCGTGGACGGCTGATACGGATTATGCGGCACAGGTCAGAGTGCGGTTTGACGGCAAACTGTACCGCTGTGAGCAGAGCCACACCAGTCAGGCCGGATGGGAACCGCCCAGTACTCCGGCACTTTGGGCAGAGATTGCGGAGCCTGGCACCATCCCGGTCTGGAGACAGCCTACCGGAGCGCAGGACGCATATATGGCGGGAGATAAGGTGCATTATCCTGATGCTGATGGGGCTGTGTATGTATCTACTGTTGACAATAACACCTGGGAACCGGGCGTGTACGGCTGGGAGCTTGTATAGGAAGGAGTGAACTGAATTGAGCAAAAATTGGTGGAAAGCGGCGGCGGTTCGTGCGCTAAAAACCGTGGCTCAGACCGCCATTGCGACCATCGGAACGGCTATGGTGCTGTCGGATGTTAATTGGGTTGCCGTGGCCTCTGCGTCCGTTCTGGCGGGGATTCTGAGCCTCCTGACTTCCCTTGCAGGACTGCCGGAGGTGACGGAATGAGCGCGGAAAAAGTCGTTGAGGTTGCGCTTAGTCAGGTGGGGTATCTGGAGAAAGCCACAAATGCCGATCTGGACAGTTTCACCGGGAACGCAGGACGGAATAACTACACCAAATACGGCAAATGGTACGGAATGAACGGGGAACCGTGGTGCGATATGTTTGTATCGTGGTGTGCAGATCAGGCCGGGGAATCTGAGACTGTCGGAAAGTTCTCCTACTGCCCGTCTCATGTTCAGTTTTTCAAATCCCGGGGAGAATGGTACGCTACAAACGGGCAGAAGGGCGATATTATCTTTTTCGGTGACGCTGACCATGTGGGAATTGTGGAATACGTCTCCGGCGGTTACGTCCATACCATTGAGGGAAACACCTCTGGAGCATCCGGTTTGGTTCCCAATGGCGGCGGCGTTTGTCGGAAATCCTATTCTGTGAACTCCAATTACATCATGGGTTACGGCAGACCGAAGTACGGAGCATCCAAAACCTACACCGAGGGATGGGTGCAGGATTCTAAAGGTTGGTGGTACAGATACTCAGACGGAACGTGGGCCACTGGATGGAAACAGGTCAAAGGCGTTTGGTATTATTTCAAGGAGGATGGTTACATGGCTGTCAGCCAGATTGTAGAAGGAAAATATTACGTTGGCGAGGAAGGAACCGTGGTGACGAACCATGTTCTCCGCACGGACGGAGAGGGTAAGATCATCCCTGGTGACCCGTGGTATGTTACGCTTGCGGATGTCCCCCAGACGTACCGAAAAGAGTTGGACAAACTCATCAAGGCCGGGAAGTTCAAGGGCAAGGGAGGCTCCGGTGAATCTCTCATCGTGGATATGCCGGAGAGCGCAATCCGTATGCTCATCATTGCAGAACGTTGAATAGTGCGTAAAAGTAGAGGGTCGGGATTACTCCCGGCCCTCTTTTGCTATATATTCCTCAAACGGGACACCACTGCACGGGGTGTAGTACATTCTGTAGTACGAAACCGGAGTGACCTGTAAAAGAGCCTTGTAAATTAACGCTTTTCTTCGGGCAGTCTCCTATCTACGAATCAGTAGGTCGGGGGTTCGAGTCCCTTCCGGCGTACCACTAAAAAACCACCGCAAGATGTTCGGAAATTCCGAATAACTGCGGTGGTTTTTCTTGTTTTGTGGGGTAAAATGTTTTCTCAAAATGAGCTGCCAAGACGATTGTTATTTAGCTTACAACCCGCAAAAAGGGCATATTTTTGTAGTCTGGTGTAGTACTTTTTGTAGTACGGATTACCCAAACCGGGCATAGATTACATTTGACTTTTTCAGGCCGTCCAGCTTCTGGGCGGCTTCTTTTGCTTCTGCCGTCCCGGTGTGGGTGTAAATCTGGGCAGTAACCTCTATGGAACTGTGGCCCATCAATTCGCGGGCTATGTTGATCGGGACACCTGCCTTTTGAAGATCGGTGCAATAGGTGTGCCGGATGCAGTACAAGTCCAGATCATCGGGAAGGACAGATTGAACCACCTGATTCCGGTAAAGCTGCGCCCCTCCGAGGATGTCCATTTCTCTCTTGATATTCGCCCACATGATACTCTCTTTCTTTTGCGAGATTGGTTTACCATCCCACGCACACACATAGTCTCCGGCCCTCTGTGCGCTTCTGAGGGCTTTTTCCAGATCTCCCGGTATAGGGACATCCCGGACACCTGCGCGGCTCTTAGGAGGCCCTATTTCGCCTGTCTTGCGCTTTCTGGCCTGTAGTATGTGTATGACACCTTCTTCAAGGTCTACATGATCCCATCGAAGCACAGCGGCCTCCTGTGGCCTAAGACCGCAGTAGAGCATACACAGGATAAACAGCTTTCCTCTGTGGTTCTCTGTTGCTGAGAGAAGCAAACCCCGCTCCCATTCCGTCAATGATCTTCGCTTGCCCTCTTTGCACTCCGGCATCACCAAATCTTCTGCGGGATCGTCCACAATGAGTTTGTTCTTTCTGGCCTTGCGGAACATCTGGGAGAGGGCCAGTTTCATCTTTGTTACATAGGACTTGGAATACTCCCCGGCCTTGCGGTTGAGGAAACCCTGTAAATCTCTTTCGGTGACTTCCTTTAGGGCCATGTCTCCCAGTTCCGGGAGAATCTGATTATCAAGGATGCTCTGATAGTCTCCCTTGTTATAAGCTGCCACCCATTCTTTCGCATACTGCCGGACTGTTACCCTTTTCGGTTTGACGCTTTTCCCGGCCCTCAGAGCGGCCTTTTTCGCACCTATCTTGGTGTATACCTCTTGTTCCGTCCTGCCGCTCACGCCGTACACACGCCCCTCAAAGCGGAATGAGGTGTGATACCTGCCGTCTTTCCCCTTGTTCATTCGACATACCCTCCTATTATTTGCAGATTCCATGATTTACTATAACCTCCGAAAGGAGGGAACCGCATGGAAGAAATACTGACCGTGTTTAGAGAACTTTCGGCAGAAGATCAAGAACGCTTCTTGTTTTTTCTGGATTGGTTGATAGCCCATCCAGTACCGAAAGAACCCGTGGAAGATCGTCCGGGCTGATCTGGCCCAGCTTCTCCATTAAAGCCTCCTCTGCCTCATTTCTGGGGCCGGGGGGCGTTTTTTTATCTTTGGCGTACATCGGCAGTCCGTTTGCGGATGTTCCATCATAGGCCAATCCCGCTTTTCCCAATGTGTCGTTCAGAATGATCTCCCTTGCCTCTTCCGGTGAGGCGGTCAGGTATGCGGGAGGGACATCAAAATACCTTGCAATAAACTCTATCTTTGACCTGCGCGGATACGTTTTCCCGGTGCGCCATTGCGAAAAGGCGGCAGATGTGATTCCGCAGTCGTGGTAAAACTGGGCCTTTGAAATTCCACGCTCAAACAAAATGGCCTCAATTCGGTTAGTCAGATATGTTCCCAAAATACCACCCCCGAAATTAGTAAAAATGCACAAATATTTAATTTATCAAAAGTTTCGCTTTACATTAAGCCAAACTTAATGTATACTAAGTACGAGCCTGAGAGACAACACAAAACCAGGCCCCCATTTCAGCGGGCTTTTTCTTGTTGGGAGCACCTTTATATTAAGAGAGTTCTGTTGAAATGTCAAGTAACACTTTACATATCGAAAGGAGGATTTGAATGTCATTTCGTCAGGCGCGACTTGACGCAAACAAAACGCAGTCCGAAGTAGCTGAACACATGGGCGTTGATAGGGTTGCGGTATATCAGTGGGAATCTGGGATCACAACCCCACGGGCTTCAAGGTTGCTCCGGCTGGCGCAGTTTTATGGGTGTACCATTGACCAACTTCTGAAACCGGACGAAAAGGAGCGTCAGTAATGGCAACACGGAAGGAACTCCGGCAGGACATGAGGGAGCAGTTTGGGAGTTTCCTGACTGTTTCCCAGGTTGGAAGATATTTGGGATGCTCCCCCAAAACAGCAAGTGAGTACATAAAGGAGCATGATCTCCACCCGGTCATGGTGGGGAACAGACGGAAGTACTCCGTGCGCGATCTGGCAAAGCTATTAGGAACTTAAGGAGGTACGCAAATGACTATCAGGGAAGAGGCGGTTATCCGCAAGCTGAATGCGGAACTACAGGCCGCAGATGAGCGGAGACGGCAGGAGGTACAGCGGCAGATGGACGTTGGTTATCTGTTCGATTCCATCAACGCCGACAACTGCAAAAGAAAAAGCACCCGCAGGATGCGGGATGCTGTAGAAGTAAAATGCCGCCCCGTGAAGGATGCAGCAACGGTCAGGATTGAGAAACTGGAAACAGGCTGGGGATGGTTCTTCATGGGCGTTATCTGCGTGGGCCTGTTCTGGCTCTGCAAGTTCTGTTGGGTGGGCTAGATGGAACGCGACACATGGTTAGCCCGGAGGCCAGTTTGCTGGGCCTGTAGAAACCCCATCGAAAAGGGACGAATGCTATGAGATCGGAGCAAAACACTTTTGTTTTGACTGCGAGGAGGAGGCGATAGAAGAACTTTGGAGCCGGGTGAAGGATGATTACATCCAGAAAGTTAAGCTTTTAAGAAAATGATTTAGGATTATTGGCAAAATAGAAGTTTAAGCTTAAGATTATCCCGTAGCTACATTATACCCCGGGATTCGACAAAACGCAATAATAACTTCAGAGAACGGAGGTTGCAGAAATGACATTCAAAACAATTAGGCAGACAGCGGCTCTTGGGATACTGTCTGAGCATCGGCTGCGGTTGATGCAAAAGGCCGGAATGCTCCCAGGCATATACACAGGCAACAGATTCATGGTCAACGTGGATATGCTGAAGGAACAACTCCAAAGGGCGTGTGAAGTTCGAGGTCAACAGGATGGCGAACAAAATTCTTTATGATGCCCTCCAAAAGAAAAAGCACCCGCAGGATGCGGGATGCTGTAGAAGTAAAATGCCGCCCCGTGAAGGATGCGGCAACGGTCAAGATTGAGAAGCTGGAGACCGGCTGGGGGTGGTTCTTTATGGGGGCCATCGTTGCGGGGCTGGCGTGGATCTGCAAGTTCTGCTGGGCGGGCTGACATGAAGCGTTACAACTCAGAACAGGACTGGCTGGACACCAGGCCGGTATGCTGGGGATGCGGTTGCCCGGTTCGGTCCAGCAGTGTGTACGCAATCAGCGGGAGATACTTCTGCCACGACTGCGAGGACGATGCGAAGGACGCGCTGTGGGAGAAGCTCAAATACGATTACCTGGAGGACATACCAGAAGAATGAAAGTGCCGCCCCGGGAGTAGGAGGCCCGGAACGGCAAAAGGAGATCACACAGCTAGTATAGCAGAAAGGAACTAACAATGTCAAGAATCTACGAGATCAACGAGAAAATAGAGGCCCTCTTGGACGGGCTGGAGCCTGACCCGGAAACCGGGGAGGTTGCGGATCAGAATGACATTCTGGCGCGGCTTGAGGCTCTGAACATGGAGAAGGCCGAGAAACTGACCAACTGCGCGAGGGCCTATTTCGAAGCAGCGGCACAAGCGGACGCTTGCAAGGCAGAGGCCAAACGGCTCACCGACAAGGCGAAATCGGCAGACAGCAAGGCAAAGCGGATTCTCAGCTTTTTGGACTTCATTTCCAATGGAGAGGAACTTGATTGCGGTGTTGCCACTCTCAAGCATCCGAAACCCCGAGCAAGCCTCAAGGTTACGGACGCAACGGCTGCGGTCAACTGGTTCGTGAAGGAGGGGCGTTATGACTTGTATTCCTACGGGGAGCCGAAGCTGGACGCAAATTCCGTCAAGCAGCTTCTTATGGATGATGTCCAGATCCCCGGCGTGGAACTGGAGTACAAGGCAAAGGCGGTGCTGAAATAATGGAATTTCGGCTTTTGAGAGCGGACGAAATTGATTGCCGCATCAATCAGATTAACGCAAAGGGGCTGTCGCTCCTGCTGTACAAGGATGCCAGAATCGACATGACGCTCCTTGATGAGACTGTCGGCCCGGAGAACTGGCAGAGACAGCATGAACTCATCAACGGCAATCTGTTCTGCAACGTTGGCGTATATGTGATGCGGCAGACCGGTTATGGGGATTGGGTTTGGAAACAGGATGTTGGAACGGAATCCAATACCGAGAAGGAGAAGGGGCAAGCCTCCGACAGCTTCAAGAGGGCTTGCGTGAACTGGGGGATTGGACGCGAACTGTACACAGCTCCTTTCATCTGGATTCCTGCGAAAAATTGCAAGGAGATCAAGGAAAACGGCAAAGACAACCGGGGAAACGTCCGGTATTCCTGTTATGACAAATTCACGGTTACGGACATTGGCTACAACGATGCCAGGGAGATTACGTCGCTTGAGATCACCAATACCACAACTGGGAACGTAGTTTATACCTACGGCGCAGCGGCACGTCATGAGAAACCAAAAGAGGAACCGAAAACGCCGAAGTGGATTTGCTGCGACTGCGGAAATCCCATAGAGGATGCGTCATTCCCGGACGGGAAGGACTATACGGCAGATCAGATTGCAGGAGGTTCATACAAGCGTTACAAGGTGACGCTGTGTGCCAACTGCTACACAGCCCGGAGAGCCAACGATGGAAACGAAAGCAACGGCGATTGACTGGATGCCGGGTAAGGACGGCAGTACATGGATAACCCTCAAGGTGGAGGATGCCGCTCTGGCGCGAAAATTCGCCGCTCAGAACGCAGATAAACCGCTCCGGGTAAAGATAACCCGGTGGAAGGAAAAGCGGAGCCTGTCGGCAAATGCTTACGCTTGGACGCTTCTTGGGAGGCTCAGCGAGAAGCTGGGCCTTCCACCGGAGGAAATCTACTGGAGCATCATCCCGGATGTGGGCGGCAACTACACTACGGCAACATTCCGGGTGGAAGATGTCAAAGATATACGGGAGATGTGGTGTAAAGGCCATATCGGGCGAAGGGTTGATGTGATCGGCGTTTCGTCTCCCGGGCTGGTAGATGTACTCCTGTACAAAGGGTCGAGCGACTACGACACGGCACAAATGGCCCGCCTGATTGATTTAATCATCCAAGAATGCCGGGAACAAGGCATTGAGTACTTGCCGCCTGACAAACTGGCGGCGATGATGAAAGTAGGAGCGATATGACCCAAACAGAAAAAGTCCTGCGGCACCTACAGGACTATGGACAGATTGATCCAATGGAGGCTATCAAACAGTACGGAATCATGCGGTTGGGTGCTAGAATCTGGGATCTGAAACGGGGCGGTTACTCCATTGAAACGCAGATCAAGACCGGAAAGAACCGCTATGGTGAAACAACGCATTGGGCTGTGTACAAATTAGGAGGTAAAAATGCTCAATAGAATTATCGCTTGCGGAAGAATGACCGCAGACCCGGAACTCAGACACACGCAGAGCGGAACGGCGGTTGCATCGTTCTCTATCGCCTGTGACCGGGATTTTAAGAATCAGGACGGTTCCAGAGATACGGATTTTCTGGACGTGGTTGCATGGAGAAATACCGCCGAATACGCTAACACGTATTTTTCTAAGGGCAGAGCGGTTATTGTAACGGGTAGGCTCCAGATCAGGGAGTACACGGATAAGGCCGGAAACAAGCGCAGAGCGGCTGAGATCGTGGCAGACAACCTTTATCCCGCAGACAGCATCCGCAAGGAAGAAAAGTTTACTTCCCTCCCGGATGATGATAGCAACCTCCCGTGGAACGAACTGCCGTGAACAGCAGGAGCAAAGGGAAACGGTACGAATTAGAGTTAGCGTCAAAACTTAGGCAATACGGATATGATGCCCGGAGGGGCCAGCAGTACAGCGGTGCCAACGGAGACCCGGATGTAACGGGTCTCCCCGGCATCCACATAGAGGCCAAACGCCGGAAGGAGATCGGCAACCTATACACATGGATGGCACAAGCTGTACACGATGCCCGGGAAGGGGAATTTCCAACAATCTTCTGCCGGGGAGATCATTCCGAGACGCTGGTTGTTATGCGGTTAGATGATTGGATGCTACTCTATAATAATTCTGATTTGCCGGACAAGTAGGAGAGCGAAATGGAAGAACGGAACCAATTTACGTTTTATAAATCATTTTATGAGGCTCTGCGTTACATACGTAAGGCAACTGACAGAGCCAAGGCGTATGACGCCATTTGCAACTATGCCATTTACGGAATTGAACCTGATATGGATGCCCTTCCGGACACTGTAGCTCTTGCGTTATCGGTGATAAAACCCGTAATTGAATCAAGCAACCGGAAAGCAAATGCAGGTAAAGCAGGAGGAAGCAAACCGAAAGCAACTGGAAAGCAAACTGAAAGCAAAACGGAAGCAAACGCAAGCAGCGAGAAAGCAAACGGCAAGCAAGAAAAAGAACAAGATAAAGAACAAGATAAAGAACAAGATAAAGAACAAATGTTAAAAGGGACCGGAGATCGAAAGCAAGCAGAGTTTGAAAAATTCTGGGCTGTTTATCCGAAGAAGGTTGGCAAGGGTGACGCACGGAAAGCCTTTGCAAAGGTCAAAGTTTCTGTTGATACCCTCATTGCTGCCGTGGAGGCTCAGAAGGGATCAACTCAATGGACGCAGGAGAGCGGGCGCTACATCCCAAACCCCTCCACATGGCTCAATCAGGAGCGGTGGGAGGATGAGGTCACGGTATCAGAACCGCAGAAAACAGATTTCTCCCTCTCCGAAAGCGAAATGGCGGCAATTCGTGATATGCAAGCCGCCCACGAAAGACGAATGCGAGGTGCAATGTGAGATTCGTTGACAAGGATTCTCTGCTCTCAGCGATCCGGGAGCAGAGAGAAACCAACATTGGCGAAAACCCCTATACGGTCAACTCCGGGCTGAATCAGGCTATCATGATTATCAATAAAGCCGAATTCTTCACACCGGGCGATCTGGTGCGAAAAAGCGCAGTGCAGGAGGTATTCCGCAATTATTACGCTGACAGTCACCACAACCCCGTGGAGGAACGTTTGCTCCACCTGGTATGGAAGGACATCAAGTCCATAGAAACGGCCCCTGTAGGAACCTGGAGCGTGCAGAATGATTTACTTCGCTGCCCATACTGCGGGTATATCGCCCAGTATGTGAGCGACAAATACTGCGGGGATTGTGGGGCGAGGCTCAAGGGGGCTGACGATGGCACTAGTTGAAGATAACCTGTTCGGACATATTGACAAGGTACAAATCGCGATTGACCGTCTCAAGGCGTTTGAACCGCCAGAGGGCTATTATCTGGCATTTTCTGGCGGGAAGGATTCCCAGACGATCTATCACCTTGCACGGATGGCGGGAGTGAAATTTGATGCTCACTATTCCGTCACGACCGTGGACCCGCCTGAACTGATGAAGTTCATCAAGAAGGAATATCCGGATGTGGAGTGGGAGTACCATTACTGGCCGGATTCTCCGAGGTACAACCACAAGAGCGGCAAGCGGCGGCAGATCACCATGTGGAACCTGATTGCTGACCATACCATCCCGCCAACGAGACAGGCCCGGTACTGCTGCTCCCAATTAAAGGAAACCGGGGGGGCTGGCAGACTGGTTGTCACCGGTGTGCGCTGGGCCGAATCCACAAGGCGCAAGAAGCTCCACGGACTGGCAGACATACAGACAACTTCCAAGAAACTGCAAACACAGGCACTGACGGGCGATCCGCTGACGGCGAAACTGAACAAGAACGGCGGGATCATCTTTATGGACGACAATGACACCTCCCGCCGAATGGTGGAATCCTGTTACTCCAAGAAGAAGGTGACCATTAACCCAATCATTGACTGGGAAGAATCCGATGTCTGGGAGTTTCTTAACGATGTCGCAAAGGTGCCGCACTGCTGCCTGTACGATGAGGGTTTCACCCGCCTTGGCTGCATCGGTTGTCCGCTACAAGGCCGAGACGGAATGCTCCGTGACTTTGAGCGGTGGCCCAGATACAAACAGTTATACATCAACGCGTTCGACCGGATGATAAGGAATCACCCCGGTGAGATCAAGGTGGCCAGTGGAGAACTGGTAGAAAATGTAAGCGGTGGGGGGGGTGGAGCAATACTGCGCGAATGGATCAAGTGGACATCCTGACATCCAACGCGCTTTCTCCAAAAGCCCAGAAAATGTAAG
>Ga0326512_10002382_pt1 | contig 13954 bp, 11 predicted proteins | sample 1_2617_0518_D_FD_203652 | JGI IMG/M metagenome (GOLD analysis project Ga0326512, IMG submission 203652) | Bovine rumen microbial communities from UC Davis, California, United States - 1_2617_0518 | ecosystem: Host-associated > Mammals > Digestive system > Stomach > Rumen | place: USA... | reverse complement strand
AACTCAGGGATGAGCGAAGTCAGATATATTGTTTTTGATTGAGGTATCATATATCGATTGTGTTTTATGTTAGGGTTCCAAAACAAAATTTCTTGTAAAATTCATAATGGTTTTTGAAGGATTTCCTGTTCAATGTCACAAAAAATCGACCGGGTATTGTTTACCAGGTCGATTTCTTTTATTTATGCGCTCTTGATACCAGTGAAGATGCGACAGAGTCCGAAGGTGAGTGCTTTGGACTCAACACGCGAGAATCCCGCATCACGCACCATTTGGCCGAAGGTTTCCGGCGACGGGAAGTTGAGCACCGATGCCGGCAGATATTTATAGGCGGCAGGATCGTGCGATATCATTTTGCCTACAGCCGGCAGGACATGGAGGAAATAGAGTTTGTAGAGTCCCCTCAGAATACGGTTCCCGGGCACGGAAAGTTCGAGCACCATCAGTATCCCCCCGGGACGCAGCACCCGGTAGATCTCCTGCAGTGCGCGTTCGCGATGCTCGAAATTGCGGATACCGAAAGCCACTGAAACAGCATCGAAGGATGCTTCCGCAAAACTCATCGCCTCGCTGTCTTCCTGTTGGAAACGAATGCGGTCGGAGAGTCCTTGTTGCTCGATCTTGGCCCTTCCAATCGTCATCATACCTTCTGAGATATCGATGCCCAGCACCTTCGGCACTCCGGCTTTAGCGAGGGCAATCGAGAAGTCGCCCGTTCCGCATGCGATGTCGAGCACTTGCTGCGGCTGACGGTCGGCAATCATCCTAACGGCTTTCTTGCGCCAGCTTTTGTCGATGCTGAGGGAAAGGATGTGGTTCAGTTTGTCGTAGGTGGGCGAGATGTGGTCGAACATCTCCTGTACGTATTGTTTTTTAGCCATATTGGTAAATAAAAAAGGATGCCTTGCGGCATCCTCTGTGACTCCCGCGGGATTCAAACCCACAACCTTCTGATCCGTAGTCAGATGCTCTATTCAGTTGAGCTAGGGAGCCGGATAATCTGATAACAAACGGCTGTAAGCCTCATTTGCGAGTGCAAAGATAAGGAAAGTTTCGGAGAATGCCAAATTTTTCGGACAAAAAAGACTACATCTCCCTGCTTTTATGGTAAATGGAGAGTATTTTGTCAAATGAATCTGCCAATTCCTGCATCGAATCGAGTACTAAATCAGCACCGGCATCGCTCAGACATGTCTTGGGCAGGGGTCCGGTATTGACGCCCACCGTAAAGATACCGGCGGCTTTGCCGGCCTGCACACCCAGAGGAGCGTTTTCTACGACAATGGCCTCGTCTGGCAACAGATTGCCGGCTTTCTTCAGTCCCATGAGATAGGGATCGGGATGAGGTTTGCCATGACCGATGGGTGTATCCTTCGCCGACACGATGTGGGCCGTATCAAAACATTCGGGATAGTCGCGGTTCAGACGGTCCAGCATCGACAGTTGACCCGAACCCGTTACCAGGACGCGTGTCAGTCGCTGCTCCCCCACTTTACGCAACACCTCGGCAGCGCCAGGCATGGGAGCCGCCGGCCCGAGTTTCCTGAAAGCATTGCCCTTCTCGCGGTAGATGGCACGGGCTTCGTCAGGCGTCAGCTGCCGGTCGCGCTGTTCAAGAAACAAATCTGTAATCACTTGATCGCCCGTGGCTCCCTCCAGACGGAAAAAGAGCTCACGGGTGCAAGTTAAACCATAGACGTCGTGCATAACATGATACCATGCGTCGGCATGATGAGGCATGGAGTCATAGAGCACGCCGTCCATGTCAAAGAGAAATGCCTTCAGCATTATTTTTCGAGGAGTCGTTTCTTCATAGCCTTCGACTCAGCTTCGTAGCCAGGCTTGTTCAACAATGCGAACATGTTCTTCTTGTAAGCCTCTACACCGGGCTGGTTGAAGGGGTTGACACCGAGCATATAGCCAGAAATACCGCAGGCACGTTCGAAGAAGTAAATCAGCTGTCCAAGGTTATACTCGTCGAGCTTGTCGATTTCAATCTTGAGGTTGGGCACGCCGCCGTCCACATGGGCGAGCTGCGTTCCGAGTTCGGCCATCTTATTGACCTCATCGACGCGCTTGCCTGCCAGGAAGTTGAGACCGTCGAGGTTTTCATTGTCGGAGGGAATCTCGACTTTGCGGATAGGCTTCTTGACCGAGATAACGGTCTCAAAAATCGAACGTTCGCCGTCCTGAATCCACTGACCCATTGAGTGAAGGTCGGTTGTGAAATCAACGGATGCCGGGAAAATACCCTTGCGGTCCTTGCCTTCGGATTCGCCATAAAGCTGTTTCCACCACTCTGCGAAATAATGCAGACGGGGATTGAAGTTAACCAGTATTTCGGTCTTCTTGCCGAACTGGTAGAGGGCGTTACGCATCACAGCATACTGGGCAGCGAGGTTCTTGGCATAAGGAACGTCGGTACCGAGGGCCTTTTCCATATCGGCAGCACCCTGTACGAGTTTCTTGATGTCGTGGCCGGCAGCGGCAATGGCAATGAGACCTACAGGAGTCAGTACGGAGAAACGGCCACCCACGTTGTCCGGGATGACAAACGTCTTGTAGCCTTCCTGGGTGGCGAGGGTACGGAGAGCGCCCTTTCTGGCGTCTGTAACGGCCACGATGAGTTTGCGGGCCTCTTCCTTGCCTACCTTCTCTTCGAGGAGGGTTTTGAGCAGACGGAAAGCGAGTGCGGTTTCGGTCGTGGTGCCTGACTTGGAGATGTTGATGATGCCGAAGGTTTTCTTCTTCAGAATCTCGAAAAGATCGGCCAGATAGTCCTCGCCGATGTTGTTGCCGGCATAGACTACGATGGGATCTTTGCGTTTGGGAAGGAGGGCGTCGAACGACGAAGCCAATGCCTCGTTTACAGCACGGGCACCCAGATAGGAACCACCGATGCCGGCTACTACAACCACTTCGCACTTCTCGCGAAGGAGGTCGGCCGTGGCCTGTACTTCAGCCAGGAATTCTCCGGTAATAGAGGACGGAAGATGTACCCATCCCAGGAAATCGTTACCTGCACCCTTGCCCGACTCGAGGAGTTCGTTGGCAGGTGCTGAGCAAGCGGCAAGACGCTCGAGGGTCTCGGCCGGCACAAACTGTTTGGATTTTTCGATGGACAGTTTCATACGAAAAAGCTTTTGATAATTAGGTTTATTATTGGGTTAATTGAGTTGATTGCTGAGCAACTGTATCTCCACATAGGGCGACATCCGCTTGTAGAGAATATTGTAGACCGTATCCACAATGGGAATGGGAATCTGATAGACCTGGTTGATCTCCTTGATACACTTTGTGCCGAAATAGCCCTCGGCCACCATGTCCATTTCCAATTGGGCGGTCTTGACGCTGTAGCCACGGCCTATCATCGTACCAAACGTATGGTTACGCGAGAAGTTGGAATAAGCGGTCACGAGGAGGTCTCCCGTATAGACTGACTCCGACACATGACGGCCTTCCATGGGCACGACGGAATTGATGAAACGCTTCATCTCGCGAATGGCATTCGACAACAATACGGCCTGGAAGTTGTCACCGTATTTCAATCCGGAACAGATGCCGGAAGCAATGGCGTAGATATTCTTCAGCACTCCGGCATACTGGATGCCCTGAATATCGCGCGAGGTCGAGGTGTGGACAAAGTAATTGGAGAATCCTTCGGCAATCATGTGGGCTACGTCGAGATCCTTACATCCCACCGTGAGATAGGTGAGACGTTCGTAGGCGACTTCTTCGGCATGAGAGGGACCCGAGAGCGATGCAATCTGATTGTCTTCGAGAAAGAATTTCTCCTTCAGATAGTCGGAAATGAGCTGGTTCTCGGGGGCTACAAGACCCTTGATGACCGAGATGACCAATTTGCCGCGCATCGGCACAGTAATCTGGTCGCAATGGCTACGCAGATAAGGCGAGGGACACGCAAACACTATTGTATTGGCCTCTTCTACGGCGGCATTGATATCGGTAAAGAATTTGATATTGTTGGTATCGAACTTCACACTCGACAGGTAACGCGGATTATGATGGGTCACCTTGAACTGTTCAATGACCTCCGGGCGGCGGAAATACCACAGCATCGACCCGTTTTTCATCATCACGATTTTGGCAACAGCGGTAGCCCAGCTGCCGGTACCGATGATCAATATTTTTCCTAATTCCATAACAGAACAAGAATTTTTGACGGAAGGCCACTCCCCCATCGCGGGAGAGGGGACCAGCCGTTTCATTGGGTTAATCTTCAATGTTGGCTATCCACTCCTCGATATTCTGGGGCGTGGGATTTTGGAGTTCCAGTTTGTATTTCTTCTTGATGTCAAGCATCTCCTGGAACACCTTGCCGGGCTTGGCGGCCTTGAGGGCCTCGAGGGTCAGATATCCGGCTTTCTGGAGCACGGGCACCCATCCTTCGGGCACACCGGTGGCCATAAAGGCTTCGGGCTTGTCTTTCTTCACCACGGGTTCGGGTTTCATCGTGGGGAACAGGAGCACTTCCTGAATGGTAGTCTGGCCTGTCATCAGCATGGTCAGACGGTCGATGCCGATACCGATACCTGATGTGGGGGGCATGCCGTATTCGAGGGCATGTACGAAGTCCCGGTCGATGAACATGGCTTCGTCATCACCCTTCTCCGACAGCCGCAACTGGTCCTGAAAACGTTCCAGCTGGTCGATGGGGTCGTTCAGCTCCGAATAGGCATTGGCCAGTTCCTTGCCGTTCACCATTAGTTCGAAACGTTCCGTGAGTCCGGGTTTCGAACGGTGCATCTTGGTCAGTGGCGACATCTCGACGGGATAGTCGGTGATGAAGGTGGGTTGGATGAAGGTACCCTCGCAGGTCTCGCCGAAGATTTCATCGATAAGTTTACCCTTGCCCATGGTATCGTCCACTTCGACGCCGCACTTCCCGGCTATCTCACGCAGTTCATCTTCGCTCTTGCCTTCCAGGTCGTAGCCGGTCTTCTCCCTGATAGCCTCGAGGATGGGCAGGCGGCGGTAGGGAGCCTTGAACGACACGATGTTGTCGCCCACTTTCACTTCGGGCTTGCCGTTCACGGCTACACATATCTTCTCGAGCAGCTGTTCAGTGAACGACATCATCCAGTTGTAGTCCTTGTACTGCACATACAGCTCCATGCAGGTGAATTCGGGGTTATGGTTGCGATCCATACCCTCGTTGCGGAAATTGCGGCCTATCTCATAGACACCCTCGAAACCGCCCACGATAAGGCGTTTCAGGTAGAGCTCAGTGGCGATACGAAGATACAGGTCCGTATTCAGCGAATTGTGGTGTGTAATGAACGGACGGGCAGAGGCTCCGCCAGGAATCTGCTGCAGGATAGGGGTCTCCACCTCGGTATAGCCGGCTTCGTCGAACACGCGGCGCATGGTCGAGATGACTTTCGCACGTTTCAGGAACGTTTCCTTCACGCCGTCGTTCACCACCAGGTCGAGATAACGCTGACGGTAACGCAGTTCAGGATCGTTGAAGCCGTCATATACCACGCCGTCCTTCTGCTTCACGATGGGAAGCGGACGGATGGACTTCGACAGGACTGTGAGCGTAGCGGCATGGACAGAAATCTCGCCCGTCTGCGTACGGAACACATAGCCCGTCACTCCTACGAAGTCTCCTATATCCAGCAGTTTCTTGAATACGGTGTTATAGAGTTCTGTATTTTCGGGGTCGGGACACAGCGAGTCGCGGGACACATACACCTGGATTCTGCCTTTCGAGTCCTGAAGTTCCATGAATGCGGCCTTGCCCATGATACGGCGCGACATGATACGGCCCGCAACGGACACTTCCCGTTGGGGGGCGTCATCCTGAAACGACTCTCTGATGTGATCGGACCAGTCCGTCACTTTGTACTCTGCAGCAGGATAGGGATTGATGCCCAACCGGCGCATTTCTTCCAGAGAATTGCGGCGTACGATCTCCTGCTCGGATAATTCTAGAATATTCATATACCTGTTTTTTTTTATAATGTTCGTATGTTGTCTGATGTTCAGTTCAGAAAAGCCCGCAGACCATAGCGGTCGGTCAGTTTGATGCGGTCTTTGTCCACCTCCACGCACTTGCGTCCCTCCAGTTCGGCCACGGCTCGCCAGAACTCAGCCTGGTCGAGGTGCAGCATATTGCACCAGTCACTCACCTTGGCATTGAGTATGATGTTATGGGCCGGCCGGTTGGTATAGGCCAGCATCCATGAGGCTAGGCGGTGGAGGGGATTGGTCTCGGACGAGAAATCCAGTCCCTTGTGCTGTTTCTGTGCGTGTGACGAAAGGATGTTGAGCACATTGACCAGCAACACCATGTTCTGCTGCAGGACGTTCAGAAAATTGGTCTTGTCGAGCAGCATGATGCCGGTAGGCTGCAGGGCAACCAGTTCGGAACGGTAGAACGTATCCACTCCGAAGAAATTCTGGAACGGCATCGTATGCGGAGCATAGAAATCCTCCTGGATCTGCATCTTCCCCCCGAACGTGGGCGTCGTCAGACGCACCTCGCCCGAGATGATAAAGATGATGTGTTCGGCCTTCTGATCCAGTTCGTAGATTACTTCACCGGTGTTGAAACGGTCGAAATGAAAAGATGTCTTTTCTAATATTTTGGTCAACTGACTGCGGCTGATTCCCTGAAAAATAGGTAACTGCAGCATCAATTCGTACATGGAAGCCATATCTGAATCGTCAATCCTTATTATAAAATCTGTAATTGGCAATTATTGTGCAAAGATAGTAAATATATTTGGCATTCGCAAAAAAAAACTTAATTTTCAGTTATTTTTAACATAAAAGAAACCGTGTAGTACGGTTTTTGACCATACCACACGGCAAATATTACTTTTTAAGTTAAAAAACTTAGAGTTTGGGACCGGCGGCTACGAGTGCCTTGCCGGCTTCGTTCGTTTCGTACTTCTTGAAGTTCTTGATGAAGCGGGCTGCGAGGTCGCGAGCCTTCTCATCCCACTCTGCGCGGTTCTGATAGGTATCGCGAGGATCGAGGATACCCCATGCCACACCGTCGAGCTGCGTGGGCACTGTGAAGTTGAAGTAAGGAATCTTCTTCGTGGGAGCCGAGTCAATGCTGTGGTTCAGGATGGCGTCGATAATACCACGGGTATCGCGGATGGAGATACGCTTGCCGGTACCGTTCCAACCCGTGTTAACGAGGTATGCCTTGGCACCAGACTTCTGCATCTTCTTGACGAGCTCCTCAGCATACTTTGTGGGGTGAAGTTCGAGGAATGCCTGACCGAAGCAAGCCGAGAAGGTGGGAGTAGGCTCAGTGATACCGCGCTCCGTACCTGCCAGCTTGGCTGTGAATCCGGAGAGGAAGTAGTACTTCGTCTGCTCAGCGTCGAGGATGGATACTGGGGGAAGCACACCGAAGGCATCGGCCGAAAGGAAGATAACCTGCTTGGCCTCGGGACCTGCGCTCTTGCCGTTTACCTTCTTCACGATGTTGGTGATGTGGTCGATGGGATAGGAAACGCGAGTGTTCTCCGTCACGGACTTGTCGGCAAAGTCAATCTTACCGGCAGCATCAACAGTAACGTTCTCAAGGAGGGCGTTACGCTTGATAGCGTTGTAGATATCGGGCTCAGACTCCTTATCGAGGTTGATTACCTTGGCGTAGCAGCCGCCCTCGAGGTTGAACACACCCTCATCGTCCCAGCCGTGCTCGTCATCGCCGATCAGCAGACGCTTGGGATCGGTCGAAAGGGTAGTCTTGCCGGTACCGGAGAGACCGAAGAAGATAGCCGTATTCTTGCCTTCCATATCGGTGTTGGCCGAGCAGTGCATCGAAGCGATGCCCTGGAGGGGAAGGTAGTAGTTCTGCATTGAGAACATACCCTTCTTCATCTCGCCGCCGTACCACGTGTTGATGATTACCTGTTCGCGGCTGGTGGTATTGAAGGCAACGCAGGTCTCTGAGTTCAGACCCAGTTCCTTGAAGTTCTCAACTTTGGCCTTCGAAGCATTGTAGATAACAAAGTTAGGCTCGAAATTCTTCAGTTCCTCTGCGGTGGGCTGGATGAACATGTTCGTGACGAAGTGTGCCTGCCAGGCCACCTCAACGATGAAACGGACGGCAAGACGGGTACCCTCGTTGGCGCCGCAGAATGCATCGACAACGTAAAGGTTCTTGTTGCTGAGTTCCTTGATGGCGATTTCCTTCACCGTCTTCCAAACCTGCTCCGACATGGGGTGGTTGTCGTTCTTGTAGGATTCGCTCGTCCACCATACTTTGTCGTGGCTCTGTGCATCGTCTACGATATATTTGTCCTTGGGTGAACGGCCCGTGTAGATACCGGTCATTACGTTCACTGCACCGAGCTCTGTCTCCTGACCTTTGTCAAAACCTGTGAGCTCTTTCTTCATTTCCTCCTTGTAGAGGGTCTCGAATGAAGGATTGTAGGCGATAACGGTAGAACCCGTGATGCCGTACTTTGTCAAATCAATTGCCATAATGTAGTTGTTGTATTAATAGTTATACTTTAAATTAAACACACACTCTTTTGACCCGGCCGTTCTGCTTTCTTGCGAGAGGCATGCGCCAAATCGGGTACAAATATACAAAAAAACTCCGAACTGCAAAGCCGTTTATGTACTTTTTAAATGGTTTTTAATATTTCGGTTGCTAATTGTTTCCGATTTGCAATCTTGACTTCTCAAATTACTCTTTACGGAAGCTATGCATACGGATTCCCCGTGTTTTCTTCTCGCATTCTTTTTCGGTTTACAAAATTCTGATTATCTTTGCTGCAAGTTAAAGCCTGCTTTGGTATGTATCCTTTTCCGCATCTTCGACTCCGGTTATTGTGTTTCGTCTTGCTATGTGTGTTTTCAGCCGGTGCTCAGGACACGCTCTCGCTCCGTGTGATGTTCTATAACTGCGAGAATCTGATGGATACCGTTAACGATCCCCTCACGGCCGACGACGACTTCACGCCCCGGGGTTCGCACCATTGGACCTCGTTTCGGCTGTGGGAAAAACTCAACCGGCTCACACGCGTCATCCTGGCTGCCGGTGAGGGGCGTCCACCCGCGCTGATTGGGTTGGCAGAGATTGAGAACGACAGCGTGCTTTCCCAGTGGCTCCGCAACCGCGCAATGTGGAAAATGGGCTACCGGTATCTCATCACCTCTGGCATCGACACCCGCGGCATCGATGTGGGTCTCTTCTATCAGCCACATCGATTCCGCTTGCTGGGATGGGAGGCGCTTCGCATCCCGATGCCCGAAGGAACTCGTCCTACGCGCGACTTGCTGCATGCATGGGGACGCATACCCTCCGGCGACACCCTCGATGTTGTCGTGTGCCACCTTCCCAGCAGGCTGGGCGGTGCCCGTGCCAGCCGTCCTGCACGACGGGCCGCCCACCTGCGGTTGCGGGCCCTGATGGACTCCTTATTATATATAAGGCGGCAACCGGCCCTGATTGTGATGGGCGATATGAACGACTATCCCGTCACGAAAACCTTTCTGCGTGACCTCAGGTTGGGCGATCCTGAACGCGATGCAATTAATACCGATTCCGTCTACGACCTCATGATTCCGCTCCACCGGCGTCTGCAGCGTGGAAAACTCCCGACAGGCTCCCACAAGTATGCCGGCGACTGGGGCTTCCTGGACCATTTTCTGGTCAATGGTCTGCTGCTCGACACAGCTTCCGTTCCCTATCTGCGCAATCCACGCCCCTTCTCTCTGCCCTTCATGTTAACAGAAGACCGCACCCATTTCGGGATGCGGCCACAGCGTTCGTATTACGGGTTCAGTTGGGAAGGCGGATATAGTGACCACCTGCCCGTGCTGGTAGACTTGGTTTGCAGCATGTCCTTTCAAGCGAGCGAACCATAGGGCATCCTTCCGTGCCGACGGCGGTTGCACTCAGCACAGATTCCCCTCACAACGTAGTTGAATTCCCGAGCTTCGAAACCTTCCGGCAGGTTGACCGCAGGGATGTGCTGCTGACGCAGACAGAACGTCCGGTGACAGATGATGCAGGTGGCGTGCACATGGTGACAAGGCCCGTGGTCGTGCGATTCGCAATAATCTTCGTCATGCCGACACATGCACCTACAGTATTTATGTTCGCCCGTACCATCGTCGAACAGATGCAGCAACTGGTGCTCCTGAAAAAGAGCCAGCGCCCGGAACAGGGTCGAACGGTCCACCGTCGGGATGCGCCCCTCCAGTTCGGTGGCAGAGAAGGCATCCGTCAGTTTCTGTATCTCTCGCCAGATCAGCAGTCTCACAGCCGTGGGACGGATCTTGTGATGCGCCAGTATCTCTTCAGCTTCCATCATTCGTCAAGCACCAGATAGTCGTAATGTACGAGCGGCTTCTGTCCGCGTTTGCCCAGCAGAGTGCGGGCTTTGTCAGAATCGCAATCCACGCGGCCCACGCCCAGTTGGTTGCCGGCCTCGTCGACAATGCGCACAATGTCGTGTTTCTCGAACGACCCACGGATCTCGGCCACACCGACTGGCAGAACGGATACTGCCTTCTCGCCCCTCACCACATCAGCCGCTGCGGCATTGAGCACCAGTGCGCCCTTCGAGAAGTCCTCGCTATGGGCTATCCAGCGCTTCATTGACGACGCTTCGTGGGGGGCGGCAGCAAAGAGGGTACAGCGACAGGTGGGAGTCTCCTTTGCAGTATCGGTCTTACGGATGGCCTCCACCAGTTCGGGCAGGATATTGTCGCGTTTCCCGTTGGCTATCACCACATTTACGCCCTCCGATGCCACCTTACGCGCGATTCGGTATTTGGTCACCATGCCGCCGCGTCCGAACGATGACTTCGAGGTGTGGATATACTGCGAGAGGTCTTCCTCTCCCCTCACCACCGATATCAGCCGGGCATCGGGGTCGGTGGGATTGCCGGTATAGATGCCGTCGATATTGCTCAAGATAATCAGTATCTCGGCGCCCATCATTGTGGCTATCAGACCGGACAGTTCGTCGTTATCGGTGAACATCAGTTCCTGAAGCGAGATGGTGTCGTTTTCGTTCACAATAGGAATCACACCCTCGTCCAACATCACCTCCATACAGTTTTTCTGGTTCAGGTACTGCTGACGCGTGCCCAAACTTTCCTTGGTAGTCAGTACCTGACCGCACGGAATTCCGTGGTCGCGGAAGAAATTATAGTATTTGTTCACCAGTTTGGCCTGCCCCACGGCCGAGAAGAGCTGACGTTGGGAGACGGCATCCAGTTTTCCGGCCTCCACTCTGCCTTTCATCTCGCTGCGACCAGAGGCTACGGCACCTGATGACACCAGGATAATCTGCACATCCTGCTTGCGCAGTTCAGCCATTTGGTCTACCAGGGCCGACATTCTCGTCACATCCAAGGTTCCGTCTTTGCGGGCCAGCACGTTGCTGCCCACCTTCACCACGATTCTCATTATTTTTTATTTGTTTATTTTATATTTTAGATTGGATTTACAATGGAAGCTGTCTTCAATGCCGGTATCTTTAATCTAAAATACATAAATCTTAAAATCTAAAATCAAATATTGAATTTCTCGTAAAACTCTCTTTCGCCAATGATCTCCACACCCAATTCTCTTGCTTTCTGCAGTTTGTTACCGCCGGGAGCATCGCCTGTGATGACATAATCCACCTTGCCCGATACCGAGCCCACGTATTTGGCACCATGGGCCGTTAAGAAGTTCTTGATTTCGTCGCGCTTGAAGCGGTAGCTCGTGCCAGTGAAGATGACCGTCTTGCCGTCCAAGGCATTGCCCAGTATCTCAGTAGCCACGTAAGTTGTCCGGAAGCCGTAGTCGGGGTTCCACAGGCAACTGTAGTCGCCGATGTGGCCTTCGTCGGGCGACAGGAACTCCAGGATGTTGCGGGCCATGATTTCGCCGATACCGTCCACTGCCACCAAGTCTTCGAAGGTGGCATGGAGGAAGTTGTCGAGTGTTCCGAAATGGGCAGCAAGAACCTTGCCGGTGATTTTGCCCACACCGTCGATACCCAATCCGCCAATCATCTTGTCCAGCGTCAGGGTCTGTACGCTTCCCCGCACTCCCTCTATCATCTGTCCGATGCTCTTCGGACCATAGCCTTCGCCAAGAGCAGCTTCCAGCCTTTGGGCCAGCGGCACGGGTTCAGCCTCATAGAACAGCGAGTCCGTGGGCCACGGATTGTCGATGCGGTCTGCATCCGGGTCGCAGAACAGTTCATAGAAGTCGTTCACACTCTCCACATGCATCTTCTCCACCAGATCAGCCATCACGCTCGGTCCGATTTTGGCAATGTTGGCGCAGTCTTTACCGCACCAGTATTCGAGCCGCTGGATAATCTGTGCCCGACAATGGTGGTTCGGACAAATCCAGTACTCTCCTTTTTTAATTAAGGGAGTATTGCATTCTGGACATGCTGTAGGGAAATGGATGGGCCGTAACTGGGCCTCTTCATTCCGGTTCCGCTCCGCGTCGACGGCCGACACCTGGGGGATGACTTCGCCCGCTTTCTGGACGAACACATACGACCCGATTTGCAGGCCCATGTTGCGGATGAAACTTTCGTTGTTGAGCGTGGCGCGGGCCACCACCGACCCGGAGATGGTCGTAGGGTCAAGTTCTGCCACGGGCGTCACGTGTCCCGTCATACCCACCTGGAACGTTACGTTGTGCATCAGCGTCGACTGGGCTTCTTGTGGAAATTTGCGGGCCTTGCACCAATTTGGGAATGTGGTATTCAGTCCCAGAAATTCCTGATGCCGACGTTCGTTCACCTTGATGACCACACCATCGCAGTCGTAGGGTAACGTGTGGGAGGTGCGTATCCTGTTGAAGTCATCGATCTCGCGGGTCAGTTCCGTCAGGTCAGAGAACCCACGGTCCATCCTGTAGTAGGAGAAGCCCAGCCGTTTCAGCAGAAGCAGAGTCTTCACCTGCGATGACATGACGTCGTGCTGGAAGTCCTGGTCGGTCGAATAGGCCGCATAGGACATCACCACCAGTCCGCGCTGGGATGTGATTTTCGGATCGAGCTGTTTGAGCGATCCCGAGGCAGCATTGCGTTTGTTGGCAAAGGGTTTCTCTCCGGCTTTCGCCTTCTCGGCATTCAGGCGTTCGAAGGCGCCCTGCGGCATCAGCACCTCGCCCCTCACCTCGAAATAGGACGGCAGTTCGGGACAGACCGTACGGTCCAGCACAAGCGGCACGTTGCGGATGGTACGTACATTCTGATAAACGCTCTCGCCCTCCAGCTGGTTACCACGGGTCACGGCGTCGGTCAGCACCCCGTCCGTATAGACCAGCGAGATGGACAGACCGTCGTATTTGGGTTCGAAGGTGAAGGTCACCTCCTCCCCCGGAAACCGGGCTCTCAGCTTACGTGCCGTTTCGTCCAGCCATGCCTGCATCTCCTCGTCTGTATAGACGTTCTCAATGCTCTGCATGGGGATGATGTGGCGATGTTTCTCGAAGGCGCCCTGAATGTCGCTGCCTACCCGCTGTGTGGGCGAGTCGGGCAGCACACGGCCGCTTGCGGCCTCCAGTTTCTGGAGCTGTTTGAACTCCATATCAAACTCGAAGTCCGACATCGGAGCATCGTTCTCCACATAGTATTTATAGCTTGCCCACGACAGCGCGTCGGTCAGCGACTGCTGGTTGTTCACATCGCGGCTTTTGAAATCCTTGATTGTATAATTCTCTTTTATCACCGTATATTTTGCAGTTTTTAGGGCGAAAGTTTGGCAATGTCGAAAAAAAAGCCTATCTTTGCAGCCGCAAATTTAGGAATTTTCTCTGAACTTTCCAAATTTCCGCATATTAAAACAAACTTCACGGATGCTTTTTTATTGTTTTTTACAGAAAAAGGTATCCATTTTGAGGATAAAATGAAGAAACTTTTTATTGAAACATACGGCTGCCAAATGAATGTGGCCGACAGCGAAGTCATTGCCAGCATCATGCAGATGGCCG
>Ga0326512_10002381_pt1 | contig 13959 bp, 13 predicted proteins | sample 1_2617_0518_D_FD_203652 | JGI IMG/M metagenome (GOLD analysis project Ga0326512, IMG submission 203652) | Bovine rumen microbial communities from UC Davis, California, United States - 1_2617_0518 | ecosystem: Host-associated > Mammals > Digestive system > Stomach > Rumen | place: USA... | reverse complement strand
CAAGAGGACGTGACAAGGAGATTTACATTGCAGTCATCTCTATGGCCCTGATGCAGTATCAGGAAGATGTTCACGATGTAGAGTCAGGCGTTCTGACAATTAAGGAGCACCAAACCCCATGGGCTGCTCATCATTTTAACAACATATAAAAAATACTATTCCTTTATTAGATTATGGCAAAATATGAATATACAGTACAGGGTGTTGATTATGAAGTAGAAATCCTCGAAGTAGAGGGTACCCTGGCAAAGGTTACCGTTAATGGTATTGATTTTGATGTAGAGATGAAGCAACCTATCTCTGTTGGTAAGACAATTGCTAAGCCTATTGCTCCAAAGCCACAGCCTGCAAAGGTTGAAGGTCCTGCACCAAAGGCAGCAGAAGAGGCTAAGCCAGTTGTTCAGGCTGGTGAAGGTACGAAGGTTTGTTCTCCATTGCCTGGTACTATTACAGCTATTCCAGTAAAGGTTGGTGATGCTGTTGCTGTTGGTGATACTGTATGTATCCTCGAAGCAATGAAGATGCAGAACAACATCGAAGCCGAAAATGCCGGAACAATTACAAGTATTATGGTTAAAGAAGGAGACACAGTAATGGAAGGTGCTGTTCTCGTAACAATAGCCTAACTCTTAAAAATCTTAATAATTCACAACATTTATGAGTATAGGTGATTTTATAGTTAACAACCTTGAGACTTTCTTAAATCTCACAGGTGTTGCGCAATGCCAATATGAGAACTTACTTATGATAGCAGTAGGTGCTCTGTTTATCTGGCTTGCAATAAAGCATAATTTTGAACCTCTGCTGCTTGTTCCAATAGGAATGGGTATCATCATTGGTAATATACCATTCGTTCCAGGAATGGAAGTAGGACTATATGAAGAAGGTTCTGTATTGAATATATTCTATCAGGGTGTCCGCCAAGGATGGTATCCACCACTCATCTTCTTAGGTATCGGTGCGATGACAGACTTCTCAGCGCTTATCAGTAATCCAAAACTGATTCTCATCGGTGCTGCAGCACAGTTTGGTATCTTCGGAGCATACATGATTGCTTTGGCATTAGGTTTCGAACCAAATCAGGCTGCCTCTATCGCAATCATTGGTGGTGCTGACGGTCCTACCGCGATATTCCTTTCAAGCAAGCTGTGCCCAAGTTTCCTTGGTGCTATAGCAGTATGTGCTTATTCTTATATGGCACTTGTTCCTGTATTACAGCCAGTCGTTATGCGTCTGCTGACAACAAAGAAAGAGCGTGTCATCAAGATGAAGCCAGGTCGTCAGGTTTCTCAGACAGAGAAGATTCTCTTCCCTATCATCGGCCTGCTGCTGACAACCTTCATCGTACCTTCCGGCCTCCCTCTGTTGGGTATGCTGTTCTTCGGTAATCTGCTCAAGGAAAGCGGAAAGACAGACCGTCTGGCAAAGACTGCGACAAACGCTTTGAACAATGCTATCGTGATACTTCTCGGTCTTACTGTCGGTTGCTCTACACAGGCAAGTGTATTCCTCACTATTGACACCATCAAGATTTTCTTCCTCGGTGCTCTTGCCTTCATCATTGCAACTGCCAGCGGTGTACTCTTCGTGAAGTTAATGAACCTGTTCCTGTCAAAGGACAATCAGATTAACCCACTTATCGGTAATGCCGGTGTTAGTGCCGTTCCAATGGCAGCACGTATATCCAACAATCTCGGACTTGAATATGACCGCCACAACTTCCTTCTCATGCACGCCATGGGACCAAACGTAGGAGGTGTCATTGGTTCTGCAGTTGCAGCAGGTGCGCTGTTGGGATTCCTGTCATAAGAATAATTACATAAATAAGAATAACAAACTAAAAATTATTATACAACAATGAAAATTTCAAGAATTGACCACCTGGGAATAGGTGTAAAGAGTATCGAAGAAGCACTTCCATTTTTTGAGAATGTCCTCGGACTTAAGTGTTATGCAGTTGAAGAAGTAGCAGACCAGAAGGTAAAGACAGCATTCCTGAAGGTTGGCGAAGTAAAATTGGAACTTTTGGAGCCAACATCTCCTGAGTCAGCTGTAGCAAAGTGGCTTGAGAATGGTGGTAAGGGCGTTCATCACGTAGCATTCGCTGTTGAAGATGGTGTTCAGGAAGCTCTCCTTGAGTGTGAGTCAAAGGAAATACGTCTTATCGACAAGGCTCCACGTCCGGGTGCAGAGAATATGATGATAGGTTTCTTGCATCCTAAGTTTACAGCAGGTATCCTGACAGAGCTCTGCGAACCAAAGAAGTAAAATTGTATAATAAAAGATATAAAGTACAATATTAACTATGTCAATACAAGCAGATAAGATAAAGAAGCTCATCGAGAATCGTGAAAAGGCACGTCTCGGTGGTGGCGAAAAAGCTATTGAGAAGCAACATGAACGCGGTAAATATACTGCTCGTGAGAGAATAGCACAACTTCTTGACGAAGGTTCTTTCGAAGAGTATGATATGTTCAAACTCCACCGTTGTACCAACTTCGGTATGGAGAAGAAGCAGTTCCTCGGAGATGGTGTCGTAGTCGGCTCCGGTACTATCAATGGCAGGTTAGTATATGTTTTTGCACAGGACTTTACTGTAAACGGTGGTTCTCTCTCAAAGACAATGTCAGAGAAAATCTGTAAGGTAATGGATATGGCAATGACTATGGGTGCTCCAGTTATTGGTATCAATGACTCTGGCGGTGCTCGTATTCAGGAAGGTATCGACGCTCTTGCCGGTTATGGTGAGATATTCGAGCGTAACATCCTTGCTTCCGGTGTTATTCCACAGATTTCTATGATATACGGTCCTTGTGCCGGTGGTGCGGTTTATTCTCCAGCTCTTACCGACTTCACACTGATGATGGAAGGTACATCATATATGTTCCTTACAGGTCCTGCAGTGGTAAAGACCGTTACAGGTGAAGACATTGATGCAGAGCATCTTGGTGGTGCTTCTGTTCATAGCTCCAAGTCTGGTGTTACACACTTTACAGCAAAGACTGAGGAAGAAGGTATCGAGATGATTAAAACCCTTATGTCTTATATTCCTTCCAATAATATGGAGGAGGCCCCTCGTGTAGAATGCACAGACCCTATCGATCGTCTTGATGACTCTCTGAACGAGATTATCCCAGAAGATCCAAACCAGGCTTACGATATGTACAAAGTCATCAGCGCCATTACCGACGAAGGTGAGTTCTTTGAGGTACAGCCAAAGTTTGCTAAAAATATCATCGTAGGTTTTGCACGTTTCAACGGTCAGTCAGTAGGTATCGTTGCCAATCAGCCTTCTGCTTATGCCGGAGTGCTTGACGTTAATGCTTCTCGTAAGGGTGCACGCTTTGTACGTTTCTGCGATGCTTTCAATATACCTATTGTATCACTTGTTGACGTACCAGGCTTCCTCCCAGGAACAGGTCAGGAATACAATGCCGTAATCCTTCATGGTGCAAAACTGCTCTATGCTTATGGTGAGGCTACTGTACCAAAGGTGACCGTTACTCTGAGAAAGAGTTATGGTGGTTCACACATCGTAATGGGTTGTAAGCAGTTGCGTGCTGACATTAACTTCGCATGGCCTTCAGCAGAGATTGCTGTGATGGGTGCAGCAGGTGCAGTTGCAGTACTTCAGGCAAAGGGAGCAAAGCAGGTAAAAGAAGAAGGTGGTGACGTTAAAGCATTCCTTGCTGAGAAAGAACAAGAATACTCTGATCTTTTCGCTAATCCTTATCAGGCAGCGAAATATGGTTATATCGATGATGTCATCGAACCTCGTAACACCCGCTTCCGTATCTGCCGTGCATTGGCACAGTTGCAGACAAAGCAACAGCATCTGCCTGCTAAGAAGCACGGATGCATACCAATGTAAAAACGACCTTTAATGAAAAAGATTCTTTTTATTAATCAAGACATAGCGCCTTATGTAGAAGAGACGCCAATGTCTATAATGTGCAAAGAAAACTCTTGTGGCATGCAGGATGCGGGCTTTGAAACCCGCACCTTTATGCCGCGATGGGGTGTCATCAATGAACGACGTGGCCAGCTACACGAGGTAATACGACTCTCTGGCATCAATATCTCCATTGGTGAACTGGACCTTCCCTTGCTCATTAAAGTTGCAAGTATCGTAGGCTCTAAGGCACAGGTGTATTTCATTGACAATGAGGAACTCTATGGTAAGAAAAATATCAAGAAAACTCATGCCAAAGGTGGAATACACGCAGAATTCTTTGCCCGTGGAGTCATTGAAACCGTAAAGAAACTGAGATGGGTTCCTGATATCATCCATTGTCAGGGAACGATAACACACATGGTACCATACCTGCTCAAGAAACTCTATGCCGACGAACCAGTAGTGAACCGTGCAAAAGTCATCACTACTCTCTTTGAAAAAGATTCTATTAAGACAGCGCATTTTGCCATTGACAACTCTAATGGTATCATTCTCGCTTCAGACACTTACAACAAGAATCTGCTTAAATATCTCTCAGAGTCAAATGTAAAGATTCTGAAGAAGGTTGAACAAGAAGACATTATTAAGAAATATACTGATTTTTACAATAAAGTATAGGACAACATCTAACAATGAGACAGCGTTTCATACCCTTATACCTTTTTATATATATACTTCTATTAGGCTCTTGTACAGAGAATACTGATACCATTGGTACCACACTTACTGACACAGAGAGGACATATAGTGAAACGGCAGTAACCTATCCCGTTACTTCTAAATCAGTCAAATCCGTCAACGTTTTCTCACGTGGTAGGAATGGCTATTTAGGTCAAGCAAAGGACTTGGAGACAGATTGCTACCTTACTTGTAATTATATGACTCAGATGCGTACCATAGGAAAGCATCAATTCCCTGACGTTATGAGTGTCAACATCAATCCTGCAAAATATGATCCTTCTATAGAAAGGTGGAAGCAGGTTGAAGCAGACTCTTGCTGGCTGGAGTTGTATATTCTTTCCTCTGTCGGTGATTCCCTGACACCTATGAAGGTTTCTGTTCGTGAGATGTCAGAGCCATACGAAGAGGGTGTGACGTATTATGTCGATTTTGATCCTGAGGCTCTTAATATGATTCGCACTGGTAAAGGGGCTGTCAATAGTTACATGACTTACACTACCAGCAACCATGTTTTTAGCGATGCAGAACGTGCTAAGACTAACTTTGCAAACTATATCAGCATCGGATTGAACGATTCTATTTATGACAAAAATGACCCTACAGTAAAATACAACAACTACGGAACATACCTCATGAGGAAATTCTATGACCCTGCAACATATGACAATTTCCTCAATCAGTATAAGTTTACCCATAACATCTGTCCAGGTTTTTATATCAAGCATGCCGGAGGTATCGGTAACATTGCTACCATATATGCCGCACGACTTGTTGTCGCCTACGTTGGCGTAGTCCATGAACAACCCTTGTATTCTGCCTTTGGCGGAACGGAAGAGGTTATACAGAAGAGTAGTCTTTCACAAAGCGATACAGAACTGCAAGACCTCATTGACAACAATACATGTACTTATATCAAGTCTCCAGCCGGTATATGGACAGAATTGGAACTGCCCGTGGAGGAAATCATGAATGGACACGAGAATGACACTCTAAATACTGCACGCATATTCATTCCAAGACTCAATAATGAACACATGAATGATTATGCATTCAAGGTTCCACAAACACTTCTAATGATACCTACAGATAGTATTTCCGACTTCTTTGATAACCAGAGGGTTGCAAATTTCCGTAACACCTATCTGGCATCATATGCTTCAAAGACCAACGGATATACCTTTAATAATATATCTATTCTCATTTCAAATCTATATCGTAAGAAGCAGGCTGGAAATGTATCGGCCAATTGGAACAGGGTGACACTCATTCCGGTTGAGACAACCTACTCTACTGTCTCTTCGACAGCGTCACAGGTGCTGACAAAAGTCACCCACGATATGTCAATGTCCAGTACGCGACTTATCAAAGATGGTCTGAAGGTCAGCGTTATCTACTCAAATAAATCGAGGTAGCGATGGCCGACAACTATTTAGAGTATCACCACGACGAATACGAAAAACGTAAGGCTAAGTGGCTCGCAAAGAAACAAAATAACAAATTAATATATAGGAACAATGATAAAAATTAGTTTTCCTGACGGTTCTGTCCGTGAATATGAAAATGGTGTAACTGGTATGCAGATTGCAGAGAGCATCTCACCTGCTCTTGCCCGCAACTGTGTAGCATGTGGTGTTAATGGTGAGACAACAGAGTTAAACCGTCCTATCAACGAGGACGCAAAGATAAATCTTTATCGCTTCGAAGATAAAGAGGGACAGCATGCCTTCTGGCATACATCTGCTCACCTCCTTGCAGAGGCTCTGCAGGAACTATTCCCTGGCATACAGTTTGGCTTTGGTCCCGCTGTCGAGAATGGTTTCTTCTATGATGTTCTCCTTCCTAACGGAGAAATGATTAAGGAGAGTGACTTCAAGAAGATTGAGGATAAGATGTTGGAATTGGCTCGTAAGGACGAGGCTGTCGTACGTTGCGAGGTTTCAAAGGCTGATGCAGTAAAGCAGTTCAGTGCTCAAGGTCAGACATATAAGGTAGAGCATATCGAACAGGACCTCGAAGATGGTTCTATCACTACTTATACTCAGGGAGCCTTCACTGACCTCTGTAAGGGTCCACACATAGTTTCTACAGGTATCATCAAAGCCGTGAAGCTGACATCCGTTGCCGGTGCTTTCTGGCGCGGTGATGCTACAAAGGCACAGCTGCAGCGTCTCTACGGTATCTCTTTCCCAAAGAAGAAGATGCTTGACGAATATCTCGTAATGCTCGAGGAGGCAAAGAAGCGCGACCATCGTAAGATTGGTAAGGAGATGGAACTCTTTATGTTCTCTGACCGCGTAGGTAAGGGACTGCCTATCTGGCTTCCAAAGGGTACAGACCTCCGTCTGCGTCTGCAGGAGATGCTCCGCACCATACAGAAGCGTTTCGGTTATCAGGAGGTTATCACTCCACACATCGGCAGTAAGAATCTATATGTCACCTCAGGCCATTGGGCTCACTATGGCAAGGACTCTTTCCAGCCTATCCATACTCCTGAAGAGGACGAGGAATATATGCTGAAACCAATGAACTGTCCTCATCATTGCGAGGTGTTCGCTTCAAAGCCACGTTCATACCGCGAGCTGCCTTTCCGTTGTGCAGAGTTTGGTACTGTATATCGCTATGAGCAGAGCGGTGAGCTCCATGGTTTGACTCGCGTACGTTCCTTCACACAGGATGATGCACACATCTTCTGCCGTCCAGATCAAGTAAAGACAGAGTTCCTCCGTGTGCTCGACATCATACAGGCTGTATTCTCCATCTTCGGCTTCAAGGACGACCAGGTAGAGTTCCAGATTTCTCTCCGTGACCCTAACGACAAGGAGAAGTATATCGGTACTGACGAGATGTGGCAGAGTGCAGAGCAGGCTATTATCGATGCTTGTGCAGACCGCGGTTTGAATGCAAGAACCGAGACTGGCGAGGCTGCTTTCTATGGTCCTAAGCTCGACTGTATGGTGAAGGATGCCATTGGTCGTCGTTGGCAGTTGGGTACTATTCAGGTTGACTACAACCTTCCTAACCGTTTCGAACTGGAGTATGCTGCAGAAGATAATACCAAGCAGCGTCCTGTTATGATACATCGCGCGCCATTCGGTTCTATGGAGCGTTTCACAGCTGTGCTCATCGAGCATACTGCAGGACACTTCCCACTATGGCTCACACCTGAGCAGGTCGCTATTCTCCCAATCTCCGACAAGTATATCGACTATGCTGAGAAGGTGCAGGATTACCTCGAGAGCGTCGGCGTACGTTCTGTCATCGACTCACGCAGCGAGAAGATAGGTCGTAAGGTGCGTGATACCGAAGTAAAGCGCATACCATACATGGTTATCGTTGGTGAGAAAGAAGCAGCAGACGGTACTGTGGCAATGCGCCAGCAAGGTGGCGGCGAACAGGCTGTTATGTCTATGCAGGACTTCGCTGCACGCATCAACAAGGAAGTGGCAGAAATGCTACAGGCCATGAACATACGTCCGAAAGAATAAAAGAGGTCAAAGGTCTAAGGTCAAAGGTCTGAGGCTTTCAATTTTCAATTATCAATTATCAATTAAAGAATCGTGTTTGAAAACTTATCCGATAGATTAGAACGCTCGTTTAAGATACTCAAGGGTGAAGGTAAAATCACCGAGATAAACGTAGCGGAAACCCTGAAAGATGTACGTCGTGCATTGCTTGATGCCGATGTCAATTATAAGGTTGCCAAGACATTCACAGACACTGTGAAACAGAAGGCCCTCGGCATGAATGTGCTCACCGCCATCAAGCCAGGACAACTCATGGTGAAGCTCGTCCACGACGAGATGGCAGAACTGATGGGTGGCGAGGCTGTAGAACTCAATCTCACTGGCCGTCCTACCGTCATCATGATGGCAGGTCTTAACGGTGCCGGTAAGACAACGATGTCAGGCAAGCTGGCTCTTTTCCTCAAGAAGCAGAAGAACAAGCGTCCTCTCCTTGCTGCCTGCGACACCTTCCGTCCTGCTGCTATGGAACAGCTGCGCGTATTGGCAGAGCAAGTTGATGTGCCTATCCATATCGAAGAAGGTGCAACAGACCCTGTACAGGTAGCTCTCAACGCCATTGCCGAGGCGAAGGCAAAGAGCTATGATGTTGTCATCATCGATACCGCTGGTCGTCAGAGCATTGATGAGGAACTCATGCAGCAGGCTGAGGATATCAAGCGTGCCGCAGAGCCACAGGAGACCCTTCTCGTGGTTGATGCCATGACGGGTCAGGATGCTGTGAATACCGCAAAGACCTTCAACGAACGCCTTGAGATTGACGGTGTCATCCTCTCAAAACTCGATGGCGACACACGCGGCGGTGCTGCATTGTCTATACGAAATGTTGTCGATAAGCCTATAAAGTTCATCGGCACCGGAGAGAAGATGGAAGCCCTTGATGTCTTCCACCCAGACCGTATGGCAGACCGCATCCTCGGCATGGGTGATGTAGTGTCTCTCGTAGAGCGTGCACAACAGCAGTTTGACCTTGAGGAGGCAAAGCGTCTTCAGAAGAAGATGGCGAAGAACAAGTTTGACTTCGAAGACTTCCTCAATCAGATACATCAGATACAGAAGATGGGTAATATCAAGGACCTTGCCGGCATGATACCCGGTGTAGGCAAAGCCATCAAGGATGTTGATATCGACGACAATGCCTTCAAGGGCATCGAGGCCATCATCTTCTCTATGACACCAAAGGAGCGTCACAACCCTGAAATTCTCAACCTTTCCCGCAAGCAACGTATTGCGAAGGGCGCAGGACGTGACATCAAGGAGGTCAACCAGCTCATAAAGCAGTTCGACCAGATGCGAAAGGTGCTCCGCATGTTCTCCGGTCCTGGTGGCATGGCAAATATGGCAAAGATGGCCGGCATGATGAAAGGCGGCTTCCCAGGAGGAATGCCGAAACTTTAACGGTCTAAGGTCAAAGGTCAAAGGTCTAAGGTCTAAGGTCTAAGGCGGCTTCTGAGTATTCTGATTACTCCGATTATTCTGATTATTCTGATTACTCCGAAAAACCAGCCGCCTATAATTATCAATTATGAATTATGAATTATCAACTTATCGACGGAAAGGCGACAGCCACAGCCATTAAGGCAGAAATAGCTCAGGAAGTAAACGACATAGTAGCCCGTGGTGGCAAGCGTCCCCATTTGGCAGCAGTTCTCGTAGGCCACGATGGTGGTTCGGAGACATATGTCAAGAACAAAGTCCTTGCCTGCGAGGCATGCGGCTTTAAGTCAACACTCATACGTTATGAAGACGACATCACGGAGGCAGAGCTCCTTGAGTGCGTCAATCGCCTCAATAACGATGCCGACATCGACGGCTTCATAGTACAGCTGCCGCTGCCGAAGCATATCGACGAGCAGAAGATTATCGAGGCCATCGACTACCGCAAGGATGTTGACGGCTTCCATCCCATCAATGTGGGACGTATGTCTATCGGACTCCCTTGCTTCATCTCCGCTACCCCACTGGGCATCATAACGCTCCTGAAGCGTTACAACATCCCTACCAGCGGAAAGAAATGTGTGGTTCTCGGACGCTCCAACATCGTTGGCAAGCCAATGGCACAGCTCATGATGCAGAAGGAATATGGCGACGCTACTGTCACCGTATGTCACTCCCACTCTGCTGACCTGAAGAAGGAGTGTCGTGAGGCAGACATCATCATCGCTGCCATCGGCAAGCCAGGTTTTGTTACTGCCGATATGGTAAAGGACGGTGCTGTAATCATTGATGTCGGTACCACACGCGTTCCTGATGCCACCCGCAAGAGCGGTTTCCGTCTCTCGGGAGATGTTGACTTCGAGAATGTAGCCCCAAAGTGTTCCTTCATCACCCCCGTTCCAGGCGGCGTCGGTCCGATGACTATCTGCTCACTGATGAAGAATACGCTGATAGCGGGAAAGAATAACGGTTAGAGGTTAACGGTTAAAGAATGAATAGTTTCCGCATCTTTTTGGTTTTCGTTATCGTTAACGTTATCGTTTGTTCCGCAGCGGCGCAGCAGCAGCCGAGCGGGCCTTTCAAGTGCATTGTTACCAATAAGGAATATAATGTATTCCTGCGCCTGAATCTGTACGAAGAAACCATTCCTATTCCCGGACAGGAGATTCTTGGCAATACCTTCGGTTATCTGAAGAAGCCTACCGATTCCCGCGTATGGATTATCACAGGTGTTGATATCAGTAAAGACGGCAAGAAGGCCAATCTGGAGATGGTAAACGACTATGGTTCTGAAGACCTCAATGCCGAACTCATCATAAGCAACGACAGCACCTATATCCTGCGCCAACTCGAAGGCAGCACCATTAAGGTTGCCGGCAAGAGCAAATGGATAAAACTCCCCAAAGAACTGAAGTTTATTAAAAACTAAATAAACAACACAAGCATAGCAAAAAAGTGACTTTTTTTCCTAAAATCACACAAATTGAAAACACAAACAATGGCGCAAGATGCTTTTGCATCCTGCGCCAATTTCAATCAAAGGTCAAAGGTCTTTAACCGTTCGCTCGGCTTGTCCGCTTGCACCAAGGGTTTGTACGCCCGACTGCAAGAACACGTTAAACGTTAACCGTTATTTAACCTTCTTCCCAACCGTCACTGCTGGTGTTACCACCGGTGTTGCCACCGCCGGTGTCTGGGTTTTGGTTTTCGTTACCACTGTTAGTGGTAACGCCACCCTGATTCTGACCGTCGTTCTCACCAGTTTCGGTAGTGTTGTCCGGCTCCTCTACGGTGCCGTCGTCGTCACTGGTGACGCGCTTCACTTCCTTGCCGGTGCGGTCGTAGCAGGTGATGACAACAGATGTCTCCTTCAGTTCCTGCTTCAACTCAACAGCTGGTGTGAAGACGATGCGACGTGTGCGGATTAAGCCTGCCTTGACGTCGTTGACGTCAGCAACACTCTTGGCACTCAAACCAAAACGGGCACTGCCAAGACCAGGAATAGGAATGCTATGTCCCTCAGGCAACCACGCCTTGATAACCTCTCCGGCAGCATCCCAGCATGCCTTCATAACTCCCTCAGAAACCCCGCTTCTGAGTGCGGCCTCACGGATAACCTTGTCTTGTGAGAGCGCCGAGTACAACTCAGGCGCCATCACGTAACGATACTCGCCGGCGTACTTGCCGACCTTGAACTTGCGTTCTTTTGCTTTAACTTTTAAAGCCATAAATGTGTGTTTTTAATGGTATTAAACCTATTCGGCCAACTACATCGGGTGACCGATCCCGCGTTGTTTATTATCCTTTATATCTTTTGACAATGTTGCGATTAAGCGAACTGATGGAGCAGCGAGCACAGAGTCAAGTTTACTTGAACTATGTCGAGTCGTGACAGAAGTCGATGACCATCAATGGCAATGAAAGTTCACTTTCTGATTGCCGAGCGAAAGCAACATCGCTGATGGTCAAATCTCTATTGGAGATTTAGCAGACGAATTTAATTCGAATGCTATGAGAAAAAATGCTTGCATTTTATTCTCATTTTCCATCAGCAAAGGTACAAAAAAAATCTGACATATGCAAATATTTAAGCAATTATTTTTCAATAAATTGTATTTATTTTTGTCAAGTAAAATACAGAGATGTTCCTCGTAATAAATTTTGTTGTTTCAAAGAAAATTTGTACCTTTGCTCACCGAGTATGGAAGCACTATCCTATCGTCCACGTAATGCAGGTCACGACTACTATGGTCGCGGCACCTATCTCATCACCCTTGTGGTGAGCGGCAGAGAGCAGCTGCTCTCCCATTTCGTGACCGATTTCGGTCGCGAACACCCCACCTCCGGTCGCGAACACCCTACCTCCGGTCGCGAACACCCCACCTCCGGCCGCGAACAACCCCACCTCGCTCTCACCCCTCTTGGTGAAGCGGTACAGGAGACATGGCTAAACATTCCCGCCCATCAGTCGGTTCATGGCAACAACGTAGCAGTGCATGCCTGCGTATGTATGCCCGACCATTTTCATGGTGTCATAGAGGTGCTGGAGCCTATACAATGGAGCCTTGGCGATATCATTCAGGCCTTCAAGGCCTTCTGTACCAGCCGCTGGCAGCAAGGACAGGGCCTCCCCTCTTCCACCAATCGGCCGATACCGGTTGATTGCTTCACCGACAGCGCCCCTGACTGGCTGCGCGAGAAAGCCACCCAGCATTATAATGAGGGAGCCTTGATACGCGCCATGTCAAAGAAACAGCGGCAGGAATACTACACCTTCGTAGGACGTAGCCAAAGGCCTCTCTTCGATGACAACTACGACGATACTGTATGCCTCAATGAACGCCACAAGCAGGCAATGATAGCTTATGTGCAAGACAACCCGAGGCGAGCCATGTTGCGACGACTCCTGCCCGACTACATGCGCAGATGTCTGCATGTGCAGATAGGCAATCGCAGCTATGGAGCATTCGGCAATCTCTTCTTGCTCAGATGGCCTCGTAAGGTGCAGGTGATGTGCCACAGAAACCACCCCGTGAGTCGTCTGCCATACGAAACAACTGACGACTATGCCTGTGAACACGACCAATGGGTAGCAGAAATCATGGAAGGCGGCACAGCCATCGTCACACCAGGCATATCACGCGGTGAACTGATGATGAAGAACGAGTGTATAGAACAGGGCTATCCGCTGATACATCTGCAGAAAGAACCCATCGGTCAGTATTGGAAACCCGAGAAAAAACGCTTTGACGCTTGTGAAAAAGGCTCATTACTTATCCTTGCCCCTTGGGACCTCGACACAATGGGCAATGTCGGCAATGTACCATCAGACAGCGACTACAGCCGTTTCCACAACCTCAACACACTGGCAGCAGAGATAAGCACCTTCAACGGCGAGGCAAAGATAATCAGATAACCCTTTTTTTTGACTGCACAGTAAAAAAATCTCCACTGCACAGGAAAAAATCCCAGAGTGCAGTGGAGGAAAAAGAGGTGTGTGAAATGGAGGTGACGAGTGACGGAGAAATATTATACTTTCCTCTTAAAAATAGTAAATGTTACACTATATTTTCTATTTATTTTTTGGAAAGTTACAACATCAATCGTCACTCGTCACTTTCAGAACGGAAGTTCTTGTTCTATACTCTTTTCTTCTTGCCGCTCAACTTCCTGATTTGCAAGCATTTCCCCCTGATGCTTAAGGTCTTCAGCAGAAAGTCTTTTTACCAAATACACGTTACCTTTATTAGTTCTTTTAGGTAAGAAATTCAGTTTTTTCATTGCGGCGTTAACCTTTTGGGGTGTATAGTCTTTATTTTGTCCCGTTCTGCTTGATAACCAGCCAATGATTTCGCCTACAAGGAC
>Ga0326512_10002380_pt1 | contig 13962 bp, 16 predicted proteins | sample 1_2617_0518_D_FD_203652 | JGI IMG/M metagenome (GOLD analysis project Ga0326512, IMG submission 203652) | Bovine rumen microbial communities from UC Davis, California, United States - 1_2617_0518 | ecosystem: Host-associated > Mammals > Digestive system > Stomach > Rumen | place: USA... | reverse complement strand
TGCGCCAATCTCCCCCCGAATCACAAAACGGGGCAAAAGTCAACAATCTACCTGCGATTTGACAGGGCGTGACAGGGTTTGACAGGGTGTGACACGGTCTGACACGCATTGGTTGGCCGTGACAGTGGTTGGTGGCCCTCCGATGTGATAACGGTATAATCCGGGAACGTTGATTCCCAGACGCCTCCCGTGAGGCGGCAACGAAGTTGCGCCGAACCCCGGAATCAAAAGGAGCGCTTCTTCTGTTTCCAAAACCCTAAAGTTGAGGTTGAGGGTTTCGATGCCCAACGTTAACCGCTACTGGAACGGCAACGCCCGCCGGAAGCTCAGGGACCGTCTCAGGCGCAGCGGCATAGACCACTGCCAGAACCCCCGTTGCGGCTGCGTGCTCGATTGGGAGCACCCATACCAGCCGAACAGCGCGGAGCTTGACGAGATCATCCCGGTCTCGAAGCTGCCGCAGGAGCTTAGGAAGCGGGCGTGCATCGACCCGAGGAACGTCCAAGTTCTCTGCCGCACCTGCAACCTGCAGAAGCGCGACAAGCTCGGATGGCAGGGTCTGCCCGACGACGAGAGGAAGCCGCAGCCGGGAGGCGTGGCCAAGCTCATGGACTACTAGGGGGGCGCTCATGGCCGTATGGGGTCAGGAGGAGGTCGACCGCGCTTGGCACCTCCTCAGCGAGTTCTGCGAGACGTCGGAGGCCGCTGCCTACATGGGCATCACCGACTCCGAGTTCGAGCGCCTTTGCATCTACCACTTCTCCGACAGGTTCGACGAGACGCCCACCTACGAGCAGATCGTCGAGAGGTGCCGCGCGGCTGGCCGTGCGCTTGTCCGGCTGGCGCAGTTCGACGCCATGAGGAACGGCGACCGCTCGATGCTGCTTGCCATGGGCAAGGAGTATCTGGGGCAGACCGGGGACGGCAAGCCCATAGAGAGGTCGGACGCGAGCAGGGAGGAAACCATTGTCGGAAACGTCCTTGCCCGCTACGCGGACGCGCCGGACAGGAAGCCAACGTCCCACTAGGCGCGTGTGCCCGCCGTGGCACCACACCTACGGGGACGCGGCGAACGACCTAGCCAACGCCTACGCTTCCCCTCTCATGCCGTGGCAGCGCGACGTGCTCGACGACTGGCTCTCCCGCGACGAGCAGGGACGCCCAATCGCAATCACCATCGGGCTTGACGTGCCGCGACAGAACGGCAAGAACTACTGCATAGAGATATTCGAGCTTACCGTCGCCGTCATTCTCGGGTGGCACGTGCTCCACACCGCCCACGAGGTCAAGACCTCCATGAAGGCCTTCAACCGCGTGTGCTCCTACTTCGACGGGCCGGACGCCCGCCCGGAGCTAAAGGAGATGGTCAAGCGCATCAGGCGCACGAACGGTCAGGAGTCCATCGAGCTTACCAACGGCGGCGTAATCGAGTTCTCGGCACGCTCGCGTCAGGCGGCGCGAGGCTTCGACGACATTCAGGTCGTCGTGTTCGACGAGGCTCAGGAGCTTACCGACGAGCAGGTCAACGCAATCCTCCCCACGCTTGCGGCATCGTCCACCGGGACGAGGCAGATCATCTACACCGGGACGCCAACGCCGCCCAACAGCCCCGGCACCGTCATGCAGCAGCTCAGGGAGCAGGCGCTTAACGGCGAGCTTCGCGCGTGCTGCTGGTGGTCATGGAGCGTTGAGGAGCCGCCAAAGGCGACGGCGACGTTCGAGGACGTGCTCGACCTCATCTACCAGACCAACCCCTCCATGGGCGTGACGCTCGACGAGGACTTCACCGCCTCAGAGTTCGCCACGCAGACCAAGGACGGCTTCGCGCGGGAGCGCCTCAACTGGTGGCTCAGGCTCTCGCAGACCTCCCTCATATCGAAGGACGACTGGCGCTCCTGCGCTGCGGACCCGGCCACGCTCTCTCAGGACGAGAGATACCGCGACCCGGGGCTGTGCAAGGTCACATACGGAATCAAGTTCGCCGTTGACGGGTCACTGGCGACGCTGGCCGTCTGCGTCAAGCCCAACGACGACACGCTGCCGCCCCTCGTGGACCTCATCGACGTGAGGCCCGGCAGGGAGGGCGTGAACTGGCTGGCCGACTGGTTGGAGGCCCGCCGGGACGTCGGCTCGTGCGTGGTGATAGACGGGGCCTATGGCTCCGGGGCACTCACCAACGAGCTGGTGCGCAACAAGAGGTTCCCCAAGAGGGGAATCGTCAACCCGTCGCCGGGCAACGTGGCCACGGCGGCATCGATGCTCAAGCAGCGAATCGACACCCACAAGGTGGCCCACCTCGTGGGTCAGGAGCGGCTGGACCTCTCCGCGCTCAGGGCGGAGAGGCGAGACATAGGCAAGAGCGGCGCATGGGGGTTCTCGGGCGAGGACCCGACGCCGATAGAGGCGTGCTCGCTCGCGCTGTTCGGGGCGCTCACGACGAAGCGCAACGCAGGAAGGAGGCTAAGGGTTGGCTAGTACAAACTCGCTCTTCACGGCGTCAGTCGTGGAGGCGGACGGCGAGATCACCCAAGAGCAGCGCGACGCGCTGTATCGTCTCGTCCGCATCTGGGACGCCCGGTTGGAGCGGAACCGCCTCCGCCGCGACTTCTTCGAGATGCACGTGAACGTGAAGAACATCGGCATCGCGCTCAGCGACGAGATGGTGCGGAAGCTCGACGCCTCGTGCGGCTGGCCGAGGAAGGCCGTCTGCATGCCCGCCGAGAGGTCCCGCATCGACGGCTGGACCTTCGAGAGTGGCAGGCCGTCGGACGCGCTGCTCAGAATCATGCGCGACAACTCCTTCGGGGCCAAGTACGACATGGCCTCGCAGTCGGAGCTTACGCACGGCCTCATGTGCTGGACACTCTCCCGCGCGGAGGTCGGGCGCTCCAAGGTGCAGATCAAGACGCACAGCGCGGAGACGAGCGCCGTCGAGTGGGACGGCAGGCTCGAACGGGTCCGCGACGGCATGGCCATCATCGACACCCGCCCGCTCTGGCCGCGCTCCTACACCATGACGCCGTGCGCCGTGAACCTCTACACCGACGACGCGACCATCGTCCTGACCCTCGACGACGACAACATCCACTGGCACGCTAGGGCGGAGAAGAACCCGATGGGACGCCCGCTCATCGAGCCTATGGTGTTCCAGCCCTCCGTGACCCGCCCTCTGGGGCAGAGCCGCATCACGAGGGCCGTCATGAGCATAGTCATGCGCAAGCTGCGCAACGACATGCGCTCCGAGGTCGGGGCCGAGATCTTCACGACCCCGCAGAAGTTCCTTCTCGGTGCCACCGACGAGGCCTTCGACATGGACCGCTACGAGTCCTACATGGGCAACATCTTCCTTGCCGGGAAGGACGAGGACGGCGACGTGCCGAAGTTCGGGCAGCTCCCGCAGGGGACCATGCAGCCACTCACCGACTACTCCCGCAGCCTAGCGGCGGAGTTCTCCGGCGAGACCAGCATCCCCATCACCTCTCTTGGCATCATCCACGACCAGCCCGCGAGCGCCGAGGCGATGGAGAACGCCGAGCGCGACATGGTGCAGCTCGTGGAGCGCATGAACAAGACCAACGGGCAGGCGCTTCGCAACGTGGCCATGATGGCCCTTGCGATTGACGACGGGCCGGGGCGCTCGCTCGAATCACTCAGCGAGGACGAGTACGGCGTGCACGTCCGCTGGGGAGACCCGGCCATGCCCAACCGGGCGGCGGAGGCCGACAGGTGGACCAAGCTCGCAAGCGTGGCCCCGTGGGTCACCGAGACCGAGGAGTTCCTTACCGGGTTCGGCGTGCCCGAGGAGGTGCGCTTCTCCATGCTCGCCCAGAAGAGGCGGCTTGAGGGCCGGGGCTTCGTTCTTGGAGGCATAGGTGGCAACGATACCGATGGAGGCGCTGCACCGCTACAGCGAGGCTCTGGCGGAGGCGCGACGGCAGGCGGAGGCCAGCTCGTCGAAGGCCTTGTCCCGCCTTCGGGGCAGGGAAACGGTGGCCTCGTGTCGTGAGGCCGCGAAGGAGATCATAGCCGCAAGCCTAGAGGCCTACGGTAGCCAGTCGGCTGCTGCCGCGCTCGACTTCTTCGACGAGGTCATGATTGCCGAGGGACTCCGGGTGACCGGGACCATGCCGAGCGGCATCTACTCGCTGCGCGAGGTTGACCGCATTGCCCGCTACCAGTCCGGCAAGCTCAAGTCCGACGATTGGGACGGATTCATCACGCAGGTCAGCCACAGCGTGGGCCACCTCGTGTACCAAGGCGGCAACAGGACCATGCTCGCGCAGTCCGGCCTCTACTGCGACGGGGGCCGCTACACGTTCCGCAAGGGTTCGGGCCGCGCCCGCTGGGCCTACCGAGGCGGCAGGGCCGGGGGCGGCAGGCAGATCAGGTGGGCGCGTGTCCCGCAGGGCGAGGAGACGTGCGACTTCTGCCTCATGCTCGCATCCCGAGGGTTCGTGTACGTCAGCGAGGAGTCGGCTCAGGGCTACGAGGGCCACGTGCACCGTGGCTGCGACTGCATCGTGGTCCCCGGCATCGGCCACTACGAGGACGGGGCCACCAACTCAATGGGCAGCTCGTGGGTTCAGGACACCGAGCTTGCCGGGTACGACCGCGAGGCCATGTACGACCTATGGCAGACGTGGAAGGGAATCTCCGAGGGCAAGGGCAGCGCGGCGGACAAGAGGGCCGCGAAGCTCGCAGCCATGCAGGAGACCATAGGCCGCACCGAGTGGTGACAGCACAAGACCAAACTCAGTGATTCGAGGCCCTCCGGGGCCTCCTTTCATATCGGCTGCATGCGACAGAAAGCATGCGACACGGCCCCGCACGGGGCGAACCTACTGCCCGCACGGGCGAAAGGAGCCAGAGATGGCAGAAGAGACCACCGAGAACGTCGAGACCCCCGAGGCCGAGGAGACGCACGTCGACACGACCGACTGGAAGGCCGAGGCGAAGAAGTGGGAGGCCCGGTCCAAGGCGAACCGCAAGGAGGCGGACGAGCTTAAGGCCAAGGCCGACAAGTGGGACCAGCACGAGCAGGAGGGCAAGAGCGAGCTAGAGCGCCTCACCGAGGAGTTCGAGGCCGTGAAGGCCGAGAGGGACCAGCTAAAGCACGCCGACGAGGTGCGCCGCTGGGCCGCAGAGGTCGAGCAGACGACCCATGTCCCCGCCTCCGTGCTCAGGGGGTCCACCAAGGAGGAGATGCAGGCGCACGCCGACCAGCTCCTTCGCGCTGGATTCTCGAATTATGGCCGCGTCCCCGACGGTGGCGAGCCGCCAGCCCCGGTAGCCACCAAGGAATCGATTCTCGCTATCGAGAACGAGGACGAACGCATCAAGGCAATAGTCGAGCACATCGACCTGTTCTAGGGAGAAAGAAATGGCAGACGCCAACCTCATCAAGTCCACCGACGTTGCCGCCAAGGTGGCAGACGTCGAATTCGTCCGCGCGTTCGACGAGGACATTCGCAAGCTCGTTGAGATGCTTGCCGTGTTCAAGCCCATCCGCCGCGCGCCCAACACCGCCCTCAAGTACTACGAGACCTCCGGCACCCTTGAGTCCGGCACCGTCGCCGAGGGCGAGGACATTCCGCTGTCCAAGTACACCCGCAGCGGCGAGCACATCGTCTCTCTGGGCTGGAACAAGTGGGCCAAGTCCACGACCCTTGAGGCCATCAGCGCCAACAGCTACCGCGAGGCCGTCGTGGAGACCGACAAGAAGTTCCTCTCCGACATTCACAAGAAGTTCCGCACGGACCTCTATAACTTCCTCAAGACCGGCACCGGCGCTGTCAAGCTGGGCGGCAATACCGCCGTCTCCGCCCCGAACCTGCAGCAGACCCTTGCCAACATCTGGGCGCAGATGCAGCTCGACTTCGAGGACACCGAGGCCTCCCCGCTGTACTTCGCCAACCCCGTTGACCTTGCCAAGTATCTCGGCACCGCCAACATCACCACGCAGGAGTCCTTCGGCATGAAGTACATCCATGACTTCCTTGGCATGTACGACATGGTGCTCGCCTCCGACATTCCCGCCGGGACCATCATCACCACGCCGCGCGAGAACCTGCACCTCTACTACGCGAGCGCCAACGAGGCCGAGGGCTTCGGCTTCGAGGTCAGCGACGAGACGGGCTACATCGGCATCCACCACGAGCCGACCTACAAGAACATGACGTTCCAGACCTACGCGGTCTCCGCCATGACCCCGTTCTGCGACTACCTCGACAAGATCTACAAGACCACCATCGCCTACTCGGCCTAAGCCATGAGGGCGACGGTTATCACGCCCTTCGCCGACAAGAACGACCCCAAGCTCCGCATCTACGAGGCGGGCGAGACCTTCGAGGGTACCGCCGCGCGGGTGCGCGAGCTTGAGTCGCTCGGCAAGGTCAAGGGCGAGCGTAAGGCCAAGCCCAAGGGGGCGGGCCAGTAGGGAGGCAGTCCATGCAGGCGTTCGCCACGTTCGACGACCTCAGAAAGAGGTGGCCCGAGGCGGCAGGACTCACCGAGGACCAGATACAGCTAGCCGAGACGCGCCTACTCGACGTCTCCGCCGACATTGCGCTGCAGCTCCGCAGGAGCCACGTCCGCCTGCTCTACGAGGGCGAGGACGGATACGACGAGCAGCGTCAGGCCCTGGTCTCCGTGACCTGCTCCGTGGTCCGGCGCTCCATGCAGTCCATCGTCGCGGGCGGGGGACTGCCCACGGCCCCGGTGGCCATGGAGACCGTGACGGCAGGCGTGTTCTCGCAGACCTACCAGTACTCCAACCCCTCCGGGGACTCGTACCTCACGAGGTCCGAGAAGGAGGCTCTGGGAATCGGCAGGATGCGCGTGTCCACGGTCCGTGTCGGCATGAGGGACCGGGAGGCGCTCGATGCTTAGGGGAGAGACCGTGACGCTTGAGAAGGCGGACGGCACCCTCATCGACGTTCCCGACGTGCTGGTGACGCCTACGGACCTGTCCGACCAGACGGTGCAGGACGTCCAGACCCGCTTCATCAGCCAAGCGCGATACAAGGGCGACCAGCTCACGCTCACGCTCTACTGGCCCAAGGCGGCACCGCACGACCTCATGGACTCGCACGTCACCGTGCGCGGCGAGAGGTACCGCACCTACGGCACGCCCTTCGCCTACGACGACGCCGTGTGCCCCACGAGGTGGGACGCGCAGGTGACCGTCACGAGGTCCCTCTACCTGTTCGACCTAGAGATAGGCGTCCAGTCCAGCGAGATGGACGAGTGGGGGGCCTTCCAAGAGAGCTTCGAGTGGCACCAGATTAAGGGGAACCTGCTCCGACTCGCCGAGGACGCGACCCGTGGCACGGGCACCGAGGCACCCTCCGGCATCCTCATGTTCGAGCTTCGCCGCGAGGATTGGGAGGCGGGAGTCGCCGCCATCCGCTACCCGGCGGGGGAGGGCAACCCGATCTACCGCATGAGGTCCACGGCCTACGCGCAGGAGACGATGGTCATTACGGCATACGGAGGTGTGGCGGATGGGGACGTCGGTACGCTGTGACGTCAACGACTTCTACTCCACGCTGATGGAGATGTGCCAAGGGCACGTCACGAGGACCGAGGACCAGCTTGACGCTGACGTGCGGAAGGCCGGGCGGCTCACGAGGGACAAGCTCCGGGACCGCCGGGGCGAGTACGTGCTCGGCAACCTGTCGCCCGTGGGCCACTCGTCCGGCGCTTACGCCAAGGGCTGGACCGACTACCACTATCGCCCCGTGGAGGGCCACGTGAAGGTGACCGTGGCCAACGCCTCTAGGCCGTCGCTCACGCACCTGTTGGAGAACGGGCACATGCTGTTCATCTTCGGCAGGCCGACCGGGCGGCGCACCAAGGGCGACAAGCACATCGCCAAGGCCTACGAGGCCGGGGCCGCGTATCTCAGGGGGTTGAAGAGTGGCTAGCCGAGACGTGAGGGACGTTCTGGCGGCGCTCAGGGAGGTTGTGCCCTTCTGTCAGGTGCAGTGGGCACCGAGGAAGGCACCGGAGCTGCCCTACGGCGTGCTCATGCCTCTGGACACCGAGAACACCCACAAGGACAACAGGACGCACTACGTGCTGGTCCCGTACCAGATAGAGCTTTACAGCAGGACGCGCGACGTCCCGCTGGAAAAGCGGGTGCAGGCCGTGCTCGACGACATGGGCATCGGCTGGGAGCGCTCGCACACAATCGACAAGAACGGCCCGGCGGTCGTGACGTACTACTACGTCACGCTCACCGAGTGACCAAGGCCCCGCAAGGGGCCTTTTTCCTTAAGGAGGAACCATGCCCAAGGTTCAGTTCGGCATTTCCAACGTGCACTACGCGGTCATCGACCCGACGACCGGGAAGCACGGCACACCCGTCGCCATGCCCGGCGCGGACACCATGACCATCTCCAACTCCGGCGGCGACAACAACGACATCTACAAGGACAACGTCAAGTACTGGTCCCGCTCCGCTTCCACTGGCAAGAGCGGCGAGCTGCAGATGGCGATGTTCCCCGAGGAGTTCCTCATCAACGTGCTTGGCCAGACCAAGGAGACGGGCGGCGGCATCTCCGAGGGTCCCAACGACGTGGCAAATCACTTCGCCCTCATGTGGGAGGTTGACACCGACGACGGCGCGCGCCGCGTCTGCTGGTTCGACTGCACCGCCACCGTCCCGACCCGCACCGACACCACCATCACCGACTCCGTGACCGAGGGCATGGAGACCTCGACCATCACGGCAATCCCGTTCGCCATCGGTGGCGTCAAGAAGACGCAGTACGTCTGCAAGACCGGAGACGACGACTTCGCCACCTTCTTCACCAAGGTACCCCTCATCCCCGCGGGCTAGGCGGAACCGGGGACGGCCCGCACGGGCCGTCCCTCCTTTTTTCATGACAGTGCAGCGCCCCGCACGGGGCCGACCAAGCGCCCGCACGGGCTGATGGGAGAAGCATGCAGGACAATCAGGCAATCGTCACCATCGCAGGCACCGACCTCCTCGTGGAGTCCTCTCTGGGGGCGTGCAAGGTGTACGCTGACGAGTTCTTCGGCAAGCTCAAGGCACCGTATCGCGGCGCGCTCGCCGAGGACATGATGGCGCTCATGCAGCATCAGGAGGACCACCTAGAGCCGGACGACGAGGCGGAGAGCGGCTTCCGCAAGGTCAAGGGCGCTAACGCGCTCGACACGGAGATGATCGAGCACCTGCTTGACTTCGTCTGGGCGATGGCTAGGGCCGCTGGCTCCACCGACATGACATACGACCAGTGGCAGGACTGGGTCCTGCACGCCTCCGTCTCGTTCTTCGAGATGAGCGAGGCCTACCAGACCATCATCCACCAGCTCGGGGATGGTGCCACCTTTCGTCTCACAAAGGGACTCGCAAACGCTATTGCATCCGACGAGGGCTAAGGGGAGGCATGGCAGCGAGCCGACGGCTGAGGCCGAGACGTGGCCCGCAGAGGCCAAGGTGGCATCCCTCATGTCTATTGGGTTCAGCTACACGGAGGCATGGCACATGAGCCTCCGGGACTACCGCAGGTACGTGGGCATCGTGTCCTCTTGGCACGTGCCGGACAAGGACCGCGAGGACGGCGTGAGGCTTGCGACCAACGACGACCTCGTATCGCTATTCGGATAGGGGGCATCCATGCCCGAGTACAAGGGCCTATCGGTCACATTCGAGGGCGACACCACGGACATGGCTGCGGCCCTCCACCGCATCTCCGTGGCCGGGCAGGAGGCGCAGGGCAACCTGACGGGCGTCAACAACGCCCTCAAGTTCGACAACTCCGCGCGCGTCAGCCTCCTGCAGTCGCGGGTCAAGAACATGGGCGGCGCGTTCAAGGCAACGCAGGACCGCGTCAACGTGTTCGACCAAGCGATTAAGAAGAACCGCGACACCCTCAACACGACCAGCACGGCGCTGCAGAAGATGCGCGACGCCGGGCTTGAGAACTCCTCCATCTACAAGACGCTTGAGGCCGGGGTGGAGTCGCTCAACGGCGAGTACGCACACCTGCAGGAGGAGCAGGACAAGAACATCGCCTCCATGGAGCGCGCTAGGTCGCAGCTCCTGACCTACAACGCTGAGCTGCAGAAGGCTTCCACCGCGTGGGGCAGGTTCGGCGGCTCGATGCAGTCCGGCGGAAACGCCCTTGTTGGGCTGGGCGACAAGCTCTCGGGCATCACCCGCATGGTGGGCAACCTAGAGCTGGTGGGCCGAATCTTCGACGTGCCCATCAACCCGTCGTCCATCATCTCGGCCACCGAGGACTTCGGCAACAAGATCGCGCAGCTCGGCGGATACCTCGACGTGTCCGGCGACGCGCTCGACGAGATGGAGGGACTCGCCCTCAAGTGGGGCAAGGACACCAAGTACAGCGCCGGGGAAGCCGCGGACGCCATGTCGGAGCTTGCCAAGGGCGGCATGACCACGGCCCAGATCAAGGCCGGAGCGCTCAACTCGACGATGCTGCTCGCATCCGCAGGCAACCTCTCCATGGCGGACGCCGCAGAGGTGGCCGTGCAGGCAATCAAGGTGTTCGGCCTCAGCGCTCAGGACTCCTCCAAGGTGGCGGACGCGCTGGCCGGAGCGGCCAACAAGTCCACGGCGGAGGTCGACTCCCTTGCCCACGCCTTCAAGTACGTGGGCGGCTGGGCCAACCTTGCCAACTGGGATATCAACGACGTGTCCGGCGCTCTCGCGCTTCTCTCCGACCACGGCCTGCAGGGCGAGATGGCGGGCACGGCGCTCCGCAACGTCATGCAGCGACTCGCGGCACCGACCGACACCGCCGCGAAGCTCATGGAGAAGTACGGTGTGGAGGTCCGAGACGCCGACGGCAAGATGAAGTCCGCGACGGACGTTATCGACGAGCTGAACACCAAGCTCGGGGACCTGCCCAGCGACGAGAAGGACAACGTCCTCAACAAGATTTTCGGCGCTCGCGCCCTCCCCGCCGCAATCGCGCTCATGAGCGAGGGCAGCGCTGGGCTGCAGGACTACATCGACGCCACCAAGAACGCGGGCTACGCCTCCGAGATGGCACAGGCGCAGTTGGGCGAGCTTGGCTGGGCGCTTGAGTACCTCCGTGGCGAGGCCGAGACCGCACAGGTCAACATCGGCGGCGCTCTTGAGCCTTCGCTAATCAGCCTTGCGCACACCGTGGAGGACGTGCTTGAGTGGTTCAACTCGCTGGACGACTCGCAGCGCCGCAGCGTGGTCAGCTTCGGCATGATGGCCGTGGCCGCTGGCCCGGTGCTCACGATCATGGGCCACCTTGCCTCCGGCATCGGCACCGCCGTCTCGTTCGTGGGCGGCTTCCTCACCGTCACGAAGGGCCTCAGCGGGTCCGCCGCCACGGCCACCGTCCTAGAGCGCATGAGCGCCGGGTTCGTGGCCACGGGCATGTCGGCGGAGGCTGCTGCCGCAAAGACGGCGGCGTTCAAGGCCACGATGGTCGGACTCGGCATCATGGGTGCCGTGGCCGGGGTGGCCGCTTTGGCATGGGCGTTCTGGGACGAGAACAAGGCGGCACGCGAGTCCGCCAAGAGGACTCAGGAGGTCGGCGAGGCGGCGAGGACCGCGCACACGGCCTTCGGCCTCATGACGGGCAGCGTCAAGAGCGACGCATCCGCGCTCGACGGCTACGGCACCAGCGCAAGGACCGCCGCCCGCAGCGTGAGCGACGTTATCGACTCCATGAAGTCGCACGCCGACGCGGCACGTTCGAGCGCCGACGAGATGGCCGCGAACAACCACATGCTGGACCGCTACCGCGACGTCATAGCGAGCGCAGCCGGGGCGGGCGAGGGCTGGTCGGGCAGCATGTCCGAGCTTCGCGCGGCCCTCAAGTACCTAGAGGAGCAGACGGGCGCGACCTACGACGCCCAGACGGTCCTCAACGGCAGCTACACCGACGAGGAGGGCGCAATCCACAATGTGCTCGACGAGATCGACCAGCTCATCGCCAAGCGCAAGGAGGAGGCGAGGGTAGCCGCCCTCACCGACGCCTACAAGAACGCCTATCAGGACCAGATTGACCTATCCCGCACGGCCAGCGAGGCGGAGTCCAAGTACTACGCCAGCCGCCAGCGCTGGATTGACATTGGCATCTCGCGCAACATGGACTACGCCGACGCGGTCTCCTACGCCAACGAGATGATGATGAAGGGCGACAAGGGCGAGCGGCAGCTCTACCACGACTGGAAGGACAGCGCCGCCGCCCTGCAGGAGAACACGCAGATTCTCGGCGAGTACGAGAGCGCCCTTGACGGCGCTACGCAGGCCGAGGCCGACGGCGAGCACGTCCGCGAGAACCGAATCAAGAGCAGCGCCATCATGAGCGGAGCCATTCAGGGCATGTCCTTCGACGCGCGTCAGCTCGCGGAGGCCATGCAGGCCGCAGGGGTCTCGACGGAGCAGTTCGACGGCATCAGCGAGGAGTCGTTCCGCAGGCTCGCCGTGGTTGCGGGCGACAACATGGACTACCTCGTGTGGCTCATCCAGCACTACAACGAGCTGCCCATCGACCCCAAGACCGGGGAGGTCAGCGTAGACGACATTCAGCTCGTTGACGCCATGGGCCAGCTCGTGGTGTGGAACGGCGCGGAGTTCGTCAACAAGGAGACGGGCGTCCACGTCGACATGGGCGACGTGCACGTGGCCACCGGGGACATTGAGGACTACAACGCAGCGGCGGGCGGCATGAAGGACCCGCAGTCCACGGCGAGGGTCAACTACAGCTCAGTCGAGCAGGGCACCCGTGCCATCAACAACTTCGAGACGGCCCCGTTCGGGTACCGCGTGTCCACCGCATCGACCAGCTACGGCACGGTCTTGGCGGCGAACTCGGCCATGCGCACCAACCAGAACATGACGTTCAGGGACCGCTCGAACACCATCACGACCACCTACGTCACCAAGCACGAGGAGCGGCACGCGGCAGGCGGCTTCATCCCGAAGAACGCGGCAGGCGGCTACATCGACCGGGCGACGCTCACGGCCAACGGCATCGTGGGCGAGGCCGGGGTGGAGTACTACGACGGGTCCAGCATCATCCCGCTGACCAACAGGCACTACGCGCAGCCATTCATCGACCTTCTCTCGAAGGGCGTTGGCGAGCAGCTCGGCGGGGCGGGCGGAGGCCCGACCTACAACCTCTACATCGACCGCGCCGTGGTCAACGGCGACGAGGAGATTCAGAGCGCCATGCTCGGCCTGTTCGACGTGCTGCGCCGGAAGGGGGACATGAACCGTGGCTGACACTGTGACACCGGGCATCTACCGCATCGTCAACGCGAAGGTTCCCGGCCTCTGCCTAGACGTGGCGCACAGCGACATGAGGAACGGGGCCAACGTGCTGGTCTGGGAGGTCCTCTACGTGACCAACCAGTTCTTCTCCCTGACCTACCGCAAGGACGGCACCGCGCAGATTCTCTCCCTGCACAGCGGCAAGTCCATCGACGTGGAGGGAGGCAACATCGCCTCCGGGACCAACGTCCTGCAGTGGACCGACACCGATGCGCGCAACCAGCAGTGGGTCATAGAGTCCGACAGCGGCAGCATGGTCTTTGACGGGGTCACCTACCCGACCTACGCCATTCGACCCGCAGCCAACCAGCAGCTCGCACTCGACGCCGCCGGGAGCGACCCTGTCATGGGCGCTAACGTCAGCGTCTACTCCGAGAACGGCGGGCGCAACCAGCGCTGGGCGTTCGTCCCGATGCCCCTCTTTGCGAGCGGCGGCATCTACGAGATTCGCTCCATGCTCAAGACGAGCATGGCAATCGACGTCTCCGGGGCAAGCGCGGCGAGGGGCGCAAACGTCGTGATCTGGGGCGCACACGGCGGCAACAACCAGAAGTTCCTCATCACCGAGGAAGAGTCCGGCAAGTGGTCCGTCATGGGCATATCCAGCAACAAGTACGTGGACGTCGAGGGCGGCGCTGCCTCCAACGGCAAGA
>Ga0326512_10002379_pt1 | contig 13964 bp, 13 predicted proteins | sample 1_2617_0518_D_FD_203652 | JGI IMG/M metagenome (GOLD analysis project Ga0326512, IMG submission 203652) | Bovine rumen microbial communities from UC Davis, California, United States - 1_2617_0518 | ecosystem: Host-associated > Mammals > Digestive system > Stomach > Rumen | place: USA... | reverse complement strand
GGTCAGCAATTGGATTGGGAAAAGAAACAACACACGGAACAAAAGCCGATGTTCAAGTATGGATTCCAAAAGAAAGTTGACTATTAAATCCTTCTTTTGAGGAGGCACAAGATACCTCTTGATATGGTGTTATTGATGAAGTGTATGATAGTTTCACAACTAAAAATTCTTCATCTTGTAACCTTTCAGGTATCGTAAGAGATGATTTTATTGGATACTTGCTTTTAGGAGCTATGGGAACATATACAAAAGTAAAATGTTTCACTGGTGCAAGTATTACAGGAACACCTAAAAGATGAGATGTTGTTACAGGTGGAATCTTAAAAAAGATTATAAAAGTCTGAGATGCCCTTTATTATTTCTTTTCTGGAACAGTATCAGAAGGAGAAATCGAGGGTACAGATTGGAGTGGAACTTTTACAGAAGTTAAAGGAGTAAACGGACATTTCTTTGAGAGATTAAATTCAAATAATCATCCTTCTTTCACGATGTATGATGATGATCCTATCGCTTGAAGTTATGCTCCTTATTGTATGGTAAACACTTTTGAAATCTCTTGTGAAGTGGCTGATTATGTAAAGTTTTCTTGTGAAATGATGGGAAAACAAATGCAAGACAACGAAACAGCTGTAACTCCTGTATATACTGATGATAATGCTTTCACTGCTTCAATGGCAGGAGTAAGATTCGCAGATACAGAAGACTTATTGAACAATGCAGGAACTCAATGTATGCAAAACTTCAGATTGACTATCAATAAAAACCTTACTGATGTTCAATGTTTCTGAAGTACTGACATTGATTCATTACATAACCAACAATTCACAATTGACGGAGATTTTGAAGCTTTATATACTTCAACAACTCTAAGGGATTATGTAATCAATTCTCAAAAGAAGGCTGTAAGATTCTCAGCAATCAATACAAATGTTGAACCTTTGGATTGAGAAGGTGGGGCAATTTATCCTTCTATTTACATTGATTGTATGAAAGTCGGACTTAATGAATGGACTAAAACAGATTCATTAAATGAAGTAATCAAGCAAACAATGGGATTTAGTGGACAATATGATAATGCAACAGGTGCAACTCTTGAAATCTTATTGATAAACTGAAATAGTACTTGATACTAAAAATTATTTCCCCCTATTGTTTTTCGTTGTTTATCGATAGGGGGAATTTTTTAAGAAAACAACTCTTTAAATTTTAACAGAAAGAGAAATGTTTGTAAAGAACATAACGGACACTACTCAAAAAATAAGAATAGACTGAGTAGAAACAGAAATCGGAGCTTGAGAAGTCTTTCAAACAACTGAGAGTAAAGCCGAAGAATTAGTAAGAAACTATCCTTCTATTATCGGTTATGCTGATGCTGGGGGTATTTCTTGAAGTGGGGAAATCTCAGACCTTGACGATGTATCTATTACTAATCCTACTGACTGACAGATTTTAAGTTTTGATGAAACAAGTGAAAAGTGGGAAAATAAAGAAATGAATATAGAAGATCTAACCAACTATAATGAAGAGACTAATAGAGTAGCAGAACATAGAATGGTATTAAAATGGAATTCAAATACTAACAAATGGGACAAACTCCCTGAAGATTGTACACAAGACCAGGATTGATTAACACTAGACTTTAATACTTTTGACAAAGGAGCTAAATATCGGTTTAATAATTGTATTGTTACTAATGGACACCCTGCAATGCTTAATCTTGATGGACAGGGTAAAGTACATGGAGTACTTGAAGTCTTTGAATCTTATTCTTACAATCAAACTTCAACTTCAACAAAGTGAATTGTATTCCAAAGGTTTACAACTACTAACAATGGATACTGTATTGTCTTCACAAGAAGAAAAGCATTCTGACATAATGGTACTTGGGGTGCTTGGACTATGGAACAAACAAACAGGCAATCAGTAAACCGATGAAAAACTTATGCTTTCTTTGGAGGTAGTGTATGTTACAACTGGAAGCCATTATCTTTAAATGTAGATGACAACTATGCAATAGAAGAAATCTTAGGAGTAAACTCTATCAGAAAGAGAGCAATCAGTGGAGCAGGTTGGGTAGCAGGTAATAAGATTGATAACCAAATCACTACAGAACTTGCAGAAGCTAATCCTGCTGATGTTTGGGTATTCTGGTCTTCTACAAACGATCATACAGCACAAGCACCTATCGGAGACTTAGATCATAAAACAGATACAACAACGGTAATTGGTGCAATGTGTAATGCTATCGAAAGAGTAAGAACAGCAAAACCAACGGCAAGAATTTTAATGACAACACCAATCAGAAGATTCAATAACGAGAGTTGACGGAATCCATACTATGTAGATGAGTCAAGTATTATATTCTATAAATATGCGGAGGCAGTATATACGGTTGCAAAATACTACGGAATACCTGTGTTCGATTTATGGAATAATAGTTGAATAGATATCACAAATTACACGACTTATATGTCAGATACTATTCATCCTAATGCAAATGGATATAAATTATTCCAAAGAGAATTGTGCAAATTCTGTGCGAATTGATGCTAACATAGTTTTATCTTTTAACTCTAAAAGATGAAAACCATACTTGAACGGTTGAAGAAACCGACGACTATTTGTAGCCTTTTAGTGTTTGTGTTTTCCTTGTGATGAATGCGAACTAAACTTAATGATAGAATAGATACTCTTGAACAGTTTCATAAACAGATTGACGTCATAGAATTACAAACAACTTTAAAAGAGATACAAGTAGATTTAACACGGATAAAGTCCGAATTAACAAGGATTCAGAATTTTAAATCATAACCAATTTAAAATGATTGAAGTATTGATAGGAATAGGGCTTTCTGTAATAACACAGATAGCAAAAAAAAGCAAGATAGATGCAAAGATAATAATTCTTGTACTTTCTATTGTTGCAGGTGGTGTATATTACTTTTTCAAAACAAAGTATCCTGAATTATTAGAGGAGGTTTGGCAGTATACTTTATGAGTATATGGAGTAAGTCAGATCGTGTATAATTACGGAATATCTTTCTTTGAGAAAGAGAAATAAAAATCTGAATTAAAAAAGAAACTCCGATTATTGAGACGGTCAGAGTTTCTTTTACTTTTCTAATTTACATTCTTAATAATAATGAAACATAGAAAAGAATCAAGTCTTTTAAATCTTAAATAAAACAACAATGGAAGAAAAAGAATTACAAGGAGGATGTCTTTGAGATTGACATACTGATAAAGACCGACTTCTTACAGGAGAGATGGTGGACAATTTACCAGAATTGGAGAAACAAGACCAAATTATTTTTGAATACGACCAAACAGGAACGGTTGACTGTACTATTTATTCTGCTTTATGAGCTTGTAGTGATTTATTAAATATCGAAATTACACAAGAACAAATAGATGAAGCAGTGAAAGAAAGTTATAACAGATGAAGGACACCTTGAGAATGACGATATACAAAAGATGCAGTTAATCTTGCTTGCGATATGATTTACAAACGATTCTGAATCAAGTTGGTGTATTATCGTATCTCTAATCGGTGGGATGATGAAATTAAAGAAGTGATAGAAAAGAACTATTCTTTATGTACTTCTTTTAATTGAAATTCATCCTATCAGAAAGATAGAAAAGACAATGGTAGAATAGATAATTCTCATACTTGACCTTTCACTTACTGACACGCTGTTTGTTTAATTGAAAGAGAAGGTAAGAAGTTTGTAAAAGATAACTATAAGTGAAGAAAAGAAAATTGAAGATATACCAATATCTATGAAGTAGTTCCAGAAATCTCTACACTAAAAAGAGATGGATGTTGGCAGAACTACTCTTACTTAATCATCAAAGTAAAAGATGATAAAGAAGAAGACATTAAAAGATTAAATAATATGAAGAACTTGATAGACAATATTGATGAACATTCAGAAGCTTTAATACCATTAGATTCACAAATGCGAGAAAGCACACACGATAAAGAATATCAAGAACAACTTCATATAGTAAATGAAGCATTGAGAAAATTAAAAACAATGAATGAAAAGAAAAAAACGGATATAGAAAGAGAATTATCAAAATATTTTGATTAGAAAAAGAGTAGAAGTCAGACTTCTACTTTTTGTTTGTTTTTGTCTTTCTTTTTTATATAGTGTTTGTAATTTTATTTTTTATTCTTCAAAGATGGATAATTTCAAAAAGCGACGGAATGAAAGAGGACGATTTACAAAATTTTTGATTATTTGTTTTATTTTGGCTCTTATAAAACTTTCTATTATTTGAGTACCTGAGAAACAAGTAGAGAAGAAAGAGGGAATTACAAAGACCGTTGTTATAAGTGGTGATGAGGTAACATTAAACCTTATTGAATTTGAAGATAAAGTTGTTAAATCTCTTAAAAAGGCTATTGAATGATACGGTAATTGAAAAGTTGCTGAATGTATTGATTGATGTAAATATTGAGAAATAAAGGTCGATGTATCATACACACAATGAATACACAAACAATTACAAGGGTCATATGCTGTATTAAATAATGAAGTTTGTAAAGATGTCTCCCATTTTTATTGATGTAAATATAACTTTATCTTATATTGATATAGTGGAGATGTAATTCAGAATTATCATTGCTGAGATATTAAGAAGTGTAAAAAGAGCTAAAACTGCTCTTTTTTTATTTATTTAAAAATCATTGTGCTAAAATTTGGAGAAAGTCCATTATTGGATTATATATAGAGTACTTTTATCTTATTAAAAACAACGAAATGGAAAAGAAAACTAAAGAAATCTCTTACAAAGTCCGAACAAGAGGAATGGACAGAGAATTTAATTCAATCCTTATGGGAGATAAAGAAATCTCTTTGAATGGTACAACCGACGAAAAAATCTCTTTTGAAAATTCTCAAAAGGCTTTAGACTTTATGATTTCATCTTTAACAGATTTATCACAAGAGGAAATCGATAAATTGGATATGCCTACTTATAACGACATCAAAGATAAGTGCATCCGTATAAAGAATGGGAGTAATAAATAAAGAAAAAATCTTAAAATCATTCTCTAAAGCATTAAGAAGTGGTTGAATCATCACAAAAGAACATAGAGATTATATCTTAATAAAAGAATTGTATCATTGTTCTCCTTCCGAACTTGAACAACAAGAGGAAGCAATGTTAGACTTGCATTATTCAATGCTTATGGAGGAGAGAAAACAAGAACATATAGAAAGAGAAAGAGCAAAACAAAAAGCTGAACAAAAAAGACTTTTAAAAAGGTAACAAAAAATAAATGGCTTCAAGTGATATGAATTTAGATTTGATTATTTCTGCACAAGACTTAGCAAGTAAAGAAATAAAAAGGATTCAAGGAGAATTGAAAAGATTAACTACAGAAACCGATGGAGTAGGGAAAGCGAGTAACGGTGTTTTTTGAAGTCTAAAAGCTGGGTGGCTTGCAGTTGGTGCGGCTGTCACATGAGCTATTGTTGCTGTTTGAAAATTTGCAAGTGAAGCAATTGATGTTTCTATCTCTTATGAAAGTGCTTTTGCCGGTGTAAGAAAAACCGTAGATGCTACAGAAGAAGAATTTGATGCATTAAATCAAACTCTTAAAGATATGAAAACTCCAACGACTTTTGAGGAATTGGCTCATATTATGGAACTTGGAGGTCAATTATGAGTTACAACAGACCATTTAGCAGAATTTACAGAAGTAATCGATAAATTGGCTGTTTCTACAAATCTTACAAGTGAAGAAGCCGCTACATTAGCCGCACAATTTGCTAATGTTACAAGAATGGATATGTCTAACATTGATAGATGGTGATCAACTATTGTTAAACTATGAAACAATATGGCAACTACTGAAAAGGATATTACAAACTTTTCACAAAGAATCGCAGCGGCGGCTGCTAATATGTCAGAGGTATGAATGTCTGAATCTGATATTCTTTGAATTGCGGCGGCTTTTGAATCAATGGGAGTAGAAGCTGAAGCTTGAGGAACTGCAGTTTCAAAGGTTATGAATGATATGAAAACAAGTATCGCAATATGAAGTGATAATATGAAAAAATATGCAAAATATCTTTGAATTACTGAAGATGAATTTAAGGCTCTTGTAAAAAACAATCCTACTAAAGCCTTTGTAGATTTTAATAAAGTGTTGGCTGCGAGTTGAGATAATATTAACGCTATACTTTTCGATTTGGAATTTAAAGATGTAAGGCTTAATGATGCTTTCGGAAGAATTGCTTGAAATGTAGATGTTTTAACTGATGCTTTACAACTTGCAAACGAGGGTCGAGAAGAAAATATCGCTCTTACCAATGAAGCAAGTCAAAGATTTGCTACTACTGAATCACAAATAGCAATAGCACAAAAAGAGAGGGCAAACACAATGGCAGAACTTGGAGATTCATTGAAACCTATTGTTCTCCTTTGGGAGAATGTAAAGACTGTTGCTTTATGATTCCTTGCTGATGTTCTTTGACCTATTGCGAGTTGAATTGGGGAACGGATTCAATCCTTTCAAGAAGCAGGAGAAGGAGGTAAAACAATGATTGAATCGATGAAAGAAAGTTTTTGAGCTTTTAAAGATTGGGTATCAGAAACCTTTTGACCTTTAGTAGAAGCGGTGAAAAGGTTTTGGGATGAACACGGAGAGAAAGTGAAAGTTGTTTTAGGAGTAATCTGAGAAGCTGTTAAAACTGCTATTGCTATGTTCGTTGATAACTTTGAGGGTGCAATCAATGTTATTACAAATCTTATTGATTTCGTTACTGCTATTTTCAAAGGAGACCGAGATTGAGCTATCAATGCAGTAAATAATATGCTCACTTGACTTGTAGATCGAGTGAAAAATATCTTAGATGATATTTTATGATTTTTCTGAACAAGTTTTGATGAAGTATCAAATATAGTATCAAATGCTATTGGTTCTACTGTTGATTGTATCAAATGATGATTTGAAAGAGCTTGTCAACGAGTGAAAACAACTTTTGTTGACCCTGTACTATGACGAATTGACAAAATCAAAAGTGCTTGGGAAAGTGTAACAAGTTTATTTTCAAGTGACACTTGAAAAAAGATATGAAGTTTCAATGTGCCAAGAATTGACTGAGCAAGAGCAGAATGAGGACCAGTTTCAGCTTGAAGTACTTACCTTGTTTGAGAGAAGTGACCAGAATTATTTGTTCCAAAAACAAGTGGGGAAATCGTACCGAATAACCAAATAACCAACAATAACGATATCAATATCAATATGAGTTGAATCACGGTAAGGAGTGAATCTGATATTCAAAGCTTAGCTGATGAAATAGCAAGAAGAATAAAACTTGAGAAAAACTTTTGAATTATTTAATTCTATAAAAATATAAATGAATAGAACTATCAATACTGCATTATTAGGAACAGGACAAGGGACTATTCAAACAGAAATGGTTTGAATTCTCTCTTTTAATGGTTGGAGGCTTGATAATGGGATTACAATAAGAGTGACTTCTACAAATCACGACGATATAGGAACTATTGATTTTAATACTTACAATACTCCTCTTGAAGATTGAGGAGGAGTTCTTTGAAAGTATTACAGAAAGAAAACCATTGATATTGGTTTATCAGTTCAAAGTGAAACGCAACAAGGATTAAATGATCTTATCGATGAAATCAAATATAGAACTTCTTTCACGGAATGAATCTTAAGATATTCAATCAATGGAATCACAAGAGAGCGAACAGCTACTTGTACTTCTCTTAAATTCAATAGACAATATTACAATATCAATTGGCTTTGAAGTGTTGCTTTAAGTTTTACTTGTGTAAATCCTCATTCAAGAATTGAAGTACCTTCTACAGAAAGTTTTATTATGAAAAGTTGAACTTATTCCGCTTGAGTACTTTACGACGGAAGAGCCGAAAGTTATCCTACTTTACTTCTTACCATAGATTCAGGAGAAAGTGAAGGTCTTAGTTTTACTTTGAACGGGTATAAAATTCAGATTTCTTCTTCTCTTTCTGCTTGAGATGTAGTGGTCTTTGACGGAGGAAAAAAATCTGTAACGGTAAACGGAGAAGAAGTTGAATATACAGGAGCATTTACTCCGTTGGTTTATGGAGAAAACACTATTTCAATAAGTAATGAAGCAACTTATACTTGAACTTTATCTTTTTATAAAAACTTCTTGTAATGAAAAAGTATCAAATCAAAACATACAATATTGATTGAAGTTATAAAGAAACCATAAATCCTAATGATGTTCTGAATGAAATTAGTTTTTCTTCAAATGTAAATTGAGGAGTTGGACAATTATCAATTCAGACAAATTACAAGGTAACAGAAAGAGATTATAAATGAGGGGAATTTGTGAAAGTTTGGCTTTATGATGATTTTCATAAAGAAGGGAAACAGATTTATTTCTGATACATTTCACAAATAGAAACGGTTATTGATTCTTCAAGAGAATATACAACTTTCATTTGTTTAGGTGTTCAAGGATTATTGAACAATATTTTCTTTACAAACGGATCACAAACCAAAACACCAAGCGCAATGATTAAAGATGTTTTAACTCTCTTTCAATGAAGTTATAACTGTATCACGGAATGAGATATTGATGAATCTGTAACTGATACTCAAAACTATAATTGGAGTTATACCACTTGTTTTGATGTTATTAAATCTGTTTGTGACGGTACATGAAATAAATTCTATGTAGACGGAGAATGAAAACTCTCTTATTTTAAAGAAGGAGATTCTCATTTATTACACTTACACTATGATATTTCACAACTTAAAATCACTGATACGATTGAAGATGTAGTCAATAATTATTACCTTGCGAGATATGGTTGAACAGTTGCACAATATCAAGATGAGACTTCAATAGCTACTTATGGAAGAAAAGATTTATACGAAAGTAACACTTGATTAAATTCAGCTAATACTCAGCAACTTTACGGAAATCAATATATCGCAGACCACAAGAACCCAAAAGAAACGATTTCTATTGTCCTTAATACAAAGTATCCGTTTGAAGATATTAAACCAGGGGATAAAGTAACAGTTTTAAATTCTGAAATAGAACTCAAGAATAAAGTTGTAAACAAAATCTCTTATAAGCCTGATCAATGTGTTTTAACGATTGATAAAACTGATACTTTACGAGGAGTTATAGAATAATTTATTTTGTAAATAATAATAAAATGTTTGAATGTTATAATACAGAAAACAATGTTGTTTCATATTTAACGGCGGCTGTTTCTTCTCTTTCAAGTGTAATCATTGTAAATGATTGAAGCATCTTCCCCACGACTTTCCCTTATCTTTTGACCGTAGAACAAAAAGAAAATGATGTAACGGTAGTTCGTGAAATCATGAAAGCAACGGCTAAAAGTGGGAATACAATAACAGTTGTAAGAGCCGTTGAAAGTTGTATTTCTGATGAATCTCAAAGTCCGAAAACATTTGAGCAAGTAGCCCACAACTTCAAAGAGAAAAGCATTGTTTCTATTTCAATGACGGCTTGAACTTTAAAAGATGTTCAAGATGAAATCAATGCACAATCTGGAAGAATAGCTACTGCAGAAAATGAAATCGTAGACTTGAATGATTTTATCGTTCAATTGGAAAATGATATTGCTGATTTATAATGTAATATTTAAAAGATGTATTCAAATGCTAATAATCTAAAATCTGAAATCGTTTGAAGTGTTTCAGCTAATGATTCAACGGTATCAATTACTCCTGGGGAATGAGTACTCCGAGCGGATAATACGGTTGCTTGTTTGGAACATTACGAAAACGAAATCTGTACTAAAAGAGAAGTAATTAAAATCACTTCAATTAGTGACAACACTTTAACCATTACGAGAAGTTTTGCCGTTTGTGTAATGAATGATAAAACAAAGGAGAAAGGAGATACTTCTTTTTCTTTCGATGAATGAGATTTTCTTTCAATGTATTTATCAAAAGAACTCCGAGAAAGTCTTACTGATTGAGTAGGAGAAAACCAAACGGCTTATGAAACAATGCTTGAAAATCTTGCAGTTCCGAGAACTTGCATCAATAACTGTTTGACTACTCGACAAAGTGCAATTGATACAGCATACAGAACAAAATTTTGATGACTTGCTTGATTCTGAAACGGTTCTGATTGAGATTGTGTTATTTCTGAAGACACTTTTCTTGATGCTTGAAGGGAATACAATTTCAGAAACTTGACTATTTGTCCGGATGTTCTTGTAAGATTTGAAGGAGCAGGAGTTCCAACAATCAATGTTCGAGATAAGTTTTGCAATCTTTGAACAATAGAATTGAAAGCCCCTTATGTTTCAGATTCATCAATTCTTGAATGTTGGTGTTCAAGTTGAACACAAATTTGCAATATCACAACAGACCGATGAACTTGTTGTTGATGAACTTGATGAGCTGCTTGAGAATGAACTACATATAAATGATGTGATTGATACCCTTGAACAGAAACTTCTTGAGGTGATTGATGAGATGCGTATTGAAGAACTTGATGCCCCGCAAGTTGATTGAACGGTTGACGTTGAGCGACCGCTTGCTATAATGGTAACGGTTGATGATGAGGAGGTTGATGATGAGGAGGTTGAAGATACTGAAACGGTTGAAGATGATGAAACGGTTGAAAATGATACAATGCTTGATGAAAATGATGAGATTGATGAAATTCTTGACTATATTGAACTTGATGAGAATGATGAGAATGATGAGCAATTTGTGAAGATTGTGGGTGATGAGATAGTTGAAATGGTTGAAATTGATACTATTGATGAGAATGAGGTTGACAACGAAGAGCATATTGAAAAGCCTGAATTTGATGAGGTTGAATCATTGAAGGTTGAAAATGATGAAATTCCTATGATATAAAAGCGTTTGCTTGAGTTGGTTGAGATGCAATTACAAACGTGTATTGATTTCATCTGAATGCAAGATGTATTTTCAATAATTGTGTAACTGCTAAAGGTTGAACTTGATGAGAATGATGATATTGATACTGAACAGATTGCACAACACGATATGCTTGTGGTTGCCCTTGATGAAAAGGTGCAAACGGTTGACAAATGGTTGTTACTTATTATGAAATGGTTCAAGAATGATGTTTTGATGTAAGTTGATGAGATGGTTGACTTTGATGACGAACTTGTGCTTGTGAAAGTTGATATGCGTGCAAAAAGCACAGAGTAAAAAGTTGAGAAAAATGAGAAGATTGACGAAAGATTATGTATTGACTTGAATCAGATAATGTAACGAACACCGAAATATACACTTTTTGAGACACAAAACTATATCGAGAAGACCCGCATTTTACACCTTCAGCACATATACAACGATGAAAAACAATTGTTGTATATTCAACTGAAGATTTTCCTGAAAGTCCTGAACAATGAATCGAAGTTGTTGAAAATACTGTTCAAAATCAATATAAAGATACACCTTTCACGTTGACACTTGATGCTTGAACATATTATTTCACTTTCTTTGTATATGATACAGAAGAAAACTTATTGAACACTTTCAATAAAAAAATCACAATAATTTGATGAATTCAATATGTTATTGTTTGATGAGGTGGTTGATGATGAGCTTCTTGAAAGCGTGACGCAGACGCTTGAGCTTGATGTTGATGATGATGAGGTTGAGCGTGACTTGTTAAAAATGCAACTACTTGCTTATGATGAGATTTCAATATTCATATTTGATGCGGTTGACTTTGATGAACAGATTGCCAAAGTTGAGAAAATTGATGAGATACTTTATTTTGACGCGAGGTTGCATATTGATGATGAGGTTGAGGCTGATTTTGCCTTGCGTGATGCAACGGTTGAAGTTGATGATGAGGTTGAGCAAGATTATGAAACTGATGAAATTGACGTTGATGAACTTGAATCTGATTTTGAACTAATTGATGAAAAGCGGGTTACGGTTGATGATGATGATGATGAGGTTGAAGTTGTTGACAATGATGAGGTTGAGGTTGATGTTGTTGATGAGCTGGTTGAAGTTGAAAATGTATTCTTTACAATCCTTGTTGTAATACAAGTTGTTGCTTTTATGTTGGTTGATGATGAGGTTGAGGTTGATGTTGTTCTTATGCTTGATGAGCTTGATGTTGATGATTATGAGGTGCTTGATGAAGTTCAGGAGCTTGATGTTCAACGAATTGTTATTGAAGTTGATGATGATGAGGTTGAGGTTGATACAGCGACACAGCCCGAGTTTCGAAAGACTGATGACATTGATGAAATTGAGTTGTTTTCGTTATGTATTGCAATACTTGTTGATACAATATTCAATGATGAAATTGTATTTTCTGTTGTTGTTGATATAAAGTTCACAGATTCACATCAAACTGAAAACTTTGTATTTGATAAAGAAGACCGCCTATTTTGTGCGGTCTTTCTTTTGAAAATTTTGAATTATGATGTTTTTGAGTATATTCAGAAATGTTTTATACTGTAAAAACAACGAGAAAATGGAAAAGAAAAAAGAAGAAAAGCCTATTGCAATCAAAATTGATTGATGATTGTGACGTGTTGTTGCTATGACTTGAGCAATAACAGAACTTGCAAAAAGGAGAAAAGTCAGAGTTATTACAAGCCGACCTTTGGTGTTTCGATGAAATCCTTATATTGAAAGTGTTCATTGACTTGAAGACCGTGACTTGTTTACAAATGTTATTCGTTGAAACGATTATTTTGAGCTTGAACCTTATACCGACCCTGATTTCTTTAATGATGCAAAAAATCGACTTAATGTTGCAAGTAAACAACTTTGACTTGATAAAGTTTGTGAACCTGTTTTATTTCTTGCAGAACACGAGAAAATCCAAAACACTTTCTGAATCACAAACAAAAAAAAGATTCTGTTTCAACCTTTTTGAAGTGCGGTTCAAGACCCTATTTGAGCAGACAAAAGTTACCGTTCTTTTTATGTAAAAGATGCACAATATATAGCAAACAAATTGAACGAGCTTTGATTTGAAGTTTGACTTGTGATAAGAAAAGGACAACCGGAGCTTGCTTGATGCACGATTCTTGATACTCCTGATTTGAGACGAGTGATTTCACTTTGTGAAAGATACCCTTTGATTTGATGCGATTCATCTTTACACCATTGTTCAAAAGCATTCTGAAAAAAAGCGGTTGTTGTTCGAGCTTGAACAGATTGGGAGAGATACGGTTACGAATCAAATATCAATATGAGAGAGTTCTCTATGGTTGCACATACACCAATGAGGTTGCCGATGAATAGTTTTGACTTTGATATATCGAACCAACACACAAACAAATTTTCAAAAGAATTTCTTGATAAAGTTCTTTGAGAAGTAAGAAAAAACTTCTGTAAATAGAGAGCCAGACTTCTGACTCTTTTTTCTGATAACTTTCATATATCATATTTTTTAAAAGTCAAGTATAATTTTAACAGCAAATGTTTATAACCGTTCTTGTGGTTGATATATAAAATATTCTTTTACACTCGATCACACAACTTATTCTTTCGTTGTTTGATGAACAAATGTTATTGATACAAAAAGCGGAAATTAAGGTAGCTCTGCAAATACGATTTCTTTAGCGTATACTTTCGTCCCTGCTTGAACTACAATTACGCTTTCAACAAGAGATAACAACGGGACAGCGAGTGTTTCTTGAACGGTTGAATTCTTAAGTGCAAGAGAAAATTAAATTTAGTAAAAGAATAAAAATCTGATTCTAAAAATGAGTCAGATTTTTTATTATTTTAAATCTTATAAACTGTATGTCAAAACATTGTGATAACTTATGGTTGGCATAATATACAAAAATATAATTGATTATATTTACATTTTTTATATTTTATATGTTGTGTATGTGATAGACTTATAAGTTGAAAGACATCAGTTTTTAATTTATAAGTTATGAAAAAATGTTGACTAAAAAATTTATTGAATGGATTACCATTAACA
>Ga0326512_10002377_pt1 | contig 13967 bp, 2 predicted proteins | sample 1_2617_0518_D_FD_203652 | JGI IMG/M metagenome (GOLD analysis project Ga0326512, IMG submission 203652) | Bovine rumen microbial communities from UC Davis, California, United States - 1_2617_0518 | ecosystem: Host-associated > Mammals > Digestive system > Stomach > Rumen | place: USA: California... | reverse complement strand
TCAAAGATATCGGTCTCAAACAAGAAACAATTAAACACGCTTGAAAGCAAATCGCCCGCGCCATAGTCTGCTATTAGTGAGACCAAGACTTTCCAACAAGGTGTACAATCTTGGGAAGTTACCGCGACTTCATCGTTAGCTGTAACAGAAGCGATGCTATCAAAAGGGTGAGGCCACCAACTCGGCAATGGCGGAAGCTGAGGCAAATCCCAGCCTCCATAAGGGCCGACAATACCCTGCTGACCATTTGTGCCACCATTTGAACCAGAGCCATTATTCCCCCCTGGTAGTGTAATTACAAATATTGGATTATGTGAATGACAGTTATAGTTAATTCGGATAGTACGCTTGTGTTCAACCCACTCTTTCTTGGCGTTGCAAGTATAGAAGTGATACAAGTTTATCGTCCCATAGGTGCAGCCGTCCTCATTTTCCTCTCTACTTCTTTGCGTCCTTGTTACCATACAAGGCACATATACCGTAGTTTTTGCATGTATGGTATCAATGAAGTCAACCATAGAATAGAAATCGTATTCGACAAACTCTGTAGGCATGGTCAACTGCACATCGTATGCGTCGATAAGACCCAGATTGGAAATGGACATATTAAAATGAAGCGTATCTCCATAAGCCAAAGTGTCTATCACACGAGGACATTGGATGTCTACTACTGGCACAGGCACATTGGTCGCAACTTGGGCCACAAGCTCAAACTCATACTCGTCCTCCACCTCGGTAGGCACGACCACCCAAGAATACCCCCAAGGTTGGTATTGTAAGTAAATGTTTTGGTGGTTGGTCTTGCCGCCCTCAATATAGATGATGGCATCATTGTAACCTTTGTGCTCCGTAGCATAGATGGTGAGGTAATAATAGCCTTCCGGCAAATTCTCCACAATAAAAAGACCGTTCTCGTCTGTCTGGCCTTGGGCCACCATCTCCAGTGAATAGTAGCCCTTCAGATATACATCGGCTCCAGCCAAATGGTCTCCATTACCATTATAGGTATTGTCATCTGTGACATCCACCATCAGGACACCCGTAGAGTCGGAAGTGGCTTCAATGACATACGGAATTGAAACGCCGTTGCCGTTGGCACAGTTCACGGCGATGGAGCCGGTGTATTGCACCAGATTCACATTTTCGTCGGGAGCCAGCATGATAGAGAAGGCGCAAGAGTCACCCACGGGGAGGGATTCCAAAGTGTTACCGCCCAATATCGACATCCATTCTACATTGGGCAAACTAACCGTGATAGGACCAGTCTCGCCGTTACCATTGTTGGTGACTTGGAACGAAAGCACCTTCTGATTATAGCGTTTCATAGAAGTGGCCACTGAAGGCGGATAGACATCCAAAGCGCCCCTACGTTGACGGCAATAATAGTAACAAGTCAGATTCATAGTGATGCCATCATCGGCTGTGACCTCAAAACTTGCTTCCTCATAATTGGAGTCATTACTGACTTGCGTACCCGTAACGATGTAATTCAACAAGCCAGTCTCGAGCGGTCCCAGATTGGTGACCCCAGAGAAACTGACCGTGCAACCATCAGGCAACGAAACGGTGTTGACCTGAATATTGTTGATGGGGATGCGGCTGCGGTTTCGTATCTCAATGGTTCCCGTCAGGGTTTCGTCTTGATAGGGAGTCCATATGACAAAGTCGCTGCTCACGCGGCTCATGCCAGGGATGTCGAAACTATCATGTACGTCGTTCGAGGTTGTCCCATAGGCACAAGATCCGACTTGGTAAAAGCCCGACTCGGAATAGCGAGGTGTGTAGGTTACGCTATAGTTGCCATCGGAATCAGAAGTCGCAGGCAATGTGAATTTGGTGCCCATCACCATAAGATAGACATTCACGCCCATGTTGGGCACGGCGTTGCCCAACACATCTTCCACATGACCATTGATAACGATTTCATCATTGGCGGAATACAACTCCCCTGCCACCTCGGTCGTGAAGACATAACGGTTGGCAACGGCACCCGTGAAATAGATGGTATCGGCAAAGGCACTCGAAGCAATGCGGATGGCAGCGTTGTAGTAGAGTTGCGTGGGCTCTGGCACAAAGGTGATGTGCAACAGTCCACCGCTCAAGGTGTTCCAATTGGACGGGGTGATTTCGAAGAACTCAGAATCCTGCCCCCAGGCGTTTTCCAAGAAGGCAACGCTGATGTCCTCGGTGAGTGCGGTGCCCGAGACGGAGATGGTCTTGGTGCGCGATTCCCCTAAGCTTACCTCGCCAAAATCCATCAAGCCTTTGGGTATCACCGTCATTGCAGGGTTCAACTGGCAGGTGAGGGTGCGCGTGTCGCTTTCGTTCTCCACACAGTCGTTTTTGGCCACCACACACCAATGGTAGGTTGATTCATGCGTCAAACCGTCCACATGATAACTATGTGAAGTGGTGTTGGCTAAAGTCGGCGTGTTGGGTTTGCCGCCCTCGCCTTCCCAGAAATAGAAGTCATAACGGTCGGCGTTGGGGATGGCATCCCAGTAGAAGTCCATGTCGGTGTAGCGGTCGATGTAGTTGTTGGCCGGGCTCATGTACGTGAAATTGCCCAAGGGCCGGATGGGAAGGATGGTCAGATGGAGGGTGAGGATGCTGTCGCAACCGTAAATCGACTGGTACTCCCTCGTGTAGTCGCCGCTCTCGGTATAGAGGCTGTCTTCCCAGAAGTAGTTGCCGCACTCGGTCTCGGTGTACTCGTAATGATACGAGGGATAGATGGTCAGATTCAAAGCCACTATGCTGTCAATGCCCAAGTAGCTTGTCAGGGTGTCATGATAGATGCCGTTAGAGGTGTAGGTGTGACCATGCCATGTAAACTCCTCGCAAGCGAAAGCCGCCGTATCGGTGGTTTGCAGCTCGAACTCGGCCATAAGGTCACGGTCGTTCCACACGGTGAAGGAATAGTTCCTGTTGGTGGATACGCTCGCACCGTTTTCCGACCAGCGGACGAAGTCAAAGTTGGCATTAGGTTGGGCCGAAACCGTAGCTAAAGTGCCTTCCTGATAATCGCCGCCGCCCGTAACAGTTCCTGCTGCATCAATGTTGGCCGATACGTTGACATGGTGCATGATCATCTCGAAGTTGGCCACGAAGATCCTGTCATGGTATGCAGTGAAGCTGAGGGTGTTCTCCGTCGAGACAACGGTGTCGTTCTCCGTCCAATTGATGAAGGCGTAGCCCGTGTTGGGCTGGGCAGTAAGCGTCACTGGGTCTAAATAATTATAGGTGCCTTCGCCTGAAATCGTACCGCTCATTTCGGGCTGCACGGTGACCGCGATGGTGACGGTGCTAATGAAATGCGCCACCAAATTGCGGTGGTTGTAGGCGTTGAAACTGATGGTGGGCTGAGTAGAAACCTCTTCTCCGTTCTCTGTCCAGTTGTAGAACTCAAACTGGCCGAGAGGCGTAGCCGTCAGAACCACAGGATCGCCGTAGTTGTAGTCGCCTGCACCAGTGATGGTGCCGCTGCCTTCGGGGTCACATTCTGCCGTGATATGCAGCATCTGGATGATGAAATTGGCCACCAAATTGCGGTCGGTCTGGGCCACAAAGGTCAAAGTGGGTTCGGTGGAAACCACCGTGTCGTTCTCCGTCCAGTTAGCGAGCTCGAAACCTTCGGCGGCAATGGCGGTCAGCGTGACCGTGGTGCCGTAGGCGTAGGTGCCTGCGCCTTCCACTGTTCCGTTGCTTGCGGGCACTGCCGTGGCCGTGATGTTGAGTTGCAGCACCGAGAAGTTGGCCTCCAAGTTCCTGTCGACTTGCGCCGTGAAACTGATGCTCTGGTTGGTGGAAACCACATTGCCGTTCTCGGTCCAATTGTCGAACACAAAACCTTCGGCAGGAATGGCGGTCAACAGCACATGCTCCCCATAAAGATAGGTGCCTGCACCTTCTATGCTACCCGTTCCCTCGGGAACCACAGTAGCGACAATGGAAAGCTCCTGAAGCGCGAAATGAGCAACAAGGTTGCGGTCGGCAGTCACGGTGAAAGTGTAAGCAGCCTCAGTAGATACCACAGTGCCGTTTTCCGTCCAGTTGATGAAGTCATAGCCCGTAGCTGGTGTAGCCGTCACCGTGCAAGGCTGGCCTTCTTCGTGGGCACCTCCTCCACTCACCGTACCGCCTTCGGTCGGGTCGGCAGAAAGGCCAATTTCATGGTAGTTCACGGGCAGTTGCACCGTCAGGATGGCGTTGGTGGTGTACTGCACACCGCAGGAACCGCTGATGACGCAACGGTAACGGTAGCCGTTCATCTCAAGTGCAACATTATTAACACTCAAAGTGCTGGTGTTCGGGTTGGCATAGTGGCCACCTGCACTGATGTTGCTCCACGAGGCGCCTCCGTTTTGGCTGACCTGCCATTGGTAACCGCTGGTCGGGCCCGAAGTGGCGACAGAGAAAGTGGTGCTCTCTTCCATGGTCACAGTTTGGCTGGCCGGCTGTTGGGTGATATTGAAACTCAAATCGCCAACGGACACATTACCGTTGTTGTAACTGGCAGGGATTGCCACACCTTGAGGGTTGGCATATTCGCAATAGGCGGTGTTCCAGTTCAAGCCGCTGGTGCCCGACAAGGCCGTGAAGTTGATGGTAATCAGGTTGCCGTTGCCGAGGTTGGCACCCGCAATAGATGCCCAAGCAATGAATACCTTGCCGTTGGCTGCATTGACCTGTATCTGTCCGTTGCTCAACGCAGGGTTGAGACCTTCGTAACCAGCATAGGTCAAGACATTGGTGTTGTACGACAAGGCCAAACTGATGGCACCCACATTGTTGCAGTTGGTCACCGAGATGGGAATGCCGAATTCGGTTTGTGAGCAGGTGTTCAGGCTGCCTGCCGTAGTGACAATGGTCGGGGTGGGACCTTGAACGACGTGCAAAGTACCATAATTGGAAGTCACAGGAGGTTCACAAGTGCCGTTCACCAAACAGCGGTAACGGAGACCTTCCATCGTCATCTGCACGTTATTGACATACATCGTGCTCGAATAGACATTGCTGTAATGTCCGCCGTTGCTCAGATTTTCCCACGAGATGCCTTGGTCTTGGCTCATCTGCCATTGATAGCTCAGGCCTTGACCCGAAGCGCTGATGGAGAAGTTGGTGTTATTGCCTTCCGTCACTGTCCTGTCAGAAGGATGGGAATTGATACTCGGCGGGAAATAGATGTTCAGGTTGCTGCCGTTGAAAGCCGTCGGCAACGCCTGGCCCGCCAAGTTGCTGTATTCGCATTGCGAGGTGTTCCACGACAGCGACGAGTTGCCCGACACCGACTTGAAGACCAGCGAAATGAGTTCGCCGTTGCCGATCTCAAGCGTGTGGTTCGACGTAGCCCATGTAAAATAAACAGTGCCACGGCTGGCGTTTACGCGCATCGTGCCGTTGCTCAACTGGCTGTTCGCGTTCTCATAGCCAAGGTAGGTGACCATGTTCTGGTTGTAGTTCAGGGCTAAGCTAATGGCACCCACATTGTTGCAGTTGGTCACAGTGACTGGGATGGAGAAGGCTTGGTCGGCGCAGATGGACACAGAGCCAGTGGAGGTGACAATGGTAGGGATGGGTGGAATGTAAGGCTCCACTGTCAGTGTAGCAGCTTCGGAGGTCACGGGCGAGGGGCAGGTGCCGCTCACCACGCAACGGTATTGGTTGCCGTTCATTTCCAAGCTGACGTTGTTCACGTTCAGCCTCCAGCTGTACACGTTGCTGTGGTTGCCTCCGTTGCTCAGGTTCTGCCAGTCGTTGTCATAAATCGTTTTGATTTGCCACTGATAGCTGAGGCCCGAACCCGAAGCGCCCACTTCGAAAGTGGTGTTTTGGCCTTCCACAAGGTTGCGGTTGGAGGGGTTAGAGGTGATGGAAGGCACGGTGTAGACATTCACCGATCCGTTGCTGTAGTTCGACTGGATGACGGTTCCCGTGGCATCGCTATATTCGCATTGGGTGGTGTTCCAGTTCAGGCCGGTGGAACCCGTGATGCCCTGAAAACGGAGCTCAACAAGGGTGCCGTCGCTCACATTGACGGCGTTCATGTTGGCCCAAGTCATATACACCGTTCCACCGCTCGCGTTGACGAGCATGGTGGAAACGGTGCTGTTGAGGTTTTGGTAGCCTTGGTAGCTGACTTTCGTCGCGTCAAAGTTCAAGGCCAAGCTGATGGCGGCCACACCGTTGCAGTTGGTCAACGTAACGGGAATGACCACCTCGTCGCCCGGACAGGTTGAGCCGCTGCCCACCGAGGTTACAATGGCGGCGTTGGCCCGCATCCAAGGGATGAGGCTGCATAGCAGTATGAGGATTCTTATCTTGCGTGTCATGGCGTCTTATTTTTCGATGATGATTAAAGTAGATTTCACCCAACTGTTGGCACCCTCAAAGGTGATGCGGCAGTTGTACACACCGGCGGCAAGGTTCGAGGTGGCTATTTGTAGCTCGTGGCGACCTTCCTCCTGACGGAAGTCAGCGGCATCCATCACCTTCACGCCCAATGCGTTGAAAACAGCCACGGTCACGCGGCCAGCCTCGGGCAATTGATACACCATCGTGCAAACGTCCTTGGCGGGGTTGGGATAGAGCGACAGAGCTACACCGTCAGCGGTGGTATTCTCGCCCACACTCATGGTTTCGGTGACAATGTCGGGCATGGCAATCACCAAGTCTTCAAGCACTTGTGCATTGCCGTCAGCCAATTCGGAATAGGCTTCCAAGCTGAAGTTCACCGGCTCGTCGATATTGCTCAAATCCTTGGTGCGCACCTTGATATTAATAAGGCCGTCGTTCTCGGCCAAGGCCAAGGGTTGCAGACTGAACCACACGGCGGTCAACTCGCCCTCGTCGGCAGTGAAGAGCAGGCTCTCGCCCGTGGCGGCAAGCACCACGTCTTCTATCTCGATGTATTCCTCGGGATAGCCGAAACGCAGGGTGAGGGCGCCCATCTCAACGGCTTGCTTGATGCTGACAGGCACTTCCATCTCCTGATAGGATTCGGCCATCAGCTGACCTTCGTGCAGCAATTCGATGCTGTTGTCGCGGGTTGCAGGCGTGTATGAACCGTTCACGTCGCCGTAGCAGAGGAAGCTCAAGTCATATTCCACATTTTCTCCTGTAATGCTCATTCCACTGGGGCTGTAGTAATAGAAGTCGCCCGATGGGAATTCTTCATCAACGGCGCGGCGCATGATGAGCATGGCATCGGTGCCGTTGATGTTGCCGCTCAGGTTCACATCGGCGGCTGAAGCTTGAGCACCCGTAAGGGTGTCCAAATGCACATAGTGGCGCATCACCAAGAGGGCATCGGTGGCATTAACGCCAGCGAGGATGTCGATGCCAAAATCGGTGTCTATCGTGTTATAGACCCCGACATGGTAGTTGTTGAAGGTGAACCGTCCGTTACTGTTGGTATTGGCAGCAGCCAATTGGTTGCCGTTCGCATTGATGATCTTCACTCTTTTTGCGGCCATGATTTGTGATTCGTTATAAGTGAAATAGCCTCTCACACGGTTGAAGTTCTCCATCGGGAACCAGCAGGTAGGATTGACCGTGATACGGCCCTTGCTCGGGTCATCCAGCTTGTCGTAAACGAATTCGTCTTCCACCTGTCTATAGCCAGGCTGACCCCAGAAGTTGTAGGTCATATTGATGTTCGAGCTACCATCTTGATATACAGCATAGCCGCCATTGCCATAGATGCTGCAAGCGTACTCGGGAGCGCCACCTAGAGTGAAGGGGGTGACATCAGTGATATAGATACCATGCGAGGCATTGTTTCTGACGACCGTGTTCTTGATGGTTTGACAATATTCATTTGCAAAACGCAAACCATAGCCATTGGAGTTTTGGAATACACAGTTCTCGATTTCAGGAAGCGTTGTTCCTGAAGTATATAAATTATATTCATTGCCTTTTTCTACTATTGTATATTTTAACAATGAAGAAGGATTATTATAATCGTCACTATAGCAATCAAAGAAAATTCCGTTCCAACCACCACTCTCCCCGTTCAGCGACGTAAATGTAATAGGTTGCTCCGCCGTGCCCTCGGCATACAATTCACCATAATGATTAACATAGCCATTATTGTACCAATTACCACCAATGTCCATACGTTTCCCTTCAGCAAACTTCAAGGTAGTTCCCGGCATAAGTGTCAAGCGGCAGTGGTTCGGACTCCAACTGTAACGGCGACCAACTTGAAGGTCGTTCAACACATAATAAGTATATGCATTCCATGTGCGATCAGTGTCAACACGACCACCATCCACCGTGACACCATCATACTGGTTGTCAGAGAAAATGAGATTCTCCAACTCACCCACATAATTTGCATTGTTGTAATAGAGCGTGTAACCCGCATTGTTCTCAAAGGTACAATTTCTCAAAGTATCTCGACTATCTCCCATATATACACAATGCTGGACTGACTGACGGAAAATGCAATCCTCTATCAATCCAGGCTGGTAGGTGCCGCCCAAATACAAATTACGCTCATTACCTTTCTCGACAATGCAATGCTTCAAAGAAGATGATGCACCACTGAAATCATCGCTTTGGCCATTGAACACAAGGCCATTCCAACCACCTATCTCACCGCTGAGAGAAGTGAAGGTGATGGGGTGATCCGCCGTGCCCTCGGCATACAATTCACCATAATGATCAACATAGCCATTATTATACCAATTACCACCAATGTCCATACGATTCCCTTCAGCAAACTTCAAGGTAGTTCCCGGCATAAGTGTCAAGCGGCAGTGGTTCGGACTCCAACTGTAACGACGACCAACTTGGAGGTCACCCAAAATCGCATAACTATTTCCACCCCATGTATGATCTTCATCGACACGACCTCCAGGCATACCAATATTCGCCGTGTTGTTCTGGAAAACGATATTGACAAAATCGCTATTCACAAAATCGCGATCACAAGTTTCATAACGTATCCCAATATGCGAATCCTTCATCGTGCAATCAGAATAGGTAGGATTGCAAGCATTGTTATGATAGACACAACATTCGCTGTGGTTCTCAAAGACCACGGAAACCAAGGATGGTGAAGATGAGTTCACCCAAAGGCCTCTTGGAGCGTTCTTAATGGTGCTGCCTTCAAGGCTTATGCTGGCGTTGTTGAGATATACGTTTTGGTCGCGGGCATCTTGGAAGGTACACCATTTCACAGAAGGTTGGTTGGTGTTTTCGCAAACAAGGTTGGTCGTGCCTTTTTCCACTACGCAGCGGCGCATCGAGGAGTTGGAGCTGTAGTCGCTGCCATCGCGGAAACGCACTCCGTCCCAGCCGCCAATCTCACCATTCAATGAAGTGAAAGTGATGGGCGAAGAAGTGGTACCCACGGCATAGAGCATACCGCCTTGGTTGCTGTTGCGGCCCACATAGAGGCCACAGTTTTGGGCACCCTTAATGGTGGTGCCAGCCTGCACGGTCAATTTGGGCGTGCCGCCATAGATTTCCACATTGCCAAGCAAGGCATAACCGCCCGTGTATTTGTTCCAAGTCTGATCAGAGCCAATCTGTCCACCCGCAATGGCAATGCCAGCCCCCGTGTTGCCGGAAAGCGAGATGCTGCTGCTGCCGAAGGTAAAGGAATGGTCGGGCGTGCAGGAATAGATGCCGTAGAGATTGTTCTTTGAAACCACACTGTTGAAGGTGGCGTTAAAGTTGGAGGAATGGTAACGGATACCAGCGAAGGCATTGCCCATCATGGTGCATGAAGTGCAAGTCGGGGCGGAGTTGTTGAGAACAATACCCGATGTGCCGTTGTAGCTCATAGTGCATGAAGTACATTCAGGTGAAGCGTTGGTAAGCCATAGACCAGCCCCTTCGTTTTGGGTAAAGGTGCAATTGCTGATGGTAGGACTGGAGTTCTGGAACCATACTCCTTGTGCAGCTGTGGACAACTTAAAAGTACAATGGCTGATGGTGGGCTGGTTGGTGTAGTATAGGTGCAAGTTGGCTCCGTTATCACCACGGCCAGCTTTCTCAATAGTAGTATAGTTCATCACGGAGCTTACGCCATTGTCGCTGGCATCCTGAAATTGCACACCATTCCAGCTGCCATTTACGCCATCGTAGGCCGTCAACAGGATGGGATTAGCCTGGGTGCCGTTGAAGTTCACACTGGCTTGCCCAATGCTCATTCCCGTGTTGTTCAAGAACATGATGGTCACGCCCGCCTCGATGTTGTGTGTGCCCGAAGTGAAGCTGATGTCTTGGGTCACCCAATAGGGGCTGCCTGCAAGGGTCAGCGTGGGTATGTCATTCAGGTTGCCGGCCAACTGGCTATAGCCGTTCACCACGAGGGTCACATCCTGCAACGAGAGGTTTTGGGTGCATCCACTGGTCGTCGTGAAGCGGAACATGTATTGCACATAACACTTACTTGAGTTGATGGTGGCGGGGTTGTTGGAGCTTTTCGAGGTCCAGTTGCCAAACACCTTGTTGGCACTGGCAGTTCGGTAAAGTATTTCGCATGAAGTACCTGTTCCTAAGTCGATAGTATATTCTAACTGCTTCAAGGTCTTGGCAGTACCCACATAAAAAGGTTCGCTCACGAAAGCGGTCTTGCGGATGGGCTTGTTCTGTGTGGTCACGGCCATGTAGCTCACATTGTTATTAATGACACCCGAAAGGGTTTCGCCTCCGCAGAAGAAGATTTTGTCGCCGAAGGCGAAGGAAGCGCCTTGGGTTTTTCGTTCGGGCATGAAGATGTCAGACTGAGTCCATGTGAGGGCGGTGGCATCCAAGGCGGTGTAGTAGAAGGCATCGCTTGCAATACTGCCATTGTTGCCGCCGAGGATGGCTAATACGCCGTTGGCGAATACCATGGTGTGGTCGTAGAGGGCTTCAGGCATTTCGGTGCGTTCGGCCCAGGCACCCAGGGTGTTGCTGGTGCTTATCGTGCTGCTCCAAACGGTGTTGGTTGCCGTGGCGTTGGCATTGCAGCCGCCGGTGACGTAGATTTTCGAGTCGTAGAAAGCCACGGCATGGCCGTATCGTGGTTCGGGCAAACTCGTTGCCGCCGTAATGGTGGTGATGTCGCCGTCGGCGTTCACCTTCATCAAGTAGGCGTTGCTGGTGACGGTCTCCACACTATCGACGACGGCGATGCCGCCCAAGAGATAGACGTTGCCCATGGCGAGCACGGCACGCATGCCGTAGGCGGGATTGGGCAAGGTCAGTTCGCTTTCTGTCCAGCTGCCAATGGAGCCGTCGTTATTGAACGGTGCGGAATAAATCTTGTCACTCACGCCGCTGTCGTTGCGACCGCCCATCACAAACAGACGGGTTTGGGTGGCCACCACAGCCATGTCTTTTAATGCGACGGGCATGGCGTTGAGTCCCGACCAGCCCGAGATGCCATTGGCTTGCTGCGTGGCGCGATAGACGGAGTTCACAGCGTTGGTGCCGTTGCTGCTGCCGCCCACGAGATAGACCCAGTCGCGCCAAGTCAACACTTGGTGCTGTTTCAGGGTTTGCGGCATGTTGGTCGTCGAGGCCCATTCGGCCACCGAGGCCATGCGGTATTGCAGGGAAACGCTTCCGTCTGCAATATCCACGAAATAAGGTGAACCGTGCTTGAAGTCATCGGTGCTGGTTTGGGTGAAGTAGGTCAGGTGGTCAAATTCCTGGCCCAACAAGGCCAATGGCGCAAACAAGGCCATCAGCGCGAATAAGAGTAGAGATTTCTTGTACATAATTGTTAGATTTTTGATGATTTATTCTTTGATTGATTTTTTTCTACATAAATTGGATTCCCGAGCGAACCATAACACGAAGGCTTTGCATACAATAATGCATGCCTTATGCAAAAACATTTTTTTAAATATCCATGAATCAAGTAGTTATTAGTTCATTGGTGGTGGATTGATTAGACTTTTGTTTCATTTGATGGGGACAAATGTAAGGATTTTTTCTTTTGGAAAACAAATCCGATGCAACTTTTCCGAAAAACTTATTACAGGTTTTTGGCAGATTTGTTTCAAAAAAAGCACCATTTGATTCTTTATCATTATCTTTGCACCGAAAAACATTCCATTCCGCCATGCTACCCATGAGACTCTACACTGCAGGCATCGCCGATTTCGAACGCATCCGTCAGGACGGACGTGTTTATGTGGACAAGACAGACCTTATCTATAAACTATCGCACGAATCGCAATTTGTATTCCTCAGCCGTCCACGCAGATTCGGCAAATCATTGCTTTGCAGCACGTTGAAATACTATTTTCAAGGTAGGAAAGACCTCTTTGAAGGTCTCGCCATCGCTGAACTGGAAACGGAATGGAAGCAACATCCCGTGCTGCATTTCGATATGAGCAAGTGTAAGAACAAGGAAAATATCAAGGGCATAGTTGAAAACCTCGGTTATCTGCTTGGCAAATATGAAAAGACTTACGGGCTTCCTTTAGGCGACGGCATGTCACTTGGTCTTCGGTTTCAGCGAGTGATTGAGACCGCCCACGAGCAGTGCGGACAGAAAACCGTGGTCATCCTTGATGAGTATGACGCTCCGCTGTTGGATTACCTGCACAAGCCCGAACAATTAGAAGAGGCTCGGCGCATCCTACAGGAGTTCTACCAGATGGTCAAAGCCTGCGACAAGGACGAACAATTTGTCTTCATCACGGGCATCACCAAGTTCAGCCAGTTGAGCATTTTCTCCACCTTGAACAACCTGAGAAACATCTCTATGGAGACTGCCTATTCGGCACTCTGCGGCATCACCAAGGAAGAACTGCTGAACGTTTTCGACCAAGACATCCAAATGCTTGCCGATGAATACAGCAAATACGGATACACCAAGGATATGATGCTCGACTGGCTGAAACAGCAATACGATGGCTACCACTTTTGCGAAGGCTCACCCGATATTTTCAACCCTTACAGCCTGATGAACGTGTTCGTTTCCAAACGTTTGCAGTACTATTGGTTCAGCAGCGGCACCCCGACTTTCCTTTTCGAGGAAATGAAACGCTACAACACCAACTTATTGGAACTGGAGCAGTTGCAAGTGTCCTCCACCCAATTCGACGTGCCCACCGAAGGCATGACCTCAGCTCTGCCCCTGCTTTATCAGAGCGGTTATCTCACCATCAAAGGCTACGACCCCTTCAGGGATGTTTACACGCTCGACTTCCCCAATGCAGAGGTAAAGGTCGGCTTCATGGACAACTTCCTCGCCCGCATGATGAACCTCGGCAACACCAATACAAGAGGTTTCGCTGGCGACTTCTACGCTCATCTCTACCACCATGACCTCGACTCGGCCATGAAAGCCATGCAAGCCTTCTTCGCCTCAATCCCTTACATGGAGTTCGGCGAAAAGGCGTTAGACGACATCACCAAATACGAAGCCTATTACGAAGTGTTGACCTATGTTGTTTTCTCCATCTTCAACTGCCGTACGTTCACGCAAGTGAAAGTGGCACGTGGCAAAACTGATGTGGTGGTCTTCATGCGTGATGCTGTCTATGTGATGGAACTGAAGATGCACGGCTCGGCGGAAGAAGCCCTGCATCAAATCGATAGCAAGAATTACGCGATTCCCTATCAAGCCGAGGGTAAGCCTGTGATTAAGATAGGCATCGCCTTCTCACAAGAAACTAAAACGGTTTCGGACTGGATTATTGCGAAAGACTAGGAAATAGCCATACTTCTACACCACCACCTCAAAAATCCGCTTCCCGTTCCATTCAATCCATTGTGGCTCTGTGTCTTGCTTGTTTTTCGAGAAGTCGAAAGTGACCAAATAGCCTTCTTCCATACCACGAATGGCGAGGTACTCGGAAAGCTGGTCACGGCCAAGTTCCTCGTATTTGTCGCCGTGCCAAATCTTCAACTCAACGATGAACTCCTGCTTGTCGTAGGTCACCACCAAGTCCATACGGCGGTTGTCGCGGGTTTGCGGCTCGACGTAATAGAAGCCGATGCCATTGATGATG
>Ga0326512_10002376_pt1 | contig 13968 bp, 13 predicted proteins | sample 1_2617_0518_D_FD_203652 | JGI IMG/M metagenome (GOLD analysis project Ga0326512, IMG submission 203652) | Bovine rumen microbial communities from UC Davis, California, United States - 1_2617_0518 | ecosystem: Host-associated > Mammals > Digestive system > Stomach > Rumen | place: USA... | reverse complement strand
CATCTCCCTCTTGTCTTCCGGCAGCATCCTGGCGAAATTGCTCAGATCCGTAAAAGACATATACAGCTCGTAGGGCTGACGGGACACGATTCCGTGCTTGCTTTCTATATTGGTCATATTTTTCTATCTTTGTGCGTTGCAAAGTTAACAAAAATCATGCACAAAATTTACTTCGAGAAGCGTTGCATCATCATTTGTTCCCCCGAGGAGGAAGCCCTGGCAGACCCGAACTCCGTGGAGTTCCATATGGGAGATAAGGTAGACATCGGCGCCCTGGTGAGAATGTTCGAGGTGCAGGACACCCTTTCCCGCATCTACATCCCCTCTACGGACATAGAGCAAAGCTACCGGAGAATCTGTGCAGAGTTCAGGGAGGTGACGGCCGCGGGAGGGCTGGTTTCCAACCGCCGCGGAGACTACCTTCTCATTTCCCGAAACGGGCTCTGGGACCTTCCCAAGGGTCATCAGGAAGCTGGAGAAGACATAGAGGTATGTGCCGTGAGGGAAGTCCAGGAAGAAACCGGTGTGGACCAGCTGCAGCTGCGCCGGCTCATCTGCATCACGGACCACGTGTATTTCCGGAACAATCTGTGGCACCTCAAACACACCTGGTGGTACGATATGCTGTACACGGATCCCACCAACCTTACGCCCCAGCGGGAAGAAGACATTACCAAAGCGGCCTGGGTGGCCAAGAGCTCCCTGCCGCCTTTCCTTAAAAACACCTATCCTTCCATTCAGGAAGTCTTCCGGGAAGCAAGGATCTAAAGCTTCTCCTGTTCTTTCTGGTAAAGTTCCCAGGAATTGTAGAGATTCTGCCAGATGGCATACAGCCCGCCGGCCACGGAGGTGACGGGCGTCATATAGTTATAGCCCAGCCAGATGAGGAAACCGGTATTCTTCTGGCCCAGGGCCTGGCCGGCGGTGAGATTGTCCACCGCGTCCTTCTGCATGCGGTGTCCGGTAAAGAACTGGAGGGCGCAGGAGAGGACGGAAATCACCACGATGCCGCCGAAAGCCCAGGGGCCCAGGTGGCTCAGGAGCAGCGCCCGGGTAGAGAGCACCATGGCCAGGGTGAGCCCCACGCCCCAGATATAGAAGGAGTTGGAGGCCCAGCGCATCAGGCGCCGCTGCAGCCGGGGGAGGGTGTAGCGGACCAGCCAGGCCAGCAGCCCGGGCAGGATGAGCACGGGGAAAACCTGGAGGGCAAGATGTCCCACATAGGCCCAGAAGCCCATTTGGGCCGACGGATTCACCAGGGGAATCACCAGCGGAATCAAGAAGGTTCCGGCCAGGTTGATAATTACCAAATAGGTGACGGTTCCCGCCAGGTGGCCGCCCAGCCGGTCTGTGATAACACCTGCGGCCGATGCGGTGGGGCAGATGAAACACAGCATGGCGCATTCCAGCAGCATGCAGAGGGTGCTGCCGGATTCCGTGAACAGGACGCCCAGGGCGAAAAGCAGGAACAGGCCCACCTGCAAGGCCAGGGCCTTCAGGTGCCAGGACTTGAACTGGAGGTCGTGCGGGGAAATTTTCACGAACTGGAAAAACAGCAGGATGGCAATCACGACCCGCTGCCCTTCCGAAGCCGCCAGGTGCAGCCATTTTCCGTACGGGTGCAGGGCCCCCGTGAAATGGTACATCAAATAGAGGCTGATGCCCAGCACGATGGCGGCGGGCAGCATCCACTCCCGTATGATCCTACCCCATTTACTCATGGGAGGAGACCATTGGCCCGAAAAGTTTTTCCACGAAGGGGTCTGTCAAGCGCATACAGATGCCCGTGAGAAGGGCCAGGATGAGGGTCCCCTCGCGGATGACCACGGTGGTGCCGTTGCCGGTAAGGAGGCCGAAGGCAAACCAGGAGAAGGCTACGGTGATGAGCACGAAGGCCACGTCAAAAAGCACTTTCATAGTGCTGAAAGGCTTCTGGAGCGTGTCGGAGAGTACCACCACGGTCTGGTCTCCGGCCAGAATCCAGCCTTTTCCCACCACTTCCAGCTTGATGCCGATGGCGGTCAGGAGTACGCCCAGAAGGCAAAGCCCGATCTGGGCCGGATAGCTGGTGCAGGGAGTGAAGGCGTCGAACAGCCAGATGGCGGCGTCGCACATATAGCCGAAGACAAAGGCGGCGGGAATCTGCATTAGATACTCCAGTCTGAATTTCTTTCTGAGGATGGCCATCTGCAGCAGGATGAGCACCAGATGCATCATCCAGGTGAAAGTGCCCACGCTGATGCCTTCCCACCGCAGGTTGAGGATGGTGGGCGGGCAGGAGGGAGGAGATATCCCCAGATTGGATTTGATGGAAATGCCCACGCCCAGGGCTACGATGACAAGGCCCAGGGTGGAGATTCCGTATCGGATGGCTATCTGTTTAGCGCGCATAAAAACTCGGCATTGGGGGTGCAAATATCCGCATTATTGTGTAATTTTGCAAATTCGTGTTCTTACTATTATTTAATTGTTGTTCTATGAAAAAGTCATTGATCATCATGATGTCTCTCCTTTCCTTTGCGGCTTGCGGCCCCAAGACTGGAGCTCCTGCACTGGATCTCACAGACCTGGACACCACCGCCAGCCCTAAGACAGACTTCTACCAGTATGCCACCGGCGGCTGGCAGGTAAAGAATCCGCTTCGTCCGGAATTCTCCCGTTACGGCAGCTTCGACGCCATCCGCGAACGCACCCAGGAAAACCTCAACGCGCTGTTTGAGAGTATGATCACCCTGGAGGCCAAACCCGGCAGCGTGAACCAGAAAATTTCCGACCTGTACAAAATGGCCCTGGACTCCACCACCCGCAACGCCCTGGGTGCAGAGCCCATCCAGCCGTATATCGCACAGATCAGGGCCGTTGAGACCCGTGACCAGCTGGCCACCCTCATGGGAGAAATGGCGCTTTACGGAGACGGCGGCTTCTTTGGCACCGGCGTAGAGGCCGATCTGGCCAACAGCGACGTCCAGGTTCTGTATATGGGCCAGGGCGGCCTGGGTATGGGAGATCGCGATTACTACCTGAAAGAGGAAAACAAGGCGCTGTACGACGGTTATCAGGCCTTGCTGGTCAAGGCCCTTACCCTGGCCGGAATCGAGGACGCGGAGACGCTGGCCCAAAAAGATTTGGACGTGGAAAACGCTCTGGCCAAGATTTCGTGGACCCGCGAGCAGAACCGCAATATGCAGGCCATCTACAACCCCATGTCCAGCAAGGATATCCAGACCCGCTGGCCCGGTCTCCGTTTTGACAAATACTGTGCTCCCGCCGGCATTTCCGACCAGGAGAAAGTAATTGTCCAGCAGCCCTCTTACTTCGACGGCCTTTCCGCCATTCTGGAAAAATGCGACCTGGAAGACCTCAAGGCCTATATCCTGTGCCAGTACGTGAAAGATCAGTGCAGCGCCCTCAGCGACGACTTCTACACCGCCTCCTGGGAGTTCTTCTCCCACCAGATGGGCGGCGCCAAGGAGCAGCAGCCCCGCTGGAAGCGTGCGATGAGCGTTCCCAACAGCCTCCTTGGAGAAGCCGTGGGTGAAATGTACGTAGAGCGCTACTTCCCGGAAAGCTCCAAGCAGAAGATGGTTACCCTGGTGGAGAACCTCCGCACCGCCCTGGGAGAGCACATCGACGCCCTGGAATGGATGAGCGACAGCACCAAGGTCCGCGCCCGCGAAAAGCTGGCCGCCTTCACCGTGAAAATCGGCTATCCCGACAAGTGGAAAGACTACAGCACCCTGGAAATCAATCCGGAGAACAGCTACTATGAGAATCTCCGCAACGCCAGCGCCTGGTACGTGAAAGACAACCTGAGCAAACTGGGCAAGCCCACCGACAAGACCGAATGGGGAATGACTCCGCAGACGGTGAACGCCTACTACAACCCCACCACCAACGAAATTTGCTTCCCGGCAGCCATCCTCCAGAAGCCTTTCTTCGATCCCGATGCCGACGATCCCGTGAACTATGGCGGAATCGGCGTAGTCATCGGCCACGAAATGTCCCACGGCTTTGACGACCAGGGATCGATGTTCGACGCTTCCGGCAATATGGTGAACTGGTGGACGGCCGATGACAAGGCCAAGTTCGACGCTTTGGGTGACAAACTGGTGGCCCAGTTCGACGAGGTGGAGATTCTGCCCGGCGTGAAGGCCAACGGCCGCTACACCCTGGGAGAGAACATCGGTGACCACGGCGGCATTTCCATCGCCTACAGCGCTATGGAGAATGCCATCCGGGGCAAAAAAGACCCGAAGATTGACGGTTTCACCGCTCCCCAGCGCTTCTTCCTGAGCTATGCCGCCATCTGGGCCCAGAACATCACCGACCAGGAAAAGGCCCGCCTGACCAACCTGGACGTGCACTCCCTCGCCGTGAACCGCGTGAATGTGTCCGTGAGAAACTTCCAGACCTTCTTCGACGCTTTCGACATCCGGGAAGGTGACCCGATGTTCCGTCCGGAAGAGGAGCGCGTCCACATTTGGTAGCGGAACGCTTCATATCGAGAAAACTTAAATTCCAAGGAAACGTGGCGGCGGTGGCAATCGCCGTCAGTTTCTTTGTTATCATCGTGGCCGTTGCCGTCACTTCCGGATTCCGGAATTCCATCCGGCAGGGAGTGGCGGCGATGACCGGAGATATCCGCATTTCCCCGCTTGGCGGTCCGGATTCGGAACCCGCCCCGATGCCCCGGCACATTCCCGGGGAGGATGAGATTCTGGCCCTCCCGGGCGTGAAGGAGATTGTCCCCGCCGTCGTCCGCGCCGGCATTGTCAAAAACGGCGAAATCGTCCACGGTGTGGTGGTCAAGGGCATCCAGCGGGCCGATTCATCCCTCAGCGTTTCCATTCCCCGGCGCCTGAGCGAAATCACCGGCCTGGGCGCGGGAGACCCCATCACAGTCTATTTCGTGGGAGAAAAAATAAGGGTAAGGAAGTTTACCGTCTCCGGCATTCACCGGGACGTGCTGGAGCTGGACGACAACCTCCTGGTCTATGCCAATCTGGAAGACATGCAGCGCCTCAACGGCTGGTCTTCCGACCAGGTTTCCTGCCTGGATATCCTCACCGGGGAGCGCAATCCCGAAGGGCTGGTTCCCGCCATCGGCAACTATGCCGGGGATTATTATGTCTCCTCCTCGCGAAAGAGTTACCCCCAGGTGTTCGAATGGCTCAACCTCCTGGACTTCAACGTACTCATCATCCTGGCCCTGATGACGGTCGTGGCCGGCTTCAATATGGTGAGCGGCCTTCTGATCATGCTCCTCAGGAATATCTCCACCATCGGCACGCTCAAGACCCTGGGGATGGACAACCGGGCCGTGGGGAGGCTGTTCGTGCGCATCGGCGCAGAGGCCGTCCTGAAAGGGATGCTCATCGGCAATGTACTGGCCCTGCTTTTCTGCCTCATCCAGGGCACCACGCACCTGATTCCCCTGGATCCGGACAACTACTTTGTCTCCTGGGTCCCTGTACACGTCAATCCGTTATGGATACTGGCGGCCGACGCCGTCGCCTTCCTGGGCATCCTGGCCCTGCTCTGGCTCCCCACGCGGATGGTGGCGCGGATAGACCCCGCCCAGACCGTCAAGGCCGATTAAATCCGCGCTTCGCGGAAAACCTCCTGAATGGAGGGATAGCTGTTTTTCAGGAACGGCGGCAGGGATGACTTGGCCACCCAGGCCGCCTTGGTGATGTCTTCTTCGCGCTGCGGGGTAAGGTTGGTGGGATCCGTGTACAGCATATCGTACCACCAGGTATGCTTGAGGTGCCAGAGCCCCTGGCGGAAGTACACGTGGTCCGTGATGCAGATCAGGCGCCGGAGGTCCAGCTGGTCCACGCCCGTTTCCTCCTGCACTTCGCGCATCGCGCAGACTTCGATATCCTCCCCTTCCTCCTGGTGGCCCTTGGGAAGGTCCCAAAGCCCGTTCCTGGAGATGAGCAGGTAGTCTCCCCGGCGGTTGCTCACCAGGCCTCCGGCCGCGTTCACCTCCCTGAACTCCGAACAGATGCGCCGGTAGGTGCGTTCTATGTCACCGGTGGGGATGTAGATGCGCGAGAGGGTGTCCTGCACCTCGAACATCCTTACCAGGGCGTGAATGTCCAGAATCTCCCCCACATGGAACTCCACGGAGTTGGGGTCTGCCAGGGCTTCCTCTGAGGGAGAGCAAATGATGATGCAACGTTTCTCGAAGTAGATTTTGTGCATAGTTTTTGCTATATTTGCAGCACGCAAAGATAAGTAATTATGACCGAAATAGAAAGCAAACACGGCATCGTGTCCCGCCAGCCCTACGAGATGTATATGTCTTTCGTAGATCTGCAGAACTTCCAGCGGATGCTTCCGGAAGACAAGCGGGATATGATCACGGCAGACTATGACACCCTCACCGCCACGGTGCAGGGCTTCCATATCGGCGTAAAGGTCCACCAGAGGGTTCCGTATTCCCGCATCGAACTGGTCGATTTCGACGCCCCCTTCGCCTTCCATATCGTCCTCCATTTCGAGCCCGCACGGGAAGACCCGTACAAGACGGATTTCTGGATCAAGGTGGAGGCCGACCTCAACCTGATGATGAAGATGATGCTCTCCGGAAAGGTGAAGGACGCCCTGGACAAGGTGGTGGACGGACTGGTGGATGCCTCCAACGGCAAGATGCCGGAAGGGTTCGATCCTTCGCAGTGGGCCAGATAGACTCTTCGCTGCGCTCAGAATGACAGTGTTACCCGGAGGATTTCAGGACTTGCTCACCCGCTCCCTTGGTCAGGAGCGGGCCCGTTGTGTTCTGGAGGCGTTGCAAAAACCCGCCTCCGTCTCGTTGCGCCTGAATCCCTCCAAACTGCGGACCTGCCCGTTTCCCGACGCCGAGCCCGTTGCCTGGAGCCCCTGGGGCTTCCTCCTGAAGGAGCGTCCGGTCTTCACCCTGGACCCGCTGCTGCACGCCGGCGCCTATTACGTACAGGACACATCGGCCATGTTCGTGGGACATCTTTTCCGGCAGCTGGAACTGGAGCCCGATGCGCTTGTGCTGGACCTTTGCGCCGCTCCGGGCGGGAAGACCACCGACCTGGCCGCCTCCCTCAGGGAACGCTTCGGGGACCGCTTCACCCTCCTTTCCAACGAGGTGATGCGAAGCCGCTACGGCATCCTCCGCGCCAACGTGGAAAGCTGGGGAGACCCCCGCGTGGGGACTGTCTCCCGGGATCCTTCGGCCTTTGGGCAGGACCCCCTTTTCGATGCCATCGTGGCTGATGTCCCCTGCTCCGGAGAGGGGATGTTCCGCAAAGACCCGCGGGCTGTGGCGGAATGGTCCCCGGAAAACGTCGAATTCTGCGCGGCGCGTTCCCGCCGCATCCTGAGGGACATCTGGCCCGCCCTGAAGCCCGGCGGATGGCTCCTCTACTCGACCTGCACCTTCAACCGGACCGAAAACGACGAAACCGTGGCCTGGATAGCCTCGGAGCTGGGGGCCGATATCGTTCCGCCCCGGAGCGAAGCACCCGCCCTCTGCACGGAAAACGGTTACCTGATGCTTCCCGGAGCGGTGCCCGGAGAAGGCCAGTACGCGGCCGTCCTCCGTAAGCACGGCACGCCGGAACATCTGCGCGGCGCCAACCCCTTCTCCCTTTTCCGGGCCGAAGTCCCCGCACCGGCTTTTCCCGCCCCCCGCTGGAACCTCTCCCGCGAGGAGGCCCTCCGCTACCTGCACGGAGATGCGCTGCAGCTCCCGGCGGAGGCTCCCGTCGGCCCGCTTACCCTTTGCTATCAAGACCTGCCGCTGGGCCCGGCCAAAAACCTGGGTAAACGCTGCAACAACCTCTATCCCAAAGCCAAACGAATCAGAATGGATATCCGATGAAACATTTCCTTACCCTTTTTGTCAGCCTTGCCTTCCTTGTGCCCGCCATCGGGCAGGAGAGCTATTCCCGCGAAGAATTCCTGCGCCGCTACAACAACCTCACCGAAAGGGTGGGTGCCAGCGGAGTGGGCGTGGAAACCCTCCTGAACAAATGGGAGGAAGCCTGGCCCGACGATGTCAACCATCGGCTGGCCCGCTTCTCCTTCAGTTTCAACCGCTGCCAGTCCTCCCGGGTGGTGCCGCTGGAGAAGGAACGCTATATGGGCAATCCCCCGCTCCTGACGATGACCGATTCCCTGGGAAAGAAGGTGAACTATTTCGAGGTGTACGATTATGACGACGAGCTGTTCGCCGATGCCAATTCGGCCATCACCCGGGCCATTTCCGCGCAGGAAAACCGCCTGGACTGGCGTTTTCTCAAAATCAACGCCCTGATGGCCTATGAGAAGGAAGAGCCCGAAATGACCCTCCAGGAGCTGAAATCCCTGGCCGACTATCATTTCAAGCGCAAGCCCGACTGGGAGCACGAAACGATGGGAAGCGTCTCGCCCGAGCAGTTCAACGCCCTGATGCAGGACTACTGCGCGGCCCTTTTCCAGATAGGCAGCCCCAAGTCCTCGGAAGCTTTCCGTCTCCTGTCCGAGTATCTTCTCGGTTACTGCAAGGAAGAGCCTATGTACCTGGACAACCTGGGCTCCTATTACCTGGTCAGGAAAGATTATAAGAAAGCCCGGAAATACTTCGACCAGGTGCTCAAGAAGCATCCCGAAGATATGACCGCCCTCAGGAACTGCATCCTGATGGCCCGGACCCAGAAAGACGTGAAGCTGGAGAAGAAGTACCTTGCCCTGATGGCCCGCTACGGAGAGACGGAGACCGACCGGAAGTCGGCCCAGACCCGTCTGGACGCCTACGGGAAAAAGTAGTGAAACTATTTTCCGAAATCTACCGTATATATAGAGTATCATTAATACGGAGTAAATGAAACTTTCTCAATTCAACTTCGGGTTCACCGAGGATCTCATCGCCCAGGAACCTCCCCGCTGGAGAGACGAGGCCCGCCTGATGGTCCTCCACCGTGAAAGCGGTGAAATCGAGCACCGCGTGTTCAAGGACATCATCGACTATTTCGGAAAAGGGGATGTCTTCGTCCTCAACGACACCAAGGTTTTCCCCGCCCGCCTGTACGGCAAGAAGGAAAAGACCGGGGCCGATATCATGGTCCTCCTGCTGAGGGAACTCAACCGCGAACAGCGCCTGTGGGACGTCATCGTGGATCCCGCCCGCAAAATCCGTATCGGCAACAAACTGTATTTCGGGGAAGACGAGTCGATGGTGGCGGAGGTGATTGACAACACCACCTCGCGCGGCCGCACCCTCCGTTTCCTGTTCGACGGTCCCTATGAAGACTTCAAGGAAGCCCTCTTCGCTCTGGGAGAGCCCTACGTGCCGGAGTGGGTCAAGAAAAAGACCGGTCCGGAGGATGTGGAAAACTACCAGACCATCTTCGCCGTCAACGAGGGTGCCGTAAGCGCCCCCGCCGCCGGCCTCCACTTCAGCCGGGAGCTGTTCAACCGGATGATCCTGAAAGATATCGGGAAGGCTTTCATTACCGTTCATATGGGTATCGGCCACTTCCGCACCGTGGATGTGGAAGACCTTTCCAAGCACCGGATGGACTCCGAGCGCCTGATCATCCCCGAACAGGCCGCCGCCGTCATCAACAAGGCCAAGCGCGGCGGACACAAGGTGTGTGCCATCGGCGCCACCGTGATGCGCGGCCTGGAAACCTATGTCACCACCACTCACGAGGTGAACGCCTTCGACGGATGGACCAACAAGTTCATCTTCCCGCCCTACCAGTACTCTGTTCCGGATGCCATCGTCTCCAACTTCCACCTTCCCCAAAGCACGATGCTGATGAGCGTAGCCGCCTTCGGGGGATACAAGCCGGTGATGGCCGCTTATGAAGAGGCGCTCAAGGAAGGCTACAAATTCGGCCCTTACGGAGACGCCCTCCTCATTGTTTAGGCTGTTGTTTCAGCCGATTGGCATTAAAAAACAGCTTACAGACAACTGAAACAACGCAAGTGGACCTCCGCCTGCGTTGTTTTTTTGTTTTTCCGCCGTATCTTGGCGGCATGATTAACGATGACGAAAACGTGGCGCTGTGCGCGCTGAACAAAATTTTTGGCTACCATCCCCGCCTGGCCCTCTCCCTGATGGAAGCCGCCGGATCGGCCGCGACGGTCTTTTCCGGAGAGAAACCCTGCCTGCCCGGATATCCGGAACTGGCTGCTCAGCTGAATGCATCCACCCTGGACTGGGCGGCCGCGGAAATCAAAAGCGTGACGGAAAAAGGCTTCCGTTTCCTGGGTCTTTCCGACCCGGAGTATCCGGACGCGCTCCGCGAGATTCCGGACCCGCCGCTGGGACTGTACCTGAACGGAAGCTCTTCCCCGGCCGAGATTTTCCAACTGCATCCCCTCGTCGGGGTGGTGGGGACGCGGGATATCAGTCCGTACGGAAAGGACTGGTGCCGGAAACTGGTACAGGGACTGGCCGACGCCCCGGTAAAACCCTGCATCGTGAGCGGCCTCGCCCTCGGAGCCGACGGAATCGCCCACCGGACAGCTCTGGAATGCGGCCTTCCCACCATCGGAGTGATGGCGACGGGCATCGATTCCGTTTACCCCTGGCAGCACGAGCCGCTGGCCATGGAGATGGTACGCACCCCGCGCTGCGCCCTGGTGACCGACTATCCGATGGGCAACGCTCCGCTGGCGCTGAATTTCATCCGGCGCAACCGGATCATCGCCGCGCTGGTCCGGGCCGTGATTGTGGTGGAGTCCAAAACCAAGGGCGGTTCCCTGATGACGGCCAAATACGCCTGCGGCTACGACCGGGAGGTTTACGCCCTCCCCGGCCGGGCCGACGATATCCGCAGCGCCGGCTGCAACTCCCTCATCCGCGAGAACATGGCCTTGATCATCACCACCCCGGAGGACCTCGCCGCCCGGCTGGGACTGGGGGCGCCGGTGCGAAGGGCGGGTACTTCCTGGGGCAGCGGTCCGGAAGGGTTCCGCAGCTCCCTGGAACGCCGTTATCCCGCCGTGCCGGAAGCCGTGCGGCTGGGGATGGCCGTGTATCGACACCGGGGAATCACTCCCGAAGAACTGGCTTCGCTCCTGGACCTTCCCTATCCCCGGATACTGGAACTGGCAGGCCTTCTGGAAGCGGACGGATTCCTGACCATGGACCTCCTTCGGCGCTGCTCTGCCCTGGAACGGCGTTGAATCCGGGAAAAAATATGTATATTTGCGTTTATGTTTGTGGATACGCATACGCATTTCTACGACGAGTGGCTGCTCCCGGATGCGGAACAGGCCGTCCAGAGGGCCCTGTCGGCCGGCGTGGGGAAAATGATCCAGGCCGATGTGGACTCCCGTGAAAGGCCGGCCATGTGGGAAATCGGAGACCGCCACCCCGGCGTCCTTTTCCAGATGGCGGGCCTGTATCCCGGTTCCGTCACGGAAGACAACTGGCAGGAAGAGCTGGATCTGGTCGCGGAAACCGTTGCGTCCCGGAAAGTCGTCGCCATCGGCGAAATCGGCCTGGACTATCACGAGGGGAAGGAATTTGCCGAGCGGCAGAAAGAAGTCCTGAGACTGCAGCTGGAGCTGGCCGCCCGGCTGGACCTTCCGGTCAACATCCATTTGCGGGATGCCTGGGAAGACTTTTTTGAGTTGCTTTCGGATTGCCGGCATCTGCATCTGAGGGGCAATCTGCATTGTTTTACGGCCAGCTACGAAATCTACGAAAGGGCCAACCGCTGGGGCCGGTTTTCCGTGGGCATCGGCGGAGTGGTCACCTTCAAGAACGCCACGCTGGCCAAAACCCTGGAGCGCATCCCCACGGAAATGATTCTGCTGGAAACCGACGCGCCCTACATCGCCCCCGTCCCCTACCGCGGCCGGCGGAACGAGAGCGCCTATCTCCCCTCCATCGCCGCCAAGGTGGCTCAGGTAAAGGGACTCTCCCTTGCAGAAATAGAATCGATAACCACCCATAACGCTGAAACGCTGTTCGGAATATGACCTCATCCATCCTGATCATTTACACGGGGGGCACCATCGGAATGAAGGAAGACCCGATGGACGGAACCCTCAAACCCTTTGACTTCAGCCAGATTATGGAAGAAGTCCCGGAACTGAACAAGTACGATGTCCGGATTGACTCGCACACCTTCGCGCCCCTGATAGACTCTTCGGACGTGGAGCCCACCCTTTGGGTTTCCCTGGCCGAGATTATCCGGGACCGCTACGAGGACTATGACGGCTTTGTCATCCTCCACGGCACCGACACGATGGCCTACAGCGCCTCCACGCTCAGTTTTATGCTGGAAGGGCTCACCAAGCCCGTGGTCTTCACGGGAAGCCAGCTGCCCATCGGCGTAGCCCGCACCGACGGAAAGGAAAACCTGATATCGGCCGTGGAAATTGCCGCCGCCAAGGACCGCGATGGACACGCGCGCGTACCGGAAGTGTGCATTTACTTCGATTCACGGCTCCTTCGCGGCAACCGGTCCACCAAATACAGCGCCGAGGCCTTCAACGCCTTCGCTTCGCCCAACTGTCCGCCCCTGGCCGAGGCCGGCATCCAGATCCGCTACAACACCGACCTCATCCGAAAGCCCGTCTATTGGGATGCCCAACTGCGGGTCCAGACCCACCTGGACACCCGTGTCTCCATCCTGAAAGTGCATCCGGGAATGACCCCGCAGGTGATGCGGTCGGTCGTTTCCGACCCCCTGACCCGGGCCTGCATCCTGGAAACCTACGGTTCCGGCAACGCCCCTTCCCGGGACTGGTTCCTGGACATTGTGCGGGAAGCCGGCGAAATGGGGAAGATTTTACTGAATGTGACCCAGTGCAAATCGGGCACCGTGAATATGGACCTGTATGCCACCGGTGCCATGCTCAAGCGCGCAGGAGTGCTTTCCGGAAGCGATATCACCACCGAAGCCGCCCTGGGAAAACTCTTCTCCCTGATGGGCCGTAACGAGCAGAACCAGTGGGTAAAAACGATGCTGGAAAAGAACCTTTGCGGAGAAATAACGAAATAATCTTTGGCAAATTGGATTTTTATTCCTAAATTGCACGACCAAAAGAGAAATTTTTTTATTAAACTAATTCAACTTATAACTAACAACACAAAAACGATTATGAAAAAGTTTTTCATGTTTTTGGCAGTCGCCGGTCTTGTGACCTTCACTGCAAACATTGCTTCCGCCCAGGATGAGGGCGCCGCTCCTGCCGCTCAGGAACTGGTTGACGAAGCCGATGAGGTTGTGGACCTTTTCGCCGGTTCCGGTGAGGAAGTTCCCCTCCACCAGGCTCTCAAGACCAAGTTCATCGAAGGTGGTGCAGGCTTCATGTCCCTGATCATCATCTGCCTCATCATCGGTATGGCCCTGGCCATCGAGCGCATTCTTTACCTGGCCTTCTCCAAGACCAACACCACCAAGCTCCTCGAGAATGTAGAGGCTGCTCTGGCAAAGGGTGGCATCGAAGAAGCCAAGAAAGTATGCCGTGAAACCCGCGGCCCCGTGGCCAGCATCTTCTATCAGGGTCTCCTCCGCGCAGACCAGGGTATCGACGTGGTTGAAAAGACCATCGTTTCCTATGGCGGCGTTCAGATGAGCCTGATGGAGAACGGCCTCAGCTGGATCGGCCTGTTCATCTCCATCGCCCCGTCCCTCGGATTCCTTGGTACCGTTATCGGTATGATTCAGGCCTTCGACGCCATCCAGGCTGCCGGTGACATTTCCCCGAACGTTGTGGCCGGCGGTATGAAGGTCGCCCTTATCACCACCGTGGGCGGTCTCATCGTCGCTATGATTCTCCAGATCTTCTACAACTATATCATCGCCAAGATCGACTCCCTGTCCATCGATATGGAAGACTCTTCCATCCGCTTCGTGGACACGATGGTCAAATTCAACAACAAGAAATAAGTAACCCCCTTTAATTCCTGTTAAAAATGGAAAACCAGAAATACGCTAAATTTATCAAGATTGTTCTTTGGGTCCTTTTGATCTTGAGCATCTG
>Ga0326512_10002375_pt1 | contig 13970 bp, 21 predicted proteins | sample 1_2617_0518_D_FD_203652 | JGI IMG/M metagenome (GOLD analysis project Ga0326512, IMG submission 203652) | Bovine rumen microbial communities from UC Davis, California, United States - 1_2617_0518 | ecosystem: Host-associated > Mammals > Digestive system > Stomach > Rumen | place: USA... | reverse complement strand
GCAAGACCATCACCGCGCTGCAAAACGTTACCAATGAAAACGAACGCGCTGCCATTGCCCAGAAGCTGTTCGGTCGTTCTGCCATGGAGCTGGGGCCGCTGCTCAATACCAGCGCAGCCGACACCCAGGCGATGAAAGACCGGGTGCATGAGCTGGGTGGCGTGATGTCCAATGAAGCCGTAAAAGCTGCTGCTGCCTATCAAGACAACCTACAGGATATGCAGACGGCGATCAGCGGAGTGAAGCGGAGCATCGTTCAAGAGTTCATTCCCGGTTTGTCGCAGCTCATGGCGGCTTTCACAGATGTTCTGGCTGGTGATGACCCGGGCGAAGCGCTGGACAAAGCCATAGACAGCAACGTTGGTGGGATGAATAACGCGCTGGACAAGATAGTGTCAATTGGTGAGCGCATCGTGCCTGGGCTTGTAAATGCGATTATAAAGGCAGCTCCAAAGCTGCTTGATGGCGCAACACAACTCGTATGGACACTGGGCGAAGCCATCATCGAAAATCTGCCGCAGCTTGTGAAAGCAGGACTGGAAATTGTTGTGATGCTGGCAAACAGTATAGCCCAAAATTTGCCGGAACTGATACCGACCATAGTTGATGTCGTTCTGGAAATTGTGGATATCCTGACAGAACCTTCGACCCTTGGCTCACTGGTGGATGCAGCCATCGCCATCATTATCGCTCTTGCCGAAGGGCTGATAGACGCTATGCCCAAGCTGATCGAAAAGGCCCCGATCATTGTGGCACAGTTGGTCACGGCGATCATCACCAACGCCCCGAAGCTGCTGGGGGCTGCCGTGCAGCTCATGGCGACATTCGCGCAGGGTATTGTTCAAAATATCTTCGCGGTGATAAACGCCATCGGGCAGATGTGGAAAAGCATCGTAGACAGCATCACAGGCTTCATCAAGAGCGCGTGGGACTGGGGTAAGGATTTGATCAACAACTTCACCGAGGGTATCAAGGCGTTTATTTCCAAGCCCATAGATGCCATTAAGGGACTGGCAAGCAAGATCAAGGCTTTCCTTGGTTTCTCTGAGCCGGACGAAGGGCCGCTGGCGAACTTCCACACCTATGCTCCCGACATGATGGCTTTGTTTGCTAAAGGCATCACGGACAACCAGGGCCTGATTACAGATGCGATCGCTGGGGCGTTTGATTTGCAGCCGCAGATCGCGGCGAACGTCAATGACAGCGCGGCTGGGCACGAGTTCACCGTTCCCCGCTCTACACCCGCGACCGCGCCCACCCAAATCAACCTCATACTCGATAATACCGTTATTGGCCGCGCGCTGCTTCCCTATATACGGGGTGAAGAAATGCGCGTCGGCATCCAGCTTGCGGGAGGTGTTTTGTAATGTTCACGGTTGATGGCCTGACCTGGTCCATCCCCTGCGACATCGAGCGCACCGCCGAGGTCACTTCCAGCGACATATCGGGCATGCTGCTTGACGGTTCATACTTCAACGACGTGCTGGGCACCTACATGAAGTATACGGTAACAGTCTGCCCGAACCCGCAGCAGATGGGCGACTATTACAGCCTGTTCCGGCTGCTGTCCGAGCCCGTAGGCGGACATACCTTTGTGCTGCCCTACGACAACAGCACCATACAGATCACAGGCCGGGTGGAGGACATCAGCGACGTTTACGTGCGTATGCCGAACGGAGGGGTATACTGGAAGGGCGCGTCGTTTACTGTGATAAGTAATGCACCGACACGCGAACAGACCCTTTCCGAGGCTATCCAGCGCGGCCTGACGCCGCTGCCGGACGTTCAGGAGCCGCAGATCGGCGACACCTACACCTATACCGCAAACGGCTGGGTACCCGCGAATCAGGGGGGCTGATTATGTATATCGAGCTGACCTACTGGCACGAAAACCCGGATACCGGGGAGATTGACATCGAGAGCGGCAACTACCAGATAAAAAACCTGTCATTCGCCCCGCAGGTTGACCTGACTGGGAACAGCCTGCCCGTAAACGAGTACACTTGTCAGGTCATCCTGTCGGAACCGCTGCCGGGAGAGCTTGCCAGCGCATCCCTATACGACGACATGAACCAGCTCTGGTGCAGCTTCCCGCTGACCAAGGTGGTCAAAGTCACCGAAAAGTGCCTTGCCCTGACGGCATCCTCATGGATAAAGCGGCTGGATGACAGGCAGATGGAGGAAACGGTCTACGTGGACGAGACTGCAGAAAACGCTATTGATGCCTGTTTCGGGGCTGGGTATGCCAATAATTACACCATTGCGGATACCGTCAAATCGAAAGTTTTGAACGGCTATGTGCCCGCCCAGACCGCGAGGGAACGTCTGGCGTGGCTGTGTTTCGTGCTGGGAGCGTATGTGAACGACGTATACCGGGACGACGCGCTGATCACTGAGGTGGATGACACCGCGACGCTCATTCCCATCGACAGAACATATGGCGGCAGCCAGCGTCCCACGGTGGACAATGGCGAGTGGGTGACCAGGCTGAAAATCACGACGTACACGTTCCGGCAAGGTACGCAGGAGGAGTGGGAAGCAGACGATAGCAGCTACATGTTTCCTCTCCCGTGGATTGCCACCATGCAGGAGTTCACCCTCTCCAACCCGGCAGCGCCAGCGGATGCGCGTCCGAACGTAGTGGAGTTGTCAAACATATACCTGATAAACCAAAGCAATGTTAGCGACATCGCTGCACGGCTTGCGCAATACTGGTTCAACCCGCTCACTGCACAGATCAGTGTCATCAATAACCGCAACTATAAGCCGGGGGATTTGGTGACTGGCTACACCGCGCCGGACAGCCTTATTACGGGGTATATTCAGCAAGGGACATTCGCATTTGGCAAACAGGCCATGAGCAGACTGAGTTTGATTGGCGTGGAATCCATCGACGGGGCGAGACTGACCATCAACTACAAGTACAACAACCGCATACTGAGCAGTATTAGGTACTACCTGCCCGTGGGGGCTGCGTTCTCCATCTCCAATCCGTATCTGGACATGATGGAGGACGGGCATCGAATCATCTACCGCCCCACGACAGAAAATGCCGAGGGCACGATGGTGGATGGCGGCCTGACGGTCAACGTCAACTGTGAAATCGCCCTTGACCTGTTCGAGGGCGTCCTTCACGTCATCAGCGTGGACCAGGTAACCGAGCAGAGCAGCGGCGGGGAAACGATAGGGGTGATCGCGTGAAGACATTTCGCATACCGGAGCCGGAATGGGCACAGGCCATGTTTACGCGGCTCAAAACGATGATATCCAACCTCAAATCGAGCATTGAAGGAGCCGGGTACGTCACGCAAGAAACCGACCCGACTGTACCAGCGTGGGCCAAGGCGGCGAACAAGCCGACGTATACCGCCAGTGAGGTGGGAGCGCTGCCCGCGAACACGCCCATACCGACGAAGACCAGCGACCTTACAAATGATTCAGGCTTTATCACGCAGGAAACCGACCCAACTGTCCCCTCGTGGGCGAAGCAGCCCTCCAAACCGCAATACACTGCGCAGGAAGTTGGCGCGCTACCTGCAAACACACCCATACCGTCAAAAACATCTGACCTGACCAACGACGGCGACGGTGATTCGCCGTTTGTGACCGCTGCCGAGGTCGGTGCCCCTGATATGGAGCAGGCCATAAACGTGCTGACGACAGAGCATGGCGGTACAGGTGCTTTTGATGAGGTAACCGCCTGTGACAATCTGGGAGCGGCACACGGTTTTGTAATTAAGAGTTACGAAGTGCAGAATGTTTCTGAAGTACAAATTGAGCTTGATGACCGTTTGGCTAACTATGTGACTTCGGGCATAGTGAAGATGGATTCCGCTGTATGGGCGTTATTTACTGACAACACGCGATCGGGCGATTTTGTGGGAATTATATCGCATTTCAACGACAGTCCTAACAACTACAGCGTTTTTGGATTGGAACACAACAACAGGCTGGTTTATGGACAGGTCATGATAACCAATGACCCAAGCACCGGAGAAACGCGGGCCTTCCCATCGCTGAATATCGTGTAATTGAGAGGTGACATTATGAGATTTGTACGAGGGCATCCTTCACGTTATTAGCGTGGACAGCGTAACCGAACAGACCGACGAGATAACGATAGGAGTGATAACATGATTCGCACGATTGATTTTAAGCACATGTCTGAGTACGGCGGGAAGCACTACGTAGAAGCGGCGGGACTGTCCACGGACACCAAGCCCACGACCAACCTTGTGACTGGTAGCCTGTTCCTCGAAGTGGATACAGGCAAGGTGTATGCGTTCGATGAGGTGGGCGGCACGTGGAATGAGATTGGAGGATAACATGAGCAGTATCAAAGCAATCGCGCTGGCAAAGGTTGTCGGCGGCGGGGGCGGCGGTGGAGACACCGAGATACAAGCCCTCAATGTGACCCAAAACGGCATGTACGACCCCGGCAGCGGCAAAGCGTACAAGCCCGTGACAGTGAATGTACCGAACAGTTATGCCGCCGCCGATGAGGGCAAGGTGGTTGACAATGGCGCCCTTGTGTCCCAGACCAGCCGGAATGTCACCGCTAACGGCACGTATGATACCACGACCAATGACGAGGTGGTGGTAAGCGTCACTCCGAATTTGCAGAGCAAGACCGTCACGGAGAACGGCACGGTGACCCCTGACGCGGGGTATGACGGGTTGAGTAGCGTGGTGGTGAATGTGTCGGGTGGCGGGGGGGACGCTCAAAGCATAAAGGCAACATCGCAATATTCAACCATCGAGGTTGAAATAATAGCAACATCAAGTGCGGAGGTGGCTTAAAAATGCTTACAAAGTGGTACAAGAGTATATTGAAATATCTTCCGATTTCATCATCGAATATGGCATATGGCCCGCAAGTCAAAAGCACTGATGGAACAACAAGATATTTAAAATTAAAGGGGACTACAGGCAATGCTGGCATTGGGATGGCGCCGTGGATGGTGTCTACGGTTGTTGTAGTAAATTCGTCCTCATACGGAATACGTCTGGGGACAGGAACTACCGCTCCAACTGAAAATGATTATTCATTAGAGTCGGTAATTACATCTGGGTTATCCGCGAGTGTAAACAGCAGTTCTATTCGTAACAGCAGTGGGAATATAGAAACAATATTCGCTGTTACCGTAACCAATACGTCGACATCCGACATAACTATTGGCGAAATCGGATATTACGGGCAGCAGCCTATGCATACATCAGAAGGCAGCGCTACAAGTTCTAATTCTACGATAATGTATGACAGAACGCTTCTAAATGCACCCGTGACTATAGGTGCTGGTGATTCTGCAACCATAAACTACCGCATCACCGCTAACGAAAACAGTGCTTCATAATGGGGGATGAATATGGCTAAGAGCATAATCATTCAAGAAGGTGGCATCGGCAAGCAACTCACTGCCGACAAGTTGAAAACTAACCTTGTCGGTGGTGGCACATGCCTATGGGTGCCAGAGGATGAAATGCAACTCGGTACAAAACACATATCTGAGAATGGAACCTACAAGGCCAGCGATGATGGACTGTATGGGTATTCAGAAGTAACGGTCAGTGGCGTGGGTGAGGTCACAGGGCGCGACCCGGAGACTGGGGAGGAGGTGACGGTTCATACTGACCCAGAGACTGGCGATATTGTGACTACCGTGCTGCCTACAGAGATCAGAATAGTGACATTGCCAACTAAAACCACATATACGGTTGGCGAAGCCATAAATATGGCGGGTGCGGTAATCAAGGCGTACAGCGCTACAGGGCAAGAACTCCAAAATGTGCCGCTAAATGAAATCAGTATTAATCCGACATCTGCACCGTCAGCAGGAGAACCATCGTATGCCTACGATGCTTCAACGTTGGAAGATAGATATGTTCAGAACCCTCTTTCATTTGTTAGAAGTGTGACTTATGAAGCGGGTAGTCCACCTAACAACGTTTTTAATGTATCTGCATCGTCGGGGTATTTTCTGACTATACCAAGTGGATACTTCTGGGTGAGCGATACAAGCGCATCGATTGTAACTACTGGTTTCGGTGATTATCAGCAGACAACGTTTGTTGACGCAATCACCGCAACAATCGATGGACAGCAGGTATCTATGGCAGCTTCTGCTGTTACAGGTGGAAGAATAAACGTTCAAAATCCCACATACCCCAAATACCCATCTGGAAATGCCACATTAAGGGACATGTACCGATTGATTTATATGGGATATGGAACATCTGTGGGTGGCGATTCCTCAATAACCGTTTCATGGCCCCGCACTGGCGATGGGGCGGTACTTGAAACCAGCTTTAACATCACCGTGACCTAAAGGAGCGTGGTACCATGCTGACCGACAACAGCTACGGGAAATTCAAGTATATCCTATACCGCCCTGACGGAGAAAATCTCCCGCTGATCGTAGTCCTTCACGGTAGCGGTGAGATCGGCTCCGACCTATCCAAACTCAAAAAGCGGGAACCCTACCTCGCATTGAGCAAGGGCACATGTATGCCCAATGCCGTGGTACTCATGCCTCAACTGCCAAAAGGTTCATGGGGCGATTACAAGTCCAGTCTGAAAGATTTGATCGACCACGTAGCTGAGGAACATGGCTGCGACATGAAGCGGGTGTCTATTTCCGGGCACAGCCTTGGGGCCAACGGTACGTTGGACATGCTGCTGGCCTACCCGGACTATTTCTCCGCTGCATCCGTCTTGTCGCCCTGCAAGGACATTGGGGATAAGATGAAGCAAATCGCGCACATCCCCATGTGGTTCCTCGCGGGGGAGAAGGAAAACAACTATCGCAAATACGCGGTTAGTATGCATGACAGGCTGAAAAATCTGGGCGGCGAGACAAAACTGACGCTTGTTCCCGGCTATGGACACCCAATCCAATTTACATGGGTGTCCGATACATACCAGATGTTCGACTGGCTGGCGAGCTACAGGCTTGACCGATTCATCACGGATGTCAGCAAGCATCAAGGCAAGATCAACTGGGACAGGCTGGCCCCACATCTTGCGTTCTGCATCATCAAGGCCAGTGGCTTGTATGGCAACGGAGCCGACCCGTATTATGCCTACAACGTCGAGGGCGCGGTGTCGCATGGCGTACCGTTCCACAGTTACCATTTTTTGTACTGCGTCACCGAGGTACAGGCGCGGCGGGATGCAAAACTGTTCTTCGACACCGTCAAGGCGGCTGGCAAATGGCCATTATTCTGGGTGCTTGACTGCGAATCACAGTGGGGTATAAAGGACAATCAGGCCGCGCCGATTGCCCGAATATTCGAGGATGAACTCAGACGGCTGGCGCGGGAACAGGGGCCGGGAGAAATCCAAGTTGCCCTGTACGTGGCGCAGGAGAAGTACAAGGACTGGGCATTCGACTACAGCCATTACGCATACCTGTGGATTCCCGGCTACGGCGAGAAATACAAACCGCCAATGCCGTGTGATATGTGGCAGTACACATCCAAAGGGACGCTGCCAGGTATCAACGACAATGTGGATTTGAACAAACTCATGGGCACGAAGCCTATGAGTTTTTTTGTGGGCGAAACCGACACGACCGACGAACCGACAGATGGAGGTGAATCACAGATGTTTACTGGCAAGGAACTGGCTGCGTACTGCGAGACGATGTACGCCAATAAAGCCCATTGGGCTTATTGGTACGGTACATATGGAAACATGTGTACCGAAGCCAAGTACAAGTCCAAAAAGAAGCAGTACCCGGAACATTACGGCAGCAGCAGGACGGCAGGGTACATGAAGGACATTGAGCAGAAGCGTCGTTGTGCCGATTGTGTGGGCATGATCAAGAGCTTCTTCTGGACGGGCAACAAATACGACACCGACCCGAAGTACGGCTCCAACGGCTGCCCCGACAAGAGCGCCAACGGGATGATCGAGTTGTGCAAGGTCAAGGGTGACATCTCCACCATCCCGGATATCCCCGGCGTAGTGGTCTGGACGAACGGACACATCGGCGTTTATATCGGCGGCGGCTACACCATCGAGATGCGAGGGTTTGACTATGACTGCGTCAAACGCAAGGTCAAGGACGGGCCGTGGAAGAAGTGGGGCAAGCTGCCGATGCTGTCCTACGATGAAGCGCCTGTTCCGGAGCCGTCCAAGCTGGGCGACCGCGATCTCAAACGGGGCTGCGAGGGCGATGACGTGAAGGAGCTGCAAGCCGACCTGATGAAGCTGGGCTATGCCCTTCCCAAGTACGGCGCTGACGGCGACTACGGCGCGGAGACTGAGAAAGCCGTGAAACAGTTCCAGCTGGCCTACGGTCTGCCCGATGATGGCGTGATGAACGTGGGTGCGGATTATGACACGCTGTTCAAGGCACTGGACGACGACAAGCCGCAGGAATACGGTCACGTCGAGATCACAGGTGGCAGCGTCAACATCCGCTCTGCACCGGGCTATGATTCCAAGGTCTACGGCACTGCCCACAAGGGTGATATTCTGCCCTATCAGGGTGTCACGCAGGAAGCCGAGGGCAAGCCCTGGTACCTCGTCATCTGGGAGAACCGGAACGCATGGGTGAGCAGCAAGTATGCGAAGCTGGTGAACTGAGATGCAGAACATCACATTTGAGCAGTTGGTGGGGCTGATGGCTGTGGCCCTGGTATTGATTGGCGCGTACAACACCATCATGGTAGCCGTCAAGACCCACCGCGAAGAGCAGAAGAGAAAGGACGCGCCAGTGAACAATCTCGAAGAACAAGTGAAGAAACACGATGAACGGCTGGATCGTGACCACGAACGACTGAACAACCTGGAAGAAGCCAACCGCATACAGATGAGGGCACTGATGGCGATGCTCCACCATGAGATCGATGGCAATTCCACAGATGGGCTAAAACAGAGCTACGACGAGATACAACGATATCTGATCGAGAAATAGGAGGGTTGAACAATGAGAGATTGGGGTAAGTGGTTCAAGGCTGCTGGCGTTCGCGCCGTCAAGACCATCGCGCAGACCGCTGTGGCCACCATCGGCACCAGTGCCGTGATGGGTGACGTCAACTGGAAAATGGTTCTGAGTGCTTCCGTGCTGGCTGGCATTCTTTCCCTGTTGACCAGCGTCGCTGGTATCCCGGAGGTGCCGGACAAATGAAGACAATGGGCACGGGGGAACACTCCCGTGCCCCAGACCAACGCCATTGATAAATGATGGCGTATTTATTGATACCTTGATGGCATAACGGTATAATCGGGGTACCAACGAAATAGGAGGCACGAAAGATGGAAAGACAAAGCAAGCCCGACAACGTCCCATACATCGTTTTCGAGGGTGAGATGGCCAGACAGGAACGCCACGTCAAACGACTTTGGATAGCCCTTCTGGCGGCGATCACAGCCCTGGTGCTGACGGTCGGCATTTTCGTCTGGTACCTCAACCAGTACGACTTCACTTCTTACGAACAGGACGGCGAGGGCATCAACATTCTCGGTACCAGTAATGGAGGGGATTGTAATGTCACAACGAATGCGAACCCGAACCAAGAAGAACCGATCAACGGCGAAGGGTAAAGCTACCCGCAATAAGAAGTAGCCCCGGCAATACGCCGGGGTTTTTCCGTTGGAGGCACCATGAAAGACTACACCAACTCGCAGATTTGCGCTTTGATCGACGAGCACATCCACTCGGAACGTGATCGACGCATACTGAAGCGCAGATTGTGTGACGGCATCGTGTACGAAGCCCTCGCGGAGGAATTCGACATGAGCGACAGCCAGATCAAGCGCATCATCTACAAACTGCAGGATAAGCTGTTCAGATACCTATAAGACAACCCGCCTGGGCTACGCGCCTGGGCGGGGCTTTTTTATTTTTGGGGTTTTGCTTTGGGCCACCACAAAGAGCAGTTCACGCAATACTCCCCGTATGGATGGGTGCAGATTCCGCACCGCCAATACTTACAATCGCTTTGGCTACACATATTCAATCCTCCACCAGTGTAGACCATTCTACGCCCAGGGCTTCACCGATGCGCTTCAAGGTTTCGGTTTTGGGCTTGTAGACACCGGCTTCCCACCGCTGGATGTGCTGCTGGGCTACGCCGATCGCGTCCGCGAGTTCCTGCTGTGTCCACCCCTTTTCCAGACGCGCAGCTGCAATCCCGTTCTCATGCCGGGAGTGCGGGGCCTTGGGAGTGACCGAGCCGACAATCTCATATTCACGCACGGATTCCATCCCCGCCAGCCATGCGCAGAGTTCGCCGACGTTGTCCACGCCGACCTTCACTAGGAACTCCGTGCCCGTTTGCAATATCACTTTCAGATTGTAATTCTTCCTCACGTTTTCACCCCTTCACATTATCGCACGGAGCGATGGGAAAGTCAACCCATCGCCCCAGGCATGATCAGCTCTACGGCTTTCGTGGCCTTTCCGGCAGCCGTGACGATCAGCTTCTTGTCGTTACGCAGAGCCTTGATCCAGTTCTGGATGTAGGCGGCGTTGTTCTGGATAGACCCCTCCGTCTCAATGCCCAGCAGATTCATAAGGGACGCAGAGCCGATCTCCGCGACCAATTCCTCCTTTGAGTAGGATTCATCCCCGAACATGAAAGACCCCGCGACAATGCGGTTCAGACGCGAGCTGTGCCCAGTGGAGTGGGTCAGCTCATGGAATGCCGTGGAGTAATACTCGGCTTCACCCACGAACTGCTCCTTCAAGGGCAGCACAACCATGTCCTCTGTGGGGGAGTAGTACGCCCTCCCATGATGGACGTGCTCCAATTTGGGGCCACGGCTCACATAGTCGGCTATGACGGTTTCGGCCTTTTCGATGGGGTCGAAGTCGCGCAGAACTTCCTTGTAGTGCCTGGGTTTCAGCCCCTCGCAATCGTCAATGTGGAACACATTCGAGTATTGCAGGAATGGAACCTGGTCGATGATCGGCTGGCCTTGGTTGTCCAAGACAGGCTGACCATCCTTGTTCTTCCTGGGCTTTGGGATGAACTTGAAGAACACAACAACCTTTGACTTCGCGCCCTTCTTCACGTTCCCGCCCTCCTGATTACACTGATGCCAAGACAGGTACTCGCCGGGATTCCCCAGCAGAATCTGGTTCAACAGGCTGTAGGGCTTCCCTGTGGCTCTCTTGATCGCCCAGTTCCCCGCGCCCGTCCATGGACGCTTCCACGGGATGTCCCCCTGTTCGAGCATGGCGATGATTCGGTCGGTGACCATTCCATACACATCAAACACAATTCTCGCTCCTTTCAAAAATGGCTGCCGAAGCAGCCCTCATCTCAATTCGGCAAATCGCCGTTCATACGCGACAACGCTCTCGAAGATTCGCAAGGCACTCTCGAAGCCGTTTGCAGCGCGCCCACTGGTTTCCCGCCACCCGTCAGGCCGAACCTCCCACGGGTAGGAATTGGGAGTTGCCAACTGCTGCGCGGAAATCCAGAACACGTCCTTACCAAGTGTCGGCATGGCTACGATCACGACCCGCAGATCGTTGGCGATCTTCTGGTGCTTGAGGAACCCGCCCTTGATGCGGTCATCGTTCCGGCGCTCCACTTCCCGATGGAGTACCAGCCGTTGAGTTGTTGTCATTTCCATCGCTCCCTTCATTCTGCGAAGTTGATCTTTGAGAACCTGTCCACGTTCTCCTGATCTTCCTTGAAGCGGGCGGGCCACCACGCCGTCAACATCCACTCGTGGTATTCCTCCCACGGAACACCGTACCATGCGCTCTGCGAGCCGTAATCCCTGTGCACCTGCTCCATCTTGTACCGTTCGTCGGTTTCTTCGGTGAGCTTCTTCTCAGCCTCAAACCCGCGCTGGTGACGCTCGATGCTCTTGAGCGTTTTCTTCATCAGCTTCATGCCGTAGTCGTTGAGCTTGCTGGCCTTGAGCATCTTGTCGAAGCAGTCCATTCCGAAGTGAACATCAACGCCGCCATTGTACCGAACCGTCCAAATGTTCGTGATGTACTGCCCGCACTTGTCGCAGGTGCAACCGTCATTCCTGCCGGTTTTCGTGAAGTCGATCTTGAGGATACGCGCCATCGTTCTCTCTCCTTTCATCTGCTGGGGATTAACCGCCCCAGCCCCGGCGTCGGTCATTCAGCCGTTCTCCTTCTGCATCTCCGCCCAGATTTCATTCACGAGGGCGGGAAAATCCACCGTGGGGTCTTCGCGCTTCTGGTCGAGCGCCAGAGCGATGGCGTCAGCCAAGCTCCACTTCATGTTCACGCCTCCTTCACTTCGACGTACAATCCCTTAAGAGTTTTCCAATAGGGAGCAACCTGGACTACTCCGGTCGCCTTTTCAACGCGGTATTTGATGCCTGTGCGGATAGCGGTGAAATAACACCACTTCTTCCCGTCCTTGGTGATCTCAATCGGTGCGATCGAGCCGTTCTCGTAATGCAGGAACATCATCAAGCGCCCTCCTTTGCCTCGACGTAGGTCTGACCGGGGTTATTGCGTTCCATGCGCCGGATGACATCCTCCACGGAGTGCTCGCAGCCGAAGAACTGGTAGAAGCTGGGCTTCCCGAGCTTGCCGGACTTGAGGATTCGGGAGAGCATGACGCCCTTCGGAGCGGAGCGGCGACGTGCCATGATAGCCTGGAACTCGGTGTTGGTGGACTTGGTGACGTACTTCATGGGGTTGTCCTCCTTTCATCGACTTGCTTTACAGCCCTCTGCAAATGTCGTAGGCGGCGAGGAAGCGGAACTTCCAATCCTTGTTCTGGGTGCGAATGCCGTAGGTGATGGCGTCCTCCATGTGCTTGACCATCCACTTGATGGCTTCCTGGCGGTTGCAGCTCTGGGTCTCGTCCAGAAGGTCATCCATCGCATCAATGTAGGCTTCAGATTCACGGATTCCGTCATTCTGGTAGGTGATGCGGAAGGCCAAGCTCCGCGCATCGTACTTGTTGCAAAGAATCTGAATCATGGTGTGTACCCCCTTCCATTGTCCCCATTATACACCATAAGCGGTGTAAAGCGTTTAAGTGAAGGATAACTCTGCGGGTCAGAAATACGTTTTTTCATCCTGCACGAACTGCTGGTAGATGGCTTCATCCAAGGCGCGGCGCAGGATTCGGCGGTCGAAGTTGAAACGCTCGTACCCTTCCTCGATGATGCCGTAGTAAGCATCAGAGGGCGGTGTGACGGGCTGCCCATCCACCATGATATAAACCATCCCACGGACGTTGAGCCGCCCTCTGAGGGCCTGTACGGGCACGGAGAGGTACTTCTTGACGTAGTACCTGGGGTAGCCCTCGTAGCGGTCGAGACGGGCTTCGTCCCGCTCCGAGATCGCCCAGACGAGGACGGGAACGCTGCTGCCCTGGTGGGGTTCGATGGTGGCGTGGACACGGAAGACCAGCTCCCAGTCCTTCAAGACGCCAGTGCCTACGATTGTGGCGTCGGGGCACCGATGGGCCATCTGATCGACGGAGAGGTTGCTGCCGTAAGCGACGTAGTACTTCATAAAAACCATCCTTTCTATTTTGAGGGCTGGGGGATGCCCAGCCCCAAGATTAGCAAGCGTAGTAGAGTTCGGGGTTGGTCGGGCGGGTGTATTCGGTTTCTTCGGTTTCGGGCTTCTGCCTCCAAGCGGTGTTCCCTTCGAGGTTCCGCAGGAGGATTTCCCGAGCGGTTTCGAACTCTTCCCCGATGAAGCCCAGCCGGAGCAGCCAGCAGCGCATGGCGTACTTCTCGTTGTCGGTCTGCTGGGGCTTGGGGCTGGCGTACTTGACCTCCTTCGCCAATTCGCTCATCGCCAGCACCAGCTGGATGTAGGTCTTCAACTCGCCAGCGTGGAGGCCGCCCTTCTTGCCATCGTGCGGGTCGGCGAACTGGAAAAGCCGGAACTCAACCGTGGGCTTCGCATGGTCGCGGGAGCCGAGGGTGTAGGCCATGCCGGGGTGGAGGTTCAGCATATGGTAGCGGCTCTCGTTGTAGTGGGAGCAGCGTCCGTAATTGCACC
>Ga0326512_10002373_pt1 | contig 13971 bp, 34 predicted proteins | sample 1_2617_0518_D_FD_203652 | JGI IMG/M metagenome (GOLD analysis project Ga0326512, IMG submission 203652) | Bovine rumen microbial communities from UC Davis, California, United States - 1_2617_0518 | ecosystem: Host-associated > Mammals > Digestive system > Stomach > Rumen | place: USA... | reverse complement strand
GATTTCACCCCTCGCAAGACCGAAACCCCACGATTCAAGGTAACATTCCCCCGCAGAATCGCGCCAGACGCACGAGAAGGGGCGTAGTAGCGCTCCGAACATTCGGGACGATAAATCTATCGTCTGTAACGGGAAACGCGTCAGAAGGGCTGTACGAGGGCAATACGGCGATTTGAGAAAAGAAGGGGATATGGGAGCGTGTTTGGGGAGATATAGGAGCGTGTTCAGAAAAATATTAGGGGGAGGACTGATGTCACCCCCGGCCCCCTCCCACTGGCCCTTTTCCCCCGTATTGCCGGATCGAGGTAGGTTCGCTATAATAGGGGCGTCCTTCGGGGCGGTGTGTGTGTATGTGGTTTAGGTATGGAGAAGCGCGTGACTCCCTCATTAAAGGGTATGAGGCGTGACGCGGACATGGCGGCGGCATTGAGTCGTGGCGGCATGGACAGACTAAACGGGCATACACACCAAACGGCGATTGTGGGTCGCGTGCTAACAGTGTTGGCACATTCGCGCGGAACGGTGTTCCAGTTCGCGGCGGCTTGCGGGGCTATGGGCTTAGACCCATATAGCGCGTATGCAATCGTTTCAAATATGCTCATGTGTTCGCACATACGGCACATTGGCACATTTGACAATAGGCGACAATTTCGCCCCGCGTGGGGCATAACCAAACAGAAAACAAAAAGATCCGAAAACAACATACCCGACATAATCGGGGGAAAGTGAGTAAACTATGAGCATAGAGAAAATTGACGCAATCAAGTATCGTGCGAATGATTATCGCGTAGACAAAAAGGGAAAGCGCACGCCATCCAAGTTCGCGTTTTGGGTGAGGGCGGGCGGACAGTGGACCACGGCAGCGGAGAGCGGGGATGAGCGGGCAGAGAAATTCCGCGGTGTATTTTCCGCTGATGTTGCGGCATTCACACTCCCGGACATTCTCTCCGCGTGCGGACTGGAAATTCCCGCGGGCGTGGAAAGCGCCGCGAAAGAGGCGGGCGAACGGATAGCAATGAAAGCGCTTAAAATTGAAAAGCGCGAAAAAGAGACGGTAGAGAAGGGCCGCGCGGCATTTCTCACGGCGAAAGCCGAAAGCGCCGCGAAAGCGTGGGATCGCTTGGAAGAGCGCGTTATGGAGCGGGAGAGCGCGAAAGCGGATCCGGACGAAAGCGCAACGGAAAGCGAAAGCGCCGAAAGCGCCGAAACGGTGGCGGCATGAGGAGAGGAGAGCGGACATGGTAGATTATATCCGTTTTTGGTGGGAATATTACCGCACATACCTATATTATAGCCGGATGAAAGCGGTATACACAATGATTACCCTCCGCCCATTATGGGCCGTTGTATCGTCGTGGCGTCTTCGTCGCTATCGCAGCCTAATGATTAGGGGGTAATATGCTGGTAGCGGGTATCTATTCGGCTGGGGGTTATTCCCCAGCCCATATTAAACAATATCGCGCCATGCTCGCCGAATTGGGCATAACTCCGCCCCGTCACGTCAAAACAGGGTGGATTAGGCACAAGACGAAAACAAGCCGACGCGAACGGGAGCGGTATATACAGCCTATCCCGCACAACTTGACGCCGTCTTATTCAAGGGACGGATACAAGCACTAAGAAGGGGACGCCGGACGCAGCACGCGCTCGGCGTCTCTTTTTGCATACCCGCAAAGCGAGATACAAGCCCTCTTTTTGAGGGAGAGAGGGACCGTCTCTCCGCTGCCCTTCCGGCTGGTGGTCGGCGTTCTCCTCTCCCCCTCTTTCCTCTCCCCTTTGTAATCCCCTCTTCTTTTCTTCCCTACTTCTTTCCAAATATACCCGAAAAGTAGTATAGTCTTTTTACCAGTGTATCTTATGGGTATATTGTATATATATTATACATACTTTTATAAGGGCGGCCGAATCCAATACCCTCCCGATAGGGTATGGATAGGGTATCAATACCCTACCGATACCCACTGTAAGGTAATGTAATGTATATATAGTGTAGTGTAATGGGATAGGAGTCAAGAGGGAAGGGTCAAACTATCAGTCAGTCGGTCAGTCAGTCGGAATCCATGCCTGTTCGCCAGTTGCGTGTTTTGCAGTCCGCCTCTATGGGTGTAGGGGCGGACATACAGAACATCCAAAACAGTCAAATGAAATGGAGGTAAAACCATGAAAGCGAATACAGTCAAAAGGTATGGCGCGAACGCCATAGAGGTGGACGGCGTGCTCGTCTCGTACGACACCCCAGTCTGCGCAGTCAGGGGCGGCGAGTTCGTCCGCCTGTGGTCCGGCCACTCGGCGACTACCATGCGCCACGTCAACATGTTCAGGGCGGAGCACTGCATGCCGTCCATAACGAAGGCCCAGTGGGAGAAGATGGAGGTGGAGTCGTGAGCGACGAAGTCTACCGAAGGTACTGCCTCAGATGGCACGCAAATGCCGTTCGGTGGGGACACTTCCTCGCGGCGCGGCACATTCTGCGCTCGGCCCTGAAGTTCAGGCGGGGCGGTCGGGCGAAGTCCCTTGCGGTCGGTTATGGCTTCCACAACGGAAAGCTCCTCTGGTACCACTGGGGCAACTGAACTATACATTCCGGCGGGATGGATGGCGTGCGCCGTCCCGTCAGTCAAAACCGATGCACGCAGAAGGAGATGCTAAAATGAGAATGATGGAGCTGAAAGCGCTGAAGGCGCTGCGTGCGTATGTCGCCCATATGGGCCGAAAGGAATGGGCCGAGGCGGAGATAATGCTCCGTCGGCTGAATGCGATGCTCGATCAGATCGGGCGGGATGCCGTCCGGAAGGAGGTGGCGACATGGTGAAGTACGGGAACCGCAGGAAGGCGGAGATGGCAGTCGGAGTGCTTGCCTGTATAGGCGTGGTGCTCGTCACTGGCATACTGTTCTACACATGGGTCGTCGTCATGGCGTGCATGTAGGGGAGGTGCCTCATGGAAAAGACTATATGGTCGAACGACACGACGGCCTATGACTTCGAGTGGTCGCGTCAGATGGTAGCAGACGACTCCGATGTCGATGTCTCCGATGTCACGGACGACGCCGTCTACAGATACATAGACAATGACATCTGCCTGACGCTGGATGCCGAGGAGTCGAACCTCGACATGCCCACGGGGCGGATCGTTGTATTCGCGACTCTCGGGCTGTGGCACGGGATGGTGCGCGGGTCGCGCATACTGCCTGAGCAGAGGCTGTCGGCGATACTGCATGCCGCATGCCGCGACTCAGAGGAGTATACCGTCTACTACGACACAGATGATGGCGAGGTGAAGGCCCGCGATGTCCACCACGATGGCGTGAACCGCTACGTGTTCAGGGAGCTCGTCTCCGGTTTTCCGCCCGATGCCGAGGAGGAGTTCGTGGAGTCGGTCAAATCCGGTGTCGCGACGATGGAGGACATCAACAGGTTTACCGCGCAGCTCGGTCCAAGGGTTGAGGCCGTCTACGGATGGAGGAGGGAGGTCAAGTGAAGCTACAGCTACTCGTGGACGTAGACCTCGGGGCGGATACTTCTCCGGCCGAGATTGTGGACGCTTTTAATGAGGCGATCCAGCAGGTGGCGTACACACACGGAAATCGCGGTTCCATACAATACATAGGGGACACTGCATGCGTATGGTGCCACCTCGGAGGCGCGGCGCTGAGCCGTGCCGAGGGCAGGTCGTGGCAGTCGACCGCCATGCTTACACACAACGACAACGAAAACATAATGGAGGAAAGAAAATGAGGGAACTAAAGATATATCATCCGAACGCAAAGGGCACGGGATCGTGCCTGAAGATCAGCGAGACGCCGACGGACACCATGCTTCAGGTGTTTTCGCAGGGGGCGTCGAGGGGTGGCTTCCCGAGTTTCGACTGGGATCGCCCCGTGGACTTCGTCGCGGACTGGCGCAACCTCGCGGAGGTTCTGATGGTGTTCCGCGGGGAGTGCGAGTCGTTGGGAGACGGCAGGGGCCTGTCGTATGCCCATGACACTGGATGGTCAAAACTGATGCTTAGGCATGTGATAGAGCCCGTACGCTGCTACGTGCTCGAAATATACGAAAAGCGCGGAGACGCCGAAAACCGTGGCATCTTTACGCTGTCAATAGCCGAGGCGCTGGGGCTGTCCCTCATCTTCGAGGGTATACTACACCATACATTGATAGGAGGTGAATCATGAACAGGTGTGAGATATTCAACGAATACTTTAACGTACCCCCAACCGAACAGGAGTACGGGGTGCATGTAGTCGACGAGAATGGTGAGCCGCAGAAGCCTATGCTCCGCCATGCGACGCTCGACGAGGCGACCGCGATGATGATGTCGTGGTCCGCGAATTCGGATGGCGACACGGCGGACTGCCCCGAGTTGGGTTTTTACATCGACTATGGATGCGGGGACCTGCCTACGCAGGACGAGGTCAATCAGTTCTACGGTATAGAGTGAGGAGGTATGCCATGACGATGGAGGAGTACAAGAAGATCAGGGACGAGTTCTACACTTCGTGCCTGACTGCGCCGGAGGACTGCGACAGGTATCTCCGCACGTTTCTTGACTGGGCTGGCACGGTGCTGGACAGGCTTGGCGTCAAATACGATACAGGAAAGGAGGAGTCGGTATGACACAGATTCAGCGCAGGATATTCGCAGTACTCACCCGTCTCGGCGGGGAGGAGGTCGCGCGGCTTCTGACGGACTACCGCGGCGCGCAGTTGCTCGACGAGGGCTTCGGCGAGTTCCTTGTTGACGAGGGAGTCGTTGACCGCGATTCCATCTTCGACGACAGCGAGGAGGATGAGGAATGAATAAGTCAAACCTTATATGGTTCGGGCGTTACGAGGGCTGGCTTCGCATGCTTGCCCACGGCGTCAAGGACGGCGACGAGGAGTGCATCAGGAAGGTGGCAAAACTGTTCGATCTGATGCTGCCGGACGGATGTGTGGTCGTTCCAATGCCGTCGCACGAGGGCGTGCCGATGCAGATGCTCGCGGTGGCGAATCACATGCCGGGGAACAGGCGCGTCGTGGACATGCTTAGATGCAACTCGCACGAGTCGTGCTACACCCAGAAAAAGGACGGGTTCACGCCTGCCCCGTTCGAGATGTGGTGTAAGTCGTGGATGCTCCCAGAGGGGAGTGCCGACGTCTATGTAATAGACAATGTCATCTGCACGGGGATAACGGCAGGCGCGGCAATCCGTGCGTTCAATGCAATAGGAGTCAAGGCGAGGGTATGTGCTATAGCATACAGCCCGTGGAGGTAACGATGAACGAAATTAAAAGAGTACTGGAGTTTCTGCACAGGACAGGATATGTCACATGTCAAATTGTCTCCCGTTCAAGCGCGGGGAGTGCTATAAATATCCTTGCATACGACCCGATGTTCAAGGAGATGGTAGCGATCGGCATCCGCCATCCGTCTCCAAGGGGCAAGGCGCACACAGGTCCGTCGCTTGACAGTCTGGAGGGGCTGTGCAACAAGCTGCGCTGGCACGGCACGATCCGTTCTGACACAGTCGTGTGCTATGCTAACGGAGAGATAGACCATATCGTAAATATCGAAAGGAGGTACATGCCATGACAATGGAACTGACGCCGGAGGAGGCGAGGGCCGTGATGGACAGGCGCGCCGAGGAAGCCGAACGGAATACCCCGAGGATAGTCGGCGAGGTAATCCGTCGGGACGGATGCCTCACGGCTACGCGGTACTACGGAGGGCATCACCCACAGTTCGCCCTGTACGACGGCGACACGATGATATGCCTGTGCGTCTACAAGAAGGGCGCGATGAACGCGATGGACTACATACTGAAACTGAAAGGAGAAATGAGATGAAACTGATAATAGCGAAGGGAGTCTTCAAGGACATCTACTACTGGGGGACAGGCTTCGTATCCGTGAAAGCCGGCGCCAAGTGGGGCGCCTTCTGGGCGGAGCAACGCGATGCCCCCGGATGCTTCTGGCGGACGTACATCCACGACGGGACTCCGTATGTGGTGTCGGTTGGAGGATCAGTCTACATGCACCCGATGGACTTTGACCTCGTTCTGCACAAGCTGGGGTCGTCGTATCAGGGAGGCAAGGAGATATTTCCCGAGGTCGACGAGCTTGTCCGTATTTGCACAAAGTGTGCGGAGGAATGCGGCGGGTCGTTCGAGATGTCTCCGGTAAGGGTTGTGGAGGTGTAGTATGAACGAAATCTACGAACTCCCCAACGGGATGTGGCGCGTCCGCAATCCGAAGGCGAACATAGAGTATCCGGACATGGACAGGAAGGATGCCGCGGAGTGCATCAAGAATGCCAATGACTGGGACATGGGTGTAGTGCAGGTTCGCTACCTCAATGGCAAGATTGAACTTCTATAGAAAGGAGATGCCCATGAAGGAGAGACTATACGTGAATCCGTGGCGGCACAACAAGGATGGGTCGCCGAAGATGCAGAAGTCGGAGCCGCGCCTCAAGAGCGCGTTCGCCGACAAGAGGAAGAAGCGGGTCCATAGCCGTGCCGAGTTCGGGTCGGAGACTGTTCTCCGCGGGAACGCATGGTGCGTTCTTGTGGTCGGGAGCAGTCGTGGCAACCCGTGGCCGTACGCCGTCCACGGCAAGGGGCTCGGCATATCTATCGGTGCGTCGACGCTGCCGCAGGCGTTGTGCGTGTTTGCAAACGCGACGGTCTATTGCGCGATGAACAACAAGGCGTCCGTTCAGGGCGCGACATGGAAGGACCTCGTCAGATGAAATACCACTACGAATACGAAGTGCGGACATGCAACCTATGCTGGGGGTCGCTGTTCCTTGGTAGGTTCAGGACGTATTCCGAGGCGAATGCCTGCGGGATGTTCGCAAACAAGGGAGTCTTCAACATTAAGAAAGTGAGGGTATACGAATGACTGTGAAAAGAAATGGCGTACTGGTGGTCGACACTGACGACTGCTCTAAGTGCAGCTGTAGTAACTGCAACCGCAAGTGCTATGAGCGCGAGGCAATGGACTTGCATATGCGAGAGACAAGTATCGAGTATATGCGGATGCTTGACATCAACAACGACTAACGAAAGGAGAAACGATATGGCAAATGACTGCTGCGGCACAATGCGGGTGGTGGCGAAAGACAAGTCCGCCATCGACAGGTTCGAGAAGATCATGCAGTACGAGGACGACGAGTTCTTCTGCTATAGGGTCTTCGAGTTCGAGCGAACAAGCATAGCCAAGGAGGGTGATCTGTGGGTAGCGGAATTCTCTATTGATGTTGCATGGAGCAGTCATACCTGGTTCCATGACAAGGACAAACCGAACGAACATATCATCAAGGGGTACGAGAAGACAAAGGTAACCCTGCCCAGCGGAGAGGTGATTACCCGCGACGACTGGACGAAGCCCATACACGGCACGGCACACTACACAAGTGTGGCGCATTTGTGCAAGGTGCTCAAGATCGGCGTGGAACTGTGGACTACCGAGCCGGGATGCGGATTCGAGGAGCACGCAATGGTTGACAGCCTTGGTCGCATGAAGTACGATTCGGAGGAGTACAGGGAGGAGTGCACCGACGACGGCGAGGTCGTTGGCGAGAAGCACGGCTTCGATGACTTCGGAGACTGGCACTTGGCGTCCGAGATATACGGAAGGAGGGTGTAATGGAAAAGAAAAAGTATGGCATAAAGGCGTACGGCAGCGTCGACTGGTTTGACTCGGCAGAGGACATGCGCAAGTACCTCGTGGAGTGGATGGCAAACACCGAAGGCTCCGAGCGCGACCGTGCGGTCACGGCGTTCGTCAACCTCGAGAACGGAATTACATACACAGACACGGATGTAATCTGAAAACAACAACACACAACAGAAAGGAACAAGACAATGAAAAACTGCGAACTGTTCAAGACTGAGAAGGAGCTTCAGGAAAAGTGGGGCTTCTTCAGTGCGCTTCCGGAAATACCGAAAGGTACTACGTTCACGCAGTGGGCATGCTTCAAGGATGCCGACCTTGCGCTCCAGGATAAGTTCATGAAGCCGAGGCTGTTCAAGCGCATCACCAGTCTTCGCGACGAATATGCGATTGTGCTTGGTCCGCGCCTCGACAAGTGGCACAACAGCTCCCTTGTGTACGTCGATTATATCGACCCCTTTGGTTGTCATGGCTATGACCATGTGGACAACTTCAAGGAGTGCGACATTCCGACCGAGATTATCAACATCGCAAAGGCGATGGTCGTCGAGGAGATGAAGCACAGGTGCCCGCTGATGGGCAGAAAGGAGAACGCATGAACGCAGATGAAAAGCTCAAGGCGATCAGGAAGGTCTACGAGTCGGAGTTTAAAGATATTCTTGGTCCCGAACAGTTCGCAGTTTTTCATTCCGATGTCACTTTTCTCTCTGACATATTCGCCAGATTGTTCGTCCAAATGATAAGCGTGCATGCGAAAAAACAAAGAGGGCAATTACCTTGCCCGCAAATGAAGGGAGGAATGGATGAAATATAGGATAAAGATTCTGGAGGTGCTGTCCACGATACGGGAAATTGAAGCGCCCAATGCGGATGCCGCCATCGACAAGGCGGAGAACGCGTACGTCAAGGGAGAGGTCGTGCTCGATCTCGAGACGAACTCGATAACCGTCGTCGACAACAAGGAGGTCAAATGAAATTCTTAGACGAGTACGACAGGCTCAAGACCACTCTCGAAGACGGGATATGCCTTCTGATACTGCACTACGGACACTGGTATGCGTTCGGCGAGTGCGCAAAGGACGCAATCAAATCCGATCCGTCGATCCCTCTGTGGCGGAAGAGCGGCGCGATGGAATACCTGATACACCGCGACGACGAGGCGTGGCTGTGCTCATTCCTCGCCAGGATGATGCGGAACGGAATGTCTGTTGCGCTTGCAAAGGACGGGGGCGACGGCTACAAGGTGACGAGGGTGATTCGTCCGGGAGGTGCGGAATGAAGCTAGAGGAAGTTAGCCCGTGTCCGGTGTGCCACGAGATGCCGATAGTCCGTCGGTATATATTCGGAAACTACTACACTCGAAAAACAGGAAGGAGGGACAAGGAGAAGAAGACATACCTGATGTGTCCGTGCAATTCCATCGTAACGGAATGGCACGGGAACGAGGTCGGCGACGACGGGTCGCCGATAAGCGCCGACGAAGCAGCGGCGAATGAGTGGGAGAGCATAGTCTCCCGGTTGACAACACGAAAATAATATGGTATCATATACCATCATAGGAAAGGAAACAAAGACAATGAGCAGTCATCATGAACTGGGCCCGTCGCGGTATCCTGCATGGACCGTATGCCCGAGGTACAGGTCGGACGACAGGGATACGCCCGAGTCGTCTGCCGGAACGGACGCACATGCGGAACTTGCGAAGGCGCTTACTGACGGCGAGTACATCCCGTCGAGCCTCGCGGCGAGGTGGGCGGCGGACTGGATACTGTCCGAGGCGAAGGGCGCCGAGGTGCACTCGGAGACGAAGGTGACCGGAACGCTCGACGGGGTCTCGGGGATATTCGGGACCGTCGACGCCATGTGGACGGACGCGGACGGAGTTCTGCACATCGCGGACTTCAAGACGTTCTCCGACGGGACCGCGGACTACATGCCTCAGCTCAGGGGGTATGCCGCCCTGCATGCCACGGAAGCGGACCTCGGCAAGGTGGTCGTGCTTCACGTGCTGCACGGAATGGCGTGCCGCGTCGAGGACGAACGCACTACGTTCGCCGACTGTATCGACAGGACGAAGGCCGTGCTTGAATCCGTAAACAGCAACAAACCCGCGCAGCTGTGCAAGTATTGCACGTTCTGCGCAAACATCAAGGAGTGCCCCATGACAAACAACGCATTGACAACCGTCAGCGAAAACACACCCGCGTTCTCGAACCTCTCGACATGCCAGAAGCTCGTCGTTCTCGACGCGGTCGACAAGCTGTCCAAGACGATCCGCGAGCAGGCGAAGAAGGAGGCGCAGGAGAACGGCGGGTTCATCGAACAGGACGGCATCCGCTACGAGATGAAGCCGTGGGCGGGTCCGTCCAAGTGCCGCGACATCGGCGAGGTGGCTGGCGCGATGGACAACCTCTGGGTCGACAAGTCTTCTCGCAAGGGCGACTCATGCTCGATCCACGCCAACGGCCTCACGAGCGAGAAGCTGCTTGCGACATGCACGCTGTCCAAGACGGCGCTCGTCGCGGCGATGAAGGATGCCAATCCCGAATCCAAGCTGACCAAGGCGGACTGGGAGAGGTGGGCCGACAGGTTCTTCGACAAGACGGAGGGCGCGCCTCATTTCGTCAGGGTGAAGTAAACAAACAAAGAAAGGAGAAGCCAAATGGCAAACGAAGTAGTGAAGAAGGATGCGGAGGCGGCAGTTGCCGCCCCGCAGAAGACGATCAAGGGGATGCTCGCAAACCCCGACACCGCATGGGGCAAGGAGCTCGCGAAGGTTCTCCCGTCGCCGAAGGAGGTGGCGAGGTTCATGTCGTGCGCACTGGACCAGCTCGCCGATCCCAAGGTCGGAAGGAAGCTCGCAGCCTGCACGCTCCCGTCGTTCTACAACGCCATAAAGAAGTCGGCGAGGAGTGGCATCCTTCCCGACGGCGTGAACGCATACCTCATCCCGTACGGAAACGAATGCACGCTCCAGTTCTCGTTCAGGGGACTGTGCGACATGGCGATCCGCGAGGGCATCGCGCTCAAGTTCGACTCGGACGTGGTGCGCGAGAACGACGTATTCCGCTGGTCGAACGGCCAGCTCGTCGAGCATACCATCGTCGACTGGGACGAGGAGGAGCGCGGCGAGATCGTCGGCGTATGGGTGAGGGCGTACCTTCCCGACGCGAACGGGCAGTACAACCCCGACCTCCACGTCGACGAGCGCATGTCCAAGGCGCAGGTCGACAAGATTCGCTCCAAGTCGCAGAACCCCAACGGAGTGTGGGGCGAGTGGTACGAGGAGATGATGAAGAAGTCGTGCGTCAAGCGCATGTTCAAGAGGATGCGCAACACTCCAGCTCTCGCCGAGGCCATCGTCGAGGACAACAAGGAGTTCAACCTCAACGGGACGGTCGACCGCGCAAGCCGCGTGTCGGCAGCCGACATCCTCGGTGGCGTGAAGGCCGCGAAGAAGGACAAGGATGGCGAGGTTATCGACATCCCGGTCGCCGAGTCTGAGGCCGAATAGCCTATCGGGTGGGCGTGGATAGGGTAGCGATAGACCATCAATACCCTATCCATACCTCCTGTAAGGTATGTAATGTTAGGTATCAGGAAAAGGAAAGGAGATGACATGGTAATCGAAGACAGGTTCTTCGACCAGGAATGGGTGCAGACCCTGAGCAACGAGGAGTTTAGGATGCTCCTGTACCTGATGCACAACGCCACGAAGAAGTGCGGCATAGTCGAGCTGAACATGCGGATGCTCAACTACGAGGCAAACTGCGGCCACATCTTCACGAAGGACGAGGTGCTGGATCGGTTCTCCAACATGCTGCGCCTGATCCCCGGCAAGGAGAACACGGCGATATTCCCCAACTGGGTCGCCATCAACTGGGCGAAGACGGGGAAGGAGATAGACACGACCCGCAACCCGCTGTTCAAGTCCGTGGTTCAGGAGCTTGCGTCGTATGGGATGACGATGGACAGCCTGAACGCGATCGCCAAGATGAAGGTATGCGTCAAGGGCGACGAGCCCTGCGAGCAGCGTGCCGTCGCCGAGGACGTCAAACGGGACAAGTCGCAGGAGGCGGCTGCGAATGTCGGCGAGATAGACGCGGCGTTCGAGAGGTTCTGGGCGGCATACCCAGGGCCGCGCAAGGTCGACAAGAAGAAGTGCCGCGTGCGGTTCGGGAACGCGGTGGCGAAGTACAAGACCATAGAGGAGGGCGTGTCGGAGATAGAGAACGGGCTTCTCATGTGGAAGAAATGTTCCACGTGGAACAAGGACAACGGACAGTACATACGGGCGCCGCTCGTGTGGTTGAACAACGAAAACTGGAAGGACATGCCCGACGGCATGCAGGTATCTGACGAGGGACCCGACAGGCGCGCCATAGAGGACAAGTCCAACGAAATGGCCGAGAGGCTTAGAAAGGAAGGTCTGATGTAATGGAGGGGATAAGGGAAGGACAGAGACGGTTCGACGAAATGGTCGCGGCGCTGAAGGGCGACGAAGGGCGCAAGGCCCTCGTTCTCGCGGTGATACACGCATACCAGTTCGCGAACACGGCGTACGCATCGGCGTATTCGGGCAACCCTCCGACGAGCATAATGCTCGCGGGGTCGTTCGCCAGCCACTACAAGGCGGTGTTCGAGTACATCAGGCGCGACCTGATGGGCGACGCGTCCGTAGAGAAGGCGATATCGAAGATGCAGGCGGTGTCCGACTGGATCGAGCGGTTCGACCTTCCGGGCATACCGAAGTTCATTGCCGTGAACGGCATAACCAACTACGTCCGCAAGAGCGCGGACGACGTCGACTCGGACATGCGCAAGTACGAGTCGAGCTACATGGAGCTTCGCCGTAGCATGGAGACTGCGGCAGAACAGAAAAACGAAAGGAGATAGAGATGGACATAAAGATGGACCAGGTAGACGAGTTCGCGCTTAAGGGTGCGCTCGACAGGCTTGAGGCGATTCTGTGCGACATGACGTTCCTCGCGAACGAACGCGAATGGCACAGCATCGGAGCGATGGCGGACGGCGCTGTCGATGCTGTAAAGACCGCGAGGTACGCGCTGAAGATGTAATCGTAAGAAACCGACGCATACAACACAACAAACGAAAAGGAGAACCAAGATGAACGCCAACACTACGAACGGAACAAACGAGACGACCGAATGTCGCTGTGTGCGCAGGAGATCGCACAACTTCGGAAGCGTGACGCGTCCGAGGAAGATGGAGATACGGCTGACAAGGGAGCTGTCGTCGAAGGTGTCTTCGATACAGGGGCTCATCTACAAGTACGGCAAGCGCGAGACGATGGCGGACATATTCGAGACTGTACTGTTCCCCGTTCTGCGCTCGTACGTGGCTCCCTACGTCGAGCAGGCGAAGGCTGACAGGGAGTCGCAAAAGGAAGGGGCGGCGAAATGACACATCCCTGCAACCGCTACTCGTGCTGCGAAAACTACCACGGCGAGTGCTATGGCATGGGGTGTCGGCTGAACCCGATGCCAGCGCCGAGCGAGCCGGACGCGGAGGACGGCGACGAAAACACATAGGAGGACACATAATGGAGTTGCACGAGATAGAGAACGCCGTCAAAACTGGCGTCTGCCCATTCGCCCAAAAAGCCTACGACTGCGGGAAGTGTGAGCACAATCCCAGCAAGATAAGCCCGCACGGAACCATGTCGATGCACTTTGGTCTGTGTATTACGCGACCGTTGCACTACGGCAATAAGGGGTGGCGCGACACACTCAAGTTCTTTGAGCCGCGCGATAGGGACGAGGCGCAGAAGGTATTGAGTCGGCTACTGCAAATGGGTGTCGAGCAGATACCCGTCGGCAGTTGCGACCTGGACCACTTCTGCTTCAAGCATGGATGCGTGGGGCATACAATCGAAAACACACAGGAGGACTAACAATGGCTGAACACGAGACAATCGCGGATATCATCGCGGAAAAGCGGCGCAGGGCAGACGAGTTAGAGGCTTCATCTTATAGACCCCACCAGTTTCTGCGCGAGCGGATAGCCGAGTTGCGTCAAGAAGCCGATCGCCTCGAAGCGGCGTGGAAGCGCGACACGAAGGAACTGCGCGCAGAGATCGAGCGACTAAAGGAGGAGCGCAACTATTCCGGCGTGCGCGAACGCGAACGGCTCAGAGCAAATGGCTTCGCCATAGTTCCAAAGGAGCAGTTGGAGTGCGGCGACGCGGCGAAGCTGCGCGAGGCGCTAAAAGCAATCGGCGGCCTATGCACTGGACTGATGCCAACCTGGGACGGCGCGATTGGGCGGATTAAAGACATAGCAGAAGTCGCCCT
>Ga0326512_10002372_pt1 | contig 13971 bp, 19 predicted proteins | sample 1_2617_0518_D_FD_203652 | JGI IMG/M metagenome (GOLD analysis project Ga0326512, IMG submission 203652) | Bovine rumen microbial communities from UC Davis, California, United States - 1_2617_0518 | ecosystem: Host-associated > Mammals > Digestive system > Stomach > Rumen | place: USA... | reverse complement strand
CGACATGAACGGCGACGTGGTCTTCACCGCGACCTCCAAGCGCACCGAGACCATCAAGGCCACGCTGCTCGAGGTCAAGGAGGCCGCGCTCAAGGAAATCTACGGCCAGTCGATGGTCACCGTCGTCCAGACCGGCGACATGACCGTCAAGCACGGCGGCCACGACAACGCGAACCGCATCTACGTGCTCGACCTCGTCCTGCGCGACGGGCGCAAGTGGCGTCAGGTCATCCCCGCCGGTCAGGTCACCGAGGTCGGCGACCTCTCGCTGGCCGCTGGCGAGCTCGCCGGCCGCGAGGTCACGATCACGGCCAACGTGGACGCCACCGGCGTCTCCGTCTACGACTACATCCAGGCGGTGTCCGCCTAATGGTCGAATTCGAGTTCGAGGGCCTGCGGTTCGAGGCCGACGATGACGTCCTCACCGACTACGACTTCGTGTGCGACGTGCTCACCGCCGACACCGAGCCGGCGGCGCTCGTGCGCTGCTTCAAGGCCGTGTTCGCCGGTCGCGACCGCGAGTACGCCAAGAAGCTCGGCGGCAAGTTCGCCAAGATGGGCGAGTTGCTTGCCGCCGCCATCAAGGCGGCAGGTGAGGACGCAAAAAACTAGTCCTGCTCGCACGACTGTCGCGTGACATGCCGTGCGAGCTCCGCGCCGACCTCCAGCAGTACTACGGACTCAACCTCGACGGCATGGGCGTGGACTACACCCACGTCCATGCCGCCTGCTGCGCCGCGCAGCTCCCCGCGGGGGCCCGCGTGTGGCGCGGGACTGCCGCCGAGTGGTCGACGGTGGACTACCTCGTGGCGTCCATGGAGCACACGCTGCGCGTCATCGCGTGGCAGAGCACCGAGGACGCCCAGAAGAAGCGCAACTACCCCAAGCCAGTCGAGACGCCCGCAAGCCGCGAGGAGCGCGAGCGGCACGCCGCCAACGCCATCGCCAACCGCGCGTGGATTGACTCGATACTGGCGAACGACCCAGACAGGGGAGGTGAATGATGGCAGCAGGTGAGATTGCGAGCGCGTACCTCACCATCTACCCCAAGCTGGAGGGCAAGGCGGTCGTGAGCGAGGTCGAGCATGGCCTCGGCAGCGCAGGGACCGCGGCCGGGCGCTCGTTCGCCGACGGCGCGAGCCAGTCCATGCGGCAGGGCATGGGTCAGGCCGGGCAGGCCGGCGGCAACGCGCTGGCCGAGGGATTCAGCGCCGCCAAGATCGCGGTCGCGAACGTCATCAGCAACATCGCCATGGACGCCGCCAGACAGCTGCAGGCGTCCTTCATGGACGGCGTGGCCCAGTCCGACGCGCTGCAGAAGTTCTTCAGCACCATGGAGTTCGCGGGCTTCGACACCTCGCAAATCGAGGGCACCATGTCCGCGATGCGCGAGTACGCCGACCAGACCGTCTACGACCTCGACGAGGTGCTGCAGACCACGGCCAAGCTGGCCGCGAACGGCGTGTCCGACTACGACCAGCTCGTGCAGGCGGCGGGCAACCTCAACGCAGCGGCTGGCGGCAACGCCGAGTCGTTCGGCTACTTCGCAAACGCCATCACGCAGGTGAACGGCGCCGGCAGGCTCATGTCGCAAGACTGGAACCAGATTGTCAACGCGCTGCCCGGCGCGTCCGGCGCCATCCAGAACGAGCTTCTGGCCATGGGTGCGTGGGACGAGTCAATGGGCACCTTCAAGGACGCGCTGGCGGCTGGCGAGGTCAGCGCCGACGAGTTCAACCAGGCGCTCGTGAACCTCGGCATGACGGACGTGGCCAAGGAGGCCGCGACCTCGACCGACACATTCGAGGGCGCGATGGGCCAGCTCGACGCTGCGGTCACGAACACGATGATGGAGGTGTACGACGCCCTCAACGAGGACGGGCGCATCACCGACCTCATCAACGGCATGGGCGACGCCTTCGTGGCAATCTCCCCGATCGTGGCGGGCATCGCCGACGCGTTCGGTGACTTCCTCGAGGCCATCAGCCCCGTGCTGCCCGTCATCACCGGCATCGTGGCGGGCATCGCCGCATCGTCGGTCATCACGACCGTCATCGGGGCCATCACCGGCGCGGTGACGTTCCTCACGACCGTCGTGGCACCGGCGCTGGCCATGGTCGGCAGCGTGCCCGGCCTCGTGGCGCTCGTCATGAGCGTCATCGGCGGCCCCATCCCCATCATCATGGCCGTCATCGGCGCGGTCGTGGCGTTCGTGGCCACCAACGAGGACGCGCGCAAGGCAATCGTTCGCGCCTTCAACGCCATCCGCAGCGGCATCGTCAACGCCCTCGGCGCGGTGAAGCGCACGGTGCAGAGCGTCATGTCGTTCGTGCAGACCACGTTCACCAACGCCATGAACGCCGCGAAGCAGGCCGTCACGGACGGCATCAAGACCGTCTCGGAGACGTTCACCAACCTGAAGACCACCGTCACGAACGCCCTGTCAGGCGCCAGCACGTGGCTCACACAGGCTGGTCAGGACATCATCCAAGGCCTCATCAACGGCATCAACAACATGACCAGCTGGGTGACCTCCACGATCCAGAGCGTCTGCTCCAACGCCACCAACGCGCTCAAGTCGTTCTTCGGCATCCACTCGCCCTCGACCCTCATGGCCGAGATGGGCGAGTACATGATGGCCGGTCTGGCCAACGGCATCGAGGACGGCGCGACCACGGCCGTCGGCGCCATGGCGGGCGCAAGCCGCGACGTGGCCGACGCGCTCGCGCTCGGCTCCCCGCGGGCGTACCCGCGCACCGTCGGCGGAGACTCCCGCGCCGCGCTCGTGGACGAGGTCCGCGCCCTGCGCGATGACGTGGCCAACCTCAAGGTCTACCTCGACACCGGCGCTCTGGTCGGCGGCATCTCGCGGCAGATGGACGGCAGCCTAGGCCGCCGACAGATGATGGCAGGAAGGGGCGTGGTCTAAGTGCCCACCGTCTACGAGAAGTCGTACGGCTCGGTCAAGTTCTACGAGCCCGACGGCACGCCCATCTTCGACACCGAGGATGACCTCGGGCTGTGGACGAGCGTGGACGAGGAACCGTCACCTGAGCCCAAGTGGGTGCGCGTGAGCGTCCCTGGTGCGGACGGTGCGGTCGACCTGTCCCGCGCGCTGGCCGGTCAGGTAACCTACGAGCGCCGCGAGATTTCGCTGCAGTTCGTCGGCAAGTGCGCCAGCCATGCGGCGGCGCTGGCGCTCGTCCACCAGATGCGCAGGGCGCTGCACGGCGCTCGTGTGCGCGTGGAGACCGTCCTCACCGCGCAGATTGGCGGCTACTACATCGCCGACTGCGAGTGCGACGGCGTGGCGCTCACTTCGGGCGAGGTCACCGTGGACGTGACCGCGACCGCCGACCCCTTCATCCGCATCGGCAACCAGACGCTGGCGCTGCCCAGCACTGCCACCGACGCACTGTCCGGCTCCGTGGCAAAGGTCACGACCGGACACGACCCTTCTGTAGCCATCTACGAGGTCGCGCTCGACGCCGCATCCAGCAGCCACGCCTGCCCCATCAACGCCGACGTAATGCGCCTGTGGTGGGCCATGGGCGAGAACCTCTTCGACGCGAGCGCATGGCCGTACGCGTCGACCGTCTACTCGGTCCCGTGGCCCAGCCCGTGGCCCACGCTCGACGGTCAGAAGGTGCGCGTCACCACGCTCAACACGACCGATATCGAGCGCATCCAGTTCAAGGCGTCCGACCGCACCGGCACGTGGCCCAGTTGGCCCTACTCGTTCCCGTTCAGCGGCACGAGCGGCCACACGCAGGAGGTCGTGGCCTACGTCACCGGCACCGTCACCTCCGTCGGCTCGTCCCCGAGCGTCAAGCTGTCCATCGTCGAGGACGGCACCGGCACTGACTCTGATGGCTTCGTGCAGGGCACGACCACGTCCGACAGCTTCACGCCCACCGTCGGCACCGTCTCGCAGACGCTGCTGGCAACGCCGAGCGGCAAGGGCATATCGGCCATTGACCTCGAGGTCAAGAACATGGTCGGCACGTTGACCGTCGGCCTCGCGCTCGCCTACACCGTGCCCGCGGCATGGGAGGCGGCGCGGCTCGGCTATGCCGACATGTTCCTCGGCTCGCCCATCGGCCAGTACGAAGGCACATCCGACATGCTGACCGTCTACCCCTACGGCGCGGAGACTGCGTACATCGTGACGCATGCCGACGGCACGTCGACCGGCACGCACGCCACCACCTACGAGGACGCGACCGTCGGCGGCATGCCACCGGCAGATGCCACCTACGTCTCGGCATCGGTCATGTGCGAGGGCGGCACGTCCGGCCAGACCACCATGGTCAGCACGATGCCAGCCCATGGCACCGCGACCGGCAGCAACACCACGATGCGCTCGATACCGAGCGTCACGTCATTCCGTGGCATCACCGTCACCATCGACGGTCGCACGGCCAGCGTCGGCCCGGGCACCGTCGACCTGCCCGCGCTGACCATCCCCGGCGGCTCGTTCACGGTCGACTATGTGCCAGTCGGCGGCTTTGACGCGACGCTCTCGTGGGAAGGCGGTGCGCTCTAATGGCCCAGTGGCTCGTCTGGCTCAACAACGAGATAGTCCACCAGCCGGTCACCACCGAGCGCAACGTCACGTTCGGCACCCTCGAGCTGGCCCTCGACAGCGCGGGTCGGCTCGAAGTCGAGGTGCCCGTGTCGCACCCGCTCTACACGACAATCGCGCAGCTTCCGCTCCTGGGACGCGACGTGTGGCGGGTGGAGCGCGACGGGGTCGAGGTGTTCCGTGGCCGCACGCTCTCGCGCGAGCGCGTCCCGCTCGACGGGGCGGTGGACGTGGTCATCGAGGGCGAGCTGGCGATGCTCAACGACAGCCTGTGCCTGCCGTACGAGTACACCGGCACGCCGACCGGCTACCTGCAGCAGCTTGTGCGATTGCACAACGCGCAGGTCGAGGAGTGGAAGCGCTTCAGCGTGGGGCGGGTGCAGACCGCCGACAGCAACGACAACATCGTGCGCGGCTCGGAGTCCACGTCCACCACGTGGGAGGAGCTGTCGGCCAAGACGTGCGGCAGCTCCACGGGCGGCCACATCGTCCTGCGGCGCGGCACGCGCGTCATCGAATGGCTGGACAACGTGGCCACGCCATGCGACCAGCCCGTCAAGCTCGGCTGGAACATGCTCGACCTCGAGGACATGGCCGACGGCGCGGAGCTTGTCACCGCCATCCACGCGCTCGGCGCGAGCAGCGACGGCGGGGCACGGCTCGAGATAGCGTCCACCCGCACCGGCGGGGCGGGGGTCACCGTCAAGAACGGCTACCTCGTCAACGACGCCCTCGCCGCCACCAACGGCACGATCGTGCGCGAGGTGGTCTGGGACGACGTGACGCTGGAGCCCAACCTGTGGAGCCGTGCGCTGGCCTACTGCCAGCAGCTGTCCCTGCCGCGCTCGGTGACCGTCAAGGCCATCGACATGAGCGACGCAGGGTACGCAGTCGACGCCTTCGACGTCGGGCAGGTGGTCGACCTCGACGCGCTCGACACCCAGGGCCGCATGCAGGTCACCGGCATAGAGTGGGATTTGCTCGACCCCGCTGGCGGCTCCATCACCTTCGGCAAGGCGCAGGTCACCTCGTCGGCACGCAACGCCACCACCTCGCAGACCGCGCAGGCGGCATATTACGTGGCGGGCAACTCGTCGGGCGGGGGCGGTGGCGCGACCTACACGCTCTCGGGCGATGGCGCGACCGTCACGCTCTCGGGCAGCGACGGCACGACCAGCGACACCACCATCACGGCCAACGCCATCGGCGCGCAGACGGCGCTGTCGGTCGAGACCGGCACGCTGTCCAAGGGCAGCGCGGCAAGCAGCTACTCGTCCTCGCTGACCCGCTACGGCAAGGTCGTGACATTGGACATGTACTCGCTGAAGCTGGCGTCGGCGCTGGCATCCGGCTCCACGTCCGGCACGCTCGCGACCGTGCCCACGGGCTACCGACCGTCGACCAACGCCTACGTGGCCATCGGCTCGACCGGTGCACACGGCGGCAGCTACGCCCGCATCACCACCGCCGGACTGGTCACCGTCCGCAACTCGTCCGGCACCAGCATCGCCACCAGCGCGGAGCTGTGCTTCACCGTCACCTACATGACCAGCTAAGGAGCCACACATGCGCAGATACACCACGCCGACGGTCACGGTCACCGTCGAGGGCGTCGACCTCACCACGTCCACGGTCCTCGTCACGTTCCAGCAGCGCAGCAACCGGCTCACCGTCGAGGGGCCGTCGATGGCGCTGCAGGACGGCGACACCGTCATCAGCGTCCCGCTCTCGCAGCTGCAGACGGGCGGCTTCGCCGAGGGCAGCATCGAGGTGCAGGTCAACTGGCTGGACGGCTACGGGCACCGCGACGCGACCACCGTGGCCGCAATCCAGGTGGAGCGCAACCTGCTCGCCGAGGTGGTGACAGATGACTAGCTGCACCTGCGCTCGCGTGCGCGTCGATGACGCCGCCAGCGCCGCGCTGCGCGTCGGTGACCCGCCTGCCGTGACGTTCGGCACCGGCGAGTACGTGCCGTACGTCCCCGCGATTGACGAGTACGAGGGGCCGTACCAGGTCACGCCGACCACCACGGCGCAGACCCTCGCGACCCGTGGGCTGCTCTCGACCGCCGACATCGTGGTCAACCCGATTCCCAGCAACTACGGCCTCATTCAGTGGAATGGCGCCGTCCTCACCGTGAGTTAGGAGCATCATGGCACAGAACGTCATCATCAACGGAGTCACCTACCAGAGCGTCCCCGAGGTGGACATCCCCAAGTCGGGCGGCGGCACCGCGAAGTTCTACGACACCGCCGGTGCGACCGCTGCCGCAGCCGACATCCTCACTGGCAAGACGGCCTATGGCGCGTCCGGCTCCGTCTCCGGCTCCATGGCCAACAACGGCAGCACGTCCGGCACCATCAGCACCAAGGCGGGCACGGTCACCATTCCCGCCGGATACACGACGGGCGGCACCGTCTCGATCGCGAGCGCGGCGGTTACCGACCTCACCGCAGCCAACCTGCTCACGGGCAAGACCGTGCTGGGCGTGGCTGGCACGCTGTCCCTCCCGACCATCTCGCAGGATGCCACGACCAAGGTGCTGTCCATCAGCTAAGGGGTGATTGCATGCCCGACATTGACCTCATGGGCGCGACCTATCCCGACGTGCCAGCGGTCACGCTGCCGTCTGGGGCAACGACCGCGACGTTCTACTATCCCGACGAGATTGACTATGCGAGTTCGCCGAGCAGCGGCGGCAACGCAAACCGCGCAAACGCAATCCTTTATGGCACCGTGGACTCAACATCGACCGCGACCGCGTTCACAGCCACTGTGGATGGATTGACGGCGCTTGTGGACGGCACGTGCGTCATGCTGCACAACGGCGTGGTCACGAGCGCGTCTGGCTTCACGGTCAACGTCAACGGGCTGGGCGCGAAGAAGTGCTACAACAACATGACCAACGCGACGCAGGACACGACCATCTTCAACGCCTCGTACACGATGCTCTTTGTGTACTCCACTTCGCTCGACTCTGGCAACGGCGGCTGGTGGATTTATCGCGGATACGACGGCAACACCAATACCATCGGCTACCAGCTTCGCTCCAACTCGGGCAACCTCGTGGCATCCGACACTGGTTATCGTTACCGCCTGTGGCTCACGTCGGCAGACGGCTCCAAGTGGGTTCCAATCAACACAAGCACGAGCACCAACGCGACAACGGCACGCACGCTCAACACTCGACCCATCGACCCGTTCGGCCCAATCGTCTATCGCTCCACGAACGGCACGTGCTCGGCTGGCACGGGCATCGGTGCGACGGCAATCTGGCAGCAGTACACGCTTGCCATCGGCTACTCGTACATGGCATCGGGCTTCTCGCTCACCGCGCAGGATTCCGTCTACCTCCGCTGCACCCCGCAGACTGACGGCAGCGCGGTGATGCAGGACATTGTGCAGACGCTTCCGACGAGCAAGGACGGCAAGATTTACATCCACCTCGGCACTGCGTACAGCACGACGAATATGGAACTGACCATCGAGCACCCCGTCTACTGGCACGACGGCACGGGCATCAGGCTGTGGACGGGCGCGGAGTCTGGCAGCGGCCCAGAGCCATCGTCCACCACGCCCGCGATGGATGGAACGGCGGCTGTCGGCACGGCAACGACCTACGCACGCGCAGACCACGTGCATCCTACGGACACGAGCCGACAGGCAATGCTCGTCAGTGGCATCAACATCAAGACCATCAATGGCACCAGCTTGCTTGGCTCCGGCAACATCTCGACGGCAGAGTTGCCTACCGTCACAACGTCTGACAACGGCAAGGTGCTGCAAGTTGTGAATGGGGCATGGGCCGCTGCATCGTTGCCGAGCGCTAATGGGGTGAGTTTCTGATGGCCGACTACCTTGTGACCGACACCGAGTTGACGGGCGTTGCCGATGCAATCCGCACAAAGGGCGGCACGTCTGCTGCGCTAGAGTGGCCCGCTGGGTACTCACAGGCCGTGGCAGCGATACCGACTGGCATCACGCCAACGGGAACAATCTCCATCACGGAAAATGGCTCATATGATGTAACAAGCTATGCAGGTGCATCCGTGAATGTTGGAGGTTCTGGCGGCGGGCTTGAACTGCTTCTTACCTACCCGATGGGCACGCTATCCACAACCAGTACAACAGCAGTTTCAACAGGTATCACTCTAACAGTGCCAAACGCAGGCCAGTATCCGCTCATGCTAGTTGACGTAAGAATCGATACTGTTGCCAGCGACAAGCACGTATCAACTGTGTCATACGTCACGCTAACTGGTAATAGTGGTGGCCCCGCTGGGGCCACAATAAATTCAGTCGCACGCAGCGGAGAGTTTACTTACCGCAAAGGTGCTCGAAGGGCAATAGACTTCAATTCAATGTCCTTATACGGGATATACGTTAATAGCGCAACGTATAGCTCTGGGTCAGTACGCATGAACATGTATATGAGGTACGACGCGGCCTATTCGGGGACTATTAATGGCACTTATACCGCTCGTGCCTATGGTGTTGACCTTTTCTCGCTTGGTAGTTAGGAGCTAACAATGCTTGACCCATTCATCGAACCCTTGCGCGGCACGGCGGCGCAGACGCTCATCATCGCGCTGCTCATGCTGTCCCTCTTGGACGTGCTCTTCGGCACGGCAAACGCGATGTTCGTCGCGCACGACTTCAGCAGCCACAAGTTCCGCGAGGGGCTGATTCGCAAGCTGAGCAACCTCGGACTCATGTGCATGGCCGACATCATCGACGCCATGCTGCTGTCGGGCATCGACTTGGGATTCCAGCCCATCTTCCTCGCGGTGGGCGTCTCACTCGCGCTCATGGAGGTGTGGTCGCTGCTCGAGATTTACGCCGAGATGCATCCCGAGATAAGCGAGAGCGACTGGTACAAGATGCTCCTGAGGTCGAAAGAAGGACTCCATGCCGACTAGGCTCATCACGTCCAAGGTGCGCTTCCGTGGCGGTGACGCAGACTGCTCGTCGCTCGTCAAGCGCATCCTCGCCGCGCTGTGGCTGGTGTCGGACGATACCTGGATGTGGACGGGGAACGAGCGGCCCATCCTCGCGTCGGCGGGCTTCGAGCGTCGCAACAAGTGGGCACCGCTGCGCGGGGACGTCTTGTGGCGCGACGGCCACACGGAGGTATACCTCGGAGACGGCCTGTGTGGCGGCGCACGCATCGACGAGGTGGGCGGCGTCACGGGGCCACGCGCAGGTGACCAGACCGGACGCGAGGTGGCGTCGAGCGCCTACGACCCCGACCGCTGGGAGGAGTGCTGGCGCTACTGCGGGGACGAGGACGTGGACGGCATCCCGATCGCGGAGTGCGTGGCCCAGCTCATGGAGCACGCCATCGAGCATGACGCGCACGGCTACTCGCAGGTCAACCGAGAGGGCGATGGCACGTGGGAGGACGTGGGGCTGCATTGGTACGTGGAAGAGACGGCATCGACGGGAGAGACGATGGACTGCATCATCAGCATCAAGGGCCGCAACACGCTCGTCTGGTTCGACGGCGTGAACGTGAACGACCTGACGAGCACGAAGGACGTGGACGTGCTGGACGTGATTGCGAGGGCGTGCTACGGCACCAGCCTGCCGAGGGTGACGCTGACCGACGAGCAGTTCGCCCGCCTCTGCCAGTCCATCCGCGGCGGCTATCCAAAGCACCTGAAGTCGCTCGTGGAGAAGTACGCCCCCAGAAGCCCAGAGGAGTAGGCATGCCTTACGACATCTTCGGCAGCCCCTACGACCGACACCAGCGCCGCATCGAGGAGCGTGCGGACAGGCAGACGCTGCTCTTCCTCATCGGCCTGTTCGTCGGGCTCGCGATTGGGGCCCTCATCATCTGACGGCACCGTGGCGCGTGCTGGCCTTCGCAACCTTCCCAGCCATCGGCGGCACGCCACCCCCCATCGCCGCTGACGCCACGAGTGCGACGCGCCCCCGCTCCGGCGGGGGCGTCACGCCGCCAGCGGCACGCGCAGCATGACCGTCGTGCCCTCGACCAGCCACAACACGTTAGAGACATGCCCGCCCACGGGCTGCCAAACGCTCCGAGCACTAACCCCTTCGCGGGTTGGTGCTCTTTTTTTGTCCGCGATGGGCAGCGTCACCACGACGGCCTGCGCGTCTCTGTCCACCACCACGCCCGCCACGCAGTGGCGCAGTATCGCCTGTGGCGTGCCGTGCGCCGCAAGCCCAGCCATGGCCGAGCGCACGTCCCCCTCGGTCACGGAATCGCCCTCACGACGCTCTAGGAGCGCCCGTGCGGCTCGTTTGCGCTCATTGAGGGCATCGACACGTGGACGTATGCCATCGAGCGGCACACCGGCTTGTATGGCGTCCAGCAGCCGCTCCTCCTCCGCCGCCACCGAGCGCAGCGTGGCGCGCGCGCCGAGAACGTCGGGGGAGTCGAGCGTGCGGCGCTGCCAGTCCATCACGCGGGCCACCACGTCGTCCACGAGCGCTGCGTCCGACAGCACGGAACGCACCGCTCGGCAGACCGCCGACTCCACGAGGTGCTGGCGCACGAGCCTGCGCCTGCCGTCCTCGATGACGCCGTAGTACGTGTACTCGCCGCCCTCCCCGCGGGCGCTGTAGCCGAACATGGGCAGGCCCGTCGCGCGGTCCCAGATGCGCCCCGAGAGCGTGTAGTCGTGCGTGCGCTTGGGGGCCATGGACGGCCTGCGCGGCCTGTTGTGCGCCGCGACCCACTCGGCATCCGACACGATGCGCGGCATGCCGCCCTCGACGCGAACGTCACCCCACACGTAGGTGCCCAGGTATCGCTCGTCGTGGACGATGGCGCCGGGCCAGTCCTTCTTGGGCACGCGACCGCGCGCCGTGCGCACGCCCTCGTCCGCCAGACGTCGCGCGATGTGCGCCGCCGGGATGCCCTCGGCCCACTCGGCGAAGACACGCCGGACGATGGCGGCCTGCCGCTCGTCCACGGCGTATGCGCCGTCCACGATCGCGTAGCCGAACACCTGCACTCCGTTGGCCATGCACCGCTCGGCGTTGTGCCGCATGCCGCGCAGGGTCTTCTGAGCGAGGTCGGCGGAGTACCACTCGGCGACGCCCTCCACGACGGCCTCGAGCAGGCGGCCCTCCGGCCCCTCTGGGATGTTCTCCATGGCCGAGCGCACCTCCACGCCGGCATCGCGCAGCCGCTTGCGGTATATCGCCGCGTCGTAGCGGTCGCGGGCGAAGCGGTCGAGCTTGTACACGACCACGAGCTGCCACTCGCCGCGCTTGGCATCGTCCACCATGCGCAGGAAGTTCTCGCGGCCCTCGGTGGAGCGGCCGCTCCTGTGCTCGTCGGCGTAGACGGCCACCACGTCGTGGCCCTGGGACGCGCACCATGCGCGGCAGACGTCCACCTGCTGGTCGATGGACTCCTCGCGCTGGGCGTGGCTGCTGTATCGGGCGTAGATGGCGGCGTTCATGCCACGTCACCCCCATAGAGGGCATCGGCGAGTTCGTCGGCGGTCATGCCGAGGGCGTGCGCTATCCGCCACGCCTTGTCGAGCCTGAAGTGTTTCGTATCGCCATTGAGCAGGCTGTTGACGTACTGGCGAGACACACCTGCCTTTTTCGCAAGCTGCGCAGGAGCGAGTCCAAGCTCGTCAAGTTTCATGCGGATGCAGGTCGAGACGTCCATCGTTGCCCTCCCTTCGTGAGCGGACTACATGTTAGCAGAATTTGACGAATTTGTAAAAAACGCTTGACGTAAAAACGGCTTTACGGCAACATGGAGGGCGAGTAAAAACGGCTTTACGAAAGGAGGTGAACATGGCAGACGTCATCACGGCATGGCTTGACAAGACCGGACGTTCCAAGACGTGGCTCGCGGACGAGCTGGGAATCAGCCGCCCGACGCTGTACGCACGCCTCGAGGATGGCAAGTGGGACCTCGAGAACGCCTACAAGGTCGCCAAGCTCGTCGGATGCACCATCGAGGACCTGTGCAGGAAGGAGGGGCTGGAGTGATCGTAAGCGAACGTGAGGAGGGGTCGTTCCTGGACTACATCCTCGAGCTCGCAAGGAAGGAGATGGCCTCGTCAGCCGGGCAGGGCGAGGACGAGGCCACGGAGGTGCGCCCAGTGAGTGGGGGCGCTGATTAGAAAGGATAGCACGATGACGGACACCGAGAGGACGAAAGCGCTGGCATTTCTGGCGTGGATGTGCGTCCTGTTCATGGCGTTGGCGGTGATGTAGGGATGACGACCGATGATGTGATCAGCTCTATAGTCACGACTACCAAGCAGGCCCGCGCAGCGTACGCTCAACAAGGGCGCGCTGCGCTCGCAAAGAACATTGCCACGGTCGATTTTTCCGAATTTGGCATCACTCCGAACCTCATGGCAATCCATGACTGGGACTCTGCGCGCGATGGCCTTGACGTCATGAACGTCCTGAAGAGTGTGCTGAAGGCTCGGCGCGCGTTCCGTGCCAAGCAGGGCGAGTATTGCCTTGCCGAGTTTCGCATGTGGTTGCGCATCATTGAGATTGGCGAGAAGCAGCCGATTGGCACACGCTTCAGCAATGAGACCATGAAAGACAAGTTCACTATTGTCGAGGGCCGCATCTATGAGTGGCTTCTTAGCAAGAGCCAAGAAGACCTCGACATGATTGCCTACATGTGCTCGAAAGGCCAGAGCGTAAACGAGCAGCGGCTTGATGAGAGCCGCATCGCACACAAGCTGCGTACTCGCGAGATTGATGCCGAGCGATACCAGACCGTCGCCGAGAAGATCGTGAACGAGGGCGAGAGCAAGGGCATCACGCGATGCAGTGTCGAGTCGTTCCTATCCTCGTGGGACGAGGATGGCGCCCCGAACACCAAGACCGTCAAGGCTTACGTCGAGAAGACGCGCGACGAATTGCTCCACAAGGGGTTCGTTGGAATAGCAGACGGTCGCGGCACCTACGTCAAGAACGACGGCTCTGGCGACACCGTCATGCTCTCGCGTGCAATCGCGAACCGCATCACCAGTCTCTGCTACGACATGGAGAGCCTTCGCCAGCTTTGCATCGACAACAACCTCGAGATTCCAGACGAGCAGAAGCGCCGCATCAAGAGCGCGGTTAACGCCCTGGTTGGCGTTATCAGCTTGACGGAGGTGGCGTGATGGCGCAGGCGTTCGCAGGGCGCACGCCCAAGGGGCACGAGCTGTACCGCGAGGTGGGCGGCGACCACTGGTTCGTGCGCGAGCCGGTGAAGACGTTCCGCGCGCTGAACACCGTGCGCGACCTGCACAGGCGCCGCCCCATCGGCAGGTTCGGCAGCTTCACCGAGGCTGCTGCGGCGATTGACGGGGGCAGGGCATGAGCAGGCAGCGCGAGAAGGGCACGTGGTTCGAGACCGCCGTCTCAGGCTTCCTCGCCGAGGCGC
>Ga0326512_10002371_pt1 | contig 13973 bp, 15 predicted proteins | sample 1_2617_0518_D_FD_203652 | JGI IMG/M metagenome (GOLD analysis project Ga0326512, IMG submission 203652) | Bovine rumen microbial communities from UC Davis, California, United States - 1_2617_0518 | ecosystem: Host-associated > Mammals > Digestive system > Stomach > Rumen | place: USA... | reverse complement strand
AAAAATTTATTTTTCAAATGCGACTGTGGAGTCGTTGACATGTAGAAAAAGGTACGGAAATATAGGCTACGCCAAGTCCCTCTTTTATTTTGCGTACATAGCACATACGGGATTGGACGACATACGGAGGGGGGTGAAACATATGGAGAATAATCTGGCGACGGCGCCATGTCGCAGTCCTGTCGTGAGCATCCGGAGTCCTGACGACAACGAAAACCAGGCGATCTATTCTGTAACATTCCACACAAAACCCAAACGCCGTGTCCATTCGTTCTGGTTTCTGGACAGGGAGAAAGCTTCCCGGTTTTACGAATCCGTAAAGAAGCATCCGAGTGTGCTGGATTACAGAATGTACCGCACCCCAGTCACGGACGCCGAAGAATACGACGGGCTGATGGAAGAGGCGCCGATCCTGCCTGTTGAGATTTGATCACCGAATTACGAGACAAAAACCAACCATGTAAAGCAGAAAGAAGGTGTTTGAAATGAGAGTAGCTGCATATCGACGTGTTTCAGCGCAGGATATTGAGCAGGCAACTTCGGTGGCGCTGCTGGCGCGCTCCTGTGAGGAGCGGATCAGGCGTTGCCGCAGGTATAAGTTTGCCGGCTACTATTTCGATGAAGGCGACAGCCGAGCCGGATTTGAGAAACTGATGGAGGCGGCGGAGAGCGGTCAGATCGACCGCATCGAGACCAGGTCGGCTTTTGAATTCATAGAGAATGTCGGCGACCTGATTCAGACGGCCAGCAGGCTGAACAATCTCAACCCCCCAGTGCGTATTCATTTTGAGAATGAGGGTATTACGACCGGTACGGCTGAGTGGGAGCGCTGTGTCTATTTCCTGATGGGCTTTCTTGAATCCGCATGCAGGCATTCGGCCAAAAACTGTCAATGCCTGAAACCAAAGGAGGAGAGCCTGTGCAGGATTTAAAAAAGATCGCGGCGGAACGCGCCGCACGCCCGAAAGAGAATCCTGTGGGAACGAGCTTCGTCACGGAGCACCAGAGAGCCAAGAAAGCCCTGGTAAAGCAGATCGAGGCGCTGGACGGAAGCAACATCCGCCTGATCGCCGCGAACACGGACGAGGAGGGCGGAGAAAAGAAGATTCTCCGCGTAGCCGCCTACTGCCGCGTTTCTACGGACGATCTGGACCAGGCGATTTCCATCGCCCTTCAGATAAAGGAGTACAAGAATAAAATCAAGGCTAACCCCAACTGGAAATACGTCGGGACGTATGTCGACGACGGTTTTTCCGGCACGAACACGGAGCACCGGGAAGGATTTAAGAAGCTCATGGCAGACGCCATGGACGGAAAAATCGACCTCATCATCACGAAGGCGGTGAGCCGCTTCGCCAGGAACCTCATGGACTGTATTGTCTGGGTGGAGGCGCTTCAAAACCACGACCCGCCAGTCCGCGTGTATTTCGAGCAGGAGAATCTGGACACCATGGCGCAGACAAGCAGCATTATCCTTATCGTCCTTGCCATGGTCGCCCAGGAAGAGAGCCATATGAAGAGCGAAGCGATCCTGCTCTCCCTGGAGTGGCGTTTCTCCCGCGGCCGCTTTCTGACCCCCCGGCTCTTCGGCTATGACGTCGTTGAAGTGCCCGACGGATACGGCGGCAGGAAAAAGGTACTCCAGGTCAATGAGGCGGAAGCCAGAGTGGTTCGGTGGATGTACTACAACCTGATCAACGGCATGAGCCTGGAGGAGATGGCGGAGATTCTCACCGAGCTGGCAATCCCAACGGGCGGGCGGCGTAAGGACGGAACGCTCAACACCCACTGGACCAGTTATGGCATAGCCTCTGTTTTGCGAAACGAGAAGCATTGCGGGGATGTCCTGGCGAGAAAATACTACACGCCCAATTACAAGGATCACAAGCAGAAAAAGAACAGGGGCAAGAAGAACAAGTATTTCCAGGCAGACCACCACGAGGCTATCGTGTCCCGTGCGGTATGGAATGCTGCTCAGCGGATTCTCAACAGCAGACGGTATGGCCACGAGGGAACTTACCTGCCCATGCGGATCATCGACAGGGGTACTCTGACCGGCTATATTTCCGTGAACCGCACCTGGGCTGGATTCGATTCCGAGGATTACTACCGTGCCAGTCAGATCGCCATGGGCCTTCTGGATGAAAAACTGGAGGCTGATTTGGGGAAGGAATACCTCCCCGAAGGCGGACACCGCATCGGCGGGCTTGTGGATGATCACGGCATTTCGCAGATTGCCCGCGAATACACCAAGGCGGAACAGGAGATGAAGGATGAGTTGGAAGGCAGGAACGATGAGGATGCGGCTGCTCAGGAGCGCGAAGAAGCGGTAAAAACCTTTCAGGTGGTCAGCGGGGACATGTTCTCCCGCATTCATGATCCGGTCGTCCGGATTGGACGCAGCAACATCGCATTCAATGCCGCGTGTACAGCGAAAATGAACTGCGAGTACGCGGAGATTCTCTTCAACCCGGTTGAGCGCATGATGGTTGTGCGTCCATGTGCCAAGGATCATCCGAATGCCATCCCCTGGACCGCAAAGCCTCTGGCCGCAAGCTCACTGGTAAAGATGCTGTACAACAGCATGGGTTGGGATGATGAGTACACCTACCGGGTACCCTGCCAGACCATTCAGGAACCCGGAGGCGACGGAGTGGTTCTCGGGTTCGACCTGGACAATTACATCGGCAGAGCCATCAACAAAAAGGAAGAGGTCATCATGGCACGAAAGCAGGAGGAACTCGCTGAGGAACAGCGTGAAGACGCTAAGAGCTTTTTCTACCCGCCCGAGGACGACGATGAACCGCAGGAAATCCGGGACATGGAAGAGCGTTTCCAGAAGGCCAGAGAGCAGAACAAAAAGATCTTTGGTGAGCCCGTATTCCAGCACACGACCAGCATGCGCGGCTTTGCCGAGCAGAACGCAGACGGTGAGTGGGATATGCTCGTAGAGGCGCGGCCCCTGGATATCGACCACAGAGTTGATACGGAAACGGTGTCCTCGCTCTTCCAGGAGATTGTTGAGAATCCCCCGGAGTTGCCGAAGGAAGTCCCGCCCTATGAGATGGTGGCGGAAGAGGATTCTGAGGCATCGGACTACGAGATTGTGGATGACACAGAATGAGAGACAAAACAGTACAGCGGCCGGTGGAGCGGGAAGTCATCGACAGGGACGGCCACCGTGGGCGGGGGGCCTTGCAAACGGCCTGCGGGCGTGGAGAACCTGCGGGAAACGCGCTAAGCCAGCAGTTGCATCGGCACAACAGCCGGAAACTGGGAAGCGGTCGCAGAATCATGCTCCCTCCCAATACGGGAGCGACTGAAGGAGGGCGATAGCGATATGTATACATCTAAGAACCCTGCGCGGAGCAGACCGCTTTCCGCTAATGTGAAGCGGCTGATGCGTCTGGCACGAGCGTCACCGCAAAACAAAAAGGTTGTGAAAGTCGGCAGGCAGTTTTCCATCCGAGACCTCGCATACTGCAACAAACAGGGCGCCCTCTTTATGGAGGCTGCCTCCATGGGATTTTCCATGAAGGATTTTGCTCCGCTGTACATGACGAGCCAGATTGCCGGGATCTTCGACGTCTACTTCTCCACATCCAATAACGTGGGCGGAAATGAGCTGTTTGACCTGATTCATATCCCCCTGCTTCTGAAAAAGCCGGAAACGGTTGTGGAGGCACTGTATTGGATCGATGACATCATTGAGCGTGCGGAGGATGGCGAGAACAAGAGCCTGCTGATCAGTCAGGCGTATGACGCCGAAACGCTGAAGCTCCCTCCTGCGCTGGCGGAGCTTCCCGAAGAGCCCAACAGGGACGTGGATGAACTCGCCTACGCATACTGGTTGGGTTACATCTATCGGTGCGAATGCCTGATGCATGAAGAATCCAGCCGAATGGTCTATGCGGCGTTCACCGAGGAAATCATGCGGGAGGCGTACCGCAAGCTGCTGGAAAGCGAGATGGGAAAACGTGATCTGGTGGACAGCGCCGTTGAAATCTGCGATGAGCTTGACCGGTTTCTCGTGGAGAAGCTGTGGCCGGAGAAAAAGAAGCGGCAGAAACAGCGGCAGGAGAAGGAACTCCAGCGTCCGGCCAGGCCGCTTCCCGGCACAGCGGACAGTCAGGCACGGGTGACAGTATAAATCAATCCGACAAACAGTCGGAAAACAAGGAGGATTTTCTATGGAAACAAGGCAGCCCTGGAACCAGATGGGTCAGGGATACCACGCTGGACAGGGGTATTTTCAACAGCGGCCCTTTAACCGGGCACAGCCGCCTGGTCAGACGCAGGGTCAGCCGCAGAGTCCGGCAATGCCCGACACCACCCAGCAGATGGAGTGGCTGAGCGGCCTGAGCAGGGATGAAAAGATCGAAGCGAAACGGCTCGCGCTGCAGGCGAATTTCAGCTTTGAAGGCTATCAGGTGGTCAGGCGCGAGTTCATCTCCCACCAGTTTGACCCCGCCATGACCATTCGTGGGAGCAGCATCACCTTCAACAACTCCTGCATCAGCAAACTGGAGGACGCCACCTACATTCATTTCCTGATCAACCCCACGGAAATGAGGCTTCTGATCCGCTCCGTGAACGAGGGCGCACGAGACGCCATCCGTTGGTGCGTTATCAAAGGTGACAAGCGTAAAAGCAGGCAGATCTCCTGCAGGCTCTTTACTGCCAAGCTGTATGAGATGATGGGCTGGGAGGCGCAATATCGCTACAAGATGCAGGGCATGAAGATCAACTATGAGGGCGAAGACATGTACCTCTTTGATCTGAAGGCTGTTGAATGCTTCCTGCCTCAGCACCGCGACCCGAAAACGGGCAAGATCCCCAGGGCGCAGGCAGTTCTGCCAGAAGACTGGGAAAACAGCTACGGGATGAGTGTGGACGAGCACGCGGCGTCAACCAAGGTTGATCTCGAAAACGGCTTTACCGATGCGGTGATGGATTCTGAAGACGCGGTGCCGGACCAGCCCGAAGCGGAAACGCAGAAGCATCCTGGCGTGTCGTCAGAACCGCAGGTGGAAAAGCAGCAGTTTGATCCGCAGTATGAAACGGGGGACCATACATGAACCAGCAGATGAAAAGCAGTCAGCTTCTTCTGACGATGAATTTCCACGATGATGCAATGATGCTGAACGAGGGAATTCTGGAAGCACTCGGTCGGCCGCGCCAGGTACAGATTATGCTCAACGAGGAGGCAAAGCGCCTCCTCCTGAGGCCCTGCGAAGTGGACAGCAAGCAGGCGGTGGTGATCCCCGCCGAGCATGTTCTGCAGGTGGAGATCGGCGCGAGACAGCTCCTTCGGAAGATTCGGAAGATTGCGGGATGGGATACGGAACAGCCGAGAATATGCGTGGGAGAACGCATTGAAGACTATCAGGCAGTTTTCTTTGACCTGGCAAGGTCGATAGCTGTATCACCCGGCCCAGCGGCAGACCCGGCGTAGTCAGTAGCGGGAGGTAAAGTATATGAATAAAGACACTCTCCTCCAGTATTTCGACCAGCATCACATCCCACGGCGCGATGTGCTTCCCCGTATTCCTCTGGGTATGAATCCTGATGATTTCTGGCAGGAAATACAGAATCGTAGAAGAGCGAAAAGCACGACACTTCCAATCCACGGTCCGAAAGGCGTGCCTTACTGGTATGTGACCACAGACAAAATGGTGAATGCCAGCATGACGCTCGTGGAGGAGCTGATGGCAAACGATGACGCCGTTTTTCACGGGCTCCCTGTACTTGCGCCGCTGGAGGAGGTGTTCTACACAAGCTATGTTGAAGGGTCACCCATGACGATGAAGGACGCAATGGAATTCCTTCAGGATGGCGGGGAACCGCGGGACGTTGAGGAACAGATGATTGTGAACAACCGCAGTGCGCTGGGCTTTGCGGCGTCGAACCTGTACCATCCCGTGGATGAGGAGTATATCCAGATGCTCACGTTTATCCTCACGCAGAACATGGAAGGCGGAGGGCGGGAATACCGAACGACGGACTGGGTGGAAATCCCATCCATGATGGGTGAACCATACGAACTGCCAGCGGCATCCAGCGTAGCTGACAGGGTAAAGGAGCTGACGGCTTACCTTGCCGACCCTATCATTCATCCGCTGCTCAAAGCCGCGGTTGCGCAGGCATGGGTGCTTGCCGCAAGACCGTTTCCGGAGGGGAACGAAAGACTGGCCCGGCTTCTGTCGAACGTAATTCTCATCCGCGCCGGATACACCTTCCTCGCTGAGGTAAGCCTGTCCGCGCTGATCGCCCGAAACGGTTACCCCTACTACAATGCCGTGGCAAATATTCTGCGGGCAGAGAACGGCAGCGACCTCACTTATTTCCTGGAATACTATCTGCTCCTGTTGGCTCAGGCCGTGGAGGAGCGAAAAAGACGTAAGCAGGAGAAGAACGAGGAGAATCAGGCAGCGGAGATCGCTTTGGCAAGAACGGCACTGACCGCTCCCGTTATGACATCGGAAACCGGGACAGCAGCTCAACTGGCCGAAGAATCCGCTGACCAGCATTCACCGCCGAAGCGCACAAGGCAAAGGGTCAAAGCAGACCGGGATGCCGTGTCGGAGAGCCTTGCCGCAGAAGGATTTGTCAGTCTCCTTGATGAGACCCAGAATGCGGGGGAAGCCCAGCCGCTGAGGGGAGGTGATTTCTGCTGGAGCGGCGAGGGCAAAGTCAGAGCGGAACTGGCCACCCTGGTAGACAGCCACGGCTCTCAGAAATCGGAGATCGGGCAGATCCTTCTTGATTATCTGGATGCGGGGCAATATGTCTTCAGCGTTGCAGAAATCAGCGCGGCCATGAATCTCACAAATAAGCAGGCGCACAATCTTGTTTATGCCCTTCGGGATAAGGGAATTGTTGAGTCCATAGGCCAGTTGGAAAACGGAGCCGCATATAGGTTCAGCTGCGGAGAACTTTCGGATGCGGATTACACACCGGAGATGATCCGAAACCTGAATGACCTCATGTCGGGAACCCAATCCGTGAAGGACAAGCGTATCGGCAATATGCTTATGCAGCGCCTGGCGCAAGGATTCATTTCGCTCAGTGAATATGAAAAAGCCGGAGAGGACAGCAAATGGGCCGAGGATATGAAACTCGCCGAACAGATGGGATTTGTCAGACGGATTACAAAGGAGCTTTGTTTCCTCCTCCGAGATGCCAAACCGTGTTTTGAAATGCTGGACACCAGCCAGAAGAAGAGAGCCCGGCTGATGTATGACACATTCGGAGAAGACACCTTCTCACTGGATATGGTGGTCGCTACGCTGGATTACAGTTCCTCTACCGCAAGCGCATATCTCCACCAGTTCACACTGCTTCGCATACTGGATTGTCGGAAAGAAGATGTGAATCTGTACCAGTTCCTGGTCAACCCCAAGGAGCACCCGGAGGTATTTGAAGCAGTAGCGTAAGCGGACAGCGTACAGGAAAAAAGAAAACGACTACAAGGGTACAGGCGGGCGGGAGAAAGGAGTCACAATGAAACCTGATATGAATAACACGATCGCTCTTTTGAAGGACAACCACTTTTTTGCCGATCTGCTGAATGGGCCGTGTAAGCCTATGGCGGATAAAACGGTCGGCGCACAGGACGGGAACCAGAAGGGGCAGAGAGGCTACCTCCCCATCAATCCGGACTGGATCGATGAGGATATGTCTGAGAGGCTGACGAGCGTCTTCCACAGACTGTTTCCTGAAGAGATGCCGTTTACCACCCTCGTCCGGGTGGTGAAGAACCCGGATGTACTTCTGGACGGTGTTGCTGTCGATGACGGCACAAAGAGAACCAGGTACATCGTGGTGACCGTGGTGCAGGACGCTGAATATCCCTATGACATGAATTTCCCCCTGATTCTGACTATGGGGATTGTCAGTCTCAGCGCATGGGAACTGACCAGATCCACCATCGCCGCCAGCGAGGCGTATGCGAAGGTCATGCTGACAAAGTTTCCTGTGCCGCCGATTCTCAATAACGCTATCGTCGAATGGGTGAGTCTGTATGTCGGCAAGGACGGGTATAAAGGGCCGAGAAATCTGCGGGATATGGCGTTTGTCGATGAAGCCGCTTCCGATGATCTCGAAATGGACACGCACCTCTATGATTTGCGCACCGTGGATAATCCGCTGGCGCAGAGGCTGCTCGACGCTGTGAATGAGGACTCTTTGCCGCATCCCAACCAGGGGAACAATTGAGACAGAGCGGGATAAAGAAGGGAGTATATCTATGATATGCAACAAAAGGCTGAGCGATGTAATGTTGCTGGTGTTTGATTTCGGGAGAAAGTCCACGGTAACATTCAGCAAAGGTTGTCTCGACGCGCTTGGCGACCCGGAATACGTCCTGGTGATGATTAATCTTGAGAAGAGAACCCTGATGCTGGTCAAGGCCGAAAAAGGCGGCGCGCGAAGCAAAAAGCCGAAAGGCTACCGCGTGGAGAAGAATGATGAAGGCGCTTATGTGATGGAAAACTGTGACCTTTTCCTCTCCAAAGTGGCGGAGCTGATGGTCTGGAAAACGGACAGAAGCACAAAAATGTTTTTCATGGGCAGAGAGAACGACGGAAAGGTGGTATTTGAGCTGTCGGATGTAGCCATGTACAAAACAGGCGACGCCGACTGGCGCACCAGGAAATTGGAAGAGGCGCGACTCAGATGCCAAATCCGCAAAGCCCGTTTTTCAGAAGCGGCTGTGAAAATGAAAGAGCTGCGCCAGCGGCTCGGCGTTTCACGGAATGAACTGGCTAGGAAAACCGGCGTTTCATCAACGCTGATCTGGAACATAGAGAATGAGCGCGCATATCTCAGCAACAAAATGATGGAGCGGATTGAAAAAGCCTATCCGGAGGTCGTAGAACACTGAACCACAGGGACAAACAATGCCGATAACTTGATAATAACGCGGTTGGCCTGACCACCGCGTTAGAACGAAAGGAGTAATCATTCATGCGGAAACTTGCAAGTATTCAGAAGGTATGGAAGATCGAGCCCATAGAGGGCGCGGACAGAATCGAGCTGGCGCATGTGCTGGGCTGGCAGTGCGTGGTGAACAGGGGGCAGTTCCAGCCCATGGACACGGCGGTCTATTTTGAAATCGACAGCTTCCTGCCGATCAGGCCGGAGTTTGAGTTCATGAGGACCTCCAGCTACAGAAAGACCGATATCATGGGCGAGGGCTTCCGCCTGCGCACCATGAAGTTCCGTGGTCAGATTTCTCAGGGACTCCTGCTGCCGGTCAGCCAGTTCCCGGAGATTCCGAAGGATGTGGAGGTCGGAACGGACGTCACCGAACTGCTGAGCGTAAAGAAGTGGGAGATCGAGGAGCGCGCCACCACGGGCGGCACAGTGATCGGCAACCTGCCTTACGATATCCCGCATACCGATGAGACGAGGGTGCAGGAGAACCCGGAGCTGATCCAGGCGTTTGCCGGGTTGGATTACTACATCAGCACCAAGATGGACGGCTCCTCCCACTCCATCGGAATCGATGAGAACGGTTTCCATGTGACTGGTCACAATTATGAGTATAAGGATGACAGCGCCAGCTTTTTCTACAATCTGGTGAAGGAACGCTGCTACCGGGAGAAGATGGAGCGGTTCATGATGGAGCATGGGCTGAAAACCCTCACCATCCAGGGCGAGCTTTGCGCCCCCGGCATCCAGCGCAACCGGCTCAGGCTGGCGAAACCGGAGTGGTATGTGTTTACCATCCGTGAGGACGGGAAGCGCGTCGGGCTGAACAAAATGCAGGATATCTGCAAGGAACTGGGACTGACCGCTGTTCCCATCGAGGAGGTGGGAAATGATCTGCCCTCCAGGTATCCCACGGTGGAGTCTCTTTTGGAACGTGCGGATGGTGATTATCCCAACGGCGGGAAGAAGGAAGGCATCGTGATTCGCCCGGTGGAGCCGGTCTTTTGCCCGCTTATCAGCGCAAGCCTGTCCATGAAGGTGGTCAGCAATACGTACCTGCTGAAAAATGAGTGAAACAGGCAAGGCCAATTGCGAGGCGAAGCAGATGGATAAGAGGAAACGTGAAGTGATACTCCATTCCTATGATCCGCGTTGGAGGACTGAGTTTGAAGAAGAAAAGAATGTACTCCTGGAAATGCTGGGTGAGAAACACCTGTATCCTGAAATCCTGCACATCGGCTGTACATCCATAGAAGACACGGTGGCGAAGGCCATCATCGATATGCTGATACTGCTTCCGACGGACGAGGAGGTCAGGGCAGCCGTGAATGTAATGATTCAGGTCGGGTACACGTTCCTTGGGGACGGAGGTCGAGTAGGCAGGTACTTCTTTTCCAACGATGAAAGTATCTTTCCCTACTATCTTCATGTGACAACGCGGGAGAACCAGGTTGCGAAGGATCAGTTGACGTTTCAGAAGATCCTGCAGAGCAACAAGGAGATTATGTGGAATTATATGGCGCTCAAGGAGATAGCAGCGGAACAGTTTCCGTATGACCGGTTTAAATACCGCACTGCCAAAGGGCACTTCATCGAAGGGGTGCTGCGGGCGTATGAGTATGGACTGAGCCTTGGGGGTAAGAGCGATCCCAACGAAACATCCAGAACAGAAGCAGATAACACGACGGAAAACGGACAGGAGAATAATCAATGAATAGTTTTAAGGGCTTTGAAGTAGTTCCCATCACAGACTTCGGATGCTTTGGCTGGAGCGCGGTCAGAATAACCGTTTCGGCCATGAAGGTCGGGCTCTCCAAACCTCTGATCAAAGCCATGGGGAATCCCGAATACATCACCTTCCACAGGGGCTTAGGCGAGAACGAAGGCAAAATGATCATTGCGGCATCGGATAATGCCGAGGAGCAGGGGCAGATCCACATCAATCTGGACAGCAAGAAGATTATCTTTTCCCACAGCGAGTTTTCTGAGAGCTGTGCTGAGATGATCCAGACCTATGCCAATGGAGCCTTCAACAAAGGAACCTATTACAGCATCGGCGGCACCAGGATTGATGATGGCGCGTATGTTTTCGATTTTCATGAGGCGACGGAGCACAATGTGAAAATCGGAATGCGGGGAATGACCGGAACCGCTGGCGGCGTTTCCAAACCGCGACCGACGACATTCTCGATGCCGCAAAGGACATACAGCATGCAGGACAGGGCGCCCGGCGTTCAGGAACGAGCCGCACGGGTTTAGACAGACGATAACATTGCCCACTGGTCCGCAATCCGCACAGCTCATAGGGAGCTGACGGGATACAGGACCGGTGGGCAGGCAACAGCACTATGAGAAAGGAGGCTTGGCGTTGAAAGACTATGAGATACTACATATTCCAAATGGGAAAATGCCAAACATCGGAATGCTGCGTCTCACAGTGTCCGAAAACAGAGTGGGACTGTATATGCCGGTACTGGATGCTCTGGACAGGCCCAGCGGGATTATCATTCATCGCGGGATAAATAGCAATGAGGGAAAACTGATTATCGAAGCCGCAGAATTTGACCCGGATGATCCCAGGAGCGGCGTAATCCCCCTTGACTACGAACGGAAGAAAATCGATTTCTACAGTAAGGATTTTGTCGATACCTGCAAGGACATGATCCGGAAGTATGGCGGCGGAGAATTCTCACGCGGAGTTTTCTTCACAGTTAAGGGAGTCAGGGAAAGCGACACCATGGTGCTCTTTGATTTCAGAATTGTCGCTTCCCGCGTCGTTACATCGGCACAGAAGCCGAAGAAACGGTCAGCCAGCGGCAAAAGCGTGAGCAGAAGGGGTTCTGCCAACACCTCATCCAGGGTCGGCAGGGCACAGACTGAACAGGGCGAGAAGGCGAAGACATTTAGCCCGGCTGTCGGACAGACCCAGCCGCTCGGCAGATTTTCCATGCCGGCAATGGGAAGGTCGTATTGAAGCATACAGTGCTGAAAGAGAACGAACGGAAGAGAATCGGGTGAGATCGTGTGCAGACATCGAAGAAGGCAGCAGGAGGAGCATTCCAGGATAGAGGGGCAGGAAACACCGCTGATCGATATGCTTGCAACCGGGCAGAATATTCTAAAGCTGCGGAGAAAAGCGGGCTTAAGTGTGAAGGATGTTCAGGTGAGAATGGAGCTTGCATCCACGCAGGCAATATACCGATGGCAGCGAGGTGAAACGCTCCCATCAATTGATAACCTGATTATTCTGGCGGATGTACTTGGGGTGTCCATTGACGAAATCATTGTGCGGAAGCATGGCAGCTATTGAACGACAGGTTCATTGATTTTCCATCGGGATAGTCCCATAATAGATATGGAAACCATCGAAGGAGCAAGGGGCGGGAAGAAGGGATACGAATGGATCTTGGCGCCTATATTCAGATTGAAGCTCTGGAAAGCGTCGCTGAAGCAAACGGCATACACGTCAGCAGGCTCAGAGGCTACAGGCTGATGCGCGACCAGAAGGCATACACAAATGATGAATTGACGGAGGGCGAGAAGTACGCGAGGATGCACGCCTATGAGCAAGTCCTCTCATCTGCCCCGCCTTTTTCGTTGAATCCCCAATGCTATGGGCGGAATGACAAGGTCAGGCGGCGTGAAAAGAAGTACCTGATTAAAGATAGTAGCGGACATACCGTTGGGTTCCGTATAAATCTGCTGCATGGCAAAAGACGCAAGGCAGTAAAGTACGAGGTCAAACGGTTCGTGAGAATGCAACGTACCCAAATGAGTATATGGAACAGATACGCTGGCCGAGAAGACGTTCTGTACATCCACGCCCGACTTGGAAGCTGGAACTGGAGCGGCGTTCAGTGGCGGGATTACAAAAAAGAAGTCTGGTTCCTTGACGGGTGCGATGATATCTATGACCCATCGTATTGTGATATCTACGCCAGGATCGATCCAGCGACAGCACCATGCGAGGCGGGTGAACATAGTGACTATAATGCAGGGGAGGCGTAAGAGTGTTGATCGAAAATGAAGCAAAACTGAATAAGGAGCTGTGTGAACGCTTCCCTTTTCTGCTGCCATATCAAGCGCTGGTTGAAAACGCTGATAATCCCCTGTTGCCGAGAACCGACCAGGTTGATCCGGCTTATGACTATGGCTATACCATGTTGGACTTTGTACCGAAAGGCTGGGAGGCCCTGTTTCTCAGGCTGTGCGAGGATATCCGGGCGGCAATTGAGGGTACGGAGGAATTCAACACCTTCCGATTTGTCGATATCAAAGAGCAGTACGGTATGCTGCGTATGCTGGCTGATGGCGGAAATAAAAAGACAGATGAGCTCATGGAACAATGCGAAAAGGCCAGTCAGCACATTTGCGTAAATTGCGGGAAACCGGCTACAAGAATCAGCATGGGTTGGATTTGTCCGTACTGTGATGACTGCATCGGTAACCGACAGTCGGAGGAAATCGGAAGCAAGGGGGACACTGGGGGTGATCAGTAAAGAAGTCTTTTGCAAAGCGTTGTCGCTTATCCAGGAGCAGCATGAGATCGACCTGGAGGTTGGGCTGGCTCTTGAAAAGGTCGGTGACGGACGCTTTCTGTATGGCGTCGGCAACAAGTACTATGAGGCGCTGCTCCTCGTGCTAAAAGCTGCCATGGACGACAAGTACGATTACATCAGCTGGTGGCTGTACGATGGCGCTCCTGAGTATGAGGTTACTTCTGCCGATGAAACACAGAAATGGATTCTCAAAGAGCCTGATGCACTGTACGACTACATTACATCCGGAGGGTAGCATGGAGATTACAGCGATGAGCCGTGCTGCTGCGATGCGGTACTGTGGGCAGAAGCACAGCGTTTCAGCGGCAATTATATCGATATCCGACCCGAACATGGTCTATACAACGAGTCCATACAGTACGCCGGAAAACCGCGTGACCGATATCCTTCCGCTTTCCTTCTGTGATGCAGACCGTCCCGGCAAGGATGTTTACGGGAATGAAACAGACGGCAGCGACCTGATAAGCGATGAAGACGCCA
>Ga0326512_10002370_pt1 | contig 13973 bp, 18 predicted proteins | sample 1_2617_0518_D_FD_203652 | JGI IMG/M metagenome (GOLD analysis project Ga0326512, IMG submission 203652) | Bovine rumen microbial communities from UC Davis, California, United States - 1_2617_0518 | ecosystem: Host-associated > Mammals > Digestive system > Stomach > Rumen | place: USA... | reverse complement strand
TTTTGTCAATGTAGTAGTCAAAGAAGTGATTCACCCAATCCCTGACCTTTGACTTCTGACAAACTATCAGGATGACCTTTTCATCAAAAGACAATGCCTTTTCTGAACCAATGAAGGTTTTTCCACCACCCATGTCCACGAAGTATGCAACAAGGTTTCTGTCTTTGGTTTCATCAAGCAATTTCTTTTGATGTTCCATCAGTGTCATTGCCATTAAACCACCGCCTGACCAATATATTCATTCAGCTTCTTTGGACTGATATGATATGACCAAACTGTTTTGTTCTTTGCTGCAAATCCAAATGGTGCTGTTCCCATCTGAAGTGCAACCCTGACAAACTGTTCTGATTTTCCAAGCATCTTTGCAGCCTGTTCAACTGATACATTCTTCAATCCTTTTTCTGTATGGTCATTTACTGGAACATCACTGTTCAACCATTCCACTGTGCAATCAAGGAAGTCTGCAATCTGCTTTTGAACCTCTAACTTTGGAACATTCTTCCCTGATATGTACTGACTGACAGAAGACTTTCCTTTGCCGATTGCAGCAGCAAGGGTGGTCTGACTGACCTGTCTTTCAAGCATTGCCTGATTTAATCTACTTGCAAAACTCATTTGTTCTTCACCATCCTTTCTTGTATCTTGTCAAGATACATCCGAAGCAAAAAAAATAGAATCAATGTCTTCAGGTGTTGCCTGATATCTGTTTTTGAATACTTGAATTTCAGCCATGTTAAAATCTGCACCATTCCTTTCATTCAGTTTTGCATTGAATGCCTGAAGGGAAATTCCCATTGCATTTGCAAGGTCTGCCTGATTGTCACCATGTGCCTTCATCTTTCCAACAAATAAATTTTTGTTCATTCTTTCACCCCCTTCCTATAAAGATGTAACACTGTAAGATTCAACAAATGGGTCTGTATTCAACACCTGAATTTCATATTCCAACATATCTTCTGCCATTGGAATATCCCGGCATTCACCATTGATTGTCCATATATGCAACATTACCATCTAACAACCACCTTTCCTGTCCTGCTGTTTCAATGTTTTGTATCTCATCACGATACAAGAAGCATGATAAACCATATATTGTATCTTGTCAAGCAATTTTTGAAATATTTTTTGTAAAAATATCTTGAAAAGTTGCAAAAACATTGATTTTATGCTAATATTCAAGATACAAAAAATCATATGAAAGGTGGTGACCTTGGATGACAATGGGTGAATATATAAAGCAATTAAGAAAAGAACACGACATGACACAAGATGAACTTGGACAAAAGCTTGACCCACCTGTGAACCGGGCAGCCATAAACAAATGGGAAACTGGACAGGTTGAAAATATTAAAAGAACACACATTGAACAGATGTCAAAACTGTTCTTTGTAAAACCTTCAGAACTGATGTGTTTCAATGAACCTGTTGTGGAAGGTGCTTTTCCCATAGAAGAATCAGTTCCAATTCCTGTTCTTGGAAAGGTTGCAGCAGGTGAACCAATACTTGCAGTTGAAAACCAAATTGGAACAGTCAATGTTGACCATTCCAAAACAATTGGTTCTGAACTGTTTGGATTAAGAATCAAAGGTGATTCAATGTCACCAAGGATTCAGGAAGGTGATATTGTGATTGTCAGAAAACAGTCTGATGCAGATTCAGGTGACATTGTGATTGCACTTGTCAATGGTGATGAAGCTGTTTGCAAAAGACTTCAGAAATATGCTGATGGTCTTTCCTTGATTTCCCTGAATCCACAATATGAACCAATGACCTTCACCAAGAAGGATATCAAAGACAAGCCTGTCAAAATAATTGGAAGGGTCATTGAAAACAGACAACAATATTAGTTCAAGGTGGTTCAAGATAAAGTTCAAGGTCAGTTCAAGGTAAAACCTTGATTTTATAGGAAAGTTCAAGCGGTTCAAGGTGATTAGTCATTTATTATATATTAGATAAAATTAACGCAATATTGCACTAAAATAAATAAAATATATAGTAATAGAAAACACCTTGAACCCTTGAACCACCTTGAACCGCAAAAATGAAAGGATGGTGAACAGATATGTTTGGAAAGAAGAAACAAAAACCAATCAAAGTGCTGCATTATGAAGGAATTGAAGGATTTGCTTCTGATTATCCCTGCACTTTGGAACTGACAGATGACACATTGATTATCAAAAGAATCAAACCTGAAACAACTGTGACATTGCCCCTGAACAGAATCAATTCTTTCACTGCAATGGAAGAACCAAGGTTCATGGAAATGTATCATGGTGAAGCAAAAAGGACTGACAAAGGAACAAAGAAATATTATCTTGTCATTCAGTATGACAAAGGAAGACTTGCATTTTGGGGAACTGTTTCTGAATGGGGAAAATTCATTGAACTGCAATCAATGACACCTGAAGAAGCACCAAAAACAATTGAACTTTAAGCAAAAGAAAAAGACCCTGACTGCTGCAATCAATCAGGGTCTATGTATAAACCAAGTCATTTGAAAGGATGGTTCAAAGTGAAATGGTTCTATTTATCATACCATTTTCACCTTGAAAAAACAAGGAAAGAAGGTGGTCTGAATGAAGAATCCCAATGGATATGGTTCGGTTTCAAAGCTGTCCGGGAACAGAAGAAAACCCTTTTGGGTCAGGAAGACAATTGGATGGAATGAAAAAGGTCATCCGATATATGAAACAATTGGATATTGTAAAACAAGGGAAGAAGGGAATATGCTGCTTGCAGACTATAACCGCAACCCTTGGGATGTTGACCGGGTGAAGATAACCCTTCAGGAACTGTTTGACCTGTGGATTGAAAAGAAATCAGGCAAACTTGGAAAGTCCAACCTGTCTTCCCTGAAGTCTGCATATAAACACATCAATAAACTGTCAGGGATGAAATACAAGGACATCAGGTCATATCATATGCAGGACTGCATTGATGGATGTGGTTGTGGATATTCCACCCAAGGTGCAATCAAAAACCTTTGGGGACACCTTGACAGGTTTGCACTTGAACTTGATGTGATAACAAGGATGTATTCAGAACTTCTGACTTCTGACCCTATTCCTGCAACATCAAGGGACAGATTCAGTGATGAAGAAATCCAAAAACTTTGGAAGATGTATGATGAAGTTCAAGAAGGAAAGACCTTCCCTGAAGAACTTCATGCAGAATATATGGATATTGTTTTGATATTTTTATATTCAGGTTTCAGAATTGCTGAACTGTTCAAAATCAAAGCTGAAGATGTTGACCTTGAACAAATGACATTCAAGGGTGGAATCAAGACCAAAGCAGGAAAAGACAGGATTGTTCCAATTCATCCATTGATTAAACCAATTGTCAAAAAATATATGTCTGAAGGTGGAAAATACTTCCTGACAGTCAATGGAAGACATCTGAATCAATCCACATACCGGGAACAGTATTGGAAGCCTGTGATGGAATATTTGAAGATGAAGCATACACCCCATGAATGCAGACACACTTTTGAATCTGTTCTTGATTCCAAGGGTGCAAACAGAAAATGCATTGATTTGATGATGGGTCATGTGTCAAAAGATGTTGGAAACCGGGTGTATAATCACAAGACCCTGAAAGAATTAAAAGAAGCAATTGAACTTCTTGACCGCTTTGAACTTGTGACAGGTTAGTGACAAAACACCCTTGCACCCTTGATTTTTCAAGGGTGCAAAAATGTTATACCATAAAAAAGTTCATTTTACAAAGATTGAAAGTTCAGCATTTTCAAGGGTTTGTTGAACTTTCACTTTGTGTTCAGTGGTCTAAAATCACACCTGTTAGTGACAAGTTAGTGTCAAGCTTTTTCAAGATATTCAGTGGAAACATACCCCTGAAAATTCATGTACTGCACAAGCAACCACTTCACTTTTTTAACAACATTATAATATCCATAGCAATGAACAGTTTCACCCTTCTTGATGGATGTCAGGATGGTATCTTCACCACCCTGTGTTCCTGCTTCAATCCGAAGGTTCAGACTGGATGCAGTCACCCGGTAAATACCAACCACACTGTTTGATTTTTCCATTGCTGCCTGAAGTCTTCTTGAAGATGCCTTCTGTGACGAAGCAGAACCGCCCTGTTTCGCCTTCTGTGCATCACCCTTGATATTTTCCCCATTGGATAAAACAATTGCTGTGTGACCGCTTCCAAGAAGGATGTCACCCCTTTTCAGATTCTTGTCTGAAGTCAAATATTTGGAATCTGTCAGAATGGTAAACTTTCCAGTGTTTGACAATGCAGTTGCTTCATTGCCTGTGTAGATGTCTTTGGAAACAGGAATTCCTGCTGCATTCACACAAACAGCGACAAGTGCAGAACAATCTGTTTCCACTTTAGTCTTGACCTTTGACAAGTCAAACTTGACCTTCTGTGCAGCAGAAAACAGTGTTGTTCTTTGATATTGGTCATATCCAATGTTATTGTTTGCACAAGCCTGTTCCATTGCTTTTGCAATCTTTTCTGCATGGGTGGAAGACTTTGGTCTGATGACCTTCAACCAAGGTTTGTTGTACCAAGTCCGGGTGAACACTTCCCTTCCTGTTTGGTCACCTGCCTGACCGCCTGAAGCCTTTCCTCTTTCATCAATACTTGCATGACCGATTTTAACCGACATTTGAATCATCCCTTTCTGCATCTATATTTGTGGGTTCTGATTTTTTCTTCAGAATCTCAATAGAATTCACAAGAATTGCAGGAACAGGAACACCCATCAGTCCTGCATTCTCAATGATACTAATTAGTTCATTTGTTATGATTCCAACCACACAAGCATCCCTGATGATATTTGAACCAATTGTCATGTCTAACCTTGCACCAATCAGAACAATCAAAAGTGCCATTCCTTTTCTGCACAATCCTTTGAATCCTGCCCTTGATTCCAATGAACCCTTTTCAGTTTTGTTTGATTTATGGAAAACACCTGCAACAAGTATTCCAGTCAAATAATCAATTCCCATAAAAATAATAAGTGTCATTAAAGCATCATCCCATCCCCCAAACAGGGAAGCGATAAAACCCCCAAAGACACCAATTGCAGCACAAAACCCTTCAAGTTTCATTTTGACTTCACCTGTTCCTTTCTGTGAACCCAACCATTTTCATCAACTTCATATCCATCTGCATCAAGGATTTCATCAATGCCTTCCTTAAACTGTGGATATTTTGCGACAACCTGATTATAGTTCAGTTTTCCTTTTTCCAATCTCATTGCAAAATATGCTGCCATGATTATTCACCCCCATTCATCAGAAGAAAATCAATTGCTTCCTGCATATCATTCAACTGCTGTCCCTGAAGTTTTATGTATTCATCTTTGTCATACTGAACTTCATGATATTCATACAAATCATCAACAGGTTTTCCTTCACTGTCTGTGTCAACCTTGGTGATGTCCGTATGAACATAGACTGTATCTTTTCCCACCACAAGTGGAACAGCCTGAACACCTGAACCCTGAATAATACCCATGTCCTTCATGCTACCAACCTACCTTTCTTTTTCAAAAGCTTGTTTTTATAATCTTCAAAAGCAACAAGTCTTGCTTCTTCAGTCACAAGATGCTGTGTTATAACATCCTTGTAATATCGCAACAGTGAAGGGATAATTGGTTCAATATACTTTTCGTATAATCTCCAAGAATCGCACCACATCAGCCAACCAATATATGAATTGCCTGAACACCATTCACGATAGTTCAGAAGTTTTCCTGCATCCTGTTTTGCTTTTATCTGAATCATTCTCTTTTTCAGCTTCTTGCAGGTTTTCTTTCTTAATAGCTTATAACCAAAGAAAAACCTATATCCAACAAAATCAACACCCCTGATTGCTGTTGGAAACACCTGATGATTTGGTTTGATTTGCAAATCCAAGTTTGTCATCAAATAGTTTTCCATCTGCTGCAACAACCAATGAAGATATTGTCCTGACCAATGGAAAATCACAATGTCATCCATGTATCTGACAACATACTTCACACCCATCCGTTCTTTCAACCAATGGTCAAAATACGATAAATAGAAGTTTGCAAGATACTGTGACAGGTATGAACCAATTGGAACACCCTTTTCACCCGGATAACTGTCAATGATTTTGAATAGCAGTTCAAGAACCTTCTTGTCCTTGATTTTCTTCATCAGAAGCTTCTTCAGGATTCTGTGATTGATATTTGGATAGAACTTTGAAATGTCAATCTTCAGACAATACCTGCTTTCAAACTTATTCTTCATATATTTTTCAGTCAGTCTTGATGCTTCTTTGATTCCCCTTCCATAGATGGATGCACAAGTGTGTGAACAGAAGACTTCCATGAAGATGTGTTCAATCTGAAGCATGATTGCCCACTGAATGATTCTGTCCGGGTAATAAGGAAGCTTCATCAGTTCCCTTTCTTTTCCCTTGTCATTTATCATTGAAACAGCATATTCACTGACTTCATATGAACCTGATTTCAGCATTTCCTGAATCTGTCCAAGATAATATTCAGGGTCACTGTCAACCATCTTCACTTCTTTGTAAAAAGTCTTGTCCCTTCTTGCATTAGCGTGTGCAAGATATAGGTTTTCCATTTCATAAATCTTTGGAAATATTTTCCCATACCTTTTCATGTTCTTTGTTGTCCCTTCATATTTTTTGATGTTTTCAAGTTCTGAAGTTTCGGTTCTCAACCTACTAATACAGATTTGATATTTTCTATGTTTTGCCAAGTGGCAAGGTAACAGTACGCACCATTTATTTCAACCCGGATGACCGGGAAGAAAACAAAGGATATATAAAAAAAACAATTTCTGAAAACAATAAGTGACCGCTGATATTCGCATTCGCATTCGAAGTGGAATTATTAACATTACAATGGAAAACACCTGCATTATCACTATTACTATAATTACTACTGCCATAGGTGAGTTTCGAAGTATACAAATTACTGTTATCACCTTTTTTATTTGGTCAGAAAAGCATTGTAAAGTGACAAGATGTTCCCCCTTTGTCTGTTGAACACCAGTAATACTGTTACCTACAAATAAAACAGTCACCCATCTGTTAGACAGGTGACTGAAGATATATACTATGAAGCAACCTTGAACTTAATCAAGCGACCGCCGACAGACGCACTCGCATTCGAAGCGGAATAAGCAACAGTACAAAAGAAAACACCCGCACTATCACCATAACCATAATAACCACCGCCACAGGCGAGCATCGAAGCAAACAAATGACCGCTATCACAAAAATAAGTGGTTGCTGAACCGCTGACAGACTTTGCAACAAAGCCTTTTTCAGTTGTTCCCTGAACTTCATTCATGTAATTTCCAATGTCTGCTGTTGCACCCTGACCTTGGTCTGTATAGCCTGAACCAGTGTCATTCATGGAATTGTTGGTGGTCTTTGTCAGAATGTTTCTTGTGGAATTGCTGAAGATTCCATCAATCCATTCGTTAATATTTCCCCAAAGGTCTTCAATACCAAGGCATTTGCACTGATATTTTCCTGTTCCTTCACCCCAATCCATGCCTTTTGTATTGGTCTGTCCTGTGGTTGTAGGTGCTGAATTTCCATCAACATATCCCCTACCAACAGCAACCTGTGAATTCAGATGTTTGTACTTCAGAAGGTATGCAGCAATCAGGAATGTTCTGACATAGAATGTCATCTGCTCATATCCTGTTCCCCTTGCATTTGCCTGTGTTCTGAATGTTCCAATGGTCTGATTTCCTGTTGGTGTCTTTCCTGATGAAGAATACAACTTGCTTGATGACACATATGCCTTGTATGCACCAACATAAATATCATCACAATTGTTGTTTGCACCATAACTGTGTGCATAGTATTTGAAACCTTCAGATTCTGCATCAGGATTGTCAGTCATTGAAATGCTGACTGTGTTCCCGGATGTTGAAATCTTCAGTCCCCTTTTAGGGAATTTCACCATGACATCATTTCCAACTGTGGTGATGGGTGCTGAAGTTCCATCTTCAAACTTGGAATAGTCCGAAACCTTCAGGTTTCCAAGTTCATTTCCTGATGAATCAAGAAGAACAGGTGTCTGACCAATGAAGTCATCCCAATCAGATGAACCTGCTGTCATTCCAACTGCATCATCAGCATAAGAACAACAGGTTGCAGGATTGCTGTTTGTCTTGTCAATGGTGACTGTCATTGTTCTGAATGCCTGTGGTGTTCCTGTGATTCTGTTTGCAACATTGTTATTCACTGCACCTGTGTCCGCATAAGGGAACAACTGGAAATAGTAGGTTGTGCCATTTGTCAGACCATTGACTTCAAAACCATTGGTCTTGTATGCATCAAGAACTTTGTTGTCCACAAGAACCTGTCCATCTTTGACTGATTCAGGGAATGCACCTGCTTTCATAACAAGCTTTGTTCCACCCCATGTGCAGATTGTCTGTCCTTCAATAATGGTGTCACCGGGGTCTGACCACTTGATTGTCAGTTTGGTGTTCCCGGTCTTAACTGACAAATCAGAAACATTAGAAGGTGAAACACCGCCCCCACCTGTTTCAATGTCCACCCATTCTTCAGTTTCTGTGTTATATACCTGAAGGGTGTCATTGTAGTATCTGAACCCATGAACACCATTTTCCCCATAGATTGAAAGTCCTGCATGGGTGTCAATCTTTCGGTCAATTGCATCCACCTGTTCAATTGTAGGTGTTGCAGCAGGATTCACTTCAATTGTGACCTGACTGGACACATCAACTTTGGTGTTCAATCTATAACTGATACCTGTGACAGTCTTTCCACCATATGCAGGCATATAATCAGGGTTTGTTGTGTCAATGCTGACTGCATAAAGGATTTCAACATTGTCTGAATCCTTTGCAAAAAGACCCAAAGCCTTGACATAATATCCTGTTTCAACAAGTCTGTTATCAAGTGCAGCCATCACTTCAACCTGTGTGGTGTCTGTTCTTTCAACCTTGGAAACAAGTGATTCCTGCTTCACATCTGTCAATGAAGTCAGACTTTCCAAAGTTGCCCCTGAATAATCATGGTCAGAACTTTGTATTTTAGTGAATGTTGCTGTGGATGTACCTGCAATCATTCTTGCCATGAGCTGTTGACCTGATTCTGTGATAACTAAATCATTCATCTTTTTTCCACCTTCCTTTTATGTTGTTGCTGTTTCAATGGTTCTTTTGACCATTCTGACCACTGTTCCTGACCCTTTCAGTGTTCCCTGAAGAATGTGTTCAGTGTTCATTTTTGAATCTATTGTGAACTTCCTGTGTGTGACTGTCCCACCTGCTGTGAACAGATTTCCTGTGACATTGTGGACAATCACATTGGAAGAATGCACAAGGATGTTTGCCGGGACTATGTATGACAGAAGATAATCAAGTTCACTGACCTGACCTGCAAGTGGAAGATATGCATTGATTGTCATTTCATAGTTTCCAAAGTCAGGAATCACTTCATAATTCCCTGAACCACAAAGCACTTCCAACTTCTGAAGAAGTGATTTGAATGTATAGGGAAGTGCATCATTCCACCGGGTGATGACCCTTGAAATTCTTGCTTGAAGGGAATCATCAATGTTTGGTGTAATATGAAGCATTTTTTCAAATCTTGCAATTCCATCTTCATCACAAGACAGGATGAAAAGATTGTCTTTCATCCTGTCTGATTCATCACACTGCAATTGGAATTCAGGATTTTCAGCATCAAGAAGTGATGCAAGTTCCTTGTATTCACGCATAAAAAAAGGGATGTGTCCTTTTAGATTGATTGTTCTATCAGACATTAGTTATCACCCCCAAAATAGGAATTTCATTCCATTCCAGTTCAAGGTTGCTTTCAGAACCATTGATTTCTGTTCCAGTCACATCCAAAACACCTTCAATGTTTGTTATCTTTGAATTGATTTGTGATGTTCTGACAACAGTGTTTTCTTCAGATGCCCAAGATTGACGAAGGGTTAGGAAGTAACCATTCACCGCTTCAGTGATTGCAGCTTCCAACATATTCCAATTATATCCATCTTGGAATGTGATTGATGTTTGGATGTCACAAGTCACTGTGTCTGCTGCTTCAACAGTCACCACATGACCAATTGGTGCAATTCCTTGACCTGTTGCATCCTGTGTTGGGTCAATCGCATTCTGAACCGCTGCAACAAGTGTTGAAGATGCTTTTCCATAGTCTGAATTGATGATTGTCAGTTTGACTGTTCCACCACCATTCCAAACAGGTGTCACCTTGGTAGCACCAACACCTTCAAGGGAATTGGTCTTTTCCAAGTAGTCATCCACATTTCCACCATATGCCTTGGATTCAAATGATGCAAAGTATCTTGCCCTGAACACTTCAGTGTCTTCATCATCTTCACCGGGAATCAGCACTTCTGTCAGTGCTATTGTTTCAAGTCCATCCACATAATCAATTGGAATCAGGTCACCAAGATGTTGATTTCCTTCAGTTCCAACTGTTTCACATTCAGCTTGATAAACACCATCAGAAACCTTTGCTGTGATAACATAGTTCAATTCATCAAGTGAATATCTTGAACCAATTGGGATATCAACTGTTGTTGGTGTGGATTCAACCTTCAGTGTTGCAGGACTTGCTTCCTGTGGTGTGATACCTCTTTCTGCTGCCCTTCTGATTAGATATTCCCTTGTTGCAGTATCTGCAAATGACTGATTCATAATATAATCAAGTTCAATATACATATTCTGAAGTTCAACAGCAGCAGGTGCAAGTGCATCATAAATGATTGAACCTTCCCTTTTGTCATATTCATCAGGAATCCTGTCAAGCATCCTGTCAAGGATATCTTCAAAAGTTATATCTTCATACATTAGACTTCCACCCCCATTTCTTCTTCAAGGTCACCAAAGATTGTGTGAACAATGAAAGAACAGTGAACATCATGTCTGTTGATGTCAAATTCAAAGCTGTCAACAGAATCAATCCTGTCATCTGCTTCCAGTGCTTCTTTTATCCTTCTTTCAAGTTCCGGGATGACATAAGGCATTGGTTGACCAATCAAGTCCTTCAGTTCAATCCCATAGTCCCATGAATAGATAGGATATTCATATCTTTCAGTGTTCAGAATCTTGAAGATGACCTGTTTCATTGCTTCCAGTTCATCTGTCTTCCCTTTGACCCTTTGTTCAAGGAACATCATTTTGTAATTCAGGGAAGGTTCTAATTCTTCATCAAAATCTTCTGTCAAATCTTCATCAATTGAAGGTAACATTTCAATTCACCACCCTATCTATTACTAAATACTGTTGACCACCTTTTTGTTTCATCATAACCACCTTTTCACCTTTTTTCAGTGCATTGCTGATGGTCATTTTCTGTCCACTGATTTCAATATCATGATTGTGAGATGCAAATGCTTCAGCATTAGTTCCACCGCTTTTGACCTGTGTCTTCCATCCACTGATTGACACATTCACTTGATAATCAGTGACATTCCTTGTCAGGACTAACTGTGCATCAGTCAGAACAATCTTCTGTGATACCTGAATCTGAAGTGGTGAAGCCTTTGTGACAGTTCCAAACACAAAGTCACAAGGTTGACCTGCTTCATTGGTGTTCTTCACTACTTCTTGAATTTGCTTCAGGAAGTCTGTCATATCAGGCATTGATTGCACCCCCCTTCAGTGTCAGGGTCATCAAATGCTGACTTTCCTTGAATTCATGTTTGCACTTTTCAACCAACATGAAATTGTTTATCTTGTTACCACCAACAGTCATGCTGACCAAAATCAAAGAACCTGCCCGGACACGATAATCACCCTTGACATTCTTGATTTGCAGCTTCTTTGTTGGTGAATTGTAAAGATTCAACAGTGCATTTGCTTTGTCTTTTCCATTTTCACCCTTCTGAATGGTGTCATACTTCTGAAGAACACCCCATTTGTTGATGTTCTTGGTAGACTTTGCAATGTAAACTTCAGACTTTCCTGATTCCTGATTCTTATATACCAGTTTAATCTGATTATATGTGGAATCATCAATTGAAGATGAATAGTCATAGTTTTCTGCTGATTCATCTGTTATCATCAGGTATTCATCACCCTTGTGAACCTTCATGTCTGATAGATTTTTCAAGGTGATTTTTCCAAAGTCATCATACATGACAAACATTTTGTTCTTGTGCTGCACTGTCAAATCCAAAGCATTTTGAATAATATCAAAAAGGGTGGAATTGTCTTCCACCCTTGATGGGATTTTATACTTTGTATCTGCAATCTTTCCAGTCTGAAGATTGAAGTCCTTTGCAATCATCTTTATGACCTGACCTGCTGTTTTACCTTTATAAACATAGGTGTCTTTGTTCTTCAGATATCGCAATTGGTCATATGCTGTCACTGTGATGATTTTGTCTTTGTCCATTTTCTTCTTGAATATAAATCCATAGAAGATTTTATGTCCATTGACCTGAAGTCTGACTGCATCCCCTTCAGAAAAGGACAGTGTTTTGTCCTTCACCACTTTGAATTCTAATTGACCGGGTGTTCCCTGTCTTTCAGTAGTCCAAGTGATGCCTTCCTGAATGGGTGGTTGATACATTGTCTTTTTGCTTTGATTATATATCCAAAGTTCAATTTCAACTTTCAAAAATCACACCCCCAATCATGCAGGTGGTATTGTCAGAACATCCCCCGGATATATCAGATTTGGACTTCTGCCTTTGAACAAACTTGAATTTGCATTGTAAATTTTGGTGTATTTTGAACCATCACCATAAAACTTTCTTGCAATTGCCCACAAGCAGTCACCCTTCACCACCGTATATTTTTTATTTTTTGAAGGAACTTCCTTCTTTTTAGGTCTGTCTTTTTTCTTTTTGACCTTCTTCTTTTTCTTCTTTGTCTTGATTTTTGCAGTCTTTGTTTCAAATGGAACATACTGCTTCAATGACAAAGAACAGGTCACATCAAAGCCTTCATCCACTGAATCTTCAGCAGTGTAATCTTCCAAAGTGACAGTGATGTTTGTGCTATAAAGCACACTGCCATTTGGAAGCTGTCTTGAAACAATGAACTGAACCTTTTTCTTTTTGGTCTTCAGCTTTTCGAAGTATTCCAAGAAATGTTTTGCATTCTGAAATCCGTCTGTGTAGCTTGCAAAAGGATATTCCACATTTGGAAGAAGCAGGTCAAAATCAATATCTGTCAGACCTGCTTTCTTCACAATGTTGACTTCCCCTTGGTTTATCAGGTTCAGTGTCTTGTTTTGGTTGTTAATCTTCATTTTGATTGATTCAGGTGGAATTGGCAGCATTGTTTTGTCTAAAAATACATAATATGCCATTAGAAATGCACCCCTTCCGTAGTCTTCACAATTGCTTCTTGAAGTCCTTCAACCATTCCATTCATCAGACCATCAAGGTCTGTTCCTGAAGATACACTATTGTTATTGCTTTGATTTATTGTGATGTTTGCAGTTGTGAATCTGTTTATCACATCCCTTTCAGCAATATCACGCAAATACTTCAATTCTTCAGTTGTTGTGTCCAGTGCCTTTGCAGCTTTTGCAGTTGAACCTGCTGTGTCACCTGCTGCCTTTCCAAGCTGTCCGGGTGAACCAAGTCCACTTGAAGGAATTGCACCTGCATTATATCCACCACCGCTGAACATATTGGAAGTGTCTATTCCAGTTGAACCTTTTCCACTGAACATATTGGAAACTTTATTGGAAACACCATCACCAAACTTTGCACCATTTGCATATGCATCTGATGCCCAACCTTTGTTGAATGCATTATATGTCTGCATTCCCTTTGATGCAGCAGCACCAACATCTTCATATGAACCTTTTGAATCCTGTGCAGCCTGTGCCTTTGCAGCATAACTGTCTGCTGTTGCTTGAAGACCTGATGCATCAAATTCCACAAATGGAAGTTTTGAAAGTGCAGCAGCAATCTTTGCAATGACTGACATTGCTGTTGATAAAAGGTTATAGAAGAAGGTTTG
>Ga0326512_10002369_pt1 | contig 13974 bp, 12 predicted proteins | sample 1_2617_0518_D_FD_203652 | JGI IMG/M metagenome (GOLD analysis project Ga0326512, IMG submission 203652) | Bovine rumen microbial communities from UC Davis, California, United States - 1_2617_0518 | ecosystem: Host-associated > Mammals > Digestive system > Stomach > Rumen | place: USA... | reverse complement strand
CCACGTCGACAAGCACGGTGCCTTGCTGCATCAGCGGCAGCATGTCGCGGGTAATCAGTTTGGGGGCGGCATCGCCCGGTATCAGCACGGAACCCACGATGATGTCGACATCCGGCAGTTCCTGGCGGATGTTGTGCTCTGACGAGAAGAGCGTGTGGACATTGGCAGGCATCTCGGCACTGAGCTGTTTCAGTCGGGGCAGCGAGACATCGGTGATGGTGACGTCGGCACCCATACCGGCGGCGATGCGTGCTGCCGCTTCGCCCACGGTTCCGCCTCCCAGCACCAACACCTTGGCGGGTTTCACACCAGGCACTCCAGCCATCAGTTTGCCCTTGCCGCCCTGTGTCTTCTGCAGATAGTAGGCTCCGTTTTGCGTTGCCATGCGTCCTGCCACCTCACTCATGGGTATGAGCAGGGGCAGCGAGTGGTCGTCGCGTTCCACGGTCTCATAGGCTATACACACGGCCTTGCTCTTGAGCATGGCATGGGTAAGCTGCTCTTCGCAGGCGAAGTGGAAATAGGTGAAGACCACCTGCCCCTGCCTCACCAGGGGATATTCCGGCTCGATGGGTTCTTTGACTTTGACAATCATGTCGGCCTCGGCATAGACAGCCTCGATGGTGGGCAGTATCTGTGCCCCCACCTGCTGATAGGACTCATCGCTGAATCCGCTGCCTTCGCCGGCAGTGTGCTGCACAAAGACCTGATGACCGTGATTGATCAACTCGGCAACACCCGATGGGGTCATGCCCACTCTGTTCTCGTTGTTCTTGATTTCTTTGGGGACTCCTACTTTCATAGACTTTACTGTTTAAAAAGGATGAAACATAAAACTTTGTGGCAAATATACGAAATTTCCGCGAGATGACCATGCTTGAAGCAGATGTTTTTCCGTGAATCTCCAATTTTTTAAGCATATTTTTCACGAAAAGATGAAAAATAATGGAATAATTGAGTAACTTTGTAGGCGATTATGGAATATACGCTGAATTGTAACGGACGATTGGTCGATTTGAGCACCCCTCAGGTGATGGGAATCCTGAACGTGACACCCGACTCCTTCTATGCGGCAAGTCGCACGCAGAATGAGCGCGAGGTGGCTGCACGCGTGGAACAGATTGTGCAGGAGGGTGGCAGCATCATCGACGTGGGAGCCTGCTCCACACGCCCTGACAGCGAGCCCGCCAGCGAGCAGGAAGAGTTGGAGCGGCTCAGGTGGGCCATGCAGGTGGTGCGCCGCGAGGCTCCCGATGCCATCGTCAGCGTGGATACCTTCCGGCCCGATGTGGCCCGCATGGTGGTGGAGGAGTATGGTGCCGACATCATCAACGATGTGGGCTATCCCTCCGCCCTCCTTACTCCTCCCTCCTCTAACGGAATGTTCCGCATGGTGAGTCGTCTTCGCGTTCCTTATATATTTATGTCTCGGAAGAGCACCATGAAAGAGGTGCTGCTCGACTGTGCCGAGGCGGTCGACACGCTGCGCTCCATGGGACAGAAGGACATCGTGGTCGACCCCGGCTTTGGCTTTGGCAAGACGCTGGAGCAGAACTACGACATGATGCGCGAGCTGGAGCGTATGCAGATGCTGCGTTTGCCCGTGCTGGTGGGCGTGTCGCGCAAGTCGATGATCTATCGCCTGCTGGAGACCACCCAAGGACAGGCGCTCACAGGTACGATAGCCCTGAACACGGTGGCTCTCGAGAAGGGTGCCTCCCTACTGCGTGTCCACGATGTGAGGGAGGCCGTGGAGGTGGTGAAGATAATGGCCGAGGCAGTGCCACAGGGTACGGGACAGAATAAACAATAAACAGACAAGATCATGTTTTTCGAATTCGGACTAAAGGATATCATCGACATTGTACTCGTCGCCCTGATGCTGTTCTACATCTACCGGCTGATGAAGGAGTCGCGATCGCTGAATGTCTTCATGGGCATTCTCATGTTTGTTGTGCTATGGCTCGTGGTGTCGCAGGTGTTAGAGATGAAGCTGCTGGGCTCCATCATGGACAAGTTGGTGAGTGTGGGTGTCATCGGTCTCATCATCCTCTTCCAGGAAGATATCCGTAAGTTCCTGTATAACCTGGGGGCACACCAGCGCATGAAAGCCCTGCGGCGCCTCTTCTCCAGCGGCGACAAGCGACAGGACAAGGAGCATCTGAAGCAGACGATTATGCCCATCGTGATGTCGTGTCTCAGCATGAGCAAGAAGAAGGTGGGCGCCCTCATCGTGATACAGCGTGCCACACCGCTCGATGACATCGTGGCCACGGGCGAGCGCATCGACGCCACCATCAGTCAGCGGCTCATCGAGAATCTCTTCTTTAAGAACTCGCCCCTGCACGATGGTGCCATGGTGATAGCCAACGAGCACATACGGGCGGCAGGATGCATTCTCCCCGTGAGTCACGACCTGAACATACCCAAAGAGCTGGGACTTCGCCACCGCGCAGCCATGGGCATCACCCACGAGAGCGACTGCATCGCCATCGTCGTGTCTGAAGAGACCGGCAGTATCAGCATCGCCATTCGCAGCGAGTTCCAACTGCGCCTGACGGCAGAGAAGTTGGAAAGCATTCTGACGCAGGAACTGACATAAAATATATTAAATTAAGAATTGAGAATGGAGAATTGAGAATTATTTACTACCTTTGCAAGCAATTATAACATTTATATCAAAACAAACACATTATGGATCTATTAAGTCAAATTGTAGCGCGCGCTAAGAGCAATAAGCAGCGCATCGTGCTCCCCGAAGCAGAAGAGGAGCGTACTCTCTGTGCAGCCGACAAGGCACTGGCTGACGACATTGCCGACATCATTCTGATTGGTAACCCCGCCAAGGTGGAGGCCCTGGCCAAGGAGAAGGGACTCACCAACATTGGCAAGGCCACTCTCATCGACCCTGAGAACTACGACAAGAGCGAAGAGCTGGCCGAGAAGCTGGCCGAAATCCGCAAGTCGAAAGGCATGACCATCGAGGAGGCTCGCAAGCTGGTGAAGAATCCGCTGTATCTGGGTTGTATGATTATCAAGACCGAGGGTGCCGACGGTCAGATCAGCGGTGCTCTCTCTACCACTGGTGACACCCTGCGCCCAGCTCTGCAGATTATCAAGTGCGCCCCCGGCATCACCTGCGTGAGTGGTGGTCTGCTGCTCATCTCCAAGCAGAAGCAGTATGGCGAGGACGGTGTGCTCGTAGTAGGCGACGTGGCTGTGACGCCCATGCCCGATGCTGCCCAGCTGTCGCAGATAGCTGTCTGCACCGCTCAGACCGCTAAGTCGGTGGCCGGTTTTGCTGATCCCCGCGTGGCCATGCTGAGCTTCTCTACCAAGGGCTCTGCCAAGCACGAGGTGTGCGACAAGGTGATTGAGGCCACCCGTCTGGCCAAGGAGCTGGCTCCCGACCTGAAGATTGACGGTGAGCTGCAGGCTGACGCCGCTCTCGTTCCCTCTGTTGGTGCCAAGAAGGCTCCCGGCTCCGACATCGCCGGCAAGGCCAACGTGCTGGTATTCCCCAACCTTGAGGTGGGCAACATCGGCTATAAGATGGTGCAGCGCCTTGGCGACGCCATCGCCATCGGCCCCATCCTGCAGGGTATCGCCCGTCCTGTGAACGACCTCTCTCGCGGCTGCTCCGTAGATGACATCTACTATATGATTGCCATCACCGCCTGCCAGGCCATGGATGCTAAAAAATAGGTCCCTCCTAGCCTCCCCGAAGGGGAGGAAGACTTACGGATTGATTTGTAAAAGAAAAGTATAACAAGATAGAAAGCTTGGTGTTCCCCCTGAAATCCGCCAGGCACTCCCCTCCTTCGGAGGGGTCGGGGGAGGCTTTATGAAGATATTAGTTTTGAATTGTGGTTCGTCATCCATCAAGTACGCACTGTACAACATGGACGATAAGAGTGTGATGACCAGTGGCGGTGCCGAGCGTGTGGGCTTGGACGGTGCCTTTGTGAAGGTGAAGCTGGCCAATGGTGAGAAGAAGCAGATTATGCACGACATTCCCGAGCATACCGAGGGTGTGAAGTTCATCTTCTCGTTGCTCACTGATCCTGAGATTGGTGTCATCAAGAGTCTTGACGAGATTGATGCCGTGGGCCACCGCATGGTGCATGGCGGTGAGAAGTTCAACAAGAGTGTTATCCTGACTGACGAAGTGCTGAAGGAGTTTGAAAAGTGCTCTGACCTGGCTCCCCTGCACAACCCTGCCAACCTGAAGGGTGTCAACGCCGTGAAGGAACTCATGCCCGGTCTGCCCCAGGTCGGTGTGTTCGATACCGCCTTCCACCAGACCATGCCTCCCAAGGCCTATATGTACGCCATTCCCTACGAGCTCTACGAGAAGTACGGCATTCGCCGTTACGGTTTCCACGGCACCTCTCACCGTTATGTAAGTGCTCGCGCCTGTGAGTTCCTGGGCATCCCCGCTGAGGGCACCAAGATGGTGACCTGCCACGTGGGCAATGGCGGCTCTATCGCTGCTGTGGTCGACGGCAAGTGCATCGACACTTCGATGGGTCTCACTCCCCTGGAGGGTCTGGTGATGGGTACTCGTGCCGGCGATATCGACGGTGGTGCTGTGACCTTCATCGAGAAGAAGCTGGGCCTGGATGCCGACGGCATGTCCAACCTGCTCAACAAGAAGAGCGGTGTGGCTGGTATCACGGGCGGCTCCAGCGATATGCGCGACGTGGAGAATGCTGCCAAGAACGGCGACGCCAAGGCCAAGCTGGCTCAGGACATGTATTTCTATCGCATCAAGAAGTACATCGGTGCCTACGCTGCCGCTATGGGCGGTCTCGACGTGGTGGTCTTCACTGCCGGTGTCGGCGAGAACCAGGTCAGCATGCGCTCTGAGGTCTGCAAGAACATGGAGTTCCTGGGCATCAAGTTCGATGAGCAGAAAAACAACGTTCGTGGCGAAGAGGCCATCATCTCTGCCGACGACTCGAAGGTGAAGGTGGTTGTTATCCCCACCGACGAGGAGCTGATGATTGCCACCGACACCATGAATCTGCTCTGATTCAGCATGGCTATGGGCATGATGGCCACATACGATATCAATAAGGTGCGGGAAGACTTCCCCATCCTGTCGCGTCAGGTGTATGGCAAACCGTTGGTCTATCTCGACAACGCTGCCACGACACAAAAGCCGTTGGCGGTGCTTGACGCGATGCGCGACGAGTACCTGAACGTGAATGCCAATGTGCATCGGGGCGTGCATTATCTCTCACAGCAGGCCACCGATTTGCACGAGGCAGCGCGGGAGGCGGTGAGGCAGTTTATCCATGCTGCCAAGACCGAGGAGATTATCTTCACCCGAGGCACCACGGAGGCCATTAATCTCGTGGCCAGTTCCTTCTGCGAAAGTCAGATGCAGGAGGGCGACGAGGTTATTGTCACAGAGATGGAGCACCATTCTAACATTGTCAGCTGGCAGTTGCAAGCCATGAAACGAGGAATCGTGGTGAAGCATCTGCCAGTCACTGACGATGGTTTGCTTCGTATGGACCTGCTGGACGACATGATTACAGCGCGTACGAAGATCATCAGTGTGGCCCATGTCAGTAATGTCCTTGGCACCGTTAATCCCGTTGCCGAAATCGTTCGGATAGCCCACGCCCATGACATCCCCGTGCTGGTGGACGGTGCCCAGAGTGCCCCCCACTTCCTCGTGGATGTACAGGCGATGGACTGCGACTTCTTTGCCTTTAGCGGACACAAGATGTATGGGCCTACCGGTATCGGTGTGCTCTATGGCAAGGAGAAGTGGCTGGAGAAACTGCCTCCCTATCAGGGTGGAGGCGAGATGATCGACAAGGTGACGTGGGAGCAGACAACCTTCGAGCGCCTGCCGTTTAAGTTTGAGGCTGGCACACCCGACTATGTGGCCACCCACGGACTGGCCAAAGCGATAGAATACATCCATTCCATCGGCTTTGATGCCATCCAGCAGCATGAGCAGGAACTGACCCGCTACTGCATGGAGCAGTTGCAGACCATCCCCGGTATGCATATCTACGGCCCTCTCGCAGTCAGCGATTCTCCCGCTGCCAAGGACGCTGTCGTCAGTTTCAACGTGGGGGATATCCATCATCTGGACATGGGTACGCTGCTCGACCGTCTGGGTGTGGCTGTGCGTACGGGCCATCACTGCGCGCAGCCGTTGATGAACCGCCTCGGCATCAGTGGCACCGTGCGTGCCTCGTTTGCCTTGTATAATACCAAAGAGGAGATTGATGTCTTGGCGGCTGGCATCCGTCGGGTGTCCCAAATGTTCTGAGTCTCCTTACCTTAGTCTGCTTCAAGTAGTATTTATGTTGGCAAGTCATTATTATGAGGGTCTGATAGAGGCTGGTTGTGATGAGGCCGGACGCGGCTGTCTGGCAGGTAGCGTCTATGCCGCTGCTGTAATCCTGCCCGATGATTATCAGAACGCTCTGCTGAACGACTCGAAGCAGCTCTCAGAGAAGCGCCGCTATGCCCTGCGCCAGCAGATAGAGCATGATGCTGTGGCATGGGCTGTTGGTGTGGTCACGCCCGAAGAGATTGACCGCATCAACATTCTCAATGCCTCTATCCTGGCCATGCACAGGGCTCTGGACCAACTGGCCATTCGCCCAAAGGCCATCATCGTGGATGGCAACCGCTTCAAGCCCTATTTTCCCGCTGTCGACGGTTTACCCGCCGACACCCCTCTCCCTCACACCACCATTGTCAAAGGCGATGGCAAATATCTCTCGATAGCAGCCGCCAGCATTCTGGCCAAGACCTATCGTGATGACTATATGAACGGCCTGGCTGCTGAATACCCGCAGTATGACTGGCTCTCCAACAAGGGCTATCCCACCAAGAAGCATCGTGACGCCATCCGCCAATACGGCATTACGCCCTATCACCGGAAGAGCTACAACCTGCTGGGCGACGGACAGCTGTTTTTTGATTTTGACGAATAGACGATTTTAAGCAATGATGAAGAACAAGACAATACTCCTGATGTTGGCCCTGTTGGCAAGTGTGGCATCAACGGCACAGATGCGCCTCCGCATGGGCGACGACTCACCCCTGAGGAAGCTGCAGATAGCAGAGATGGCGGTGACCAATCTCTATGTAGACAGTGTCGACGAGCAGAAGCTGGTGGAAGATGGTATTCGCGGAATGCTGCAGAAGCTGGACCCACACTCCAGCTATATGACAGCCAAGGAAGTCAATCAGGCCAACGAATCGCTGCAGGGTAGTTTCGAAGGCATCGGCGTGCAGTTCAATATGGTGGAAGACACGCTGCTGGTGATTCAGCCCGTCATCGGCGGCCCCTCGGAGAAGAAGGGTATTCTGGCCGGCGACCGTATCGTGCACGTGAACGACACCGCCATTGCCGGCGTGAAGATGCAGAAGGAGGAGATTATGCGCCGTCTGCGTGGTCCCAAGGGTACGAAGGTCATGCTGGGTGTGGTGCGCCGTGGCATCAGCGACACCCTGCGTTTCGAAATCATCCGCGACAAGATACCTGTGCACACGGTGGATGCCACCTATATGATACAGCCCAAGGTGGGCTATATCCGCATTGGCAGCTTTGGCGCCACCACCCACGATGAGTTCTGCGAGAGCATGAAGCGCCTGCAGAAACAGGGCATGCAGCACCTTGTTCTGGACTTGCAGGAGAATGGTGGCGGCTATCTGCAGGCTGCCGTCAAGATAGCGCAGGAGTTTCTGGAGAAAGACGAGCTTATTGTCTACACCCAAGGCCGGCGCGTACAGCGTCAAGAATACCGTGCCGAGGGTGGCGGCCTTTTCACCAAGGGCAAGGTCATTGTGCTGGTGGATAGCTACACGGCCTCAGCAGCCGAGATTGTGTCGGGAGCCATTCAGGACAACGACCGCGGCATCATCGTGGGGCGTCGCACCTTTGGCAAGGGGCTGGTACAGCGGCCTATCGACATGCCCGACGGCTCGATGATCCGTCTCACGGTTGCCCACTACTTCACCCCCTCTGGGCGCTGTATTCAGAAGCCCTACGAGAAGGGCAAGCAGAAAGACTATGCCGAGGACATGCTGCACCGACTGAAGAGCGGTGAGTTGATGAGTGCCGACAGTGTCCACTTTGCCGACTCGCTGAAATACTATACCCTGAAGCAGCATCGCACGGTCTATGGCGGTGGCGGCATCATGCCCGACGAGTTCGTGCCTCTTGATACCCTGAAGTACACCCGCTACCACCGTCAGCTGGCTGCGAAGAGCCTGATCATCAATGCCAATCTGCGCTATGTGGACGACCACCGTGCTGAGTTGCAGAAGAAGTACAAGACCTTCGATGCCTTCCGCAAGAAGTTCGAGGTGCCTCAAGAGCTCATCGACGGTATCATGGCCGAGGGCGAGAAGCAGAACATCAAGCCCAAGGACGATGCCGAGCTGCAGCAGACCCTCTCCTTTATGCGCCTGCAGCTGAAGGCTCTCGTGGCCCGCGACCTCTGGACCATGGATGAGTATTTCTGCATCATCAACGAGACCAGCGACATGGTGCAGCGGGCCCTAAAGCTTCTCTGACCGCCGCTTCTGCTTGTCTGACCGCTGCTCCGGCTGCTCAGAAAACGATATTCACTAACTTCTTGTCGACAGTCGATGTTGCAGGAGTGCCAACGATGGTGATGCGGTCGCTGGGCGTCTCGCTATCACTGCCGTTGTCGCATGCCCAACTTTTGTCAACCTCCGCATAGAACGAGCCGCCGCTCACGGTGATGCTTGTACCCTTGACAGCCTTGGGCTTGGCATCGTTGTTGCTGCCAGTGGTGATGGCCGAGAAGCTGCCGCCGCTGACCAGGACGCCGGCATCGCTGTTCAGTCCCTTACCGCCATCACCGCTACTGGTCATGGTGAGCGTGCCACCCGTCATCTGGAAGTCGTAGTCGCACTTGATACAGGCAGCACTACTGTAGTCAAGCGCGTCGCTGTCGTAGGTGCAGTCGCCAGTGGTGCTGATGGTGATATTGCCACCGCTGACCACCACCACCGAGTCGCACTTGATGCCGCGTCCGGCAGCAGCGGTGGTGCTGATGTCCAGGGTGCCGCCGTTGATCCAGATGCCATCGTTCACCTTGATGCCGTTGCCGGTAGCGGTGGTGGCACTGACGGTGGCTTCATCGAATTCTATGTAGTCGTCGCAGGCAATGGCATGCTTGCAGTTGCCAGTGACCGTGAGCGACCCCGTGCCCAGGAAGATGATTTGTCCCTCGCTGAAGAGGGCACCCTTCTGGTCGTAGCTCTGCTCGGCATAGGTGGTGCCGTCGCTGAGGCTGTTGGTGGTGCCGCCGGCCACCTCCAGATAGAGAGACTTGCCGCACTGGTTGTTCAGAGCTGGTCCGTCCTGATTGGTGATGCTGACACCGTTGAGCCGGATGCCATATTTCTTCTGCCGATAGACCAGCAGCGAGCCGTCGGTGGTCGAGCCATTGAGCACCAGCAGCAGCGAGTCGGTGTCTGTGCCGGTATTCACGGTGACATCGGCACCATGGATGGTGACGTAGCCGTTGTCGTCGCCGCTCTTCGAGGCACTGGTGCCATTATAGGTGATATAGATGGTGTTGATGGCATCGGTCGTGGTGCCGCCACCGCCGTTGGTATAGGCACTGAAGTCGGTATCGTCGTTCTGGCAGGCAGCCATCAACACTACTGCCAGTAGGAATAAAAGGGTCTTTTTCATTGTCTCGTCCGTTTAATGCGTTATGTCCGTTGTGTTAGAATTTGAATTTGTATCCCACGCCCAGGTAGTGCATGTCGGGGTCGTAGTCGTCGGCGTCGACGTGCCGCGGGTTCTGGTAGCGGTAGAAGGCGCTCAGCGAGTGCTGCTTCGACAGGCGGATGTCGGTGCCCACGGTGTAACGCAGCTTTTCTACGGCCCAGGCGTTGTAGAGCTCGACGCTGGCGTAGGGGGTGAAGAGAGCCTTCTTCTTGTCGTAGGAAATCTCGAAGCGTGAGCGCAACTGGTTCTTGCCCTTGCCGGAGCGCACCTGGTCTTCCCACTGCTCATCGTCGAAGTCCCAGCGCTGCACGGTCTTCTCGGGGCGGTAGGTGTACTGCCAGCGCTCGCGCAGCGACAGCTTGATGTTGTTAGCGAACTTATACGAGCCCGTCAGTCCGGCATACACGCGATGCTTCAGTCCCCAGTAGGAGGGGCGCCAGTGGTTGTAGTCGCCCGATGCCTTGTAGGTGATTTTCTCGTGCATGTTATAGTCGAGCAACTTGTAGCCGGCATCGGCCTTCAGCCACTTGTTGAACTTGTAGGAGGCTCCGATGCCCACTCCCCAGCGGTCCATGGTCTTGAAGTTGTTGCGCGTGCGCAGGTCAGCCTCCAGTCCGATGCTCCACTGCTTGTTGATTTTCTTCTCGGCCTCGGCACCCACTATCAGGCCACCTTCGCTCTGTGCCATGATGGGAAGCGTCACAATGGTGAGGAGTGCTGCCATGGTGATTCTAAACATTCGCATAGTCAGTGTTTTTTAGTTTTATTTTGTTGTTGATTTCTGGGTCGTCCGTGCTGTCGGTGCGGTAATAGACGCGCAGCACAGCCATGTCGCGCAAAAAGTCGATGGCTCCTACTTCCACTTTCTGGATGTCCAGCCCCGTGCGCTCCTTCAGGTCGGCCATCAGGTCGTCGTGGCGCTCGGGCTTGACCAGCTCGATGCGGTCGTACTGGATGAGCTTGGTGGGCTGGTGCTTCAGCCGCAGTTCGCACATCCACACGGCCATAATCACTATCAGGTTGGTGAGCAGCAGCTCGCCGTAGCTCATGTTGACGGCCAGCGCATTGACCACTGATAGACAGATGGTGACGAAGAGGTAGGTCATCTCGCGCACCGGCATGGTGTCGGTGCGATAGCGCATGATGGAGAAGATGCCGAAGAGTCCGATGCCGATACCCATGGACGTCTTGCCTTTCATGTCTTCCAGCACGAATATCATGAAGAACACGATGAAGAAGATGGCAATGGAGATGAGCATGAAGGTGAAGAAGAAGTCGCGCCGCTTGCTCTTGGCGTAGTACAGACGGTCGATGATGATCCAGTTGACTGCTACGCAGATGACGAACCGGATAAGCATGGTGACGAAGTCGCCGGTGATAAGGAAGTGTTCCATTGTGGGTGGTCTTTATTGTTTTATTGATGAACTATCTTGTTGATTTCCATGAGCTTGCACTTGAATCGGTTCAGGGGCAGCTGCGGATTGGTCAGCGCCGAGCCCATGCAGTATTTAGAGAATCCGTGGGGGTGGATGCGCAGCTGGCGCAGCATCTCCAGCACGGGCGACGACACCAGCCCGTCGCGCTTCAGCTCAATGATGACCAGAGGTCCCATGTCCAGCTCCTGGCCGTTCAGCAGGTTGTGGAAGCAGAGGGAAGAGTCGATGGTGAGTCGCTCCGTCTTGCCCTTGTTCACCAGCGTGACGCGTGAAAAATGGTTGCTCAGCGCCGGTTGTAGCGTGTCAATGCCGTAGCGCAGGTGCTTGTCCAGAAAGAGGCGCTTCTCCTGGTCGCTCAGGTTCATGTCGCTCACTTCTATGCGTTTCTTCTTGGTGCGTCCGTGGTTGTTCTTTGTTTTCACCTCCATGAACTGCAGCCCCGAGATGCAGTAGGTGCGGAAGCGCATCTTCTGGCGGTTGACGTGTCCCCACTGATGCTGGTTGTACATGTCGAACGCGCGGGTGTCAAAGTAGGTGGTGTCGTACTCCAGGTTGCGCTCGCCGTCAATCTCCTGCACGTAGTAGTCGTGCTGTGCCAACAGGAGGAGCTGTCTGAGCTTCTCCCTGTTGGTCACAAACTTGGTGTCCGTGCGGTTCATCAGCTTCACGCCGCTCATCTCGTCGAGCGTGATGGGGGCGAAAGTGGAAAGCAGGTCGGTCATATTCCTATTGTTGAGTCTTGCGTTGGTGTATTTACCAGCGGCCGCCAGGGCCACCACCACCGCCGGGATTGCTGCCGCCACCGCTGCCGCCACTGGAGTAGCTGCTCAGCGTGACGGTAGAGCCGCCGCTGGCGTTGGTGTTGCCAAAGCTGCTCCAGAAGCTGGTGCCGCTGGCCGTCACGCCCGACTTGAGTGCCGCCGTGCCAGTGGTGTAGACGGCCATCGTGGAGCCCATGCTGCTGTTGGAGGGCACCTTGAAGGCAAAGGCGATGTCGGAGCCGTTATAGAGTGCATACCACGTGCCTTTGCTATAGCTGGCCGACTTGGCCGTGCCGCCCGAGATGCTGGCACCGCTTTCGAAACCGCCGATAGCCACGATATTGCCGCCGGTGATGTAGAGTTTGTAGCCGCCCTCAGTATTGGCGTCCAGTCCCACTTCGGGCTGCGATTTGGCCACGGCGAACACGTTGCCGCCCTTGATATACATGTTGCCGTTGGCATCCAGTCCGTCGTTGCCGCTGGAGTTGGCCATCACATAGCCGCCACTGATGGTCATGTTACCGCTGGAGTTGATGGCATCGTCGCCAGAGTAGGCATAGATGTAGCCGCCGCTGATGTCGAGGGTCGACTTGGTCTCGATGGCCTCATGATAGGTGGCGCTGGCATTGACAGTACCGCCCGAGATGGTCATGGCACCATCGGACTTGATGCCCTTGGGCGAGGTCTTTAGGGCGTCGCTCAGCCGCTCCGTGGTGCTCGACGATGTGGCGGTCCTGATGGTTGTATTGCTGGTGCTTGAGCAATAGGCTATCTGTCCGCTGGTCGTCACGCTGACGTTGGCATCGTCGCTGATGGTGAGCGTGCCGTCCACCTTGATGCCCTTGCCGCCAGCGCCCGTGCTGGTCAGGGTGAGCGTGCCACCGCTGATGGCCATGTTGCCGTCGGCACTCAGGCACTTGCTGCCCTTCACCTCCTGGTCGTCGCTGTCCCAGGTGGCTGCGCCAGTAGAGCGGACGGTGATGTCGCCGCCGCTGATCTTCATGTCGCCGGCACTCTTCACTCCCTTCGTGGCTGCTGCCGTGACGGTGATGTTTAGCGTGCCGCCCTCTATGTAGATATTGCCCGAGTCTTCGTCCTCGTGGTCGGTGGTCTCGCCGGTAGAGGCGGTGCCGTCCAGGTCGCACTGGATGCCGTCGTCGCCCACACCACTGATGGTCACCGTGCCGCTCTTCATCTGGAAGTACTCATTGCACGAGATGCCGTCGCCCACTGCCGAGGTGATGTTCAGCGTCAGGTTCTTCACCGTGATGTAGTCGCCGCTCTTGATGGCGTGCTTGGTGTTGCCGGCGACGTTCAGCGTGCCGTTGCCCTGCAGCTGTATCTGTCCCTTCGAGTAGATGCAGGCTTTCTGCGAGCCGTTGGCCCCGTCGGTCAGCGTGTTTTCCGTATTTTTCTTGGCGCTGATCTGGATGCGCTTGCCGTTGGTGATGTTGATGGCAGCACCGCTGGGGTTGGTGAGCGTGACGCCGGCCAGCGACACGGTGCACTTGTACGAGCCGGAGAGCGACAGTTCGCCGTCGGTCGTCGTACCGCTCAGCTGATAGGTAATCTCATCGCCGTCCACGGCATCGGTGTTGCTCTGGGCGATGGTGACATGGGCACCGCTGATGGTGGGGGTGACATACTGTGCCACATTGCCGCTGACGGTCACGGTAGCCTCGTCGCCATCGTAGGCCACGGTCACCAGGTTGTCTGTCACCTCGGTGGCATCGATCTTCAGACTGACATTGCCCAGCGTGAAGGTCTTGCCCATGATGGTCAGCGTCTCACCGCCGGCAAAGGTCATTTCGCCACACTGACTGGCGGGAAACAGGTAGGTCACCTGCCCTTCGGTCACATTCAGCGTCTGCGCCGTGGCAGCTGTCGAGAGCAGTAGCGCCGTGAGTAGTACATACACCTTTTTCATTTTACTGCGATTTTATACGTACCTTTCTTGCTCTTTATCACATACACGCCCTGGCGCATCTGGTCTTTCTGCACCTTCTTGCCGCTCAGGTCGTAGACATCG
>Ga0326512_10002368_pt1 | contig 13978 bp, 21 predicted proteins | sample 1_2617_0518_D_FD_203652 | JGI IMG/M metagenome (GOLD analysis project Ga0326512, IMG submission 203652) | Bovine rumen microbial communities from UC Davis, California, United States - 1_2617_0518 | ecosystem: Host-associated > Mammals > Digestive system > Stomach > Rumen | place: USA... | reverse complement strand
AGACTCAACTATTACAGGCACTAAAATCGCAAGTAGTACGATTGAGAATACCAACATCAAGGACGCAACTATCACGAGTGCAAAACTTGTGGACGCAACCATTACGGCAGACAAGATAGATGTTGCTAGTTTAACTGCCGACACAACCTTTACAACTTACCTGGGTGCAAACTACATGGAAGTTGGTTTCGGAAACATGGACACGGCTAATATTGACAAGGCGAATATCGGTATCTTGTTGAACGAGGTTGGTCTGATTACTTCTGCTACCATTTCACAAGGCCATGTAACAGGCTATTTAGACGCTATTGAGGTCAATGCGAATAAGATTACGGCAGGAACACTTGTAGCCGACAGAATAGCGATTAGAGGGTCTACAAGCAGTATTGTGTATGCGTTGAATAATGACGGAACAGTTACAAGTCAAGAAGTAGACACGATTAACGGTTCTGCAATTACGGAGAGAACCATTACTGCAGATCACATTGTTGCTCATAGCATTACATCTAACGAGCTTACAACGGAGAACATTACCTCTCCGAATGGTTACATCAACTTTTCTACAGGATATATTAATATCGGTGGACACTTGGTGTATGACGCAAACGGCTTTTACCTAGATGTGGCAGACGAATTAGAGGAACGGATAGAGCAAGTTGCAGACGGAAGTCTCACATTCTACCTCACACAAGAAGTAGACTCTACCAACGCAACCACAACCATTACGGCTCATGTGTTAAGGGCAGGTGTGGACGCAACAGATGATTTTAGTTCAGATTACTATAAGTGGTTCAAGAAAGATGATAACACCCTTGAATACATTGGATATGGATATAGTAAGACAGTTGAGAATGACGAATTTGATTATTCGGGAAGTGTTATTTGTAAGTTCTTACCTACTGTTAGTAACTTGGTTGTTAGTGGTTCTAACCTTGTTGTTAGTGGTTCTAACTTGGTGTTGTACGACCCTAACGGAGCGATAGCATGAGTATAGAAAGGAGCATATAAAACATGGCAAGTACAGACATTACATTGATAGGGTTAGACGAAGCGACCCTATCTGATGATTTAGTAACAGTATTGGCAGACCCTAGCACGAATGGTGGTTACAAGGCGAGTTTAGGAGATTTATCGGACTATGTGAAGTCAGGACTTGACTATAGCGACACGGCTACGGACGGAACATACATCAAGGAAGTTGACGAGACCAACGGAGTGATTTCCGTCACACGAGAGACTGCCGACACCACCCCTACGGCAAGTAGCACGAAGTTAGTAACAAGTGGTGGTGTAAAGAGTGCGTTGGATAGTTTGGAGAGTGATGTTGAGAGTGAGTTAAGCATGGAGTTGACCGAGGTTAGTGGCAACCCTATTACGATTAGTGACGCAAGTAACACGAATTGCGAAACCCTCATAGCCACCCTCTCCCCGACCCAAGCAGGGTCAGGAGACCCAAGTCCTACCAATGTAAGACCAATAAGTGGAGTGAGCCAACTGTCTGTTAATAGGACAGGAAAAAATATCGCTCCGTTTGTTGATAATGTAGTATCGTCTGGGTCAAACTTAACTGTAACTACCACAAGTGATGGTGGTATTCATATTAGCGGTACACCAAGCCGAACATGGGCAGATTTGACCTCAAGTATTTCCGCATACATTCCAAGCGGAACTACTATTACATTAAGCAGAAGTGTATCGAGAAATTATAGTATGTTTGTAACTCTTACTTATACAGACGCAAGCACTTCTGAACTCATTACGTACAGTGGGCAAACTTCCAACACCTTGACATTGAGTAAAGATGTATCGGCTATTAAATTACACTTATCTTTCCTCTCTACATCAACAAACTATGATGAGACCATTTATCCACAGTTAGAGTTTGGCTCAACTGCCACCACCTATGAGCCATACCAAGGCACCACCCTCTCCCTCTCCCTCGGCTCAACAGTCTACGGGGGAAGTGTGGATTTGAACACAGGGGTGTTGACTACAAGCAGGAAAATGTATGAGTTTGACGGAAGTGATGACGAAAGTTGGACGGTAGGTGGTTCAAACGCTAGTGGTATTTATAACTTCTATATCGACCACGCAGGAGACTTGTCTACTGACGCAGGTATTAGTAATAGACTTAAGTTGCAAACCACACTTTTTTCCGAGACAACGGAAGAGGGATTTTTCATTAACTCAAGCAAAATTTTCTTGAGACTTTCCTCAAGCCGAGCAACAACTGTCGCAGAACTTAAAACATGGTTGGCAAGTAATAATGTTCAGATTTGTGGAGTATTATCAACACCAATCACCACCCAACTAACACCTCAATCTCTACGACTTCTTCAAGGTAACAATACCTTGTGGACTAATGCAGAGGGGTTGGAAGTGGAGTACCAACCAAACAATTTCGTAGGTCAGTTAAAGGCTTGGATTTTAGACCAATTAGGTTAGGAGTGATAGCACATGGAAGCAGAAGTTTATATCCACAATCCCAAGAAATTCACACGGCTTGAGATGGACGCAGACAGGGTAAATCTGATTGCAGGGTTTTCTTTTGATGAAACTCTGCAACAGTATTCCCTTGTGTCTCTTACCGACAAGACCATTGAACTTGTGTCTGACAGTATCACTCTGACGGCAGATAAAGTCTATATCAATGGCTCGACTACCTTTGATAGTCTGTTTACGGACGGCACGACTACCATTGATGGTGGCAAGATTACCACAGGTACGATTACGGCAGACGAACTTAATGTGTCTAGCCTCTCTGCTATTTCCTCTGACTTGGGAAATATTACAGGTGGTACAATTAGTATTGGAGACTACTTTAATGTAGATATTCACGGAAGTACAACCATAAAGCGAGGATATATTGCAGACAATTTTACTATAGACCAATACTCTATATGGTCTGGAGATAGAACTAGCACCTATATAGAGATGGTAGGTGCAGAGAGCAATTTTGACCCAACGATTACAATTCAAACAGAGGATAACAATAATGTTATAGAGACAGTTAACATTAATTCTTCTTCTATTGGTTTTACAAATCATTCAAATGGTGGTGCTACGATTGGTTTATATGGAATATCTTACACTAGTAGTGATGTTACTATAGATATTGGAGACGGCACTAGTGGCGAAGCGTTGTATATGTATATAGAAAATGATGATAGTTCACTAACTAATACTGTTACTATCGAGGCAGAGACGGGAAATATAACTGCTAGTGGAGACACATCTATCGGTGGAGATGTAACTATTGGTGGTGTGTTGAGAGCTAGTCATGGTGCGTCAATAGGTGGACTTCAGTTTATTAATCGTGGTGTATTTATGTTTTCGGCTTCACATACCAACTACTGTAATTGGTATATGCCCACAGAAACAGGAACTTTAGCATTAACAAGTGACTTTACTTGGACTGGTGTAGCTCGAATTGCCGTTCCTACGGATTGCAACGAGGTTATGTTTGAGTTGAGGTATATCACCTCTCAAGGTTATGTGCAGAGAACCTTTACCATTATTCCTACGGCTCTGTTAAAGGCAGTAACTTCCTCATACACGCAGAGTATCTACATAGGAGACCAGGCAACGCTTGGCGGTAGGGTTACTTACACTTATTCCTCTACCGACACATCTTTCAATTTTAGTTTTTACACTTACTATGAGGGTGCTTCTGTTAGTGGTACATTACTTACTTACTATCGTTAAGCCACATATGATTTCTATGGTATAACCAGGTAAACCAAGAAAAAAGAAAGGAGTTTTTTCGCATGAAAGATAAACTTGATATTAACGACTTTACTATTCAGAAGTTGGGAGACAAGATTTCTGAACTTGAGGTTATGAACGCTAAACTTGAATTTCAGGTAATCGCACTTACACAAAAACTACAGGAACAGGAAACCGAGAAAGAAGAAAGTGAGGTAGAGTAATGGCTAAAACTAATCTTTTCGCTTGGGCGAGTATTGGAGAGAATGGCAAGGCTACAGGGGGCAAAAAGGGAGACCAAACAGGCAAGGAAGTTAGGGTAGACAATTACTACGATTTCGGTCAGACTTGGAATATCCGTTTTCGCTCTACGGCTAGGGGTCGCAAGGCAGGTAAGGCTTGTAAGGCTATGGCAAAGAATGAGAATATCGGCTATAACCAAGCAGACAGAACTTCACTCTATAATGAGTGTAGACGCATTGGTTGGAATATCAACAAAATCCACTTGATCAGAAAATGTAATTGCGATTGCTCCGAACTTGTAACTTGTGCAATCAACTTTGCATATGGCAAGGAAATGCTACCATCTAGCATGACTACATCTAGTCTGCCTAGCATTGTTAGTAATTATCCAAAGAAGTTCAAACGCTACGACAATGCTCTGAAAACAAAGAAATTCCATAAAGGAGATATGGTCGGCAAGACAGGTCATGTTATTATGAATGTCTGACACGCTCTAATCGGCTCATATAGGCACACAAAAAGGGTAGGCAAGGAATTGTCTACCCTTTATTTTTTTGCCCTTATTTGGGCGAATTTCAATTTGCCTTTTTACTCAATAAATAATTCACTAATTCCTCAACTGCTAATTTTTCTTCCGGAGACAACACCTCGATTTTCTCTAATAGTTCACTGTATGCTCTTGCTCTGGCAAACAAGTTGTCATTATCGAAACCTGCCAACCAAACAGGATCTACCTTAAATGCCGTTGCTATTTTGTATATTTTGTCTTGCTTGGGTATCTTGCGACCTGCTAGATAGTCCGATATTAACGACTTGCTTATCCCTGTAACACGGCTAATATCTGATTGCCTTAAATCTTTTTCAGACATTAGCTCGTATAATCGGTCTCTAACATCTACCATATAACCACCCCCTTTGTTTTCTTTTGCTAACTTTATCGGAGAATTTTTCAAGCATGATTATAGCACTTTGAGTTAAAATATTCAATAAAATGATAATTTTATTAATATTATGCTTTACAAAATTAAATAAAAGTAGTATAGTTGTACTGTACTCAAAAGAGAACACACAAAGAGAACAGAAAGGAGTTGGAAAATGGATACAAAATTTGACTACTCAAATCTCAAAGGTTTGATTAGGAAGAAACTTGGGTCAGACAAGGAGTTTGCGAAAGCTATTAACAGAACACCACAGTTTGTCAGTATGGTGTTCTGCCATAAGACATACTTTAGTATGATTGACATTTTGAGAGCAATTGATGTTCTTGAGATTGACCCAGGAGACATTAAACTTTACTTCTTTACAGTAGAGAAGTAATTTTTTTGCTCTTTAAGTTCGCAAACGAGAACACGAAAGGAGAACGAATAATGACGCAATGTCAAAGACTACTTGATTACATGGAAAAAGGTAATCGAGTGACACAATTCGAGGCGATTTCCTCTCTTGGTATCTTGCGATTAGCAAGTCGGATTTCAGACTTGAGAGACCAAGGACACATCATTGAAAGAGAAATGGTAAATGTCAGTAATCGCTACGGAGAGAAATGCAGAGTTGCCAGGTACACGCTTATCAAGAAAGCAGAGGTGGTTCTATCAGAGAAGTAGTTGGAGCAATTCTAGTTGGGGCGATTTTAGTAGGTAGTATTCACACCTATAAACCAACCTATGCAGAAGAAGAGGTGCTAGTCGGAGTAGGAGCAGACACACTTGAACTGCCATTACTACCAACACCAACACCAAAGCCAACACTAAAACCCAACAAAATAGTGGTTAAAAAGATAAAACCCAAGCAAAAGTACAAGTATCTAGGAACTTTCAAATTAACGGCTTATTGCCCCTGCGAGAAGTGTTCCGAGGGGTACTGTAGAAGTACGGCAAGTGGTAAGAGGGCAAGAGGTTCTCACACAGTAGCCGTAGACAGGAGCGTAATTCCACTTGGCACTAAACTAAAGTTCGGTGGAAACACCTATGTAGCAGAAGATGTAGGGGGTGGTGTTCGTGGAAACCACATTGATGTATTTGTGGAGACCCACGAAGAAACAACTCTACCAAAGTACAACAGAGAGGTAAGAGTATGGGAAAAACTAGAGACAGATTAGTTGTAACAATTTCAATCCTGCTAATTATATGGTTTTTTGCTTGTATCTTTGATGTAAACCTACACAACATGACAGACAGAGCGTATGCCCCTTGGAATATGCTCGTGGGATTTGTGAGGTGGTTTGCATGAGAGAAGCAGAACCGGGAAACCTTATGGAATGTGAGCGTTGTGGGAGAGTTATCAGAGACGCTTACGGAGATTGGCAGGTGCTTGATTACTACGACTTTGACGGAGAAATCATATGTGATGATTGCATGATTGATTATATGTCAGAGTTCAGAGTGAGGGTGTAGCTATGGAAGAATTTATTGATTACCACAAGAACCTCTAGGAGAGAGAAGCAGAGGCAATAAGGGAGGAAGAATATGAAGAGTCCACAAGAACTAATAGAGACGGAAATAGACTCGTTGGTTATGAAGCAGAAAGAGAAAGATAAGTTAAAAGCGTTTCTTGTTGATATTGGCTTTTACACTGCCCCTTGTAGTGGTTCAAACCACCTATGCAGAGAGGGTGGACTTGCAGAACATAGTTTCAATGTCTACAGATATATGCGTGGTTTGCATTTTGTATGGGATATGCACTCTACAAGTGGTGTATACCAAGACAGTGTTTTCAAGGTTAGTATCTTGCATGATGTTGGCAAATGTGGGGATTTTGGGAAACCAAACTACACACCAAAGTACATCAATTCCAAGAAAAAGGACGAGAACGGAGAGTTCATAAAGGAACTATCCAAAGCAAGTCCTTTTGAGACCAACAAAGACCTGCTTTATCTCCCACACGAGGTTAGGAGCATTATCCTATGCAGGAAGCATGGTATTCCACTTACGGAAGAAGAAGAACACGCAATCTTCTTCCATAATGGGAAATATGTTCCATCAGGGAGAGATTGGCATGAGACACCTTTATCAATGGCTCTACACTTTGCAGATTTATATGTAAGCAGAGTGATAGAGGGCAAGGAGACAAGCGATTTTCATTTACTACCTATAGAGAGCAGAGAGGAGATGGGAATAGATGATAAAAGTTGAGGGTGCAAGGGTTGCAATTGAACCAAATTGGCAAGACCTTGCAGATTATTTTAGTGAGGATATAGCCATACTGAAACCCATTGATGATGGTTGTGTGATTTATCTCAAGAACGACCATGAGGAATTAATGTGTAAAAGAGCTTTGAAACTTATCACGGCTCTAAAACGAAAGGAGGAGATGTTGGAATGGCAACACCGATTTTGATTATTGGAAAAAGTGGTACAGGCAAGTCCACTTCCATGAGAAATTGTGCAGGTAGAGAGGATTGGAACTTAATTCGAGTTCTTAATAAACCACTTCCGTTCAAAGGAAAAATCAATGGTTGGACAACTGATGATTACCAAACTGTAATGAAATGCCTGGTAGGTAGCAAGGCTAGTAACATTGTAATTGATGACGCAGGTTATTTGATTACAAATCAGTTCATGCGTAATCATGCTAGTGCAGGTGCCGGGAATGGAGTGTTTACGCTTTACAACTCTATTGGCGATCATTTTTGGAATTTGATTGAGTTCATCATCAACAAATTGCCAAAAGAGAAGCTTGTCTATGTGATTATGCACGAGGACAAGAACGATTTTGGAGATGTAAAGCCGAAAACCATTGGAAAATTACTTGATGAAAAGGTCTGTGTCGAGGGAATGTTTACCATTGTCTTGAGGTGTATTGAGGAGAATGGAAAACACCTTTTTGTGACCCAAGCAAGTGATGGAGCAGTGTCGAAGTCCCCAATCGGAATGTTTGAGGATTTGACGATAGATAACGACCTAGTTCTTGTAGAGGAAAAGGTCAGAGATTACTACGAATTACCAATTAAGGAGGAAAAGAAGAATGAGAAAACCAAATAGTTCAGAGGTAAAAAGTGGAGAGCAGAGGAGTTACACACCACCAGAGGTTGGTGGACACTACATGGAGCTGCTTAATGTAGAGCCATACAAGAGCAAAAAGGGAGCAGAAATGCTCAAGGTTAGTTTTGATTTTGCAGACAATGACAAGCAACCACAGTATTTCAAAGAGGCTTATAACAACGACACAAGAGCCAATAAGTCTTGGAGTTTTCAGGCTACCAAATACATTGGCATTGTGGACTATAGCGACACTGACAAGTATAGTCGTGGATTTATGAGTTTCATCAATGCCATTGAGAAGTCCAATACAGGCTTTGAGACCAATTGGGAAAAGGACGGCATGGATTTCTGCTCACAGTTCCGTAACAAAAAAATCGGTGGTGTGTTTGGTCTTGTTGAGACAGAGTACAACGGCAAGAGAAGTAAGAGAGCCGAGTTGAGATGGTTCTGTTCTACAGACAAGGTGGCAGACGCAAGTATTCCTGAACCAAAATTGCTTCCTGTGGAAGAGGAAAAACCACTTGATGATTTTATTGAGTTGAACACGGAAATGTCTGACTTGCCATTTAACTAGGCTATTAGGCTCATACAGACGCTTTAGAGGTGTGGGTGGTAAAATGTACCACCTTGCCCCTAAAGTGGCTTAAAAGGGCAAATACGAGGTGTAGAAGATGAATTATCGGCAGATAAAAGCCATTGAGATGAAAAACAAGAAAAGGTTTTTGGAATTGAACCAAGACCTGAATGACAAACCGGGGATTTATATCCTTACTAGACAAGATGAAGATGGTTTCCGATTTGCTTATATCGGTCAAGCCAAACACATACTTACACGCTTGGCTAGTCACTTGAGAGGGTATCAACACATAGACTTATCCCTCAAGAAACACGGATTGTACCATTTCGCCAATCCTCATGGTTGGAAAGTAGACTTTTTCAACTGCAGTGAGGATAAACTAGATGAATACGAGCAAGAATATATCCTCAAATACGCTAATTTAGGCTATCAGTTGCGAAATAAGACTACAGGTAGCCAAGGTAAGGGTAAGAAGAAATTAGACGAATATAAGCCGTCTAAAGGGTATCGTGATGGTCTAGTGCAAGGCAAGAAGAACGCAAGTCGTGAGGTTGCTCATTGGTTCGATAAACACTTGAATGTGTCTACCAAGAAAGAGCCACCAACTGTAAACCAACAAAAAGCTCTTGATAAGTTTCAGGACTTTTTAGATTTTTACCAGAAAGGAGAAGAAGAATGATTGTATTTGTGAATGCAGAAGAGGGTGTATACGGCAAGAAGAGTATTGATCTGCTTGAGACCCAAAGTGAAGTAGCCGTGTATCTTTTTATCCTACAAAACCTGTTGAGAGATGGTGCAACACAATATGGTTGCTTGGGTGTTAGTTTAGAGGTTTTTGCCAACGAACTAGGAATTATCCAGGAAGAGGTTATAACCATTGTTGGTAATCTTACCAAGAAAGGGTTGATTAGAACGGCATAGAAAGGGGGCAAACAGAACTATGGGTGAAGTCAAATGGATAAAGATTACCACAGATATTTTCGACAACGAGAAGATGTATGCCATTGAAACCCAACAAGACGGATTTCTGATTGAACTAATATGGTTCAAGTTACTATGCCTAGCAGGTAAGTGTAACAATCATGGCTTTTTGATGATTTCAGACAAAATCGCATACACTGATGAAATGCTTTCCAAGATATTCAGGATAGGTATCGGAAATGTTCAGAGAGCCTTGAAACTGTTTGAAACCCTAGAAATGATTGAGGTTGTTGATAATACCTATATGATCGCTAATTGGGACAAACATCAGAATACCAAGGGTTTAGAGGACTCTAAAGAAAAGCATAGAAAGGGGTAAATAGAATGTTGAATGATAATAACTATATAACCATTCAAAGTTTTATGGTAAAAGACCTGAAACTCAAAGGAAACGACCTGCTTGTGTATGCTATCATTTATGGTTTTTCACAGATGGACAACCAAGAATACTATGGAAGTCTGAAATATCTCATGGAATGGACTAATTCAACCAAGAAAACCATGATTACAACCTTGGCTAGTTTATGTGAAAAAGGGTTACTAGAGAAAAGAGAAGAAACTATCTATGGTGTAAAGCATACATTCTACAGAGTTAGTCCAAGGGGGTGGTGTAAAAATTACACCAGGGGTGTAAAAATTACACCAGGTGGTGTAAAAATTACACCCAATAATATAAATAATAATATATATATGGATATTAATACTAATAATACTAATAATACTAATACTGATACTAATATTATTACTAGTAATATAGATTATAAATATATTATTGATTACTTAAATACTAAAACCAATAGTAGATATAGATATAATAACCAAAAAACTCAAAAACTCGTGAACGCAAGAGCAAATGATGGCTTTTCGGTAGGGGATTTTGAAAGAGTGATCTCCGTCAAGAGCAATCAATGGCTTGGTACAGATCAAGAAAAATATCTCCGACCTGAAACTCTGTTTGGTACAAAATTCGAGGGGTACTTGCAGGAAGCATACAGAGAACTTCCCGAAGAACCAAAAAAAGAGCAGGAGCAAGAGCCACAAGAACCTAATCGGTTTGATGTATTACCAGAGGAAATCCGATTGGATATGGCAGAGCGTGGAGTGATTGACTTGGTTAGTGAGTCAATAGACGGCTCACAAGCGACAGAGCAAGACAAGGCTCTGATAAGACACTATAAGATTTAGGGGGGAAGATACATGGGATTTTATGAGTTCAAAGAGCGAGACGCTTACGACTTTGCTAATTCCCTTGGTATAGAGACCAGGATAAGAGATAATGAACTACAATTCAAAAAATGCCCTTACTGTGGTGGTGGAAACCATGACGATTGGACATTTGCCATAAATCTAAAGAAGAATGGAGCTTTTAATTGTTTTCGCTCCACCTGTGGAATACAGGGAAACATGATTACCTTGAGTAAGGACTTTGATTTTTCTCTTGGTTCACAAGTAGATGAATACTACCGACCCAAGCAGAGATATAAGACCTTTACCCACAAGGTGCAGATTATACCCAAAGAACCTGCTCTTGCATTTTTGCAGAGTAGGGGAATTTCAGAGAGGGTAGCGAAGAAATATGAGATTACCACACAAACCAACAATGACAATGTGTTGGTGTTTCCGTTCCTAGATGAAAACGGCATTATGTGTTTCATCAAATATCGCAAAACGGACTTTGACCCTGAAAAGGACAAAGCGAAAGAATGGTGCGAGAAAGGTGGAAAACCTATTCTGTTTGGTATGTATCAATGCGAAGATTTTGAAACCTTGGTAGTGACAGAGGGTCAGATGGATAGTTTGGCTTGTGCAGAAGCAGGATTTGCGAATGTGGTTAGCGTACCAACAGGAGCAAGAGGATTTACATTCTTCCCTCATGTTTGGGATTGGCTCAATAAATTCAAAAAGATTGTGATTTTCGGAGACCATGAAAAAGGCACAATTACTCTGCTAGATGAATTTAGTAAAAGGCTCAAGATGAAAGTCTTTCATGTGGCAGAGGAGAACTACAAGGATTGCAAGGACGCAAATGACATTCTCCTCAAGTACGGCAAAGACCAAGTGAGGAAATGCGTCAAGGAATGTGTCGCTCCACCCGTGGACAATGTAATTGACCTGGCAGATGTAGAAGATGTTGACCCTTTTTCCTTGGAGAAGATACCGACAGGACTTTCCGAACTTGATAAGCTGCTTTGTGGTGGTTTGGTGTTTGGAGTAGTAAATCTAATCACGGGAAAGGCAGGAAAGGGTAAATCCACTTTTGCCACACAAATCCTCACTCATGCCTTGGACAAGGGTTATTCGGTATTCGCTTATTCAGGAGAAATGCCAAACTTCCTCGTGAAGTCTTGCGTGGATATGCAGATTGCCGGGGCAAAAAACATCATTGAGATTGAGGGTGTTGATTACACTAGATACAGTATTCGAAAATCCGTTAAAGAGATTTTCACGGAATGGTATCGTGGCAGATTCTTTCTCTATGACCGAAGCATGATGGCGAATGAGGAGCAAGACCTACTCAAGACCATTGAATTGATGATTGTTAGTAAGAATGTGAGAGTTATTCTGCTAGACAACCTTATGACCCTAGCAAACAAGATTAAGCACAAGGGCGAGAATAAGTATGATATGCAGAGTAGCATTACTAACGCTCTTGAGGACATGGCTCGGTTCTACAATGTGTGTATTATCCTAGTCGCACACAAGAGGAAAGACAGTGGCTTATCAGATACGGAGATGAACGACTCCATTTCAGGAGACAGTGACATTGTAAACACGGCAGGGATTGTTATTCACTATGATGTGAATACGCAAGAGGAAAATATAGACAAATACCCTCGTATCGTTGCCGTCACGAAAAACAGAGTATTTGGTAGGACTAATTATCGAGGTTGGCTAGTTCGCTTTTGCGAAAAGTCAAAGCGAATTTATGGCGATCAAGATGATGTAAATTATTCGCTTGGTTGGGATAATTCAGACGGATTTGAAGAGGGCGAAAGTCCATTCCATTAAGGAGTTCGGCTATGGAAGAAAGAATTGATAGCAAAGAAGCAATACAGAAGTGCTTGAGTTGTACCAAAGATGAATGTACCAACTGCCTAGCCTACAACCATGTAAGAAAGGTAAAGCGAACCTACAACATTCACGGCAAGGAACTTACGACCTTGGACATTGAGAGAGATTGTGGGGTTTCATACAGTACATTCAATTCCTTACGCTACAGACGGAAATTAAGCACAGAGGAAACATACGACCTATACACAAAGAGAAAGGGGTGGCGATTTGCTCAACAAGGAGAGCCAGGAATGGAAGATGTGGGAAGAGATTTTCCAATATCGCAAGAAGTGGTACAACCCACAGAGTGATGAAGAGTGGGAAGTCGCAACAAAAGAAGCCGTAGAGTTTGGCAAGAAATGGCAAGGCTTGGGGGAAAAACTCATTGTTGCCATATTAGATTACATGGCAGAGAAAGCAAGGGAGAGTGAAACAAATGGTGTGTGACGGCAACTGTTTTGAGTGCAAGTACGAGGATTGCATATCTGATGATATTACTCTGATGGAATTGTATCTGTGTGACACCAGAGACAAGGAAATTGAAAAGAGTAATCAAGACCCAAAAGAACAGAGTGCGATTAGTCGCTACAACGCTTCTCATAAACGCAAGATTGTGCAAGAGCGATACGAGAAATCGCCCAAAGGCAGAGAGCGTAGGAGACAAGCAAGAAAGCGATACAGGGAACGGCACAAGAAAGAGCAGAGTGCGTATGCCAAGGCTTATTACGAGCAACACAGAGATGAAATTAAGGCAAAACGCAAAGAAAAAGAAGAGGTAGAGGGACAAACCTATCTCACAATAGGTCTGTAACACTCTATTTTGCCCCAAATCGGCTCGATAATGGGTTGGGTGGATAAAGTGTAGGGGTAAGAGTTAAAACCCCTTAAAACGCAAAATACGAGGTGCAATATGAATTTAATTTTAACGAGAAAGGAATAACACTTATCCTAGTGAAACTAGGTTGTGGCACGGAGACTTGATATGGTGCTACGGAAAAATAATCATAGTGGCTATAAAGTCTATGTGTTGGAGAAGTGCAAACAAGATGACAGGTTTGTAATGATACAACCAAGAGTGCCTATTAAGAAAATGCTTGAAGAAGTTGGCTATCCATTTAAGTCTAAAGAACACAGTTTATATGTTGCTTGTTATCAAAGCATGGGTATGGAGTCAAAAACAGTAAACAGATATTTACACCCAGATGAAAGCAGACAAAGGTATAAATGCCCTAAAATGCTTGAATATCAGTTTACAGATGATTTCAAACTGAAACTATCCAATAAGTGTTGCTTTGAACTAAAGAAAAAGCCTTTAGACAAGTGGTGCAAAGAAAATCACAAGCCTTATACAATTACCGGTATGAGAGCAAGTGAGGGTGGCACACGAAAAAACGCTAACTGTTTAGCCTTTGCAAACAATAAACTCAAAAAATTTCACCCA
>Ga0326512_10002366_pt1 | contig 13982 bp, 18 predicted proteins | sample 1_2617_0518_D_FD_203652 | JGI IMG/M metagenome (GOLD analysis project Ga0326512, IMG submission 203652) | Bovine rumen microbial communities from UC Davis, California, United States - 1_2617_0518 | ecosystem: Host-associated > Mammals > Digestive system > Stomach > Rumen | place: USA... | reverse complement strand
TGACCATAGGCAATGGCGACATCAAAGGACTTGGCCTTCTGTTCATTGTTCAGACACCTATAACAGTACCTGTTTACTATACATTCAAAGGTATCCCGACCGACGACTACATGCACGGCTATATTTTTGTGGATTTCTGCGGCATTGTATGGGATTTGATACACCAAGACACGAGAGACTTCACCGTCGGTAACTTCAAAATTGAGTACAGCAGGGAAAAGACCGTGATACCCGCAAACATCTATGCCGATCCACGGCCAAGGGAAATTAAGAAAGACCGTGTGTCGTCGATGGAGTACCAGTCTATCAACGAGAACTCGATCAAGAACGATCAGAGCATCGACCTCGTGTATGCCTCTGACAACAATATGAAGTTCGGGTTTGGACTGGTAATGGAGCCCACCTTCGAGTATATGCAGGGCGCAAGATATGGCGACCTGGTACTCCAGCATCCCGAACAGCACCTGGCAGACCGTATTGTGAACTTCTGGGCAGCAGCGAAGCGACTCGTGACCGCCGACCTTCAGACGCAGATCGTGGAGCAGAGCGCACCAATAACCCCACTCAGTCACCTGGTGCTCGGACAGACCCACTTCCGCACGCTCGCCATCAGCCATCAGTGGCGCGACGACGTGACGACCCTGAAGATGATACAAAGTCTCATCCTATTAGAAGATGAGGAGGAAGAAGTAGAAGAAACAGTAGAGGAGGAATCATAATGGAGAATCTATCAAGAGAAGCAATACTCCGCATGGTGGGCTTGCACGACGCAGCCCACATGATGCGACAACTGAACGCCATCCAACTTTCACTCGAAGAGGAGCAAGGCAGGATGGTGACCTACTGGACCGAAATCCGCAAGAGTGAGAAGGAAGTGACGCTGTTGGCAGGCCGCATGACCGACGCTGAGACCGACATCGGCCAACTCCAGGTGACGGCACAGCAGATCACTGCATCCGTCAGCAGTCTGACTACAACCGTCAATGGGCATACTACCTCTATCGGTCAACTGACAATCACTGCCAACAACCTGACGGCATCGGTGAGCACCATCAGCGACACCGTAAACGGTCATACCACCAGCATCGGTCAGTTACAGATCACATCAAACAGCATCAGCAACCGCGTGACGGTGATTGAGGGTGACTATGTGAAGAATGCGCAGATTACTCTGATGGTAGTGAAGAATGGTGATGGCTATATCTCAAATGCGCTGATTGATGCCGATGACATCGACTTCGTATTCACAAGAGCCGTGTCATGGTACTGGCAGAGCAAGGCAGATGCCAACAAGCGCATGGGTCTCGATTCAAATGGTGACCTGTGGATTAGTGGTGAATACAAGGGCGGTTCAATTACCGGGCAGATCACCGTCGGAACAGGCACCAATAAGATGTATATTCAGCCCAATGCAAGCAATGGTGCTGATTTGGTTGGTTACAGCGGAGCGACAGAAGTATTAAAACTTGGGTTTGTTGTTGGTGATAGTGGTTATACAAATATCACTCCATCACTATCGCTTTCGTATTATAATAATGGAAGTTTGCAATTTATATCGCAATTAAAGCCTTATTACCTGAGTATTAAAAACAATACAAACAGCGACGAGGCATTAATCATGGCAGACAGAATGTCCATAGATGGTGATATACGTGCGACTGCTTTCGCCATAAAATCAGGCAGCACGATATATTCGGGTGTCAATCAAACAGTAACCATCGGATCGACGACGCTTACCATTAAAGGTGGAATTATAACAGGCGTATCATAACATTATTCACAATTAAATAAAAGGAACTATGGAACAGAAAGAACAAGAAACAAAGTTTTTCGACTTCACAGAGGTTGAGATGGAAGTGAGTTTTGATGAGAAAATGAAGGTGGACATCTCCAAGACGCTCGGCAACGTGATCCACCAGAACACAGGCGACCTGGGGCTGGATGAGATAGCCCGCACCATCTATAAGGATGGAAAGGCTGACATCCCCGTGCAGTACATCCCCGCCATCGTGGAAATCCTGAAGATGCCCACCTCGCTCATGGCAGCCGGTGGCAAGGTGGCAATTATTAATATGTTGAAATAAAGGTTTTCATCATAGTGTTTATAATTAATATTTGTTTTAGTTGAATTTTTGAGTTTATGGGGCGACAGCGGTCGCCCTTTTTTGTCCTTCGACAAGCTCAGGAACCGTCGGTAATCCCCGAACACCGTTTTGACTGTATGGTAGAAGACAAAAAGAAATATCAGATATGAACGAACAGAATGAAACGGGCTTGAAGTGGCTGAGCATTGATGCCATCCACGCGCACTGCCGCATCGACTTCAACTGTGAGGACGCAGAACTGGAGCAGATGGGCATCGCAGCCGAGCAAGCCATCCTCGACCTGACGCGGCGCACTTTCGAGAATTTCATCGATACCTATGGCCGCATCCCCGACCCCATCTTCAACGCCTCGCTGTTGCTGGTGCAGTCGCTCTATAAGAACCGCGATGCAGAAGAGCAGCGCGACTCCAAGGAGATTGCCTTCGGCTTCTCTTTCATGGTGAAGAACTACATGGTGCTGACGGGTGGCACGCCTATCCAGGTGGAGCGCGACGGGTTGCTGGATAAACTCACGGTGGTGATGACCGAGTTTGACTTTGACTTCGGGGAGATTACCGAACCGAGCGAGGATCTGGTGGAAGCCTACGACACGCAGCGGCGCGACATGGCGGCACTCTACAACCGCTATGCATTCATCCAGCAGCCGACCTCTTACATCTGCAAGAAATTCCGTGAGGCGATCGCCAAGGCGAAGGAGGACTGCGACGAGATTATCAACCAAACGAATTAGGCTATGGGATACAGTGCAGGATTCTTACACGACGTGATTCAGGTGCTCAACCGCAAGGAAGCGAAGACCAGTAAGTTCGGTATCGACGGTGGCGGTGTGGAATGGGAAGAAGGCCCGTGCCTTCACGCCAATGTGGACTATGCGCGAGGCAAAGCGGCCATGAATGCCGGTGCCCTCGATGCCTATGCGGTAAAAATCGTGCGCATGAGGTACAACGCCACAGCCGTCATCAATGAACGCTCGCGGATCAAGTTCGACGGTCGTGTGTATCAGATCATCCCCGAAATGTTCCATCCCAACCATTTCGATGACACGTTGCAATTCCACATGCAGCTGATTGTGAATGACAAGTGATTTTAGACAGAAGAACATAAGAACACAAATATCCCAGATTATGGCAAAACAAAAAGGAACTACAGAGAAGAAGCCACGGACGGATAAGAAGGCGACCAAGGAGAAGAAGCTGCCGACGTTCACGGGTGAGCGTGAGGTGGCGATGGTGCATTTCAACACGCCAGAGATTACGACGGCTGCAATCCTCAGTCTGAGGAAGCACGGCGGCGAGAAGTATCATGTGACCATCTTTGACAACAGCGCAGACTCCGAGACGAGCCTCGGACTGAATAAAGCCCGTCCGTTCAAGTTACCGAAGGACAAGTCAGAGCGCGAGAAACTTGGCGATGTGACGGTAATTGACAACACCAAGGGACAAATTATCGACTTCGACAATGAATTAGAAAAGTACCCCGACCGCGAGCCGCATTGGGCGATGCTGTCAAACTTCGGAAGTTTCAAACACATCATCACCATTCAGAAGCTGTGGGAGATACTGCCAAACGGATTCGTGCTGTTGGAGGGCGACGCGCTGATCAAGAAGCCGATAGACTGGATATGGCGCGAGGATTTTGCAACCGTCGGCAAGATCGAATGGAGACCGAACAATCCCGTGGTCATTCCCAGGTACTACCCGTTCCTGTTGTATATGAACGTGCCGAAGCTCGTAGCCAAGGGTGTGAGTTTCTTCGACCCGTTGCGCTGCTGGGCATTGCAGAAGGGCGAGATGACACGCGGTAACTGGTACGACACGGGCGCATCGTTGCTTGAGGATGTCATCAACGGCAAGCCGGAACTTGTGGGGTGGAACGTGAAGGAACTGACGGAATACTACGACCACTATCACGGTGGATCATGGCGAAAGAGCGATGTGCAGAATCAAATCAACTGGCTTAATCAAAGGAAGGCGTTATGGCAGATATGAAACCATTGACCATCTGGACGGTGTATCATGACGATGCGCAGATTGCGGAGTACGGACTGAAAGAGACCGAGACGCGCAAGCTGTACGCCAACCACCACACAGATGCAGGCCATGAAGTGAACGTGCTGAATCCTGCGTGGTCGGAGTTGACGGCTATGTTCTGGATATGGTGGAACACCACCGACACCCGCTGCATTGGTATCAATCACTACCGCCGGCAGTTTGAGCCGAAACGACTGCCGAACAATGGCGAGGTGTGTATCTATCAGATGTACGATTGGGGCAAAGAGACGGTAGCCGAGCAGTTTGCAAGGCACCACGGAAAGAATGCTCTCGACGTGATGATTGATTGCGTTGGCAACCATGACGATAAAGGCGAGTGGTATGCTGACAATATCCTCTACGGTCATCAGTTGGTCGGTAATTGCTGCTTCGTGATGACCACTAAGGACTACGACCGCATGGTAGAGTGGCTTTTCCCATTGCTGAAGAAAATCCGTCGCAGACTGATTGGCGACCCAGAATCTCAGGAAGATGAACTGAAACGCTGGCGCGACTATGCCGTGAAGCATTTCGGTGAAGAGCATGCCGACTATCATATGCGGTGTATCTCATTCATCGGTGAGCGGCTTATATCCGCGTGGATCATGAAGAACCTGACCATCATTGAAACGGCGCGGTAAACCCAAAGCATGATAATGTACGAATAGAAAAAGGTAAACGATATGAGACTATTTGGATTCTTACCGACGGGAATGCTCCCAGTGCGACAGCGCGAGGTGACACCGACACCAGGTGTGCCATCGAGCACCATGCCGAAAGAGCAGTCGAAGACGGTGACGGGCGGTGACTATCAGGAGCGCATCGCCTATGTCCGTGGGCCGGAGCAGGCTTTGGTGGTCGGTGCCGTGTATCGAGCCGTGAACCTGAGAGCCGATACGATGGGTGTGATGCCAGTGCAATATCAGAAGCGCGACTTCGAGAAAGGCAACTATTACGTGGATATGCGCGGTCTCGGTAAGCGACTGAACTATCTGCTTCAGGAAGAGCCGAACCCCATCATGAGCGCAACTGACATGTGGAAACTGGTGGAGATCAACCGTCTGTTCTACGGCAACAGTTTTGTGTATATTGAGCGCGACGAGTTCGGATTCCCTATGCACCTCTGGCTGGTGAAGTCGGGCGGTTACAATGTGAATACAGGTCGCTTTGTGGGTATCACCTATCTGACCGACCACGGCTACGTGACGATGCCAGACGTGCCGCGTGAAGACATGTTGCACTTCCCAAATACCTTCCGTTATCTGAACGGTATATGGGGCATCCCGACATTGCAGTATGCCATCGAGACACTATCACTCAACCGCACCATCAGACAGCAGTCACTCGAAACGGCTGCAAAGGGCGGTCGCGTGAAGGGATTCATCAGCGAAGATCGTGGCGCAGCACCACAGGGCACACTCGCTGCCGGTCGCTACAACAAGGAGCAGGCAGATGAATACGCCAGCGAGATTCAGAAGAAACTCTACACTGGTCATGACATCCTGGCGATTCAGGGACTTGAGAAGTTCACCAATATCCAGATGACATCGCAAGAAATGCAGATGTTCGAGCAGATGGGTGCCACGAACGATGACGTGAGCAGATTCTTCGGTGTGCCTCGTCCGTTGCTGATGCTCGACACCAACAGTCACTACAACGACTACCAGAACGCCACGATGGAGTTCCACACGCGAACCATTCTGCCGCAGAAGACAGGCAACGAAAAGGAGATCGCCCGCAAGCTCATCGGCTTCAAGGACTACGGCATCAGACGTATCCACATCTGTGAAGACCCGCTCATGGCAATGGATCCAGAGCGTCGGGCAAAGGTGGCACTGATGAAACTACAGGCAGCCATCGCCACGCCGAACGAGATACGTGCCGAGTTTGACATGCCGACCGTGGAGGATGGCGACGTGCCAATGGCATCGGCCAACCTCATGACGCTGAAAGCCCTCATCGCCAAGAGCGACGCAAGCACGACATTGAAGCCCGGCAACTACACCGTGGGAGAACCGCCAAAGGAGGGCGAGGATCAGCAATGAACAAACCATATAGAATCAAAACAGCCATCGCACCGCAGCCCATGAGCCGCGACGAGGTGAAGGAATACTTCGAGAAATTGGAGCGCAGACGCGCGGTAAACCCAGAACGCAATTCTGCCCGTATAATGAAACGATAATTTTTCAAAACAGGAAAAGATATGAAGCAAACAAGATTCATCCCGATTGAGACCTGCGGCCTGCAACTGCGTGAGCCACAGGAAGGACAGACGGAGAGCCGCGAAATAGAGGGCCGTCCGATTGTCTTCGGTGTTCGCTCGGTCAATCTGACACCTTGGTCAAGCACACGCAAGGTCTATGAGGTGCTTGAACCTGGATGTATCAGCCGCGAACTCCTACAGAAAAGTGACGTGGTTCTGAACCTGAACCATAACAGTGACGTGGTGAACGTGCTGGGTCGTTATCGTAACAACCCTGACAAGGACACCTTATCTCTCGAACTTCGTGGCGACGGTATTGATTGCCGCTGTGATCTTCCCAAAACAAACAACGCCAACGATACGCTGGAGTTAATCCGTCGCGGTGACATCAACGGTATGTCCTTCGCTTTCGAGGATGACTGGGAGGACTCTGAGAACGGTGTGTCTTTCGAGAAGACCAACGACGTGGAGGACGGCAAGGAAGTATGGCTCCGCCATGTGAAGCGCATCACCGGCTTGTATGATGTCAGCATCGTCACCCATCCTGCCTACGAGCAGACCACTGTCGGCACCCGTGAGGCTTCAGACGCAATTGAGAAAGCGATTGAGGATATGATGCAGCGCGAATGTGGCGACGACGAAGCCAAGAAAAAGGCAGAGGAAGAAGCCAAGAAAAAGACAGAGGAAGAGGCAAAGGCAAAAGCCGAACAGGAGGAGCGCGAACTGGAAGAGCAGGCACAGCGTGCCCGTGAAAGTCAGATGCTCCGTCTGCGCAGCCGCAGACTCCGCTCTGAAATTGATTTTTAATTCACTTAGTATAAACCAAAAAGTTGTTATCATGAAAGAAATGACAAAACAGCAGCTCCAGGAGCGTCAGAACGCCATCATGGAGCAGATGGACCAGATGGAAATCCAGTCCCGTGAGAAGAACAATGGCGACATCAAGTTCACCGACGAAGAGGCCGCTAAGTATGATTCACTCTGTCGTGAGAGTGCTGGTTTGAGCGCAAAGGCCAAGGCTCTGGCTTCTGACGCTGAGTTGGCAAACATCCGCAGCAATGAGGAGAAGGGTGCCAAACTGCGTGAGATGCTGAAGAACTGCAAGAACAAGCGCGAGAACGCCACTACCATCCTGGCTAATCCCGCCGACGGTAACGTCAATGGCAACTTGGAGGCCGGCGGTCTGATTCCCGTCACCATCAAGGAGATCATCGACACCAAGGTTGCAGGCATCGAGTTACCCGAGGACCTGATTCAGGTGATGGGTGTGACTGGCACCGAGATCATCCCTTACTCTACCAATGACGTGAACTTCACTGTGAACGGTGAGGTGCAGAAGGTGTCAGAGCAGGGTCTCGATTTCGCCAACATTCAGGCACAGCCCCAGCGCGTAGCCGCTTCCGTGGCCGTCTCTCATCGTGCCATCGACAATGCCGCTTTCGACATCCTCGGCTTCATCACCTATAAGTTGTCGAAGGGTCTGGCCATGTTCAAGGCTCTCCACGTTTACAGCCACTGCCAGTTCGACACCCTGAAGGGCCCGTTCGCTTTGGTTGACGTTGAGGAACTGACGCTCGACGAGAATATCGGTAAGAACCTCGCCAAGAAGGTGGCTGAGATGTACGACCTCGGCTTTGAGGGTGTGCCCACCATCACTATGGATAAGGTGACTGAGGTTGACTTGGCTTACACCAAGGCCATCCCTGGTCAGAACGGCGACCGTACCGTTGTCGAGAACGGAAAGTGCTGCGGTTATCCTTACACCGTAAGCCCGTACATCGACTATGCTCTCGACGGTGGTGTTCCTAAGAAGGAGGCAGGTGCCCGATATATTGGTATCGGTCATTATGGCTACCTCGCTATGGAGCAGCACGGAGAGTTCCGCTTCAATGTCGATGCGACAAGCTCCGCTAACTTCGACCGTGGTACTGTAGTGCTGGGTATCTCCACAGATTTCAGCCTTACAGAACTCAGTGCCAAGGTGAACGGCAAGAACGGCAAGCCCCAGGCCTTCAAGTTGATCAAGCTCGTGGAGGAACCGACAACTCACTAAACTCTCTCAGACTCTCAATTCTCTGGGCTTAGTTCCTGTGGCGGTCGCCCTCAATGCAAAAGCAAAGACCGTGTGACCGCCACTCCCCAGGGGAGAGAGATGTATCAAATCAACAATTAACAGAGTAAGCAAATATAGAACATGGGACTGCTGACAGACTCCTTTTTTATTCGCGCTATCAAGTCGAACAGCGACCTGTTGGCGAAGTTGCCTGCGGGCGACATCTACAACAACGTGGCTGATCCTGACTACGACATGGAGAACGTGGAACTGCCATACATCGTGGTGAACAACGATGGTGGCAGTGAAGGCGACACCACGAAGGATTCATGGAGTGAAAGCACCGAAGACAAGGTGAACATCAGCATCCTGATGGTGTGCCGCAGCCGCCAGGAACTGGCAGACATGACGCTGACCGTCCGCAAGACGATCTCGGAATTTATGCAAGCAACCTGGCAGCGCATAAGCGAAGGCACGACTGAGGAAGGCGACGAAATCGCACCGATTCAGTATGAGTTCAGTTTCAGCGACATCGCCTTCATCATGGATAAGCCAGCGCATCGCCAGATGTTCTATTATAATTGCACAACTCCTAACGAAATCTTTATTGACGATGAGCAAGACGACTGAAAAAGAACAGCAGCCGGCACATGTGGCCGAACTATTGCTGAATGGTACAGCCGTGCTCGAAGCACCCACCACTGAGGCATTGGCCGGAATGGTCAACGACATCCCTGCCGACTGCAAGTACAGCGTCGGTGCCGTGGGCCGCAAACAGGACGGCAGTGCTTACACACTCAGAGTTGACTTAATCAAAAATTAAAACGATATGGCAACATTAAAAGGTCAAAACTTTCGTATCTGTATTTTCGACGCAACAGCCGAGAAATACAAAGTGATTGGAATGAGTACCGGGTGCACGGTGACACTTACGAACAATACTGATGATGGTAGCCACAAGGATATTGTGGGTGCTGCTGCAATGCCTACGGTAGTCAGTCGGAGTTGGTCAGTGTCATGTGACTCATTAGATGTCTCCGATGCCGCCGCGATGCTCACCGCCATCAAGTCGATGCAGCCCGTCACCCTGATGTGGGACGAGACCAGCACCAGCAACAATCAGACCCGTGAAAAGGCTGCTTTTGCCCGCAAAGGCTCTGCCTATATGAACGACGTAACCTTCAATTTCAACGATCGGGAGAATAGCACAAAGGCTCTCCAATTCGCAGGTAGCGGTGCGCTCGAAACCGTTGGAAGCAGTGAGGCTGTTGAGATCATTCCATTGGGCAGTTACACCAAAGGTCAGTATGTTCGTCTGTTTCTATCGAGTGACAACACAGCAGCACCTTCTGCCGTCATAGCAGCCGCCAAGCAGCTCAGTCTGCATGTCAGCCTGACGCTGGAAGATGCAAGCACAAAAGACACTCCAGGAAACTATCAGGTTCAGGAGCCGACTGGTATCAGCTACGACATTTCATCTACTGCGCTCATGCGTAGTGGTGAGACTATCACCGAGCAGGTGCCTGGCAAGACAGTTGCAGACATCGAGGCATTGCACGAGGCTGGAACGCCTGTGAAGTGGAAGATCGCAAACGTCACTGGCACTAACCAGCGTACTGCGTCAAGTACGATTGTCAGCGGTTCTGTGATCCTGACCACACTCACCTTGAACGGCCCAAACCGAGCCAATGCCGACTACACCGCACAAATGAACGGCTACGGCGATTTCACGGTGGCCGCTTAACCTCTCATTGCATACAATTTAGCCATTGTACTATATTATTTAAGACGTTAAACAATCCGCGCCCAGCCTTGGCCCTCATCGGCTGGCTGGGCGTTTTTAATCAAGGAACTATTATGAATCCCAGAAGAACAATCACAATCACAAGAAAGAACGAGGCAGGCGAGATCGGGCAGACGGAAGTGAAACTGCTTTATTGTGCAGCCTCAGAGACAGGCTTTCAGACGCTCAGTGGCGTTACGATGGAAGTTTTCGCACCGGAACTCGAAAAGAACGAGGAAGGCAAATGGATCATGAAGGCACTGCCAAAGGCTACCGACATGAACTACATCCAACTCTCTCTGGCTTGCATCATCGCAGCCTATGAGTGCGACGGCGAAGAGCCACCCATCAAGAGCGAAGACCTGCTCTATCATGCAAGCCGTGAGGAAGTGCAGAATCTCGTGACTACTGTATTACAGATGCGCAACGAATGGATGGAAGTGCCATCGACCATCAAACCTGAGATGGAAGAGCGCGAAGGAAAGGGTAAGCGAAAAAACGCAAAAACGCCTACGATACCTTCAAAGTAGTCGTAGGCGAGATCGGGCGCGACCGCCACGAATATCTGTATGAGATGAAGTGGTGGGAAATCCTTCTTATTATCCAGGGCTATCGTCGTCGCAACGTGCTTCAGTATCAGTTGCAGCGCATTCAGGCGTGGGCTTCCGCTTTCTGTATGGGCAATAAAGAAGGCAAACAACCGCAGGACTTGGTTGACCTCTATTTTGACCACTACATCGAAGAAGGCGAGGCGCAACTCACACAGCAAGATATTGACGAGATGCAAGCCGAGATAGACGCAGAGAATGCGAGAAATGGATTTTAACGAAAAAAAATAGGGGAGCCACTGCTCCCCTTCATTGTCTAACTCTTAAATCTAAACATATGAAAATATAAAAAACGGCACAGCCTCACGGCTCACCATGTATGTACGTCGTCCTCACCCCAGGTATCGTCGGCCGTCAGCGTGAATGCCTTTGCTGTGCCCAAGATGCCACCAGAGTAAGAGGTGGTGATATTCCGTTTTAGTGGCACATCTTCAAGTGTCACCTGACCAAGTACGGATTCATCTGAAGCCGTGAGCGTGGCGGTAATGTCTGTCTGCCAATCTGCTGACGGCACAAAACCGAAGAACGAGATCATCAGTTCTCCACTGGTGCCGATGTAATTGGCAGGGATGGTGACAGGTCGCGGATAGTTCGCCTGAAGACCGACACCCGCGCCAGTGGTGTAGTTGATACCATAGTACCATTGCGATGGTGTCACGGTGAAAACTGCGGCGTTTGCAGGCACTTCATCAGTGACGGTGATTTGCAAGCGTGTGGCGACACGACCGAGTGTGACAGCCTGAGACACAGAAGAACTTGGTGCAACAGTGATGGAGGCAGTCGCCCAATAGGTGTCAGACGGTTTCGCCCAGGTAATCGTCTTCGCTGAAGTGTCGGTGGTCGGTGTCGTGCCACGACTCGCAACGAAGTAGAGGGTGTGAGTGCCGTAACCCATCGAGGCAGAGATTGCGCCAAAGCCTTCATCGGTATTCGACTGGTGGATCGTCTGCTGCAACTCATCGCCAACGTAATCAAACATCCACAGGTCTGTGAGACTGAGCGATGTAATCGCAGCGCGGGTCATGGCCTTCGTCTGGAAGGTGTCGCCAAAGGTGAATGTGATGGTTTTCTTCTCCATGCCACTCGGCTTTTCAGCCTGCGGTTCTTCACTCGTACATGCAATCGCGGTCAGCATCAAGGCTGCTGCCAGGCCCATTTGAAACTTTTTCATAGTTGCGTTGTTTTTGATAGTTTATATTTAAGGAGTGGGCGACACACATCGTCGCCCTTTGTCCTTTTCAGTCGAGCCGACGGATATAGACAAATCCCGTGAAGAACTTATGCCCATCGTCTTCATCTTCGCACGCTTCGATGAAAGCCGTGCAACGGTACGGAAATTCATTCGCTGTCAGAGAACACACGAGGTCTGTCTGTCCGCTTGGAATATAGCCGAGGTGGTGGCGGTCTTCTGCCACAATCTTAATAGCATCTGGGTCATACTCATTCTCAGGTTCTGGAACCAAGGCGCACTCCACGCGACCGACATAACGGCTGATGCCCTGCCGGTGGTTGATGCCAGCAATCTTCAGAATGCGGAGATTGTCGTAGATGCTGAGCCAACCGCCATCAGCACGACGCTCCGGCAACGGCCCCGTGTAAGAACCTGATTCGATAGCACCAGGCACATATTTGTCTCCAACGATGCCAGCCTGAATCACCGCCTGAATGCGTCTAATCTCCGTTTCGATGTCAAGCGGTTGATCATCTTCACGGTTGTCTTGCTCCTGTAACTTCGCGGCAGCACTTCTGTGTGAGTCAAAATAAATAAAAGCAATGGCCGCGCCCACAATTAATAATGCAAATAGAAATAATGTCATAGTTTTAATATTTTAGGGTTTAACATGTTTATCTTTCAGTTTATCAGCAATACGCTCAAAATCGTCGTGGATGTCAGCGGCCACGATCTTCGCATACCGTTGTGTCTGGGTGATGTTGGTATGTCCGAGCATTTTACTGACATGCTCTATGGGCACACCATGACGCAGCATCCATGTGGCGAAAGTATGACGGGCCATGTGGCTGTGCAGTGGTCGCTCGATGCCGCAAGCCATACCGAGAGCCTTCAGGCAAAGATTGTAGTCAGAGTTATCAAGCTTTGGCACTTGCCAGTTGTATCGCTCCAGTATCTCAACCACGGGCGGCAACAGCTGCGACGTGTATGCCACGCCCGTCTTGATCCTCTCGCCCGTATTCCTCCACACCCCATCGATGAGCTTGTAGTCCCCGATGTCGAAGTTCTGAGTGTCAGAGTATGCCAGCCCCGTGTAGAGCTGAAACACGAACAGATCCCGCGCCATCGCCATCTTCGATCCAGCCACGGGGTGCAGGCTCTCGAAAGCCTTCATCTCTTCATCCGTCAGATAGTCAATGCGCTCGCGGTCGCCACGTTTAAACTGTCCGCGCAGTCGGTCGTAAGGATTCTGCTTCAGCCTGTCAAACAACACAGCACGATTTAGCAAGGCTTTAAGACATTTATGGTAATTATAGATGGCACCGTCGCTGATTGGCTCTGCTGGTTTGCCAGCTTTGATGTCCGCATCCGACTGAGGCTTGGTAATGCGATGCAGGTAGGCATCCCACTTGTAGATATTCTCCACCGTGAGGTCTTTCCATCGCCGGATAGTATTAAAGTCATTTAGTCGTATTAACATCGTCTGGTAGTGCTGCATCGTACCTCCTGAATGAGTCAGTTGGTCAATCTGATCACGGCACCATTCTAAGAAGCTCGTGCTTGACTCATCGGCAATCAGCATCCATGCACGCCGCTTGATGTCCGACACGTCTATCTGCCTGCCATCGTCTATGGCGGCGTTCACCTCTGTCTCTATCTTTTTATATAGAATGTTCAGGCGCATGCGTAAGGTGTCAGCGTCCGCGCGGTTGACGATGGTGTCAGCCTTAAACTCTGATTTTCGCACTTTGATCCCAGTATTGATATAATAAGGTTTGCGATCCACGGTCACACGAACTTCCAGAGGGCCTTCACAGCCTGCTTTCGTGCGTCCACGATGATCCCAAACTATTGAAGTTGTTATCATATTCTTGTTTATTTGTTGGCTACGTTTCCCCGCCACATTTCCACTATGGGAAACACTTGGCAAAGATTTCTGCCGAAATATACCGATTTTTACTTATTTTGCATTTTCCTTTATTTCGATTCAAGGGTCGCAATCCCTTTTATTTAGGCGGTGGCCGCGCTT
>Ga0326512_10002365_pt1 | contig 13983 bp, 12 predicted proteins | sample 1_2617_0518_D_FD_203652 | JGI IMG/M metagenome (GOLD analysis project Ga0326512, IMG submission 203652) | Bovine rumen microbial communities from UC Davis, California, United States - 1_2617_0518 | ecosystem: Host-associated > Mammals > Digestive system > Stomach > Rumen | place: USA... | reverse complement strand
ACTACTTCTGGAATGCCGGCATCTTCATCTGGAACGTCAGCACCATCGTCAACGCCTTCCGCATCTATCAGCCCAAGATGAACAAGATTTTCGAGCAAATGCTGCCCATCTACGGCACGCCACAGGAGCAGGAGATGATTAATGAGAAGTTCCCGCAATGTGAGAATATCTCCGTGGACTATGCCATCATGGAGAAGGCCGAGGAAATCTTCGTTTGTCCTGCCGACTTTGGATGGAGCGACCTGGGCACATGGGGCTCCCTGCTCACCCAGTCGAAGCGCGACATCTACGGCAACGCCTGCATCGGAAAGGATATCAACCTCTTCGAGACACACAACTGCATGATCCATACGGCTCAGGAGAAGAAGGTGGTCATTCAGGGACTCGACGGCTATATCGTGGCAGAAAACAACGACACCTTGCTCATTTGCAAACTGTCGGAGGAACAACGCATCAAGCAGTTCAGCGGACAAGACTAATCCGACTGACTTCTGATTATTAAAGAACATTATTGATTATGAAGAATATTGCACTCATCACGGGCATTACTGGTCAGGACGGTTCATACCTGGCAGAGTTCCTGCTGGAAAAAGGATACGACGTTCACGGCACCATCAGGCGCAGTTCGGTGGACTTCCGAGAGCGTATAGCACACCTGGAGGGCAAACCCCATTTCCACCTGCATTATGCCGACCTAGGCGACTCGATGAGCGTGCTGGGAGTCATCGGAAAGGTGCGTCCCACAGAGATCTATAACCTCGCAGCACAAAGCCATGTGCAGGTGAGCTTTGACTCGCCAGAATTTACGGCCGATGTCGACGCCGTGGGCGTATTACGCATTCTCGAGGCTGTGCGACAACTGGGACTCAAGGACTCGTGCCGCATCTATCAGGCCAGTACCAGCGAACTCTATGGCAAGGTAGAGGAGGTGCCCCAGAACGAGGAGACACCCTTCCACCCCTACTCGCCCTATGCCGTAGCCAAGCAATACGGTTTCTGGATTGTCAAGGAATATCGTGAGGCCTACGACATGTATTGCTGTTCGGGCATCCTCTTCAATCATGAGAGCGAGCGTCGAGGCGAGACCTTTGTAACACGTAAGATAACACTCGCGGCAGCACGCATCAGACAAGGCAAGCAGAAAAAGCTCTTCCTGGGTAACCTCAGCTCGCTACGCGACTGGGGCTATGCCAAGGATTATGTGGAATGTATGTGGCTCATTCTGCAACAACCCAAGGCCGACGACTTCGTCATCGCAACGGGAGTTCAACATTCCGTTCGTGAGTTCTGCTACTTTGCCTTCAAGCGCGTGGGCATCGAGCTGGAGTTCGTTGGTGAGGGTGCCGACGAAAAGGGCATCATCAAAAGACTCGCTTCAGACATCAACCTTCAGGCTTCAGGCCTTGCCGTAGGCGACGTTGTCGTCGAGGTCTCTCAGGACTTCTACCGTCCTACCGATGTGGTCAACCTCTGGGGCGACCCCACCAAGGCCAAGACCAAACTGGGATGGAATCCCGCCAAGACCAGTTTCGAGCAACTCGTCAACATCATGGTAGATAGCGATATGGCCAAGGTGGCATCCGACGGAGCCGCCGAAAAGGTTCGCACAAACCTGGCCGAATACCTCGAGAAAGGAATAGTGAAATAATGGCATTAGACAAGAATAGTAAGATTTACGTAGCCGGCCATCATGGACTGGTTGGCTCGGCAATATGGAATAACCTGAAGGCACGTGGTTACGAGAACCTGGTTGGTCGTAGCCACAAGGAGCTTGACCTGACTGACCAGAATGCCGTCAAACAGTTCTTTGATGAAGAGAAACCCGATGCGGTAGTACTGGCGGCAGCCTTCGTGGGCGGCATCATGGCCAACAGCCTCTATCGGGCTGACTTCATCATGATGAACATGAAAATTCAATGTAATGTCATCAGCGAGGCATACGCCCATGGTGTCAAAAAGTTGTTGTTCCTCGGCTCTACCTGCATCTATCCCAAGAATGCACCCCAGCCCATGAAGGAAGACTGCCTACTGACATCGCCCCTGGAATATACCAATGAGGAATATGCCATCGCAAAGATTGCCGGTCTGAAGATGTGTGAGAGCTATAACTTGCAATACGGTACCAACTATATAGCCGTAATGCCCACCAACCTATACGGTCCTAACGATAATTTCCATTTGGAAAACAGTCACGTCTTACCCGCCATGATGAGGAAGATCTATCTGGCCAAGCTCATTCATAGCGGGGAATGGGACAAGATTGCCACGGACCTGAACAAGCGGCCCGTAGAGGGTGTCAACGGCTCGGCCAATCGTGATGATATCATAACGGTATTACGAAAATATGGCATCGAAGATAATAAGGTAACGCTCTGGGGTACGGGCACGCCACTTCGTGAGTTCTTGTGGAGCGAGGATATGGCCGATGCATCGGTTCATGTGCTGTTGAATGTGGACTTCAAGGATATCATAGGCATCGAGAAATACTCCAGCGTGCATTATGGCGCTAGTACAGATGGAGCCGTTGACCGTAATCATAGTGCAGGACGTGGTGGCGCCATCCCCTCGCTGGGCGAGATTCGCAACTGCCACATCAACGTGGGTACTGGCAAGGAACTCACCATCCGACAACTGTCGGAACTGGTAGTAAAAGCAGTTGGCTTCGAGGGAATGGTAGCCTTTGATGCCACCAAACCCGACGGCACCATGCGCAAGCTCATCGATGTCACCAAGCTGCATAGCCTCGGCTGGACGCACAAGGTTGAAATAGAAGATGGCGTCAGGAAACTATTCGAGTGGTATCAGGCCAGTCTCGCATAATACCCTTTGATACTTATTAATGGATATAGCGGAGCTCACGCAATTCGTGATCTCCCATGAGGCAACTCTTGTCAACATTGCCGCCAAAGCCCGATATACGTCCCTTGCAGGTATACTGCCAGATGATGTAGTCGCGCTTATCGGCCAAAACAGGAGGTTCATCAGCATACATCGCTACCATGAGATGATACTCAGCCAGTTGGCCCACAAGATGCTCATTATAGAAATTGCGATAGGTATAAACCAGGGGCTTCTGATTATAGGTGCCTTCGAGCATATCAAGGAACTTATGGAGCGAGTCACAGAACTCACTATCGGATAGCTTGCCCGTGGTCTCCACATCGAGCATGGGTATAAGGTCCTGCTCGCCTGGCAGACATTGGGCCGTGAAATTCTTCAGCTGGGAATAAAGGTCGACGGTAGGACGGAAGAAATGATAGGAGCCAACTTTCAGACCATGACGATGGGCCAAGTCTATATTGCGTTCATATTGAGAGTCAATACGGTCGCCACCTTCCGTAGCCTTCAGATAGACATAGGACATCTTGGAGTGCTGACAAACGGTTTCCCAAAACACCTCACCCTGATAATGACTCATGTCGATGCCGTGGACATGGGCACAGGTATCCTCGCACAACAGATAGGGATTCTCGTGGATGGTGGGGGGAATAACGCGCTTTTTCTTCACCACGCGGGTAGTACGGGCACGCTTCTTAACACTCTTCTTGGGTTTGGCGTCAGCGTCCACAACCACTACGAAACAAAATAAAAGACTCAGGAGTATAGTAAGTTTTTTCATATCAGTTCTGTTTAATAATCACTTTAATCTTGGAAATGCGATGGCCGTCAAGTTCTACTATCTCAAACTTGAATTGTCCGTACTCTAAACGCTCGTGCAGACTGGGGAAATCGCCCTTCAGCTCAAGCAACAGGCCCGCCAAGGTATCGGCATCGCCCTCTACTTCTTCAAAGGCATCGTCGTCAATCTTCAGTATCTTATAGAAATCGGACAGCAGGGTCTTGCCTTCAAAGATATAGGTATTGGTGTTGACGCGTACATACTGGTGATCTTCCTCGTCATACTCGTCGTTGATTTCACCCACAATCTCCTCGAGAATATCCTCAAGGGTTATCAATCCACTGGTGCCTCCAAACTCATCGACAACGATGGCGATATGCACCTTGTTCTCCTGGAAGTCGCGAAGCAGATCGTCAATCTTCTTCGTCTCAGGCACAAAATAAGGCGGACGTATCAAAGACTGCCAACGAAACGAGGCAGGTTTGGCCAGATGGGGCAGCAGGTCTTTGATATAAAGGATGCCGCGGATATTATCAATAGAGTCCTGATAGACAGGAATACGCGAATAGTTGTTTTCAACGATACAGTTGATGACCTCGGGGAACGACGAACGGAAATCGAGATCTACAATATCCTGCCTGCTGGTCATCACCTCCTTGGCAGTCTCATCACCAAAGCGCACAATACCTTCAAGCATGTTCTGCTCCTCTTTCAGCTCTTCTTTATCAGTAAGCTCAAGGGCCTGCTCCAGATCGTCAACACTCAGTACATGGTTCTCCTGATGTACAATCTTTCCGGCCAGGGCTCCCGAACGGATAAGGATATTGGAGAGATAATAAAAGACCTTACTCAGCACCATGATAGCAGGGGCAAACATGCGACATACAGCCAAAGCATGCTGTCCACTATAAACTTTGGGCATAATCTCACCAAACAAGAGCAGCAGAAAGGTGAGTAATACGGTTATCATGACAAATTCCAGCCACTCACCTCCATCGTCAAACGAAACCAGTTGCGAGAAGAAGTAGTTGCAAAGCATGATAATTGTCACATTAACCAGATTATTGGTAATGAGGATGGTGGCCAATGTACGTTCGGAATTCTCACGCAGCCATTTAATCTTGCCATCGACGCGGTTTTTCTCTTCGTCAAGCTCGTTCAAATCGTTAGGAGAAAGCGAGAAAAAGGCAATCTCTGAACCCGAAGCGAAGCCAGAAAATAACAGCAGCACACAAGCCAGCACAATAGAAAAGACAGCCCCGAAACCTAAGGGACCGTTGGGCAGCCAGCAGATATGATTGAAAATATCTTGGAAATAATCCATTTTACTGCATTAGAAAGGCATTGCATTATTCTCGTCCGAACCAGAGGTATCAGCTACGGATTGAGCGGCAGACGACGAATCTGTCGGAGCAGAAGCACGTGGCGTGAGCATTTCCATGTTATCGGCCCAAATCTCAGTATAATACTGGCGCTTCCCCTGCTTGTCATCATAGGATGCATAATGGATACGGCCTTCAATATATAGTTTATCGCCCTTGTGTACGTAATGCTCCACCACCTCAGCCAATTTGCGCCAAAGGATGACAGAGTGCCATTCAGTACGATCGGGCACTTGAGTACCGTTCTGTAGCGTATAGCCACGTTCTGTGGTAGCCAAAGACAAACGTGCCACAGGCTGGCCTTGGTCCACATAACGTACCTCGGGGTCACGACCTACATTACCTATGAGCATCACCTTGTTCATCTTCTCAAAACTGTATGCTCTTGGCCTGACCTAAATATCGGAAACTGAAATTCTTGCCCTTGGCAGAAGGAAACTGGCTGCGGTCGTCAACACGCTGACGCAAATGCTCAACAATACGATTATAGCAGTCAAGACCTGAAATAGCCCTTACCTGAGCCACAAAATGTGTGTCACGATATTGGAACTTACCCGTGCCCGGTACCAACAGTACACGCTTGAAGTCAATAGTGCCTTCATACCATCCGTCGCGCTCCTCATTCAACTTCATGATAGCCGACTGAGCCTGACGCTGGGGTTTTACCTCCATATCATCACCACGAAGGGCACGTTTCTCTTTGAAATCAAGCATTGTAGCTGCCTCGGTCTTGATGATAATAAAATACACACGGGGACGAATCTTATATCTCTTGGGATAGAACACATCGCTTGCCACATAATCACGGATATCAGCCTCAAGTACTGGGTTCATGCCAATCTCTTCAATATTGCTAAGGAATTCTATGGCATCATCAGCACTCGACACGAGCGTCTCATTGTCGAAATATCTTAAATATAAATTCATTATTGAGTGAAAAGGTTGTTTTCCTAAAAAAAGAGCGGAAAACGGGACTCGGACCCGCGACCCCAACCTTGGCAAGGTTGTGCTCTACCAACTGAGCTATTTCCGCAGTAAGAGAAAAGAGGTGAAGAGGAGGAGACTCGAACTCCCACGTCGCAATTGACACTACCCCCTCAAAGTAGCGCGTCTACCAATTCCGCCACCTCTCCAACACATTTTACATATTGAAAAAAAGAGTGCCCAGAACAGGACTCGAACCTGCACGCCTCGCGGCACACGCACCTGAAACGTGCGCGTCTACCAATTCCGCCACCTGGGCATTTGCGATTAAGGCCTTCCTTAATCTCTCTTTTTGTTCAATCTGTGAGCGGAAAACGGGACTCGGACCCGCGACCCCAACCTTGGCAAGGTTGTGCTCTACCAACTGAGCTATTTCCGCAAAAACTTCTTGTCAGAAGTGCATCTCTCTTGATTGCGGATGCAAAGGTACTACTTTTTTCTGAACCACCAAAACTTTTCGACATTTTTTTCAAAAAAAAGTGCTAATCCATGCGATTTCGATAGTCTTCATAGCCAAATTGACGCAAAATTTGGAGCATTCCGTCCTCATGAAGCATTCCTATGGCAGGATGAGAGATACCATTGAACATGCAAGTTTTGACCGTAGTATAATGTATCATATCCTCAAAAATCACCTCCTCGCCTACCTGCAATTCGTGGTCGAACGACCAAGAAGACATGAAATCGCCTGCCAGACAACTGTTGCCACCAAGACGATACACAAAGGCCGAGGTCTGATTAGTGAGGTCAGAAACATCTACATGTTCTGCTCCACGCACATCTGGATAATATGGCATCTCCAAACAATCGGGCATGTGACATGTAAAACTCACGTCAAGGATAGCAGTACTTATACCCTTGTCCTCGACAATATCCACCACATGACTGACCAGCGGACCTGTTTGCCATGCGAAAGCGCTTCCTGGTTCCAGAATAATCTTCAGCCAGGGATAGCGCTGGTGCAGCCCCTTTATTATATTAATAAGGTGTGGTACATCATAATCCTTGCGTGTCATGAGATGTCCACCACCCAGATTGAGCCATTTGAGTTGTGGAAACCATCTAGAGAATTTTTCCTCTATATGTACCAGAGTACGTTCCAACACGTCGGCCCCACTCTCACAATGGCAATGGCAATGGAAGCCTTCGATATCGACAGGCAAAGTGTCAGGCAGCTTGTCTGCAGATATGCCAAAGCGCGTGCCAGGGGCGCAGGGGTTATAGAGCAGGGTGCCCACTTCGGAGTACTCCGGATTGACACGCAAACCGATACTGGCCTTGCCTGCCACCCTGTCATGATAGCGCTCATACTGAGAAAGTGAGTTAAACGTCAGATGACTGCTACATGCCACAATCTCATCAATCTCCTGATCCGTATAGGCTGGCGAGAATGTGTGTGCCTTGGCACCAAACTCTTCCAGCGCCAGTCGGGCTTCACTCAAGCTGCTGGCGGTAGTACTATTGATATACTCACGGAAGATGGGAAAGGTCTTCCACAGAGCAAAAGCCTTGAAGGCAAGGATAATCTCAGCATCAGCCTGCTGAGCCACGTCAGCAATGAGCCGCAGATTGCGCCTCAACTTCTGTTCTTCTATAATATAAATAGGTGTAGGATATGTCATATAACCTAATACTTGCGAGGGCCAAAAATGGTTGTTCCTATACGTACCATCGTTGACTCGTGCTTGACGGCCAACAGGTAATCGTCGCTCATACCCCAGGAGCGTTCACAAAAATGGGGGGCATCGGCAAAATATGTCTGCTTCACCTCACGGAAGAAGTCGGCAGCCGTTTGGAACTCCTCACATATTTGAGCCTCATTGTCTACGTTTGAAGCCATCATCATCAGACCGCAAATCTGAACATGCGTCATCTGGCGCCACTCGCCATCGGCAAGCAGCTGGCGGCAGGCATCGAGGGTCAGTCCATACTTTGTGGCCTCCTCAGCAATATGTAGCTCTAGGAGCACACGCACCACCCTATCAACCTTAGCGGCCTGCTTCTCAATCTCGCGTAGCAGCTTCAGGGAGTCTACGGCCTCAATCATCGAGATGTACGGGGCAATATACTTCACCTTGTTGGTCTGAAGATGGCCAATGAAATGCCACTCAATATCTTTGGGCAGGATCTGCACTTTACGTGCCAACTCCTGTTCATGACTCTCGCCAAAGACGCGCTGCCCCTCTTCGTAGGCCGCCATCACGTCCTCCTCAGGATGAAACTTACTGACAGCCACCAGTCGTACACCCTGGGGTAGCGCCTGACGCACCTCGTTCAGTTTTTCTTTGATTGGGTACATAAATAACTATGAACAATACTATCCCTCAAACTCTGGTTTGTCGTCAGCCTTGGCGCTCTTGGCCACATGTTCAAAGACATCCATCAGCTGCGTCTCAGTCACGCTGGCGATAGTATAGTCAATCATAGTGCCGCCCATCACTTCTTCAATACCTTTGACGGCGCCATTGAACGAACCAGCCTGAATAAGATAGTTCACGGAGCTCTTCTTTTCCTTCTCCGTTTTCTCATCGATGGTGATAAACATGAGTTTTGCCTTATACCAACGGTCGGCCAACTCCTGGTCAGAGAAGAATATCTCGCCATAAGGAGCCTTCTTGATATCTGTCACGTTAAACTCGCCACTGATATAGGACGACATCTCTTCGATGATACGCTCCTCGGCCTCGCTGAAACTCAGGGCGTCAACGACATAAGCCTCGGTCACCTTCTTCTGAAGACCGTCCTCCATTGTCTTTTCAAAACGAATCTTACACTCAAACCATGTTGATGTTCTGCTTCTCATTGTTAAATTTCTTTATATTTAGTTGTTATGATTACTCTTCGTTATTATCCTTTGGTTTGACATAGCCCTTGCGTTCCAAGGCCTGCTGCTTTTGCTTGGTAAGTTCTTCAACAATCTCATGACCTATCTCGCCAGCAGTGCCTTCGTCAATACCTGTCTCCTCGGCCAGTTTCTTCTGCATCTCCATCAATTCTGCTGCCATCGACTGGGTGTTGGCCATAAACACCTTCTCTGATGAACCCATCCTCTCATTGTTGTAAATTTTAGACAGAATCTTGTCGGCCTCGCGTTGGTAGTTCTTGCGGAAAATCTCTTCTGCCTTGCGTTGGTACATAGCATCGGCATCGTCCTGACTCAAGCTATCCTCCTCATCGTCGAGTAGCATAGCTGGGTCAAAATGATCGTCAAAGGGGTCTGTCTCCTGAACCACCCGGGCCGGCTCTACATAGTCTATCATATCGTTTGCATCGGGCAACATCTCGATATAAACAACCACACATAACAGGGCGATGACCACGGCAGCCGCCAAGGCATAGGCCGAACGAAGAGTGTTGCGCTTCTGGGTCAGAGCACTCTTCATATCCTCTACCGACTTATAGCGGCGCGACGGATCTTCTTCTGTGGCTTTCTGAACTACCTGCTTATATATATAGGGCATCGAACCCTGTTCATATAAGAAGACAATCAGCTTGCCCAGGGAATAGACGTCACTACGTTCATCAATAGCACCATGCGACAGCACCTCGGGAGCCACGTAGTTCTCCACATCCTTGTACAACGCATTCAAATCGTTGAGCGACGAATAGAAGGAACCATGACACAGCAGAAGCGGCGTCAGATTGCCCTTGCGAAAGAAAATGTTCTGCGGTGCGAAGCAGAGATGATAGATGCCCTCGGAATGTAGTTTCGAAGCATAGTCAATCAGCGCGCTCACAAGTTGATCCACGAAACCCTTCTGGGCCACAACGGCAGGATTTTCGAAGAGCAGCTGCGACAACGTCTGATAACTGCCAGGCTCCAGTCCCAACTCATAGATACCACCGCTATCCTCGTGCAGCTCATAGTGCAACTGCTTGTCTCTTTGTTTCTGCGACCATTGCTGTTCCTTTTTCAAGGCTTCGCAGAATACAATGCTGTCGGTGAGACTGGATTTCAGTTCCACCACAAAACGGTACTTACCGTCAATCTGTTTCCTGTAGAAATCGCCAAAAGGTAATTTCTCGCGCTTTGGCACAAGCCCTTCCTGGGCATTCAGCATTTCTTCAAAATTCATACTGCTTGCGTTTATAGACGTGCAAAATTACGCAAATATTCCGAATTGAGCAAACAAAACAGGATTTTTTCGGTAGAAGTTGCTGTTATATCGAAAGAAAGTCGTAACTTTGCAGTCGAAATTACAAACAAAACAAAGATGCCTGAAATATCAGTACGCGGTTTAGAAATGCCAGAGTCACCTATCAGAAAGCTGGCTCCTCTGGCCGTTGCCGCCAAGAAACGTGGTGTGAAAGTATATCACCTTAACATTGGTCAGCCCGATCTGCCAACGCCACAAGTGGGACTCGATGCGCTGAAGACCATCGATCGTACCATTCTGGAGTATTCACCCTCGCAGGGCTATCAGAGCTACCGCGAGAAATTGGTGGACTATTACGCGAAATACAACATCAACGTCACAGCCGAAGATATCATCATCACCTCAGGCGGTTCTGAGGCGGTACTCTTTGCTTTCCTCAGTTGTCTGAATCCTGGCGACGAGATTATCGTGCCAGAGCCGGCCTATGCCAACTATATGGCTTTCGCCATCTCGGCAGGTGCCAAGATTAGAACCATCGCCACCACTATCGACGAAGGCTTTTCTCTGCCTAAGGTCGAGAAGTTCGAGGAACTAATCAACGAGCGCACCCGTGCCATCATGATTTGCAATCCCAACAATCCCACAGGCTATCTGTATACACGTCGTGAGATGAACCAGATTCGCGACCTGGTAAAGAAATACGACCTCTATCTGTTCTCTGACGAAGTTTATCGTGAGTATATCTATACAGGCTCGCCTTATATCTCTGCCTGCCATCTGGAAGGCATCGAACAGAACGTTATCCTCATCGACTCCGTTTCGAAGCGCTATAGCGAGTGCGGCATCCGTGTGGGAGCCCTTATCACCAAGAATAAAGACGTGCGTGCTGCCGTGATGAAGTTCTGTCAGGCACGCCTTTCTCCTCCTCTTATCGGACAGATTGTGGCCGAGGCTTCACTCGATGCGCCAGAAGAATACTATCGCGATGTTTATGATGAGTATGTAGAGCGCCGAAAGTGTCTTATCGATGGTCTGAATCGTATTCCTGGCGTCTATTCTCCCATTCCCATGGGTGCATTCTATACAGTAGCAAAACTGCCTGTCGACGATTCCGAGAAGTTCTGTCGATGGTGCCTTTCTGAGTTTGAATACGAGGGCCAGACGGTGATGATGGCACCAGCCGCTGGTTTCTATACCACTCCAGGCGCTGGCATCAATCAAGTGCGTATTGCCTACGTGCTAAAGAAAGAAGATTTGACAAAGGCACTCGTCGTGCTGAAGAAAGCCTTGGAAGCCTATCCAGGAAGAGTCGACGAATGAACTTCCCGTTATTCATAGCGAAAAGAATTTTCTATGACAAGGGCGGCCGCCAGCAGGTGAGTCGCCCTGCCATCCGAATAGCCACCATCGGCGTGGCTATCGGACTGGCTGTGATGATTATCACTATTAGTGTGGTATTGGGATTCAAGCATACCGTACGCGACAAGGTAGTGGGCTTCGGCAGCCACATCCAGGTGTTCAATGTTCAAGGTACCATTCATCCTCTCTGCATCAACGACAGCACGTTGGCAGCCTACGAACAGGCCGAGGGTGTCACCCACGCCGAGCGATTTGTCACAACTCAGGGCATCCTAAAGACGGAAAAGGACTTTCTGGGTGTGATGTTTAAAGGCATAGGTCCAGAATACGACACACATTTCCTCAACGATTGTCTTGTGGAGGGCGAGTTACCCGCCTTTACTGACTCTGTGTCACAGTATCCGTTGGTCATCTCAAAGACGATGGCTCAGAAACTCCGCATCCATACTGGAGACCGCATCTTTGCCTACTTCATAGGCGACAACGATGTGCGTGCCCGACGTTTCACAATAAGTGGCATCTATCAGACCCACATGAAACGGTTCGACGACATAATCTGCTTGACAGACCTCAGCGTGACCCAGCGTCTAAATGGTTGGGACAGCGAGCAATGTTCCGGTGCCGAGTTGTTGGTCAGCGACTTCAATCGTCTGAAGCCCATCAACTCCAATGTCATTGGGGTGCTGCGCGACAATACAGACCGCGATGGTAACATGTCCGTTAGCTATGCCATCACCGATATCTATCCCCAAGTGTTCTCATGGCTCGAGTTACTCGACATCAACGTATGGATTATCTTAGGCCTGATGATTGCCGTTGCTGGCTTTACCATGATTAGCGGCCTCCTTATTATAATATTGGAACGCACGCAAATGATAGGCATCCTCAAAGCATTGGGGGCACGCAACGACACTATTCGTCATACGTTCCTTTGGTTTGCAGCCTTCATCATTGGTCGAGGTTTGCTGTGGGGTAACATCCTGGGCATTGGTCTTGTGGTGTTACAGCAAACCACAGGCATCGTCACACTCGATGCCCAGACATATTATGTAAGCGAGGCCCCTATGGAACTGAATATCCTATTCATCTTGCTGCTAAATGCAGCCACATTACTCATTAGTGTTTTCGTGCTCATCGCACCCAGTTATCTGGTGTCGCATATCCATCCGGCACGTTCCATGCACTACGAATAACTCACAATAGGTTAATAAATATAAATTATTGCACGATTTTTTTTGTTTTGTGCAGAAAACAATGTACCTTTGCACAAAATTTTGAAATTTGTGCAATGAACAATAGTTCTAGTTTTAATAAACTAATTTACGACACGATAGTCAAGAACTGGGATGCGGATGCTCTGACAGACTATCAGGGAGCAACACTCCAATTTCACGACGTAGCGAGAAAAATTGAGAAGCTGCATATTGTATTTGAAAACTGCGGCATTCAGAAAGGCGATAAGATTGCCATTTGCGGACGCAACTCCGCACATTGGGCCGTCACCTTCTTGGCCACACTCACTTATGGTGCTGTTGCCGTACCTATACTGCATGAGTTCAATGCAGAACAGATTCACAACATCGTTAATCACTCTGGTTCAAAAGCCCTGTTTGTAGGCGATTTCATTGCTAAGGAGATTGACCCAGAGCAGATGCCTAAATTGGAAGGCATCGTCTTTATGCCCGATTTCTCGCTGATGTTGTCACGTTCTGAGAAATTGACTTATGCACGCGAACATCTTAATATGATGTTCGGCTCGAAATATCCGAAGGCTTTCCGCAAAGAGCATATTCACTATCACGAAGACCAGCCAGAAGAATTGGCGTTGATAAATTATACCAGCGGTACTACAGGTTTCTCGAAGGGCGTCATGCTGCCTTATCGTTCGCTGTGGAGCAATGTGTCGTTTGTCATGAACCGTCTTTCGAAGCATGTAAAACCAGGCGACCCTCTGCTCGACATTCTGCCTATGGCTCACATGTATGGTATGGCTGTGGAGTTCTTGTTTGGTTTCTGCAATGGATGCCACCTGTTCTTCCTCAACCGCCTGCCATCACCCACCCTCATCGCTAAGGCATTTACAGACATTCGTCCCACGCTGGTGGTGTCGGTGCCCTTGATTATCGAGAAGATTATCCGCAAGAAGGTGTTCCCCATCATACAGACTAACAGGATGAAATTGCTGCTGGCCATGCCTATCGTATCGCAGAAAGTCAAGACAAAAATCTGTCAGCAGGTCTACGAGGCATTTGGTGGACGTGCCTACGAGGTTATTGTGGGTGGCGCGGCATTATCAAAAGAGGTGGAAGAGTTCCTGCTCAGCATAGGATTCCCCATCACGGTGGGCTATGGTGCCACAGAGTGTGCACCCCTTATCAGCTATCGTGACCATAAGGAGTTTTCGCCTAGTTCGTGCGGTTGTCCTGTAGATAATATGGAGGTACGCATCCTCAGTAACGACCCTGCTAACAAGCCAGGAGAGATTGTTGTTCGTGGTATGAATGTCATGCTGGGCTATTATCATAACGAGGAAGCCACTCGT